>Ga0157371_10001627_pt1 | contig 22983 bp, 21 predicted proteins | sample C45metaG_FD_113462 | JGI IMG/M metagenome (GOLD analysis project Ga0157371, IMG submission 113462) | Corn rhizosphere microbial communities from Kellogg Biological Station, Michigan, USA - C4-5 metaG | ecosystem: Host-associated > Plants > Roots > Rhizosphere > Soil | place: USA: Michigan...
AGGGCATGGGCCTGATCCTCATCACCCACGACCTCGCCGTGGTGGCCGAGACCGCCCAGCGCGTGGTGGTGATGTACGCCGGCCAGGCGGTGGAGAAAGGCGTGGTGCCGACTCTGTTCGACGCCCCCGCCCACCCCTATACCGAAGCCCTGCTGGCGGCCATTCCCGAGCACAGCCAGACGGACCGCCTGCACACCCTGCCCGGCATCGTTCCCGGTCGCTACGACCGGCCCGCCGGCTGCCTGCTGAGCCCGCGCTGCCCCTATGTGCAGCCGCGCTGCCAGGAGCGCCCGGCGCTGGAGCCCTACGACCGTGGTGCGGTGCGCTGCTTCTTCCCGCGCAACGTCGCCCCGGGCGAGGCGCCCGCGGTGCTGCCCGAACATCAACGTCCCAGCCAGTTGCCGGAGGATCGCCATGGCGCCGTCTGAAGCCACCGTCCTCGCCCGCTCCACTCCCCCGGAGCAGGCGCCCGAGCACCTCGTGCTCGAAGCCAAGGGCCTGACCCAGCACTATCAAATCTCCCGCGGCCTGTTCAAGGACAACGCCACGGTCAAGGCGCTCAACGGCGTCTCCTTCGACCTTCAGGCCGGGCGCACCCTGGCCGTGGTGGGTGAGTCCGGTTGTGGCAAGTCGACCCTGGCCCGCGCCCTGACCCTGATCGAGCAGCCCACCGCCGGCAGCCTGGTCATCGGCGGTCAGGACGTGGCAAACGCCGACGCCGCCCGCCGCAAGGAACTGCGCCGCGAGGTGCAGATGGTGTTCCAGAATCCCTATGCCTCGCTCAATCCACGGCGCAAGATCGGCGACCAGCTGGCCGAGCCGCTGCAGATCAACACCAGCCTCTCCCGCACCGAAAGGCGCGAGAAGGTACAGGCGATGATGCAGCAGGTGGGCTTGCGGCCGGAGCACTACCAGCGCTATCCGCACATGTTCTCCGGTGGCCAGCGCCAGCGCATCGCCGTGGCCCGCGCCATGATGCTGCAGCCCAAGGTGCTGGTGGCGGACGAGCCGACCTCGGCGCTGGACGTGTCCATCCAGGCGCAGGTGCTCAACCTGTTCATGGATCTGCAACAGCAGTACCAGACCGCCTATGTGTTCATCTCCCACAACCTCTCGGTGGTCCGCCACATCGCCGACGAGGTGATGGTGATGTACCTCGGCTGCATCGTCGAAAAGACCAGCCGCGACCTGCTGTTCGAGCGGCCCTTGCATCCCTATACCCAGATGCTGCTATCGGCCACCCCGAGCCTGCACCCGGACCCGAGCAAGCCGCGCATCCGCATCCAGGGCGAGCTGCCCAACCCGCTGGATCCGCCACCCGGCTGCGTCTTCCACCGGCGCTGTCCCTATGCGACGGAGAAGTGCAAGACCGAGGTGCCGGCGCTGCGCAACGTGGAAGCCCGCCAGGTAGCCTGCCACTATGCGGAGAATTTTCTCTAGCACCGGGCTCAGGCCCTGCCGGCGGTGCTGGCCGCCGGCAGGGCCCTAGGACCGCTCCGCCACCAGGGTCCCAGCCAGCACGACCGGGCAAGGCCCCGCTGAGTCGCCGGGGTGGGGACATCGTCGACCGCCCGCTCGAGCGAGTCTGTCACTCGAGCAGCTTGAGCCGATAATGGAAGGTGTTGCGCACGCCCAGGACGCGCACCGGCTGCCCATCGACCTGCTGCGGCGCATAGCGGAAACCCTGCACGGCTTTGAGCGACGCCGCGCCGAACGTCTTGACGTCGCATTCACCGGGGACCAGCCGCGCAGCCGCGATGCTGCCATCGGGTTGCAGGTCGTATTCCACGGTGCAATCCCCTTCCCTTTCGTTGTCCAGCGCGGCGGGCGGATAGACGGGGGCGACCTTGTGCAGCGGCTGGTACTGCCTGGAGCCACTGGCCGCCACGTTGCGGGGAGCGCCCTGCGCACCGGCGCTGCTGGCGGCCATCGGCTCCGCGCGAGTGGGCTGTGGGTTGGCCGGCCCTGCGGGCGCCGCGGCCGCCTTGGGGGCCGGGTGCGCCTTGGGGGCCCGCTTCGCCACCGGCTCGCTACGCCGGGGCGGCGCCTGCCGCTTCTGGCGTGCCGCGAGTTGGGCCGCCTCGGCCAGGCGACTGACCTCCAGTTGCGCCTGTTCGCGGGCTGCCGCGGCTTGCCGCTCGCTTTGTGCCTGCCGCTCGCGGGCCTCGGCGGCGGCCCGCGCTTCTGCCTGGGCCCGTCGTGCCGCGGCCACGGCCGGGTCGGCGGCCAGCCCGGCCTGGATCACCTGCGGCTGCGCGATGGGCGAGACGATGGGCAGTGGCCGCATGATCAACCAGAGCAGCAATCCGTACAGGCCCACCACCAGCAACGTCGGCAGCCCCCAGCCGCCTCGCGGCTCGGCTGCGGCGGCCTGGCGGGGAGCGACCCAGGCCAGCTGTGCCTGGTCGAGTGCCACCCGATCGAGGCTCAGGTAGCCGAAGGGCGCGCCAGTCGGCCGGTAGGGCGGCCGTACCAGCCGCGGGGCATCCGCCGCGGCCAACAGCGAGCGGTGGTCCGCGCTGCGCCGGAAGGCCAGCGCCCCACCTGCGAAAGCCACACCGGCGCTCATGGCGCCCCTCCCGGTGCCTGGGCGATCAGCACGACGTTCGGCACGCCAGCGTCCTGCAAGGCGCCCATCAGCGCCATCACCCGTCCATAGCTGACGTCTCTATCACCGCGCACCAACACAGGGCTGCCCGGCTGGGTGGCGAGTGCCTGCTGCACCTGCTGGCCCAGCGTCGCCAGGTCCAGGCTGACCTTTTCGTCGGTGCCCCGGTTGAGGTAGTACTGGCCAGCGGCGTCGATGCTCACCACCAGCGGCGGATGCTCCGGCGGCTCGATGGGCTGTGCGCCCAGCCGGGGCAATTCCACGTGCACGCCCTGGGTCATGAGCGGCGTGGCGACCATGAAGACCACCAGCAATACCAGCACCACGTCGATGAAGGGCACCACGTTCATCTCGGCCACCACCTTGCCCTTGGCGGCCTGCTGGAAACCCCCGTGACGGTTCATGCGCTCTTCCTCTCAGGCACCTGGAAACGACTATGGGAATGGGTCAGCAACAGGCCGTGCAGCTCCTCGGCGACATCGCCCAGGCGTCCCTGCAGATCGGTCACCTGCTTGGCCAGGGCGTTGTAGGCGATCACCGCGGGAATCGCCGCGAAGAGGCCGGCGGCGGTGGCCACCAAGGCCTCGGCGATCCAGGGTGCGACGGTAGCCAGGGTCGCCTGGGCGGAGGCGCCGATGGCCTGGAAGGAGCCCATGATCCCCCAGACGGTGCCGAACAGCCCTATGTAGGGCGAGGCCGAACTGATGGTGGCCAGTACCACCAGGTAGCGATTCAGGCGCGTGCCTTCGCGGGACAGGGCCAGCCGCAGGCTACCGGAGACCGCTTCCAGGATCACCGCGGGTTCGACGCCCAGGCCCAGCAACCGACAGTAGTTGCCGAAGCCCTCGCGGAACACCCGGCCGACACCGGCCGGTTGCTCGCCCAGTTGTTCGTAGAGACGATTCAGATCGGTGCCGGCATAGAAGCTGCGCTCGAAGTCGGCCAGCTCACGCCGTTCCCGGCGCAGATCGAAGGCGCGGCGCAGGATGAGCAGCCAGCTCAACGCCGAGGCCAACAGCAGCACCAGCAGCACGCCCTTGGCGACGGGACTGGCGTCTTCGATCAACTGAAAGATGGATAGAGAGGTTTGCATAGCGTTCTCCAGGGGGATGGGGGCGGCATGAGGCCCGAGTTCAGAGCTTCACCTTCACGCCGAACCAGAAGGATTGGCCGAAGTTGTTACGTTCGAGGGCATCACCTTTGGCATCGCGGATCAGGCGCTTCTGGTTGGTCAGGTTGCGACCCTCGGTATAGAGGGTGACGTTGGGCAGCAGGCGGTAGCTCAGTTGGCTGTCGAGCTGGGCGTAGCGCTCCTCGAACTTGTCCTGCCGCGCATCCTGGACGTTGAGGCTGGTACGGCGGTCGCCGACCACGGCATAGCTGAGCTGCGCCTTGAAGTCGCCGATGCCGTAGAGCAGGGTGAAGTTGTATTGCTGCTTGGGCGCCCCGACCAGTTGATTGGCGCGGCGGGTGCTGCCGTCGGCCATGGGCACCTGCATGCTGCCGTCGAGCCAGGTGCTGTTGACCTTGAAGCCCAGGCCGGCCAGGGGACCCGGCAGGAACTCCAGGCGATCCTTGATCAGGTTCAGCGACAGGCCGCGCACCTGGGCATCCGCTATGTTCAGCGGTTAGGAGGTGACGACCAGGGTGCCATCGGCGGCCAGGTCAGAGGTCTTGCCGACGAAGATCTCGTTCTGCAGGTCCTTCTGGAACACCGCCACCGACGCCAGGGCGCCCCGCCCGAAGTAGTAGTCCAGGGCCAGGTCGTAGTTGTTGGAGGTGATGGGCTTGAGCCCCGGATTGCCGCGGGTGATGTTTACCTGGCCATCCTGCAGCGTCGTGCTGTCCTGGGGCACCACATAGCTCGGATTCGGGCGTCCCAGCGCCTGGCTGAAGCCGGCGCGCAGGCGCAGCCGGTCGGTCAGGTCGTAGTAGGCGCTGAGCGAGGGCAGCAGGTTGTCGTAGCGCCCGGCGTTGCCGCTCGGCTGGAGCACGCCGCCCAGGTTCTGATAGGCCGAGGCATCGAAGCGGGTGTGCTCGTAACGGACCCCGCCGAGGACCTCGAAGCGCTCGCCCCGGTAACGCAGCGTACCGAAGCCGAAGCCGACGTCTTCCGTGTAGTCCAGGTCATCCTGGGTACTGAGCAGCGCATCCGTGGCGGCATTGTCCTTGAACAGCCTGGGATTGCTGGCGACGAAGGCATTGACCGCCTTGTAGTAGTCCGCGTAGTCGCCGATGGGGCTGGCCGGCAGCACCCTGGCGGAGGTGGGTGTCAGGGTCTGCTGGTCGATGTCCTGCTCGACCTCGGTGCGCCGCCAACCGAGACCGACCTGCGCGCCCAGGCCGCGGTCGTGCCGATCGAAATTGAAACCGTAGTCGCCCCGCCATTCCTTCACCGTCTGCTGGCGCTGCTGGTGTTCGGGCTGAAGGTTGTAGAGGCTGAAGTTGGCCGAGTTGTTCAGCTCGCCCGGATTGTTCAGGGTAACGTCGGCCAGTTGGCGGTCGGCGGCGTCCTGCGTGGTCAGGTCGTACTGGTAGCCGAAACGCGAGCTATAGGCCGAGCGAAATTCGAACTGGCCGTCCATTTGCCGCTCGTAGGTACCCCGCGCCGCATAGAGCTTGCTGCTCAACCGCTGCTTGTCAGCCGGCTTGAATTCCAGGTCCCAGATGGCGAGGTCGCTACGGGTCTGCTCGGGAAAGTAATCCAGGCGATAGCGATCCCGCCCCTGGGCGTAGCTGCCGCCGGAGGCGTTGGCGCTGCGGAGATTGCGGCCCTCGAGGATGTTGAGATAGCGGTATTCGTTGGAGTCGTAGCTGTAGTGGGCACCCAGCAGTGAGCTGTAGAGGCTGTCGCTGGGGCGATATTCCAGGCGACCCAGTACGCTCGAGCGCTCCAGGCGATTGTTGTAGTCCGCCTGGTCGCGACGCCGCAGCAGGGGATTACCCGCATCGTCGAAGGAGAAGGTGCGCAGGTCCTTCTGCTGGTCACGGGCACGATCCGAGAAACTGCCGGCCAGCACGTAGCCGAACTGGTGGTCGGCACCGAACTGGTCGTTGATCCGGCCATTGACGATGTAGGCCGGTCCCGTGGGGCCCCCCGGGGTCGCCTGATCGGAGTAGTGGCCGATCTTGGTATCGGTCACCGCCTGGAAGTCCTTGAAATCGAAGGCACTGATCGGCTGCAGGTCGACCACGCCGCCGATGGCTGGCTGCAGATCGGGGGTCAGGCTCTTGTAGACCGCCACGCGCTTGAGGGCGATGCCGGGGATGGACTCCAGGTCCGTCTGCCGTCCCAGGGCGAACCAGCCATCGGGGATGATGGCACCGTCGAACAGGCTGGTGGTGTAGCGCGAGGGGAGTCCGCGAATGGAGACGAAGCGACCTTCGTCTTCGTCGAATTCGGTGGTCACATCCGGCAACCGGCGCAAGGAGTCGGCTACGTTCAGATCGGGTTGCTGCCCCATTTCGTCGGAGGAAATGAAATCCGCCACCTGGGCGGTGTTGCGCTTGGCGCGGATTTCCTCACGGTTCTGTTTGACGTAGCCCGTGACCGTCATGCTCTCTGGCGTCCGGTCGCCCTGCTCGGCAGCGTTGGCCGTGGGCACCAGGGCCAGTAACAAGGCGCCTGTGACGAGGGGATGCAGAACGTGCTTGGTGTCGTGCATGACAGCGTATCCGTGGAAAGAAAGGAGCCGATTTTTTACCCAAAAAGAGTTAAAAAAAGATTACCGGAATCGATCCAGACGCTTCACACAACCATAAAATCTTCAAGCAATTGATTTTAAATTACTTTTTTAATTTCTTAGCCCACCAGGGTATCTAAAAACTTGTAATAAATATTACATTAAAAGAGTTAAATATGATCGACAGGTCTCCCGCTACCTCAGCGAGCGGCCGCCGATTCCAGCGAGGAATGCGTTCTTGAGTCGATTCACTCCACCCGCCGAGCTCCAGGTCAGTGACCACGAGCGCGGCATCCTTGACCTGGTCCGACGGGCTGGCAGCATCAGCCAGTCCCAGGTGAGCCACGGCGGCCACCTGAGCCAGCAGTCGATGCACCGCATCATCACCGGGTTGCTCAAGCGCGGCTTGTTGCTGGCCGGTCCGCCGCTGCCCGGGGCCGGTCCCGGCAAGCCCTCGCCCAGCCTGCGCCTCGCCCCCGAGGCGGCCTACAGCATCGGCATGACCATCAACACCGACAGCGCCGTGGTCGCCCTCACCGGCCTGAATTGCGAATTGCTCGAGGAGGTGCGCCTGCGCTTTCCCCCGCTAAGTCGCGCCAGTACCCTGGAGCGGTTGCAGGCCACCCTGGCGCGGCTCTGCCAGCGCAACGCCGTGCCGCGTGAACGGCTCATCGGCGTCGGCCTGGCGATCAATGGCTACTTTGTTGCCGAGCGGCGCCAGATCAATGCCCCAGAATCGCTGCGGGACTGGTCGCTGGTGGACCTGCAACCCCTGCTGGAAGACACCTTCGCCCTGCCGGTCTGGATCGAGAACAGCGTCAGCGCCGCAGCCGTGGGCGAGAGCCTGTGCGGTGCCGGGCTGTGGGCGCGCTCCTTCGCCTACCTGGGGTTCAACTATGGCTTCGGCGGCGGCCTGGTCATCAAGGGTGAGCCGTTCTTCGGCGCCCACGGCAATGCCGGTGAACTCAGTTCGCTGCTGACTCAGGAAGAGCAGGATGCCCGCCCCGCCCTGCGCTCCCTGCTGGAAACGCTGCAGGGGAACGGGATCGACGTGGACTCCATCGAGGACATCTGGTTGAGGTTCGATCCGCAGTGGCCCGGGGTGAACGACTGGGTGGAGCGAGTCACCCCCACGCTCAACCGGGTCATCAATGCGCTGAGCAGCATCCTCGATCCCGAGGCCATCGTCTTCGGTGGCCAGCTGCCGGCGGCCCTGGGCGAACTGTTGATGGCCCGCGTCGAGTACTGGGGTGGGCACCGCTATGGCGTCCGCCCCAGCCGCCCACGCCTGGTCATGGGCCAGCAGCAGCACGACACCGCGGCACGGGGGGCCGCGCTGATCCCGATGCGAACCTGTTTCTTTCTTTGACACCCCACCCGCGAGGTCCCTTCGATGCGCCCGTTACGTTCACTCCTGGCCTGCCTGTCGTTGCTGGCCGCGACCCAGGCCCAGGCCGCCGACTCGCTGTACGCCTGCGGTAACGACCAGGTCCGCGAATACCGCCTGGAATCCGGTACCGCCCACGAAATCTGGCGCTGGCGCGCGCGGGACGCCGTCGAGCTACCGGCGGCCTACCGCCACAGGCTGCTGGCCAACATCGACCAGTGCAAGCCGGTGGATGGCGGACGCCGCCTGTTGCTGACCGCCTCCACCGGGGGCGTGGTGCTGCTGGACCGCCAATCCGGCAAGGTGGAATTCCGCGCCGAGGCACCCATGGCCCATGCGGCCGACGTGCTGCCCCACGGACTGATCGCCGTGGCCCTGTCGCTGTCACCCCAGGGCAATCGCCTGCAGCTCTATGATCGTCGCCACAGTGAACGACCGTTGTTCGAGGTGCCGCTGTATTCCGGCCATGGCGCGATCTGGGACGCCCGCCGTCATCGGCTGTTCGCCCTCTCCTTCAACCTGCTGCAGACCTTTACGCTGGACGTCGAGCAGGGCGCGCCGGTGTTGCGGGAAAGTGCCCACTGGCGCCTGCCCGGACGGCGCGACGGCCATGTCCTGGCCGCCCAGGGTGACGGCCGCTACTGGGTGTCCACCGACGATGGCGTCTGGCTGTTCGACCCCGATGAGGGCCGCTTCACCCCCTATGCACCCCTGGCCCAGGCGGAAAAGGTCAAGTCCATCAGCGTGTTCGGCGAGCGCCTGGCCTGGGTCCAGGCCGAGCAGAAATGGTGGGCGCACGGCTTCCACATCGGTCGGGTGGAGGGCGGCGCCGCCCACTACATCCCCGTCGAGGACCTGAAGCTCTACAAGGTGGATTGGAACAGATAAGGTTGACCGGGCGGGCGTAACCGCTCCGCTCGCCAGCTACCGTTCGCCGCCCCGGAGTCCCCATGCAGATCCGCCCCTTCCACCCCAGCGACACCGAGGCCGTGGTCAGCCTCTGGCAGACCTGCGGCCTGACCCGGCCGTGGAACGATCCCTACCAGGACATCCAGCGCAAGCTCGCCGAGCAGCCGGAGCTGTTCCTGGTGGGCGAGGTGGAAGGAAGGCTGATGGCCAGCGCCATGGTCGGCACCGACGGTCACCGTGGCTGGCTTTACTATCTGGCGGTAGCGCCAGAGCATCGCCGCCAGGGCCATGCCCGGCACCTGGTGGAAACCGCCGAACGCCTGCTGATCGAGAGAGGCTGCCCAAAGCTGCAGCTGATGGTGCGCCGCGAGAACACGGCCGTGACCGGTTTCTACGCGGCCCTGGGCTATTCAGAGGTGGAGGCCGTCACCCTGGGCAAGCGGCTGATCGCCGACGACCACTGATTGCCCAAACGGTCGCCGATGCAGCCGTGCTCCCGGTTTGACCTTTTTCACTTGGAAATCCGTTACCCGGCGCGCCCTCACCCCAACCCTCTCCCGAGGGGAGAGGGGGCTATCCGCGCAAGTGGCTGATCATCGATGACCACCGATTGCCCAAGCGGTCGCCGATGCAACCGTGCTCTCGGTTTGGCCTTTTTCACTTGGAAATTCGTACCCGGCGCGCCCTCACCCCAACCCTCTCCCGAGGGGAGAGGGGGCTATCCGAGCAAGCGGCTGATCATCGATGACCACTGATTGCCCAAGCGGGCGCCGACGCAGCCGTGCTCCCGGTTTGGTCTTTTTCACTTGGAAGACCTCTCGAGAAGGCGGGTCGGCAGTGGACGAGCGGCTCATAGACGCCCGGGAACGCGTAGCGGCGGAACGTAAATTCTACTGGCGAGTGTGGCGTGGCCTGGTGATTTGCCTCTGTCTCTATTGCCTCAATCGCGCCACCTCGCCCGCGAGTCACTGGTCCCTGTGGGTCGCCGCTCTCTGGGGCATTCTATTGACGGTCCGCGGCCTCCAGCTCTTCGTACTGGCTGACAGGATCACCCGGTGGCAGCAAATCCGGCTGCAGAAACTTCTGCGCAAGTAATGAACACGTGATTCGGGCCCAGACGCCTCATCGTCGAAGCCCGCCATTATCCGGCACCAGGCAAACCGACTTTAGCGTGGCAGCAGATCCACCAACGGCCCCGGGTGCTTGCGGACCTCGGCGTAGGGCACCAGGGTGCCGCCGGGTTCGTCGCAGTTGCGGGCGGCGCGGTAGAAGGTCGGGCCCAGGTAGAGCCCCTTGGGCGTCAGGTACCAGGGCGCGAATTGCCAGACATCGGCGGTGCGATAGTCGCAACCGTCACCCTCGGCAGGCGCCTGCATCAGCGTGGGATACAGCCGGGTGAACAGCCGCACCACCCAGGGTGCCAGGGTCTTTTCCCGGTAGTCCGCCAGGGCCTGGGAATAGCCATCATCCGGCGCCGGCCGGATCGGCTGGCCGTGGCCCAGCCAGAGGAAGTCCTCCAGCGCCAGCACCTGGCCGGTCTTGAGATCCAGGGTCAGGGGGGCACTGCCGAAATCCGGGTGGGCTGCGCCACTGCAGCTGTATTGGCTGAACAGATTGACGCTGAGCACCCGCTCGGTGAGCACCTGCGGGGTCACCTGCAGGCTGTGCTCGCCATCACTGCCGATGCAGCTCAGGTGGGCATCCACTTCCGCCCAGAGGCGTTCGCGCAGTACGGCATTGGCCGCCTCGCTGGCGCCTTCCACGGTGAACAGCCGCATGCCCGAGACTGGCTCGCGCCACCAGCGCAGGCCGCGGCCCATGAAGGTCTGGCGCTCGCCCTGCTCCAGGGCCAGTCCCTGCAGGCGGCGGAATTCATAGGGATCGTCCTGGCGCAGTTTCTGCCGATAGCGATCCGCCGCCTCGGGCGGCCCCAACTGCAACGGCGCCAGGGCGAGGGGCAGGGTCTTGCCGGCCCCGCTCCAGGTGCCGGTCCAGCGGCCATCCTGCCAGCGCGTCAAAGACCAGTTGGCCTTGCGGCCATCCTGCCAGGGCGCTCCCTCCTCCAGCTTCAACTGGTCGCCCGCTTGCGCCGGACCGCTCAGGCGCAGGTCACGGCGGTAGCGATCATAGAAATAGCGGCCATAGGCTTCGTCATTGGCGGTGGAATCGACCTCCACCACCACCCGGGCCTGGCCCAGGGTGCCTTCCAGCAGCAGCTTTTCGGCATGGGCAGCGCCGGTGATCATGACCAGGGCCAGCAATGATCCGGACAGGCGAACGTTCATCAGGTCTCCAGCAACCAGGGTATCGGTGAAGGGCTCAGGGTAGAGCAGCGGAGCCAGACTGTCGCGCAGGCCAGAGGGTGAGACACTGCCGCGCGCGGGCCCAGCCATGGGAGAATGGCGTTTTGTCGACCTGGACGCCCATGGACCTCCCAGCCCTGCTCACCCGCCTGCACGCGATCCGCGATACCAACGCCTGGCGGCGCTATCACAACCCCAAGAACCTGGCGATGGCCGCCAGCGTCGAGATGGCCGAGCTGGTGGAAATCTTCCAGTGGAAGAGCGATGCCGAGGCGCGCACGTTGAGCACCGCCGAACGCGAACATGCCGGCCAGGAAATCGCCGACGTGCTGCTCTATCTGCTGCAACTGGGCAGCGAACTGGAGCTGGACGTGGAACAGGCGGTGCTGGCCAAGCTGGCCGACAACGAGAGGCGCTTCCTGCCATGAGCGATACCTTCTTCGACGACCGCGCCAGCCGTTTCGCCGCCAATATCTATGGCGGCACCAAGGGCGCCATCCGCCTGGCCGTGCTGCAGGCGGACCTTACCGAGGTGCTGCCCCCACGACCGCTGCGCGTGCTGGACATCGGCGCCGGCCTGGGTCACATGAGTCTCTGGCTGGCGCAGCAGGGCCATGCCGTGACCCTGGCCGAGCCGTCGGCGCCGATGCTGGCGGGTGCCCAGGACGCCTTCGCGGCCGCCGGATGCAGCGCCGACTGGCTGGCCCTGCCCTGGCAGGAATTGCCCGTCTTCGCCGAGCCCTTCGACCTGGTGCTCTGCCACGCCGTGCTGGAATGGCTGGAGACGCCCACCGCGATCCTGCCGACGCTGCACCGCTGCCTGGCCGCGGACGGCTGGCTGTCCCTGGCCTTCTACAATCGCGACGCCCTGATCTATCGCAATCTGCTCAAGGGGCATTTTCGCAAACTCAGCCGCGGGGATTACGCGGGCGAGGGCCGCCGCGGACTCACGCCGCAACAGCCCCTCGATCCGCGCGAGGTCGAGACCTGGTTGGCACCAGCCTGGGAGATCCAGGCGCGCAGTGGCGTACGGGTCTTCCACGACTACATGCCGCCGGATTTCCAGGCCCGTGCCGAGAGCGAGGCGCTGGTGGCCATGGAGCTGGCCCACCGGCGGCACCCGGCCTTTGCCGGGCTGGGGCGCTACCTGCATTGGCTCTGCCAGGCTAAGGCAAGATAGCGCCGGGCACGGTATGCTCTGGCGTAGGCGTTGGTTCGAGGAACTGGTCATGCGTCGCCCCCTGCTCTGCCTGTCAATCGCACTGTTCACCCTGGCCGGTTGCCAGAGCCCCAATCCCTATGTCGCCAGCAGCCTGCCCGAGGCCTCGGCGCCGGTATTGCCACAGCAGGACCCGGCCGCCTATCCGGTGGCGCTCACCGACTGGAGTCGCTACCGCACCTGGAGCTGGGCACCCGGCGCGGCGGTGGTCAGCGGCGGCCTGGATAGCCAGACCGTGCAGCAGGCCGTGGCCGACGGCCTCGACCAACGCGGTCTGCGACCGGCCATCGGCGGTGCCCGCGCCGACCTGCAGGTGCGGGCCCGCCTCACCCAGCAGCAGCGCAGCGAGCAGTACACCGACTATTACGACACCAACTATGGCTACGGCGGCTACGGGCCCTATGGCTATGGCCCCGGTTATGGCGCCACGGTCGGCCAGGCGCGAACCCGCACCCGGACCTTCCTGGTCGACGTGCTGGAGGTGGAATTGCTCGATCCCGCCACGGGCCGCGTGCTCTGGCACTCGGCCGCCGAGCAGGCCACCGGCGGCAACAGCGGCGAACGCGCGCGCACCCTGCGTGATACCACTCGCCGCCTGCTGGCCAACTATCCGCCCAGCTGACGCGATAAGTCACCCTTAAGCCAGTCCAAGCAGACTAGTACCCTCCCCTAGAGGATCGCCCATGAAACGTTGTCTTCTGCTGCTTTCGGTCCTCTTGCTGGCAGCCTGCGCCGAGCGGGGTCCGCGCAACCTGGACTATGACGCCAGCCGCGACTTCGCCGCCTACCGCAGCTGGAGCTGGGCGGATCCGGCCATCGAGTACCGGCCCAACGATCCGCGGGTGCGCAGCGACCTCACCGAGCAGCGCCTGCGCGACTCGGTCAGCAGTGGCCTCGACCAGCGCGGGCTGCGCCCCGCTGCGGCGGGCCTGCGGCCGGACCTCAGGATCAAGCTGTACGTGATCTTCGATCAGCGGCAACAGAGCTTCAGCTATGCCGACCCCTACTGGGGTCCGGGCTGGGGCGGTCCCTGGGGCTCCGCCTGGGGTCCTGGTCCCTGGGGTCCGAGCTATGTGCGCACCCAGACCGTCACCTACCCGGTGATGACGGTCCAGCTCGACATGCTCGATGGCCGCGACGGCAAGCTGGTCTGGCGCGCCAGCGAAGAGCGCCTGCTGGACGACCAGAACGCCACGCCGGCGCAACGCAGCGCTGCCTTCGGCCGCCTGGTCAACGAGTTGCTCAGCGCCTACCCGCCCCATCGCCGAGCGCCATGACCGCCCAGGGGCCAACCGCTGCCCTTGGTCAGAAGACCCAGGGCTTAGCCGGTAGCCATTGCCGATAATGGCCTCTGGCCAGGCCTTCCGAATGCGGCTTTCGACGACCGCACGCACGAATCCTGACAGTTCCCCTTCGTGCTCTCAGGATTCCCATGCAGTCAACCCTCGTCGCCACGCGCAACAGCCGCAATCTGCTGTGGCGGCTGTTCCCGGCCATCTGCGCCCTGCCCATCCTGCTCGGCCTGGGCTGCTACCTGCTGATCAAGACGGCCACCAGCCAGGACAACGACGTCCAGCAGCGAGCGCAGAAATACATCGCGCGAACCCTGGGCCAGGTGCAATACGAGATCGCCCACAACATCATCAACTACGCCAAGTGGGGCGAGGCCTACAAAAACCTGCACCTGAAGGTCAACATCTTCTGGGCCAACGACGAGCGTAACGTCGGCGACATTCCCTACGAACTCTATGGCTACAACGGCGTATTCGTGCTGAATCCCCTGGATCGTACCGTTTACGCGGTGATCGACGGGATGCCCGCGAAGACGTCCGCCGAGCAGTGGCTCGACGGTGATCTGGCGGAATTGCTCAAGGCGACGCGTAATCATCCTGGGGAAAGCGAGAGCCTGATACGCCTGTTCAGCGTCAACGGCATGCCTGCGCTGGTCGCCGCCTCGACCATCACCCCAGGTGGCAGCTATAGCGTGATGCCCCGGGATGGCATCCCCTCGGTGATGCTGTTCGTCAACGTGCTCGATCCGGACAAGCTGGATCATCTCAGCGAAACCTACGGTCTACCCACCCTGCAGGCATCCCGCACCCCCTTGCCCGGCTTCGAGTCCATGCGCCTGCTGGACTCGCCATGGCTGCTCAATTGGCATCCTCCGCAACCGGGTGCCCATCTGCTGCACCAGACCCTGCCCGTCTTTCTCGCCGGCGTGTTGCTGCTGGCCCTGGTGCTGGCCCTACTGATCCGTCATGCCCAAAGCTCGGCCCGCCAACTCGATCGGCAATTCGACGCCCTGGTCGCCAGCCAGGCGGAGCTGACCCGCAGCGAACAGCGCTTTCGCGATCTGGCCGAAGCCGCCTCCGACTGGCTCTGGGAGGTCGATACCGAGGGACGTCTCTCCTACCTCTCCGAACGCTTCGCCCGGATCACCGGCTACACCCCGCACAGCTGGCTGGGTCGCTCCCTGGCCGACCTGTTCAGTCCCGAGACGACCAGCCTGGCGGAGTGGCTGGCCGCCAGTGCCCAGCGCAACGACGAGCGCGAAGTGCTGCGCTGTCACTATCGTGATCGCCTGGGTCAGCCCCGCGTCTGTGAAATCACCGCGCGGCCGCTGCCCAATGGCAGCGGCTACCGCGGGACCGCCAGCGACATCACCGCTGCGGTCACCGCCCAGGCGGAAATCGAGCATCAGTCGCTGCACGACTGCCTGACCGGGCTATCCAACCGCCTGCACCTGCAGCAATTCCTCGCCAACCAATTGGCCCGGTCCGCGATGCCTCTCACGCTGCTCAGCCTGGACCTGGACCGCTTCAAGCCGATCAACGACAGCCTCGGTCATGCCGCGGGCGACCGCGTGCTGCAAAAGGTCGCCCAGCGCCTGCAGGCCAGCCTGCGCCCCGGCGGACTGGTAGCCCGGCTGGGTGGCGACGAATTCATCGTGGTGCTGGTGGGCAACCTGGAAACCGAGGTGGTCGAGCAGATCTGCGCACGCCTGGTGGCGGCCCTGAACCGGCCCATCCTGCTGGATGAACATACCGTCAGCATCGGCACCAGCATCGGCATCGCCCAGGCCCCCGGCCAGGCTACCCAGGCGGTAGAGCTGCTGCGGCTGGCCGACATCGCGCTGTACCAGGCCAAGGCCGCGGGGCGCAACGGCTGGTGCTTCTATGCCGAAGCGCTGGAAGCCCAGATCGATCAGCGTCGCCAACTGGAGCAGGAGCTGCGCCAAGCGCTACCGCTCGGCCAACTCTGCCTGCACTATCAACCTCGTTATGCCACCAAAGGTGCTGAGCTGCGCGGTTTCGAGGCGCTGGTACGCTGGCAGCATCCGCAACACGGCCTGCTGGAGCCGGGACGCTTCCTGCCCCTGGCCGAGGAGAGCGGCCTGATCGGGCCACTGGGCCGTTGGGTACTGGAGCAGGCCTGCCGGGAAGCCAGCCAATGGCCGGCCGGGATCGGGCTGTCGGTGAATCTCTCGCCCCGGCAGCTCAGCGCCCCGGAACCCCTGGCCGAGGTGGTCGCCCAGGCACTGGAACTCAGCGGCCTGGCGCCCCAGCGCCTGGAGCTGGAAATCACCGAGACGGCGCTGCTCAACCCGGCGCCAACCACTATGGGAACCCTGGAGGCGCTCAGGACCCTGGGGGTCCGCCTGGCGATCGATGACTTCGGCACCAGCTTCTCCTCGCTCGGACACCTACGCCACTACCCGGTAGACGGCATCAAGATCGACGCGAAGCTGGTGGCCCATCTCGCCAGTCGGGGACCGGACCGTGCCATCGTCCGAGCCCTCGGCGAACTCGGCCGTTCACTGGGCATCACCGTCACCGCCGAGGGCGTCGAGACCCAGGCGCAGTGGGAGGCACTGTGCGACCAGGCCTGCGACGAGGTGCAGGGGTTCCATTTCAGCGCCGCCGTACCGGCCGAGCAACTGGACACGCTGTTGCCGCGGACCTGACGGCGGGCGAGCCTGCCGCGACTCGCCAAAGCGGCTGGGTATCCAGTGCGCGGCGCGCGCGGCTCGCGGCACAGGTCGCCGGGGCTGGAGAGCGCCCGGACGGAGATGGCAAGGATGTCGCTGGACCGGGATATGCCCCGGCTGACCAGCCGAACAGTGCCCTGGCTGGTCGCCCTGCGCAACCAGCCGGGACGCCCACGTCATCATTCGTACACAGGCCCCGCACTATCATCGACGCAAGCCCTTTTCCACGTCGGTCATAGGTTTGCGCGTCTTCTCCATCGTGCTCATGTTGCTGGTCCTGGTCGGAACCGCACCGAGTCACGCCCAGGGTGTCCCGATCACCTTCTGGTATGCCCATGGGGGGAGCGTGGGCCAGGCCATCCAGGCGTTGTGCCAGGACTTCAATGCCAGGCATCCACAACTGCGCGCCCTGGCCTGCATCGCCCAGGGCACCTATGAGCAGACCCTGCAAAAGACCGTGGCCGCCTACCGTAGCCACCAGGCCCCGGCCCTGGTGGAGCTCTACGACGTCGCCACCCAGGACCTGCTGTACAGCGGCGCCATTCGCCCGGTGGCCGACCTGTTGCCCGACACCGATGACCTGCTGCCCGCCGCCCGGCGCTACTACAGCAACAACGCCGGTCGCTTGCTGGCGCAACCCTTCTCCATCAGCACCGCGGTGCTCTACAGCCGGCGCAGTGCCCTGGCTCAAGCCGGCTTGGACCAGCCGCCGGCGACCTGGGAAGCCTTCGACAGCGCCCTGCGCCAGCTGCGTGCCCACGGCCAGCGCTGCCCCGCGGCCAGCGACTTCAACCCCTGGATCTGGCTGGAACAGAGCAGCGCCGTGCAGGGCGTCGCGGTCGCCAGCGAAGACAATGGCTGGGCCAGCCTGGCGGCCCGCTACCGCTTCGCTCAAGGTCCCCAGACCCGGCTGTTCGCCGACCTGGTGGCCTGGCGCCAGGCCGGCCTGCTGCTGGACCAGCGGCTGACCCGCAGCGGCCAGCAAGACCTGGCCTTCGCCAGCGGCGAATGCGCCCTGCTGCTGGCCTCCACGGGCTCCTGGCCGAATCTGGCCGCCCAGGCGGATGACATCCAGGTCAGCCCGCTGCCGGTGTTCGCCGGTCGAGTACGCCGGCCAGCGGTGGTCGGCGGTTCGGCGCTTTGGGTCCTGCGCGGCCAGCCAGCCGAGGCCTACACCACGATTACCGCCTTCCTCGCCTATCTGCGTGAACCCGGGGTACAGGCGAACTTCAGCGCCCGCACCGGCTTCCTGCCGCTCTCCGCCACCCAGGCCAAGGGCCTCCAAGGCGGCGACCAACCCGCCCAAGCGGCCGGCCTCGCCGCCCTCGGTGGCCAGGACCAGCTCGCCATCCCGCTGCGGGTGGGCTTCATCACCCAGCTACGCCGGTTCTGGCTGGAAGAGCTGGAGGCCGCCAGCGCTGGCCAACGGTCGCCAGCGGCCGCCCTGCAGCGCGCGGCCCGGCGCGGCGATGCCCAGCTCGCCCTGTTCCAGGAGACCTATCGCCATGCCGTCCAGCCCTGAACCGAGGGGAGCCCCGGGTCGATGACTGCCAGTGCGCACTTTCCCCAACGTTACCTGCCGCTGCTGTTCGCCCTGCCACAATTGCTGGCGCTGCTGCTGTTCTTCTATTGGCCGGCGCTGCAGGCAGCCTGGTGGTCGCTGCATCTGGTCCCGCCCTTCGGCGGCCAGGAAACCTACGTGGGCCTGGCCAACTACCGGCGCCTGCTGCAGGACCCCGCACTGCTCGACAGCCTGCGCGCCACCCTGGTGTTCAGCCTCGGCGGCACCCTGCTGGCCATGGGCCTGGGCCTCGTTCTGGCAGCCTGCCTGGAGCTCCGCCTGCGAGGCCGACGCCTGTGGCGCAACCTGCTGGTCTGGCCCTATGCGGTCTCCGGGGCCACCCTGGGCGTGATCTTCCAGGCCTTGGCCAGCCCCGCCATCGGCCCGCTGGCCTGGCTCAACCAGGTACTGCCCGACAGTTGGGCGCCCCAGACCGAACCCTGGCAGGCCATGGCCCTGCTGATCGTCGGCTACGCCTGGTGCCAGATGCCCTTCACCTTCCTGATGTTCGTCGCCAGCCTCCAGGCCGTGCCCGACGACTACCTGGCCGCCGCCGCCCTCGACGGCGCCACGTCCTGGCAGCGCCTACGCGACATCCAGCTGCCGCTGATCCGTCCCTACCTGGCCTTCGTCTTCGTCATCGGCCTGCTGGACAGCCTGGCCAACAGCTTCGGCCTGGTCGACACCCTCACCCAGGGCGGCCCCGGCGACAGCACCCAGATCCTCGCCTACAAGATCTATCGCGACGGCGTCGTCGGCCTTGACCTAGCCGGTTCCTCAGCCCTTTCGATGCTGCTATTGCTGCTGGTGGTGGCCCTCAGCCTGCTGCAGTGCTGGGGCCTGGCCCGCCGATGCACGCGCCTGGGAGGCAGCCATGGTCGAACGTGACCCGCTGTCCCGGGCGGTCGCCTATGGCCTGCTGTTGCTCGGCCTGGGGTTCGCCCTCGGCCCGCTCTACCTGACCCTTTGCGCAGCCACCACGGCCAATGCCCGCCTGCTGGCCAGCGGCATGACGTGGGTCCCGGGTGGCCACCTGCTGGACAACCTGCAACAGGTGGCCGCCCGGCTCGACCTCCTGCGCCTGCTGGGTAACAGCCTGCTGGTGACCAGCCTGGTGGTACTGGGTAAGCTGGCCCTCTCGGCGCTGACCGCCTTTGCCGTGGTCTATTTCCGCAGCTCGCTACGGCACCTGATCTTCGCCCTGGTGCTGGGGGCCCTGCTGCTGCCGGTAGAGGTGCGCATCGTGCCCACCTATGTCGTGGCCGGCGATCTGCTCGGCCCGCTCCGCCACCTGCTGCAGCTACTGGGGCTCGACGCCGTGCCGGTGCCGACCCTGAACCTGCTGGATACCTATCCCGGCCTGGCCCTGCCGCTGGTGGCCTCGGCCACCGGGACCTTCCTCTTCGTGCAGTTCTACCGCACGGTCCCCGCCGAACTGGTGGAAGCCGCGCGGCTAGATGGCGCCGGCCCCTGGCGCTTCTTCGTCGACATTCTGCTGCCGCTATCGAAGACCAACTTCGCCGCCCTCGGCACCCTGGTGTTCGTCGGCGCCTGGAAGGATTACCTCTGGCCGCTGCTGGCCACCGACAGTCCCGCGATGCGCACCCTGGTGCTGGGCGTCGCCACCTTCGTGCCCAGCGATCCCGGCCAGGTGCCGCAATGGAGCCTGCTCATGGCCGCCACCCTGGTCAGCCTGCTACCCCCGCTGCTGGTCATCGCCCTGATGCAGCGCTGGTTCGTCAAGGGCCTCATCGGAGTCGGTAAATGACCGCCCTACCCGCTCTACCCTCTGCCCCGGCCATCCGCCTGGAAGGCCTGACCAAGCACTATGCCGGCGGCCAGCCGGTGCTCGACGGCCTGGACCTGGAATTCGGCGCCGGCCAGTTCAATGTCATCCTCGGCGCTTCCGGCTGCGGTAAGTCCACCCTGCTGCGCCTGGTGGCCGGTTTGGAGTCTCCCGACCGCGGGCGCTTCTACCTGGACGCGCGCGAGGTCACGCCACTGCCGCCGCGTGAGCGTCAGTGCGCCATGGTGTTCCAGAACTACGCCCTCTACCCGCACCTGAGCGTGGCCGACAACCTCGGCTATTGCCTGAAGCTGGCCGGCCTGCCGCGGGATGCGCGCCAGGCACGTATCCACGAGGTCGCCAACAGTCTGGGCATCGAGGCCCTGCTGCCCCGCCTGCCCGGCCAGCTCTCCGGCGGCCAGCGCCAGCGCGTCGCCATCGGCCGCGCCCTGGTCCGGCGCCCACCCGTGCTGCTGTTCGACGAGCCCCTGTGCAATCTCGACAGCGGCCTGCGCCAGGAGATGCGCCTGGAGTTACGCCGCCTGCAGCGGCAGACCGGCGCCACCATCCTCTACGTCACCCATGACCAGACCGAGGCCATGACCCTGGCCGATCAGATCCTGCTGCTCGACCAGGGCCGGTTGCAGCAACGGGGTACCCCCCAGGAGATCTACCACCAGCCGGCCTCCACCTTCGTCGCCGGCTTTTTCGGCACCCCGCCGATGAATCTGCTGGAGGTACGCCACGAGGCCGCGAGCGGGCAGTTGCTGTTGGCCGATGGTCAGCGCTGGCCGTTGCCGCAGCCGGTCGCCGGTCCCTTGCCCGCACGCCTGTTGCTGGGTATCCGTCCCGAAGACGTGCGGCTCGGCGGCCAGGGCCTGGTCGCCCGGCTCGACTCTATCGAGGACCTGGGCAGTCAGCGCCTGCTGCACTTGCGCCTGGGCGAGCAAAGGCTGACGGTCGCCCACCTGGGCGAGGCGCCGGATGCACCCGACTGCCACCTGCACTTCCCCGCTGCCGCGGTGAGCCTCTTCACCGTCGACAGCGGGCGGCGTCTCGGCGGCCCGTGACCGGCCTGGGCGAGGATTCCCGCTCGGCTCAAAGCCGTTCCAACCACCCCAGGTCGCCACCGCGGGCCGGAACCGGATAACAGCCATAGGGCGCATAGCCGTGGGTACAGACCGGGTCGGCACCCAGGGTGGCTTCACCCACAGGTTGCGCGCGCCCGCCCTCCAGCAGGGCGATGGCGGCCAGGGCGAGTAGCAGGGCGATGAACAGCGCGGCGCGAATTGTTCTTGTCAGACGCATGATGACCTCCCGCGGGACGATTGCCAGGATCGGGCAGACAGCATCCCCGCTCCTTCAGTATCGCCCCATGGCGGTCATTTCGCCGCGCCCGGCAGATCCCGATTGCGCAAAGCTGCACTGCCGTGGGTGCAACAGTCGGGAACCCTCTGCAGGCTAGGACCGCCGCGTACCACGCCAGCCTTCCGGGACAAGGCCGCGCGCTCGTTCAGGTAAGGCACCGAGTCCACCCCGCCCCACCCCTCTCCTTGCGGGGAGAGGGTTGGGGTGAGGGCAAAGCCCGCTCAGGCGATCTCCACCTGCGCCCCGTTCAGCCGCACCGCCCAGGTGGGCAGCGCCTGCTCGGGGTACTCCAGGCAGCAGCCGTCCGCGAGGCGGAAGTGCTGCTTGTACAGCGGCGAGGCGATCACCAGGTGGCCGCCCAGTTGGCCGACGATGCCGCGACCTATGACGTTGGCACCGGACTTGGGATCGCGATTACCCACGGCGAAGACCTTCTGCTCGGTGTCGGGCAGGTAGAACAGCGCCACCTGCTCCCCCTGGTGCAGGGCCACCACGCCGGACTGGGGCACCAGGTCGGCCAGGTCGCACAGGGGTTGCCAGCGGGGTTCCAGGGCGCGGGCGGTATTGGTCTGGGTCATGGTCAAGCCTCCTCAGTGACGGCGATCAGATGAAGTTCGTGGTCACGCGCCGGGCGGCGCTGGCCGCGTTCCTTGACGAAGTGGATGTCCGGGTCGCTGCCGCGCTGGTTGACGAAGGTGCGGAAGCGCTTGAGTTTGTCGGGATCGCTCAGGGCATTGGCCCATTCGCACTCGTAGCGATCCACCACCAGCTGCATCTGGGCTTCCAGCTCGGCACCCAGGCCCAGGCTGTCGTCGATGACCACCTGCTTGAGGTAATCCAGCCCGCCCTCCAGGGACTCGCGCCACACCGAGGTGCGCTGCAGGCGGTCGGCGATGCGGATGTAGAACATCAGCAGGCGATCGATGTAGCGAATCAGGGTTGCGTCGTCGAGGTCGGTGGCGAACAGCTCGGCGTGGCGCGGGCGCATGCCACCGTTGCCGCAGACATAGAGGTTCCAGCCATTCTCGGTGGCGATCACGCCGATGTCCTTGCTCTGCGCCTCGGCGCACTCGCGGGTGCAGCCGCTGACGGCGAACTTGAGCTTGTGCGGCGAACGCAGGCCCTTGTAGCGGTGCTCGATGTCCAGCGCCATCTTGACGCTGTCCTGCACCCCGTAGCGGCACCAGGTGCTACCGACGCAACTCTTCACCGTGCGGGTCGACTTGCCGTAGGCATGGCCGGTCTCGAAGCCGGCGGCGATCAGCTCACCCCAGATGTCCGGCAATTCGTGCAGTTGGGCGCCGAAGAGGTCGATGCGCTGGCCGCCGGTGATCTTGGTGTAGAGGTCGTATTTCTTCGCCACCTGGCCGATGGCGATCAGGCCCTCCGGGCTGATCTCGCCGCCCGGGATGCGCGGCACCACCGAGTAGGTGCCGTTCTTCTGCATGTTGGCCATGAAGGTGTCATTGGTGTCCTGCAGCGGCACCAGGTGCGGAGCTGTGATGGGCGCGTTCCAGCAGGAGGCCAGGACGTTGGCCACTGCCGGCTTGCAGATGTCGCAGCCGTGGTGACCCCGGCCATGGCGCGCCAGCAGTTCCTCGAAGCTCTGGATGCCTTCCACGCGCACGAGGTGATAGAGCTCCTGGCGGGTGTGGGCGAAGTGTTCGCAGAGACTCTTGTCGACTTCGACGCCGCGGGCGATCAGCTCGTGCTCGAACACCTGCTTGACCAGCGCCGCGCAGCCACCGCAACCGGTGGCGGCCTTGGTGCAGCTCTTGATGCCGGCGAGGTCGGTGCAGCCGGCGTCGATGGCGGCGCACACCGCGCCCTTGGTGACGTTGTGGCAGGAGCAGAGGGTGGCGGTGGCCGGCAAGGCATCGGCGCCCAGGGTCGGGGCGCCCTCGCCCACCGGCATGATCAGGCTGGCCGGGTCCTGGGGCAGCGGGATGCCGTTCTGGGCGTATTGCAGCAGGGTGTCGTAGTAGCTGTTGTCGCCCACCAGCACGGCGCCGAGCACCTGCTTGCCGTCGGCGGAGACCACCAGGCGACGGTAGCTGGCGCTGGCTTCGTCGATGTAGCGATAGCTGCGCGCGCCGGGGGTGGCGCCGTGGGCATCGCCGATGGAGCCCACGTCCACGCCCAGCAGCTTGAGCTTGGTGGACATGTCGGCG
>Ga0157371_10001628_pt1 | contig 22982 bp, 22 predicted proteins | sample C45metaG_FD_113462 | JGI IMG/M metagenome (GOLD analysis project Ga0157371, IMG submission 113462) | Corn rhizosphere microbial communities from Kellogg Biological Station, Michigan, USA - C4-5 metaG | ecosystem: Host-associated > Plants > Roots > Rhizosphere > Soil | place: USA: Michigan...
GCTCTGTAGAGCCGCGCGGCATGGGCGGTATCGCGGGCGCGGGCGATGATCGGAAGGTCCGGATAGGCGGCGCGAAGCCGCTTCGCGAGGCGGGCGACGAGCACCGGATTATCCATGGTGAGGATCACCGCGCTTGGCTGGCCGAGATGAAGGCGCTCGACCAGGGTTCCGCGCGACACGTCGCCGAACAGAACCTTGTAGCCGCTGTCCCGGCCGTCGTGGACCGAGTCCGAATCCGAATCGACCGCGACATAATCGAGATTGTGGGCCGAGAGCATGTCGGCGACGATCCTGCCGACCCGGCCGAAGCCGACGATCACGACCTTGCCGGGTGTTCCCTTGTGAAGGGCGTCGCCGAGGACTGCATCGCCGGTGCGGTCGATCCGGCGCCCGGCCATCCGGCCCACCGTTCCGAGCAGCGGCGTGATCGTCAGGCCGAGCGCGGTCACGATCTGCCAGAAGGCCGCGGTTTCCGGGCGGATCAGCTGCGCCGCCGTCGCCGAGCCGAGGACGATCAGTGTCGTTTCCGAAGGCGAGGCCATCAGCACACCGGTTTCCGCCGCCACCCCGGTTCTCGCTCCGTTGAGCTTGAGGAGCCCGCCGGTGACAATGGCCTTGATAACGAGCACGGCGACAAGGGCCGCAAGGATGCTCTCCCAATTGGCGAGAACGAGGCCGAGATTGACGCTCATCCCGACGGTGATGAGGAAAATGCCGAGGCCGAGGCCGCGCATCGGCGCGGTGATGACTTCGACCTCGCCGCGATATTCGGTTTCGGCGATGACGATCCCGGCGATGAGCGCACCGAGCACCGCCGAAAAGCCGATCGCCGACGTCACCATGCTGGCGACGATCACGACCAGCAGGCAGACAGCGAGGAAGACTTCGGGGTTCTTGGTCCGGGCGGCCTGGCCGAACAGGATCGGAAGGAGGAGCCTTCCACCGAACAGCAAGCCGATGGCGACGGCTCCGCCGAGCAGCAAAGTGCCGACGAGCGGACCAACGCCGGCCGTAGCCGTGGGGGCCATTGCTCCGAGCGCGAAGACGATCGGGACCAGTGCGACGTCCTCGAACAGCAACATGCCGAGGGACGAGCGGCCGACGGCAGATTGGGTGCCGACCAGCGGAAGCACGATGGCGGTCGAGGAAAGGGCCAGTGCAAGACCGAGGCCGATCGCGCCGGGAATGCCCTGGCCGATCCAGTGGAGCCCCGCGCCGATGATAACCGCACTGCCGATCAGCTCGGCCGCGCCCACTCCGAAGACGATTCGCCGCATCGACCACAATCGGCGGAAGGAGAGCTCGAGCCCGACGGAGAACAACAGGAGGACGATCCCGAGCTCGGCGAAGGGCTCAATCCGGTGGGCGTTGGAAATCGTTACATAGTGAAGCCACGGGTGTGCCGTCGTCAGAGCGCCCAGTCCTGACGGTCCGAACAGCACGCCGATGAGGATGAAGCCGACGATCGGGGTAATCCGGAAGCGTGCGAAGGCCGGGATCACGATTCCGGCTGCGCCCAGGATCACGAGCGCGTCGCTGAAGCCGGATGTCGAGAATTGGTCTTGCATTCGTCTCTTGTGGCGGTTTCGTCATTCCCGCGAAAGCGCGAAGCTGGCTAAACAGCACTATTGGGTCCCCGCTTTCGCGGGGAAGACGGCAAAGGTGGCGTCATGGCGTCGGAATTGGACCTGATCGTCGTCGGCGGCGGGCCGGCGGGGATGATGGCAGGGCTGCTGTTCGCTCGAGCCGGTTGCCGGGTGAAAGTGCTGGAAAAGCACGCGGACTTCTTCCGGGATTTCCGCGGGGACACGGTCCACCCCTCGACCATGGAGGTGCTCGACCAGCTCGGAATGCTCCGGCGGTTCCTGAAGCGGCCGCACAGCGAGCTTCGCGGGGCCGAGCTCGAGCTTGCCGGACGGACGTGGAAGATCGGGGATCTCACGCACCTCCATACGCCCGCGCCGTTCATCGCGATGATGCCGCAGTGGGAGTTTCTCGACTTCCTTCGCGACGAGGCGGCGGCGTTCCCCGGCTTCTCGCTGGAAATGGAGGCGCCGGTCGACAGCTTCGTCCAGCGCGAAGACCGAGTGCTGGGCGTCCAGCTCCGCGACGGCCGCGAGTTGCGTAGCCGGTTGACGATCGCAGCCGACGGGCGGGATTCGCTCGTCCGTCAGCGCCATATGTTGCCGGTGGAAGTGCTGGGCGCGCCGATGGACGTCTTCTGGTTCCGCGTCGCCAAGAAACCCGGCGGCGACAAGCTCCGCGGCAGTTTCGAGCGCGGGCGGCTGCTCGTGCTCATCGATCGCGGCGATTATTGGCAGTGCGCGCTGGTGATTCCCAAGGGCGCGGCGGAGAAGCTGAAGGCGAGGGGAATCGGCCCGATCCGCGACGCGGTCCATTCGGCTGCGCCCGACGTCAACCTCGCCGACCTCGATGATGTCGAGGACCTCAAGCTGCTGAGCGTGGCGCTCGACCGCCTGACCGTCTGGTCCAAGCCGGGCCTGCTGGCGATCGGCGATGCGGCCCACGCGATGTCGCCGATCGGCGGGGTCGGGATCAACCTGGCGATCCAGGATGCGGTGGCGGCGGCGAACGCGCTGGCGGGGCCGCTTGCCCGGGGAGAAGACGTCGATCCGTTGCTTCACAAGGTCCAGGACCGGCGCATGGTCCCAACGCGGGTGATCCAGGGGGCGCAGAAGCTCGCCCAGGATCGGATTATCGGCCGCCTGCTCGAACCCGGAGAGCCGATCCGCAAGGCCCCGCTGGCGATCAGGCTCCTCGACCGGTTCGAGATCCTGCGGCGGATCCCGGGTCGCCTCATCGGCCTCGGAGTCAGGCGGGAGAGGGTTCTTTCTCCCAATTCGCCATAGCGGCCTCGAGATTGTTCACGACCGCTTCGAAGAATTGCTCGGTGGTCATCCACGGCTGCTCGGGGCCGACGAGGATGGCGAGGTCCTTGGTCATGTGACCGCTCTCGACGGTGTCGATGCAGACCTGCTCGAGCGTCTCTGCGAAGCGAACCACGTCGGGCGTGTCATCGAACTTGCCACGATATTTGAGGCCGCCGGTCCAGGCGAAGATCGACGCGATCGGGTTGGTCGAGGTCGCCTTGCCCTGCTGGTGCATGCGATAGTGGCGGGTAACGGTGCCGTGGGCAGCCTCTGCTTCGATCGTCCGTCCGTCGGGAGTCATCAGGACCGACGTCATCAGGCCCAGCGACCCGAAGCCCTGGGCGACCTGGTCCGACTGGACGTCGCCATCGTAATTCTTGCAGGCCCAGACGAACTTTCCGCTCCACTTGAGCGCGCTGGCGACCATGTCGTCGATCAGGCGATGCTGATATTCTATGCCAGCGGCTGCGAATTTCGCTTTGTATTCGCTGTCGTAAATCTCCTGGAAGATATCCTTGAAGCGACCATCGTAGGCCTTCAGGATCGTGTTCTTGGTAGAGAGATAGAGCGGCCAGCCGCGGTTGAGGCTGTAGTTGAAGCAGGCATGAGCGAAGTCGCGGATGCTGGCGTCGAGGTTGTACATGCCCATCGCGACGCCGGAGCCTGGGAAATCGAACACATTGAAGTGGAGCTGCTGGCCGTCTTCTCCGACCCACGTCATGGTCAGCTTGCCGGGTCCCGGCACGAGAAAGTCCGTCGCCTTGTACTGGTCGCCGAACGCATGGCGCCCGACGACGATCGGGTCGGTCCAGCCGGGAATCAGCCGCGGCACGTTCGACATCACGATCGGCTCGCGGAAAATCACCCCGCCCAGGATGTTGCGGATCGTCCCGTTTGGCGATTTCCACATCTTCTTGAGGTCGAATTCCTTCACTCGGGCTTCGTCAGGAGTGATGGTCGCGCATTTGACTCCGACGCCATGCGTCTTGATCGCCTCGGCCGCCTCCACGGTGATCCGGTCCTCGGTCTCGTCGCGCTTCTCGATCGACAGGTCGTAATAAAGCAGGTCGATATCGAGATAAGGCTGGATCAGCCGCTCGCGGATCCACTGCCAGATGATTCGGGTCATCTCGTCGCCGTCGAGCTCGACGAGGGGGGTCTTCACCTTGATCTTGGCCATGTCCGTCCTGCTGTCCTGGGATTGGCAGCGCGCATAGGCGAAGCTTCGGAGCGAACGCAACCGCGCCCGATTGTGAATGGTTCCCGGCGCCTCTAAGGGCAGTCGCCATGCCTGAGCTCGAAAAACCGGACTCGCCGCTTGCGACGACCAGCACCAAGTGGCGGTTTCCATCCGTACATCCGGAAGGCCGCAAGTTCCTTCTGATCGCCGCGGTCGTCACCGTCATCGTCTATTGGGGCCTCAGCCACTTCCTCGGCTGGATTTGCGTCGGCATCACGATCTGGATCGCCGCCTTTTTCCGCGACCCGATCCGGACCACTCCGCAGGATGCGGATTTCATTGTCGCGCCGGCCGACGGGCTGATCTCGGCAATTGCGCAGGTGCCGCCCCCGCGCGAGCTTGCCGGGCCTGACGGGCTGACCGATCCGGAAATGACCCGCGTGTCGATTTTCATGAGTGTCTTCGACGTGCACATCAATCGCTCGCCGGTGACCGGCCGGGTGAAGAAAATGGCCTATGTCGCCGGCAAGTTCGTCAACGCCGACCTCGACAAGGCCAGTGACGAGAACGAGCGCCAGCACTTCGTCATCGAGACCTCCGGAGGAGTGTCGATCGGAGTGACCCAGATTGCGGGCCTCATCGCGCGGCGAATCCTGACCTTCGTCCATCAGGGCGATGCAGTCGAGGCGGGGCAACGAATCGGGATGATCCGCTTCGGAAGCCGGGTCGACGTCTATCTGCCGGCGGGCACGGGCCCGCGGGTCCTGCTCGGCCAGCGAGCGATCGCCGGCGAGACGGTTCTCGCGCAAATCGGGGTCGAAACGGCCATGAGCGGGCGGAGCCAGTGAAAGCCAAGGCGGAAGGGAGGGGCGGAATTCCGTTTCGCGCCCTCGTTCCCAATGCCATCACCCTGCTGGCCCTGTGCTTCGGCCTTACGGGTGTTAGCTTTGCGATCACGGCGTCCGCGACGAACGACAGGTCGGCCTGGCAGATTGCACTTGCCTGCGTCGTTGGTGCCGGAGTCCTCGACGGCATGGACGGGCGAATCGCACGCCTTCTGCGGGCCGAGAGCAGGTTCGGAGCGGAGCTGGATTCGCTCAGCGACAACGTCGCGTTCGGCACGGCGCCGGCGCTGATCCTGTTCCTGTGGTCGCTCCAGAATGCGCCCAGCTTCGGCTGGGTGGCGGCGCTTGCGCTCGCGGTCTGCTGTGCGCTGAGGCTCGCCCGGTTCAATGCCCGGATCGACGTCGCCGAGCAGCCGCACAAGTCGGCCGGGTTCAATACCGGAGTCCCGGCTCCCGCCGGCGCGGGGCTGGCCTTCATTCCGATCTTCCTGTGGCTGGTTACCGGAAACGACCTGTTCCGCCAGTGGCACCTGGTGATGGGCTGGACGGTGCTGATCGCCCTGCTGATGATCTCGAGCGTCGCGACCTACAGCTGGTCGAGCCTTCGAGTCCGCCGCTCGTCGCGCATCTTCGCAATCGCAGGCATCGGGCTGCTCGGGGCTGCGCTCGTCACCAATCCTTGGGTTACGCTTTTGGCGATTTCGCTGATCTACCTGGCGATGATCCCGTTCAGCATCGCCAGCTACGCCCGGGTCAAAAGGAGGCGCGCGGCAAGCGCTTGACGCCTCCGCGTCCGCCGAGCGCGGCACGAATGTCGCGGCGGCTGTCGTAAAGTTCCTGGAGAGCGAGGCTTCCGGCGATCCAGAAGCAGCCGAGGAAGAAAAGGCTCAATAGCGGTCCAAGCATGGGTGTCAGTCCCTGTTCTCGTTGGTTGCGCCGGTCGCATTGCAGCGCTGCCGGGACGGACCAATGTTCCCTATATGTTCTCACTTGTCAAGCGGGCCATCGTCACCATCTGCAAATGGTTGAAACAGCGGCGCCGTTCGGCTAGGGCGCGCCGCATCCCACAGGCGGAGCTGACATACCGGTGCTGGCCGCGAGGCTGGTGACTGGCTCCGCCGAGGCTTAAACCGGAAGGAGAATACCTATGGCGACCAATGTCGTCACAATGCAGCAATTGCTCGAGGCCGGATCGCATTTCGGCCACCAGACCCATCGCTGGAACCCGCGGATGAAGCCGTACATCTTCGGCGACCGCAACGGCGTCCACATCATCGACCTGTCGCAGACCGTGCCTTTGTTCGCGCGCGCGCTCGACTTCGTCACCCAGAGCGTCGCTCGCGGCGGCAAGGTGCTGTTCGTCGGGACCAAGCGCCAGGCGCAGGACCCGATCGCGCAGGCCGCGCATGCGTCCGGCCAGCATTACGTCAATCATCGCTGGCTCGGCGGAATGCTGACTAACTGGAAGACGATTTCCAACTCGATCAAGCGTTTCAAGACGCTCGAGGAGCAGCTGTCCGGAGACACTGCGGGCCTGACCAAGAAGGAAGTGCTCCAGCTGACCCGCGAGCGCGACAAGCTCGAAAAGTCGCTGGGCGGAATTCGCAACATGGGCGGTCTTCCCGACGTCATGTTCGTGGTCGACACGAACAAGGAAGAGCTCGCCGTCAAGGAAGCGAACGTGCTGGGAATTCCGGTCGTCGCGATCCTCGATTCGAACAGCGACCCGACGGGCATCGCTTTCCCGGTCCCGGGCAATGACGACGCCAGCCGCGCAATCCGGCTGTATTGCGATGCCGTCGCGGCGGCCGTGAACGCCGGCCGCACCGGCCACGCGCAATCGAAGGGCGAGGACGTCGGCGAAATGGCCGAGCCGCCCGCCGAGCCGGCGCTGCAGGCGTAACGGACTGAATCCCGGCGAAGGCCGGGATCCAGCATTCTCATAGTGACTGGACCCCGGCCTGCGCCGGGGAACGAGAGGAAAATCAAATGGCTGAGATCACCGCCGCCAGCGTGAAAGAGCTTCGCGAGCGTACCGGCGCGGGCATGATGGACTGCAAGAAGGCGCTGGCCGAGACCAACGGCGACATGGAGGCCGCGGTCGACTGGCTTCGCGCCAAGGGCCTTGCCGCCGCCGCCAAGAAGGCCGGACGAACGGCGGCCGAGGGCCTCGTCGGAGTTGCCGTCGAGGGCACCCGCGGCGCCGCGGTCGAGGTCAATTCGGAGACCGATTTCGTCGCCAAGAACGAGAAGTTCCAGGCGTTCGTCCGCAACGTCGCCCAGCTTGCGCTCGAGACCGGCGGCAATGTCGAGGACCTTCTGGCCGCCGGTTATCCGGACGGCGGAACGGTCGAGGAAGTGCTGACCAACAACATCGCCACGATTGGCGAGAACCAGTCGGTTCGCAGAAGCGCGGTGCTGGCGGTGAGCCAGGGCGCCGTCGTACCCTACGTCCACAATGCGGTGGCGCCCGGCCTCGGAAGGATCGGAGTGCTTGTCGCGCTCGAGAGTGCCGCTCCGGCCGAAACGCTGCAGGCGCTGGGCAAGCAGATCGCGATGCATATCGCGGCCGCCAACCCGCTGGCGCTTAACGCTGACGGGATCGATTCCGAGCTGATCGAGCGCGAGCGTGCCGTCGCCACCGAGAAAGCGAAGGAAAGCGGCAAGCCGCAGAACATCGCCGAAAAGATGGTCGAGGGCAGCCTCGCCAAGTTCCGCAAGGAAAGCGCGCTCCTGTCGCAGCTGTTCGTGATGGACAACAAGACCCCCGTCGCGGAGGTCGTCGCCTCTGCCGGCAAGGAAGCCGGCAGCGCCATCGCGATCAACGCGTTTGTTCGCTTCCAGCTCGGCGAGGGCATCGAGAAGAAGCACGAAGACTTCGCAGCCGAGGTCGCCGCGGCGGCAGGGCAGAAGAAGGACGAGCCGGTCGCCTGATCGGCAAAGCAACAGTTGGAAAATGGGGCGGGCGCGCTAAAGCGTGTCCGCCCTTTTTTGCATCGCAAGGACCGACCCGCCCATGACCCGCCCGCGCTTCAACCGAATCCTTCTGAAGCTCTCGGGCGAGGCGCTGATGGGGCAGGGGCAGTTCGGGATCGATCCCGCGGCGGTCGACGGTCTGGCAAGCGAGATCAAGGCAGCCAAGGAAAAGGGCCATGAGCTTTGCCTCGTCGTCGGCGGCGGAAACATCTTCCGCGGAATGGCGGCTGCAGCGAAGGGCTTCGATCGGGCCAGCGCCGACTACATGGGGATGCTGGCGACGGTGATGAATGCGCTCGCGCTTCAGAATGCGCTCGAGCGGCAGGGTGTCGACACGCGAGTCCTCTCCGCAATCCCGATGGCCAGCGTGTCCGAGCCGTACATCCGCCGCCGCGCCCTGCGGCATCTGGAGAAGGGGCGGATCGTGCTGTTCGCTGCGGGGACGGGCAATCCCTATTTCACCACCGACACGGCGGCGGCCCTGAGGGCGGCGGAAATGGGCTGCGACGCGCTGTTCAAGGGGACAAGCGTCGATGGCGTCTACACCGCCGACCCGAAGAAGGTCTCGAGCGCCACGCGCTACGACCGATTGAGCTTCCACAAGGTGCTCAGCGACGACCTCAAGGTCATGGACGCTGCCGCCGTCGCCTTGTGCCGCGACAACAATATTCCGATCGTCGTCTTCAACATCCGCCAGCCCGGAAATCTCGCCGAGATCATCGAGGGCCGGGGGACGGCGACAATTGTCCAGAACGAGGAGTAGAAGATGACGACGACGATGGACAAATCCGACCTTCAGCGCCGGATGCACGGTGCGATCGACGCGCTGAAGCACGACCTGTCGGGCCTTCGTACCGGCCGCGCGTCGACGGCTCTCCTCGATACCATCCATGTCGAGGTCTATGGCGCTACAATGCCGCTCAACCAGGTGGCGACCGTCTCCGTCCCGGAACCGCGGATGCTGACGGTCCAGGTGTGGGACCGATCGAACGTACAGCCGGTGGAAAAAGCGATCCGGTCGGCCGGCCTTGGTCTCAATCCGGTGACGGACGGCCAGCTGATCCGTCTCCCGATCCCCGATCTCACCGAGGATCGGCGAAAGGAACTCGCGAAGCTGGTCGGCCAATATGCGGAACAGGCGAAGATCGCCGTTCGCAACGTTCGCCGCGACGGCATGGACCAGCTCAAGCAGGACGAGAAGAAGCACCAGATCAGCGAGGACGAGCACAAAAGGCTCGAGCAGGACGTGCAAAAGCTCACCGACGAGATCATCAAGGAGATCGACGAACTCGCTCAATCGAAGGAAAAGGAAATCCTCGGCCAGTGACCTCTGCCAATGCCGCACCTGCGCAAGGGGCAGCGGCGCTCAAGGGCGGCGCGTCCGTCCCGCGGCACATTGCGATCATCATGGACGGGAACGGCCGCTGGGCGAAGCAGCACAGACTTCCCCGAGCCGCAGGACACAAGGCCGGGGCAGAGGCGGTTCGCCGAACGCTCCAGGCCGCGGCCGATGCCGGGGTTGAAGTGCTGACGCTCTATGCCTTTTCGTCGGAGAACTGGCGCCGTTCGGACGAGGAGATTTCCGACCTCACGGGGCTGATGCGCTTTTATGTCGAGAAGGAGCTCAACCGGCTCGTCGCCGAGGGCGTGAAGCTGCGGCTGATCGGCGACTATCGCGCCTTCGGCCCGGAAATGACCCGGCTGCTCGAGAAAGCTGTCGAGACGACCGCGAACAACGACCGGCTGACGCTGGTCGTCGCCCTCAACTACGGATCGCGCAAGGAGATCGCCGACGCTGCGGCAGTGCTTGCCCGCAAGGCGGCTGCAGGCGAAATCGCTCCGGAGGCCATCGACGAAGAGGCTCTGGCCGCGGAGCTTTCGACTGCGGACCTTCCCGAGCTCGACCTTCTGATCCGCACTTCGGGGGAGGTGCGGCTGTCGAACTTCCTGCTGTGGCAAGCGGCCTATGCCGAGCTCCTGTTCACGCCCGTTTTGTGGCCCGACTTCGATGAGCAATGCTTCAACGACGCACTCGAGCAGTTCGCGGTCCGGCAACGGCGATTCGGCGGCCGATGAGCGAGGTCGCAATCCGGACGATCAGCGGGATTGCAATGATCCTCATCGCTCTCGCGGCGGCGGTCGTCGGCGGCTACGCCTTCGCGGTGCTCGCCGCCGCAGTGGCGACCGCGGTCTTCCATGAATGGACCCGGCTGACCAAGGGCTGGGGCGCCGCCTGGTACCTCGGCGGCTTCCTCTACGCGGCGCTGGCCGCTCTGGCGCTTCTCTGGATCCGCGAGCGAGCCGACGAAGCCGACGGGCTGCGGCTCGTCCTGTGGGTGTTTGTTGTCGTCTGGTCGGTCGACATCGGCGCGTTTTTCGCCGGCAGGGCGATCGGCGGACCCAGGCTCGCGCCCTCGATCAGCCCGGGGAAGACCTGGGCCGGCTTCTACGGCGGAGTGGCGGCGGCGACGCTGCTTGGCGGAGCATGGGTGCTCTACACCGGGCTTCACCCCGTCCTTCTGCTCCTGGCGCCGCTGTTCGCTGCCGCAGCCCAGGGCGGCGACCTGTTCGAAAGCTGGATGAAGCGCAGGGCCGGAGTGAAGGATTCGGGACGCTTGCTTCCGGGCCACGGTGGGGTCTTCGACCGTGTCGACGGCTTGCTGCCGGTGGCGATCCTCACAGCGATTGCTGCGATCGCGGGCGCGGCATGAAGCGCCGGATCGCGATCCTGGGAGCAACCGGGTCGATCGGCCGCTCGACGCTGGACCTCGTGGAGCGCTCGCCGGAACGGTTCGAAGTCGTCGCCCTGACCGCGCAAAAAAGTGTCGCGGCGCTCGCCGATGCTGCCCGCCGAACGGGAGCGAAGCTGGCGGTGATCGCCGACCCCGGTCGCTTCGATGAATTGCGCGCAGCTCTCGACGGAAGCGGCTGCCGCGCCGCCGCCGGGCCCGAGGGGCTGGTCGAGGCCGCCGCCTGCGAGGCCGAATGGGTGATGGCGGCAATCGTCGGCTGCGCGGGCCTCGTCCCGACCATGGCTGCAATCGAAGCGGGAAAGGCGGTGGCGCTCGCCAACAAGGAGGCGCTCGTCACCGCCGGCTCGCTGATGACAGACGCGGCGAAGAGCAGCGGCGCCACGCTCCTCCCCGTGGACAGCGAGCATAATGCGATCTTTCAATGCCTTGCCGGAAGCCGTTCACAGCATGTCTCACGACTTGTCCTGACTGCCAGCGGTGGCCCGTTCCGGGAACGGTCGCTGGACGAGATGAGTCGCGCCACTCCGGCACAGGCGGTCGCTCACCCCAAGTGGTCGATGGGCACGAAGATTTCTGTCGATTCGGCGACTTTGATGAACAAGGGGCTGGAGCTGATCGAGGCGCACCACCTGTTCGGCCTGCCGTCGGACCGAATTGACGTGATCGTCCATCCCCAATCGGTGGTCCACTCGCTGGTCGAGTTTGTCGACGGCTCGCTTCTCGCGCAGCTTGGAAGCGCCGACATGCGAATCCCGATTGCCTATACGCTCGCCTGGCCGGAGCGGATGGAGACCCCCGCCGAGCGGCTTTCGCTCGCCGATATCGGCAGGCTCGATTTCGAGAAACCCGACCTCGGGCGATTTCCCTCGCTCCGGCTGGCGCGCGAGGCGCTCGAAGGCTCCGGCGGCGAGGCCATTGTCCTCAATGCAGCCAACGAGGTCGCGGTCGAGGCTTTCCTGAAAGGCGCGATCGGCTTTTGCGACATCGGCCGGCTGGTCGAGGAGGCGCTCGGCAAGATCAACTCGTCCGCGCCCCAATCCATCGAGGAAGTTGTTGCACTTGATCGAGAAACCCGCGAACGCGCGTCGCTCATGGTTTCCGAAAGATGCTGCTGATGCTGGCCCAGCCCCCGCTCTGGCTGATCGTTGTCGCGTTCGTCTGCGCGATCGGTCCGCTCGTCTTCTTCCACGAGCTCGGTCACTATCTGGTCGGGCGTCTGTTCGGGGTCGGCGCAGAGATTTTCTCGATCGGCTTCGGCCGCGAGATCGCCGGTTGGACCGACCGCACCGGCACCCGATGGAAGGTCGGGTGGCTGCCGCTTGGAGGATATGTCCGCTTCGTCGGCGACGCCGCTCATGCCGGGGAAGGCGACGGCTCGGAGGCGACCCGAGACCGGAGGAGCTTCGCCGGCAAACTGGTGTGGCAGCGCTTCCTGGTCGTTCTTGCCGGACCGATGGCAAACTTCCTGCTCGCAATCCTGATCTTCACCGCATTCTTCGCTTTCATCGGGACACCGCGGACCAACGTTGTCGGGGCCATCGAGCCCCGATCGGCAGCGGCAGCATCGGGAATCCAGCCGGGCGACCACATCCTCGAAGTCGCCGGCCGGCCGACCCCCACCTTCGCGGACGTGTTCAACGTCGTGGTCGTCCGCCCGGACGAGACGGTGACGGTCAAGGTGGAACGGACGGGCGTCGTTCACGACCTGCGTGTCCATCTCGGCACCGACCAGCTGGAAGATACGACGGGGGCCAAGTTCGAGCGAGGGCTGCTTGGAGTCTATCCGACGACGCAGGTCCAGGAGCCGGTTTCGATCGTCCGGGCAGTGCCGATGGCAGCGGACTATACATGGAGCCTGACCCGATCGATCGCCGACGGCATATCCCAACTGATCAAGGGCCGAATCTCGCCCAAGCAGCTTGGCGGGCCGATCAAGATCGCCCAGGTCGCCGGCGAAGGCGCCGCCCAGGGCCCGCTGGCGTTCGTCAGCCTGCTTGCCTTGCTGTCAATTAATCTCGGATTCATCAACCTCTTGCCAATCCCGATGCTGGATGGCGGCCATCTCTTCTTTTATGCCGTGGAGGCAGTCCGGCGCCGGCCGGTCAGTGTCCAGGCGCAGGAATGGGCATTTCGTGGCGGTCTCGCGCTTATCCTCGCATTGTTGCTGTTCACGACGGTGAACGACCTCGGCTCATTCGGTGTCTGGGAACGGCTTGGGCGCTTGATTGGCTAAGTCGGTTGGGGCAGGGCTGCACATCCAAAATTGCCGCAGAGCTAGCGACGCGGCACAGCATTCAAGGGCGGAACGGGTGATTCCAGACAAAACGCATTTCTCCAGACGCGCAGGTGCGGTGCTCCTCGTTGGCACCATCCTCGGAGGCTGGTCGGCGCCTTTGATCGCCCAGGACACCGCGTCGCCGGACTCCGCTCAGCAGCCACCCGCCCAGACCGCCCCGCAAACGGCCGCGCCGGTTCCGCAGACGGCCCCGCCGCGGACGACCTTGCTCACCGCGCCGGAATCGACCGGGACGATCCGGTCGCTCGCGGTGAAGGGCAATCAGCGGCTCGAGGCCGCGACCATCCTCTCCTATGCCAACCTGCAGCCCGGCCAGACCTACACGGCCGACACGCTCGACCAGGCGCTGAAGGACCTTTACGCGACGGAGCTGTTCGCCGACGTCGTCATCACCGGTGCCGACACCGGCAACATCGTCATCACGGTCCAGGAAAATCCGGTCATCAATCGCATCGTGCTTGAGGGCAACAAGCGCCTCAAGGACGACAAGATCACGCCGGAGATCCAGCTCAAGCCGCGCGAGATCTTCACCCGGTCGAAGGTGCGTGCCGACGTCGACCGGATCATCGAGCTCTACAAGCGGGAGGGCCGCTTCGCCGCCCGGGTCGAGCCCAAGATCGTCCAGCTCGACCAGAACCGGGTCGACCTGATCTTCGAGATTTACGAAGGTCCGATCTCGAAGGTTCGCAAGATCAACATCATCGGCAACACCGCTTTCCCCGACGATCGCCTCCGCAAGGAGATGTACACGCGCCAGGCGGGCGGGTTTCTTGGTTTCCTGAAATCCAACGACACCTACGACCCCGACCGGCTGGCGGCCGACCAGCAGAAGCTTCGCGCTTTTTATCTGACCGAAGGCTATGCCGATTTCCGGGTGGTTTCCGCGCTCGCCGAGCTGACGCCCGACCGGCGGGATTTTATCATCACCTACGTGGTCGAGGAGGGTCCGCGGTACAAGTTCGGCAAGATCGACGCGACGAGCGCGCTGCGCGACCTTCCAAAAGAGAAAGTCATGCAGCTGGTCACGGAAAAGGCCGGCTCGTGGTTCGACGCCAAGGCTGTCGAGGACACGGTGACCAGCCTTAACGAAGTGGCGGGCAACCTTGGCTACGCCTTCGCCGACATTTCACCCGCCTACAAGCGCAACCCGGACACGCGCACGATGGATGTGACGTTCCGGGTGGGCGAAACGCCGCGGGTCTATGTCGAAAGCATCGACATCAACGGCAATACGATCACCCATGACAAGGTGGTCCGCCGCGAGTTCAGGGTGAACGAGGGCGACGCCTTCAACGCGCTGAAGATCAAGCGGTCGCAGGACCGCATCCAGTCGCTCGGCTATTTCCAGGACAACGTCGAAATCAAGCAGACTCCGGGCTCCGCTCCCGATCGGGTCGCCCTGGGAGTCGACGTCCAGGAAAAATCGACCGGCCAGCTTCAATTCTCCGCCGGCTATTCGAGCCTCGAGCGTTTCCTGGTTTCGCTCGCCGTCCAGCAGACCAACTTTCGCGGAATGGGACAGTCGCTCGACGCGGGAGTCAGCTGGTCGCGCTATTCCAAGTCGATTTCGGCCGGCTTCACCGAGCCTTATCTGTTCGACAAGCAGATACTGCTCGGGGGGCAAATCTTCCGGCGCGACTACAATGCGTTCAATTTCATCGGCGGCGACCGCAACACGACCTACTCGCAGGCAAGCACCGGCGGCGGATTTCGGCTCGGTTTTCCGCTGACCGAATTCATGACCTATGGAACCAGCTACAGCTTGACCCACGACAAGGTCAGCCTCAGCAAGACCCTATATTTCACCGATCCGGACGGAACCGGGCCGCTCCCGCCCGAATGCGATCCCCTGAAGGCCGGCCGATATCTTTGCGACGAAATCGGCAAGCGGCTAACCTCGGCCATCGGCCACACGCTCGTTTACGACAACACCGACGGATACCACCCGACACGGGGCCAGCGAATCGTCTTCGCGCAGGATTTCGCAGGGCTTGGCGGCAACGTGAAATATGTCCGGACCAGGGCCGATGCGACCAAATACCACAGCTTCCGTGGCGGCTGGATCCTGTCGGGCCATGTCGAGGGCGGCTACATCGCCGCGCTTCAAAAAAGCCCCGGGCCCGGCCGGGATGCGATCCGGCTGACCGATCGCTTCTTCGGCCAAAACATCCGCGGCTTCGACATCCGCGGAATCGGTCCACGCGTTGTGCGTATTCCCTACGATTCCGAGGGAAATCTCTCGACGGTGGACGTAAACTCCAAGACGGTGATTACCGACGCCCTTGGCGGCCGTGCTTATTACATGGGTCGGGTCGAGCTTGAGGTGCCGGTTAGCTCAGGGATCAGGAACCTGGGCCTCAGGCCGTCGGCCTTTATCGACGTCGGCTCGGTTTGGGGGCTGACGAAGCCAAGCCTGATCGACGTTCCGGGGACCTGCACGCCGACGGCAGCCGGCGGAACACAGATTCTGCTCAATCCGGGGCAGAATGCCAGCAATTGTCCGGCCGACACGGTTTTCACTGCAGGCTTCAAGGAGCTTTTCCTCGGCAATTCGCCCAAGCCGCGCCTCTCCATCGGTTTCGGCGTGAACTGGACTTCTCCGTTCGGACCGCTTCGGATCGACATCGCCAAAGCCATTCTCAAGCAGAAGGGCGACGACACCAAAATCTTCTCATTCAACGTAGGGACTCAATTCTGATGCGCAATTTGCTACTCCTTTCCGCCGCTGCGGCGGCGCTCGCACTTCCCGCCATGGCCTCGGCGCAGCGCGCTCCGGCCGCGGTCGTCGTCCTGGTGGACACCAGCAAGGTCTATAATGAGTGCAACGCCTGCAGGACGGCGCAGGCTCAGTTCCAGGCGCAGGCGGCTGCTGCCCAGACCCGCCAGAAGACACTCGCCAGCCAGCTTCAGCCGGAGCACGAGGCGATCCAGAAAGCGATCGACGCCCTTGCCGGCAAGCAGCCCGATGCGGCGCTGCGGGCCCGGATCGAGGCTTACCAGAAGAAATCCGAGGACGCGCAGCAGGAGGTCGCCCGCTCCGAGCAGAACCTGCAGTCGGTCCGTGCCAACATCATCCGCCAGATCGACGTGAAGTTCGGCCCGGCGGTGAGCCAGGTGATGGCGCAGCAGGGCGCCAACGTCGCCATCGACATGGAGGGAACGATTGCCCATGGCCCGGGAACCGATGTCACTGCCGCTGTCCTTGCAGCACTGAACGCGTCGCTGACTTCGGTCACCGCAACGCCGCTGCCCCAACAGGCTCAACAGCAGCAACCTCAGGGCCGGTGAGCGAAACGGCGGAAGCGTCGAGCCTGGGTCCGCTGGATATCCGGCGGGTCATGGCCGCGCTTCCGCACCGTTACCCTTTGCTGCTCGTCGACCGGGTCGAAAGCCTCGATCCAGAGAGCGGGATCGTCGCGATCAAGGCGGTCACGATCAACGAGCAGTTCTTCCAGGGGCATTTCCCCGGGCGGCCGATCATGCCGGGAGTCCTGATCGTCGAGGCGCTCGCCCAGGCGGCAGGAATCCTTGCCGTCGAAACGCTCGGGCTCGCCGGGACCGGCAAGCTCGTCTATTTCATGGCCATCGAGGGCGCGAAATTCCGAGCGCCGGTCGAACCGGGCGTACTGCTCCGGCTCGAGGTCGAATTCGCCCAGAAGCGGCCGTCGGTCTGCAAGTTCACGGGACGGGCGAAGATCGACGGCAAAGTCGTCGCCGAAGCGAACTTTACCGCAATGATCGCCGATCCGCCTTCCGACTGAGCCCTAGCTTCCGCCGAGGCGAATCCCCGCATACAGACCGCGGCCTTCGGTCCGATAACCGAACACATCCTGATACCTGGCGTCGAACAGGTTCGATGCGCGCGCGAACAGTTCGACGCCCGGGCGAAGGGTCCAGGCGACTCGCCCGCCTGCCAGCCAGTACGCATGGAGCCGTACCGCCTGCGCAGGGAAGACGTCGAAGTTGGTGTCGGTTCGCGCGCCGACATAAGCGATCGAGCTGCCATAGGTCAGCTGGCCCGACCGGCCATCGATCGCAATCGCGCCGCTATGCTTGGGCCGGCGCACCTCGCGGAGCTGAATCGACGGCGTTGCTCCAGGCTGCGTGGCGTGCAGAAAAGCGTAATTGGCGGAGAGGCGAAGATTGTCGCCCAGCCTCCAGCCAAGCTCCGCCTCGATCCCGGAGCGATGGCTGACACCGGTCCTATTGACGGTGCTCGAGGCGAAAGTGACAGGATCGAAGACATCGACAATTTCGTCGTGCAGATGCTGACGGTAGCCGGTGAGACTGGCATCGAATTGTCCGCGTCGGTACCGCAGCGATCCTTCAAACCCGCGTGAGCTTTCCGGCTTTAGCGATGGATTTCCAAAGAAACTTCCCGGGAAGAAGCCGTAAAGATCGAAGAAGGTCGGTTGCGCGATACCCTCCGAATAGGACCCGGCGGCCGACACTCCGCCGCCGAGCGCGACGAGCAGCGACGCGCGCGCCGTGGTCGCATCCTTGAAGGCGCTGAAGACATCGCGGCGGATGGCGACGTCGGCGACGACCGGGGCGAGCTCGGCCCGCCATTCGGCGGTGATTGCGTCGTGGGAGCGGCGGCGATCCTGCGTGCTCGCGCCGAAATAGATTGTATCGCGAGCGTGGAAGGTCTCACGGTCGTGGTCGAGAGCGAGGATCGCCGTGTGGCGGATCGCGCCGGTGGCGAAGCGATATTGAAGCTGACCGCTGACCGTCCAACGATCCCCGCTCGTCCGGTTGATTTCGTCGGCGGCGAGGAAATTGCGGTTCGTCGAGCCCAGGAACGAGGTCGACAGGGTTCCGCTAAGGCCCTCGTGCTCGTCGCCGCCGGACATCCACAGCCGGCCGGCGGAGAGCCTGTTCTTGCTGCTGTCGAGCGTATCGGCGTGGAGGAAGGTCACCGGGTCCGTCCCGTCGAATTCGCTTCGCCCGCTCAGCGAGAAACCCGAGGCGCCAAGCTCGAACCCGGGGGCAAAGGCCCAGCTTGCGCGGAGCCGCGCCGCGAGGTTGCGATAGCCGTCCTCGTCGCCATGGCCGTTGAAGCTGTCGATTCCAGTTGCTCGCTGGTAGGCGAGGGCACCTTCGAGAGTGGCGTTCGAGGAGACGAGCGCGCCCGAGCCCGCTGCGCGGGCGAAGCCGAAGGATCCGCCTTCGGCACTGGCGGAGTAAGAGGATTTATCGGGAGCGAGCCCGTTGACGGCAATGACTCCGCCGATTGCGTCGGAGCCCCACAGGGCCGACTGCGGCCCACGGACCACCTCCAGGCGCGAAGCCATGTCGGCGTTCAGCAGCTCGAAGCGCGGTGTGTCGTTCGAGGCCGGGTCGTTGGCGCGGATGCCGTCGATGAAGAGCAACGTGTGGTTCGCTTCAGCGCCGCGGATCCGGACTTCGGCAAAGCTTCCCGCCGGGCCGCTGGTCTCGACCGCCGCGGACGGGGTTAGCCGCAGGAGCGAATAAAGCAGGGGATCGCCGAGTCGTACGATGCTTTTCTTGTCGAAGACGGTCGTGCTCGCCGCCGTTTTCGACTGCTGTTGCGAGACTCGCGACGCGGTGACGACGATATCGGATTTGTCGGTGACGGATTGGGTAGCGCCCGCAGCGGGGGCAATCGAAGCAAGCAAGAAAGGGATAATCATTGAAAGCCTCCTGAAACGACACGTCTAGTCGTCTCGGAGGAGCCGCAGGGATTCGCACCCGGCGACGCCACGCATCACGGCTGGACCCGGCCGGGTGCGGACGACTGACGGGGCAGGTTCCTGACTCGGCCGCCGTTGCGGCCTCACAGTTGCGGGCACAGCGCCGGAATTGCACCGGCTTCCCTTTTCACCGCCCCCGTCGGCCGCAAGGCCGCAGGCGGCACCCTCGTCGGGGATTTGGCTATGTCGGGCGCGGGGCGATTGTCAATCGAGCCGCTGCGTGGTTATGACGTGTATCATGGAAAAGCCGGGACTCTCGATGGACAACAAGGCGCGCCTGCTGGCGCTGGTCACCGCCATCTTCGCCGCGGCGGCGATGCGCCTTGTGCCCCATCCGCCGAATTTCTCGCCAATTGCTGCGATGGCCTTGTTCAGCGGAGCCTATTTGCCGAAACGGTCTGTGGCCTTCGTGGCGCCGTTCGCGGCGCTCCTCGTCAGCGATGCGGTGCTCGGCTTCTATGTGGGAATGAACTTCGTCTATTTCAGCTTTGCGCTGACGGTGCTGATCGGCTGGGCGGTCGCGTCGCGAAAGACTCCACTGACGATTGGCGCGGCGGCGATTGCGAGCTCCGTCCTGTTCTTCGTGCTGACGAACTTCGGCATGTGGCTGTTCAGCGGCTTCTATCCCCTGACGGGCGCGGGGCTCGTGGCCTGCTACAGCGCGGCAATTCCCTTCTTCCAGAACACCCTCGCCGGCGACCTTCTCTACACGGCGCTCCTGTTCGGCGGCTTCGCGCTCGTCGAGCGGATGGTGCCCCCGGTACGCAAGCGACAGGCGGCGCGAATCACCGACTGACCGGTTGCCACGCGCGGGCTCACCCTATAAGGGGCCGCTCGATCCTCGGCTGGTCGGAAACCAGCCAATCCAAAGGAATAGACGATGAAATCCGGTACCCACCCCGACTATCACACCATCAACGTCGAGATGACCGACGGCACCAAGTTCCAGACTCGCTCGACCTGGGGCAAGGAAGGCGACACGCTTCACCTCGACATCGATCCGAAGGTGCACCCGGCCTGGACCGGCGGGAACCAGAAGCTGCTCGACACCGGCGGCCAGGTGGCGCGCTTCAACAAGCGCTTCGGCGGTCTGAACCTGTCCAAGAAATAAGCCGCGGGTGGGGGTGCCTTCGGGCCTGTACGTCGCTCCGGCGAATGTCCCTCGAAGCGCCCCGCGCCTCGAAACCGAACGGCTGATCCTCCGCGAATTTCGCGCCGGCGATCTCGATGCTCACTCGGCGACGCTGGGCGATGCCGAGGTCGTGCGCTTCATCGGCGGCAAGCCGATGAGCCGGGAGGACAGCTGGCGCCGGTTGTGCTCGGGGCTCGGCTCCTGGCAGCTGATCGGGATCGGGCCGTGGGCAGTTGAATCCAAGTCCGACGCCCGGTTGGTCGGCCATTGCGGCTTCTTCGAGTTCCAGCGCGACATGCAGCCGTCGATCCGCGGCGAGCCGGAAATGGGCTGGATCTTCGACCGCTCGGTGCATGGGCAGGGGATCGCCTTCGAAGCGTGCGCGCGCGCGCTCCTGTGGGCCGACGAGATGCTCGGCGCCGCCTCCTATCCGGCAATCATTTCGCTCGAGAATGTCGCATCCATCAAGCTTGCAGAACGCCTCGGCTTCAAACGGCTTGAAGATGCAGTTTATCGCGACGAGCCGATTGCCTTTTTCCGGCGCGAACGACGATCACCAGCCGCCGCCGCCTCCGCCCCCGCCACCGCCGCCTGACGAACCGCCGCCGCCCGAGCCGCTGCCCGACCCGGGCGCGCTCGATGCCGAACTGACGGTGCTGGCGAGGGACGAGCCGACGCTGCCGACGAACCCGTCCGGATCGCTCCAAGGGCTGTTCGAGCCGGCATACCAGGCGAAGCCCTGGTGCCCTTGCGCTGCAGCGGCGGCGAGGACCGGCGCGAAGCGATCGGCCCAGTGGTTCTCGACCCCGAGAGCGATCGCAAAAGGCAGATATTTCTCGAACAGCTCGGGCGTGTCTTCGGGCGGCGTCATTCGGTCGAGCCGCTCGCTCTCGGTAATGGACAGATACTGCTTGAACCCGGCGATGTGATCCAGCACCTGGCGGCCCTGGATCGTCGGCGCCGAGATCCACCAGAAAGCCGAGATCACGATCGGAAGCGCCAGCGCCGGAAGCAGGAGCGGAAACCACCATCCGGTAGCCAATGCCTCCATGAACAGAGGCGCGCCGAGGGCAATGGCACCGAAGCCGAAGACAAAGGCGAGCGAGTGAAGAATGCAGCTCCCGCCGGAGCCAATCTGCCGCTGCGCCAGCATGAACAGCAAGGCCGCCACCGCAGCGCCGATCGCCACTCCGATCGTCAAGGCCGTGGCAAAGCCGCTGGCAAGCGCGACCGAAGCCGCCGCGAACCATAGCGCCACGATCAGGATTGCGACCCCGGCCGCGGCCCAGGCGTAGTTCCTCTTGAACAGCTTGCCGTCATATTTGACCCGAAGAGCGCCAACCAAGGCACTCTTTGCAGAGGAGAATTTCTCCCAGTTCTTCTGCTTCATGGCGATGATCTCGCCGGGCGAGAGAAGCTGCCCGAGAGCGGCTTCCTCGTCCTCGGGAAGCGGGGTCGAACTGGAGAGGCGTTCGATGGTACGGCTGTCGCCCTCCAGCCAACCTCCGTCGACCTCCTCGATCCTGATGTGGCCGCGCACGCCCATGTCGACGAGCGCGGCGGCAAAGGCACGATTGTCAGCGCTCATTTCGCGGACGTAGCGCATTCCGGCCGGGCTGAGGTCGTCGGGCGGGCTGAAGAGGGGAACGACCGTTCCCGCCCTTGGGTCGCGGCCGGCGCGGTGCCAGGCGACGAAGTAGAAGGCGAGGACGGCGACCAGGCCGAGGAACCCGACCGCCGGCGGGCCGTAGTCGCTCAGCCACCAGCCCAGCTTCGTTCTCTCGTCGGCGTTTCCGACCACACCCTGGGGGAAAGCCGCGGCGACGGTCAGGCCCTCGTAGGGGGCGAGCGCCCATGTCGTGCGGAACGCGATCTGCCCGGGCGTATCCGCGATCACCTGCGCATTGTGCTCGGTCGAGCCTTGCGGGCCGGTATAAACCGACCGCTGACCGAAATTCGCCGGGGAGGGCAGGCGGATGCGCGCTTCCGCAACATCGATCGGGAAGCTCCAGCCGTTGCCGGTGGCATTCCAGTAGAGCTCGTCATAGCCGGCGAAGCGGCCGACCTGGCGGGTCGTGCGATAGTGAATCACGAAGCGGTGATTGCCGGGTTCGAGCTCGGTGTCGGCGCTTCCGATCCTGATCCTAACGCCGTTCGACTGCGGCTCGACCGAAGCCGGCTCGGGGTGGCCGTCGAGCTCGGCACCCTCGAACCTGAAGCCGACCCGGACACGGCTGCCGTTGCGCCCGGAATAGAGGGTGGGGAAGTCGCGGTAGATTCCATGCCGGATCTGGTCGCCTTCCGAGTGGACGTCGATGGTCTCGGTGACGTCGAGCGCCGAGTCCGGCTGGATTGCGACATCGCTGACATAGTTCGTGATCCGCTCTGCTGACGCGGCAGGTGCGGCCGCGAGCAGCAGCGCCGCGAGGAACAGAACCAGGTCCCGCATCGTCACGCCGCCGCGTGCGGGAAGGCGACCTTTGGAGCGCTTTGGATGCTCTTGTCCTCGTCCTCGTAGAATGGCTCTTCGGTAAAGCCGGCAGGACGCGCGATCAGGACGGGCGGGAAGCTCTGGATCGTCGAGTTCAGGTCGCGGACCGTGGCGTTGTAATAACGCCGCGCGCTCTGGAGCTCGGTTTCGATGCTCGCCAGCTGGTCCTGGAGCTGGAGGAAATTCTGATTGGCCTTCAGTTCCGGATAGTTTTCCGCGACCGCCATCAATCGCCCCAAAAGGCCGGTCATCGCCGCGTCGGCCTGGGCGGTCGCCTGGACGCTCCCGGCGCTCGTCGCCTCCGCCCGGCGGGCGGTGACCTGTTCGAACACCTCGCGCTCGTGGGTGGCATAGCCCTGGACCGCCTCGACCAGATTCGGGATCAGGTCGGCGCGGCGGCGAAGCTGCACGGTAATTCCGCTGAAGGCTTCCTTCACGAGCGCGCGAAGCCGCACCAGACGGTTGTAGATGCCCACTGCGTAAACGAGCAGCAGGACAACGATTCCAAGAACGATCCAGCCAATCATGTGAAAACCCCCCGGTTATCCGGAGCAGCTTAAGCAGAAACTGCGCCGTTCGCTAGAAGGCCGGGATTCCGGTGATTGCGCGACCGAGGATCAGCGCGTGGACGTCGTGCGTGCCCTCATAGGTGTTGACCGTTTCCAGGTTCGCGGAATGGCGCATCACCTGGAATTCGGCGGAAA
>Ga0157371_10001629_pt1 | contig 22978 bp, 25 predicted proteins | sample C45metaG_FD_113462 | JGI IMG/M metagenome (GOLD analysis project Ga0157371, IMG submission 113462) | Corn rhizosphere microbial communities from Kellogg Biological Station, Michigan, USA - C4-5 metaG | ecosystem: Host-associated > Plants > Roots > Rhizosphere > Soil | place: USA: Michigan...
AAAGAGTTTAATTGCAGAATCTATGATTACTTGCCTCTTATTCATTTTTTAAAAAGGGGCCAAAGTTAAACACTTGTTTAAAACTAAACAAATGTTTAAGAAATCTTTTATTTTTTTTCTTTTGAAAAAATTGATTATAGAGACAGACCTTTTTGGTGTAATAATTAAGTTTTTTATTCGCCTAATCATGGAGAAAAGAAGATGTGATTCCTCTTAAATCGTGAACTCTCACTTATTGTCAGACATCATTTTATCATTAAACTCCTTTGAATTTCCTTTCGGAATTGATAAAGAAAACCAGCGATCGTTCAATTGCATTTTGCCTAAATAAACGATCTGACCTATATGATAAGAATAGTGAGCAAGCTGACGATTGATGGCATCAATCACAGTTAAAGGCTGTCTTCTGATGTAAACTGTTTTGTCAAGATCTTTATTAGTTAAAGAATCAATAGCGGCAAAAAGACATTCCCAGCCGGCATCCCATTTTAAAATTAATTCTTCTTTTGTTTTGATCACTTTTTCAAATTCCTGATCTCGATCGCGCCATTCTTTTTCGCCATCTTCTGTTAAAAAATTTGTCCATCTGGAAAGCATATTTCCCCATAAATGCTGCACAATCATTGCGATGCTATTGCTTGCTTCATTGTATTGCCAGAACAAATTTTCTTCCTCTAATTGTTCCATGGCTTTATCCCCAAGCGATTTATAAATAAGAAATCTTTTTTTAACGCTTTCCAAATATTCTACAGCCATAAAAAATAATTTTCTGCAAAGTTACGGTTGGAAATGTTATTTCTTTTTTGAAATATATGGTGGAACGAAGAGTAAAACCTAAGTTGCAGAATTAGAATAGTGGCTTATTTCTTCGTTTACTGTTAGATTGATACCGGGTTTATTTTTCTTCTTCCAAACTGATTTCTTCCTCAACGGGAATCAACGTGTCAATCGTAGCCAAAACCGTTACCCCTCCTTTTACCTGCTGATTTAGTTTTACATTTAACTCGGTGCCAACTGGAAGTAGTACATCAACGCGGCTACCAAATTTTATAAATCCCATTTCATTTCCCTGGGATACCGTTTGACCAACTTTTAAATAATTTACGATCCGTTTAGCAAGTGCTCCGGCAATTTGTTTTACTAAAATTTCTGCGGTATCGCTTTTAATAACCACAGAATGACGTTCATTTTGCGTGGACGACTTGGGGCTCCACGCCACCAGATATTTTCCCTTGTGATATTGACTGTATTCGACTTTCCCAGACATTGGAATGCGGTTAATATGTACATTCGCCGGGCTCATGAATATGGAGATCTGCAACCTTTTATCTTTAAAATACTCTGTTTCGGTCACCTCTTCTATTACGACAACTTTTCCATCGGCCGGGCAAATTACCTGGTGATGCGCCACAGTAAAATTTCTTTTTGGAGAACGAAAAAAAGAAATAATAAACATCAGCATAATGAGGCTTACGCTAAATACAATCCACGATACCACCGGCATTGTAGCGCTAAAGAAAAAAAAGAAGATAATATTAATGGCTCCGAAAATCAATGCACACAATGCAATGGTTCGATAACCTTCTTTGTGAATGTTCATCAACTAAATTTAATTACAAATATAAAAAGGGAGAGGGAGATAAAGTCTTTTAATTTCTTCATCGTATGAATAGAGAATAGTAAACAAACACAAATGGAATGGCAACAAGCATTGAATCAAAACGATCTAAAAAACCACCATGCCCCGGCATTAATGAACCACTATCTTTTACATCTGCCATTCGCTTTAATTTGCTTTCTAAAAGATCACCAAGCGTACCAAATACAGCGCAAAATAAACTGATCACTATCCAATCAATAACTGAATAATATTTGGTAAAATATCCGGCTAAAGAAATAATAATTACACAGAGAATGATGCCGCCAATCGTTCCTTCGCGTGTTTTTTTGGGTGAAACTTTTGACAAAGGAGTTCTGCCAATAAATGAACCAACAATATATGCCATGGTATCATTTATCCAGATAGAAAAAACAATTCCGCAGGGTATTATTTTTAATAAATTATCGTGAACATTATTAAAATTGTCGGTCCTTATCATAATAATCAAAACGATGGGCAATGTAATGTAAAAGAGTCCGAGCCCGCTTTTTAACTGGTAGTTTACCGGATCAATTTTCTTTAAAAGTTTTATAAACTCATACCAGCAACCGAAATGAATGATGGTAAATAAAATAATAAAAATCCACACATTTCCTAATAACCCAATTAGCATTGCCAGTGCAAAAACAATTGCGGTGATGGTACGCGTTCTAAATGTTTTGGTATCAAAAGCCATTCGTCTGTTTTATGATTCTTTCGTTATCCAGTTATGAAAATCGTCCGGATCTTCTTCCGGCATTACATATTTTTGTTGTTGCGCTAAAGATATTTTTCTAAAATAAACAAACGCATAGATTATTAATGCAAGCGCAATTACTCCGGCCCATAATGGAAAATTTGCCTCTATATCTTTTGATGGTTTATTGTGTGCTACTGTTGCAAAATAAAGCGCGCTCACCTGCAAACCGTTGTATAAAAAATGAACAAGTATGGACAACCACAAGCTTCCGCTGTAATAAAAAACAAAACCGAGGATGATGCCTAAAGCAAACCGCACAAGGAAACCATAATAAGAAACATGAACTGCGCTGAAAATAATTGCGGTAAGAATAATCGCTACCCACGGCCCTTTGAACCATCGGGTTAAAATATTTTGTATCCCTCCCCGAAAACAAACTTCTTCAAAAACCGCAGGTAGTAAAGCAATCATTACCATTGAAATTACATAACGATAAAAGGAATTAATATTAATCAGGGCCGCTTCCTGTAAAGCACGCTCAGCCTCCTTTTCCTTAAAATAAATCTGCCAGTTTTTGGGAATAGGAATGACTTTATTTAATTCTGCCAATGCACCCGAAAGCGGAAAAGTGAGGATAACGATAAAAAGAACAATTACAATTTGCCTTACATTAAAATTTGTATTAAAGCCAATAAATTTTGATGGATTGCGATAACAGATCAAAGCAAACAAGTACACGGGCAAAAAAAACATAAAGAATGTGGAAATCCCCTGTATCCACATGATGGCGTCGTAATATTTTGGGTTCAGCAGATCATTTCCCATTGACAAAAGTGGTCGTCCGGTCATGGCAATCCAAACGCCAGCAGAAATAACAGCGGCGAGCACAACGCCTGCTCCAATAAGTCCGAGCAGTATGGCCAATTGTCGGGTAAAGCTAATATTTCTTGAATTTTTGTCAATCATTATATTCTCAATTTTTAAGGTCGTAAATTTACAGCCGAAAATTATTCGTTAACCAATTCACCCAATTAATCTTGATAAAAATAGGTAACATACAACTTCCCGAATTCCCTTTATTACTTGCACCCATGGAAGACGTTAGCGATCCGCCGTTTCGTGCAGTATGCAAAGATAACGGTGCGCATTTGATGTACACGGAATTTATCAGTAGCGAAGGATTGATTCGTGATGCTATCAAAAGCAGGAAGAAATTAGACATTTTCGATTATGAAAAGCCGGTCGGCATTCAAATTTTTGGAGGTGATGAAGAAAGTTTATCGCTTGCCGCGAAAATTGTAGATGCGACTAATCCGGATTTATTGGATATCAATTTCGGTTGCCCTGTAAAAAAAGTTGCCTGTCGTGGCGCCGGTGCCGGTGTTTTAAAAGATGTCCCGTTAATGATTCGTCTGACTGATGCCGTAGTAAAAAGTACATCATTGCCTGTAACGGTAAAAACAAGATTGGGTTGGGATGAAGACACAAAGAATATTGAAGAAGTTGCGGAACGATTGCAGGATGTCGGCATCCAGGCCTTGTCCATTCATGGGCGGACGAGAGTTCAAATGTATAAAGGAAGTGCGAATTGGGAATTGATTGGGAGAGTGAAAGAAAATCCGAGAATCACCATTCCTATTTTTGGAAACGGTGACATTGATTCTCCGGAAAAAGCACTTGAATATAAAAATAAGTATGGCGTTGATGGAATTATGATTGGCCGTGCTGCAATTGGATATCCATGGATTTTTAATGAAATTTCTCATTATGTAAAAACCGGTGAAATCCTTCCTGCGCCCACGGTTGAAGAAAGAGTAGCGGTTTGTCAAAAACATTTAATTAAATCGGTTGAGTGGAAAGGACCGGTAGTTGGCATCAATGAAATGCGCCGGCATTATACCAATTATTTAAAGGGAATGCCAAATATAAAAGAATACCGGGGCAAATTGGTTACATTAAAAGAAGTGGATGAGATTTTAGAAGTTTTGGATGATATTGTAATACATTATTCCGGCTATGAATTTGAAAAAACGCCGATTGAACTAATTAACTACCATGAAAAATGCGCAGTATAAAGCTCTAAAGTTTTATATCCTCGGGGGAAACTGCAGATGAAAATATTTCTGATAATTTTCCATTATCATCAACCAAATATTTATAAAAATTCCATTTTGGCTCTTGCTCATTCCAACCGTTTTTAGTTTTGTCCGTGAGCCATTGATAAACCGGTTGTTTAGATTCTCCCTTAACAATATTTTTTTGAAATACCGGAAACGTTACTCCATACTTTTTCCTGCAGAAACTAACTATTTCTTCATCATTTCCAGGTTCCTGTTTACCAAAATCATCTGATGGAAAACCAAGAATGACAAGGTTTTTATGAGATTCATATACTTTTTCAAGCGCTGCATATTGAGGAGTAAAGGCACATTCAGAAGCCAGATTTACAATTAATATCTTTTTGTTTTTAAACTGTTCAAATGAAATCTCTTTGCCGTTATTTAAAACAGCTTTTAATTGATAGAAACTTTCAAAAGGAGAAACATTACTTCCATTTTTTAAACTTCGTCTACCTCTTCCCGTTAGCTTCAAAATCTTCATCATAAAAGGATAAACAAAAGCAATTATTTGTGCGCGAATCTTCATAAATGCATTTTCAAATTACTTTAAACCTTGATCCAGAATTTTAAAAACTCATTATAGTCGGTATGAACCACTTCGTAATCAGAAGGAATTTCGCTGCCAAAACTGTGATAGGTTACTAACCTTGTACCGGCAGGTTTTTTAGCAAGTTGCTTATATAAATAGCGGTTGTAGTAATTGTATAATTCATCGGAATATTCTACATTAAAATCAATTTTCTGAGTGCCGGTAATATTTTCGTAAAATGAATTATAAAAATAAAAGTTATCGTAATTACAGAAATCTATATTGGTGATATTATCAGAGATAAAAAAAACATTTTGCAGTTTTAGTTTTTCCGCCAATTCCGTGGAAAGCGCTACCAGATTAGCTCTTTGTTCAATTCCATAAAACAACGAAAGTGGATGGCGGTAAGCGGCGGTGAGACAAAACTTGCCAGAACCGCTTCCAATATCCAAAACTTTTGCATCCGGTGAAGCCGCTAAAAACGCGGCAGCTTTTTCGGCAACTGCCAGCGGCGTCCAATGTTTTTCGGCTACTTCCTGAATAGGTTTTGGATAAAGAGAATTAAAAACTTTGTCTGAAGCGAACCAATTTTTCATTTAAAAAAGTTGAAGTTTTTCTGCATTCAGAAGGTTGAAAAGATTCAGTAAACAAACAAATAATTGCGATCCTAATTTTTCCGGAACTTCTGCTGCTTACTTATCATTTTTTATCCAACGCGCTCACTCAATTCCAGCCACCGCATTTCTTTTTTGTCCAGAAGAACAATGATATCGCTAATCCTTTCGGAGGTTTCCTGCAACTTTTCAAATTCCATTGAGCCATTATTTAATTTTACCTCCAAAAGCTTTTTTTCTTTTTCCAGATCCACAATTTCCTTCTCTAATTTTTCAAATTCAGTTTTTTCTTTAAAAGAAAACTTTTTTGTTTCTGATTTTATGAAGGGATCAGATGCATTTTTCAATGTTTCCTTTGTTACGGACTGCCCGTTACCTTTTACAATTTGTGGCTTATTTTCTTCCAACTGTTTCCACATTCTATACTGAGAATAATTTCCGGGAAAATCTTTTATTTCTCCGTTTCCTTCAAAAGCAAAAAGATGATCCACCAAACGATCCATAAAATAGCGGTCGTGACTTACAATTAGAATGCATCCGGGAAAATCCTGCAAAAATTCTTCCAACGTTCTTAAAGTTTGTAAATCCAAATCATTGGTTGGCTCATCAAGAACCAGGAAGTTTGGATTTTTAAATAAGATACTAAGCAAATGCAATCTTCTTTTTTCACCTCCGCTTAATTTACTCAAAGGTGTAAATTGTTGCTGGGCAGTAAAGCCAAATTTTTCCATAAACTGTGAAGCGCTTATCTTGCTTCCATCGGCCAGAGGAAAAAACTCCGCAAAATCTTTCACATATTCTATCGCTCTTTTGTCTTCTTTATACTGTAAACCTTCCTGGGCAAAATTTCCAAATACGATCGTATCTCCATGATTTATTTTTCCACTATCCGGCGGAACAAGTTGTAGCGCAACTTTTAAAAACGTAGATTTCCCGGTTCCGTTTTTTCCAACAATTCCAATTCGTTCGCCTTTTTTAAAAGTGTAATCAAAGCCTTTCATAATCACTTTATCTCCATAGGATTTATACACCTTCTTCATCTCCAAAACTTTGCCACCCATTCGGGTCATTTTTACCTGCAAAGAAACTTCTGCCACTTCCTTTTTTTGATTCACTCTTTCTTCTACTTCAGTAAACGCATCCTGTCTGCTTTTCGATTTTGTAGTGCGCGCTTTTGGCTGCTTGCGCATCCATTCCAGTTCTTTTCTGAAAATATTTTTATCCTTTAATAATTCACTTTGCTGCACTTCCTGGCGCAATGATTTTTGTTCTAAAAAATAATCATAATCTCCTTTATACACGTATAATTTCTCATCATCTAATTCCGCAATTTCATTGCAAACCGCGTCCAGAAAATACCGGTCATGCGTTACCAATAATAAAGTGCTTTTATTGCTGGCTAAAAAGTTCTCCAACCATTCGATCATTTCCACATCCAAATGATTTGTTGGCTCATCAAGGATCAGTAAACATTTCCCTTCATGCAATTGTGATTCGATCAAAGCCTGCGCCAGCGCAACTCTCTTGCGTTGTCCGCCACTTAAATTTTTTACAGGCTCATTTAGATGATGAAGATTTAATTTTCCCAGAATTTGTTTGAGATCACTTTCAAAACTCCATGCGTTTGCTTCCGTTAATTCAGAAATAAGTTCACTGATGCGCTCTTCATTTTGCGAGTTTTCGTCAAGCAACATTTCATATTCTTTTACCAAACGGACAACCGGATTGTCAAGGTTTAGAATATTATCCCAAATAGATCTTTTATTTTCAAAAGCAGTGTCCTGCTGAAGCATAATTACCTTCACTTCTTTATTAATCCAAACCGTGCCCGAATCAGGAGTATCATATCCGGCAATTATTTTTAAAAGCGTGGATTTACCACTGCCGTTCCTTGCCACAAAAGCGATTTTATCGCCTTCTTCCACATGAAAACTGATGTTTTTAAAAAGAATCCGAATTCCAAAAGATTTACTTAAATTTTCTATTGAGGCATAATGCATAGCAGGCAAAGTTAAATCCTTAATTTGCTACTTGGTTATTTCGCCTAATAAACCTTTCCTAAAAAGCAGGTAATCTATTTATCTAACTGAGAATTTACGAGGAAAATTTTTAGCAGTAAACCAACAAAAAAGGCAAATTTAATTTACGCTTTTTTTAAATTTCATGCGTTCCGTCAACAGCTTTGACATCATAACTTTCGGCATCTATTTTAAATTGATTTTTATAAGCCGGTAATATTTTTGACAAAAAAGAATCTACGCCTTGCTGCTTTACAATATTTATAGTACAGCCACCAAAGCCGCCACCCATCAGTCTTGCGCCGATTACATCTTCATTTTCTTTTGCCGTATTTACTAAAAAGTCAAGTTCTTTACAACTGACTTCATAAAGATTTTTCAGACCTTCATGAGTTTGAAACATCAATTGGCCAAAACCGGTCAAATCATTTTCCTTCAAAAGTTTCGCAGCTTTTTTTGTGCGCAAAATTTCTTCTACAACAAACAAACAGCGCTTATATATTTCGGTGCCCATTTCAGTTTTGAAAGGGGAAAGTTGCTCCGGATTTTTAATGTCTCTGAAAGATTGAATTCCTAATCCTTTTTTTAAAATTTCCAGACCTTTTTCACATTCTTTTCTTCGCTGATTATATTCTGAAGCAGCCAGCGAATGATGCACTTTTGTATTAATTAAAATAATTTCATAACCTTGAAGGTGCAACGGAATATCTTCACCGGTAACGTTCTTTGTGTCCAATAAAATCACGCTGTTTTTCTTTCCCATCATGTTGGCATATTGATCCATAATTCCACACATAACACCCGGGAAATTATGTTCAGCCCGTTGCCCAAGCAAGGCGAGATCTTTACGACTCATTTTAAAATTGCAAAGCTCGTTGAGGCCAAAAGAAATTCCTCCTTCCAAGGCTGCTGATGAAGATAAACCTCCGCCGATAGGGATGTTTCCGCCAAAAGCACAATCAAATCCCTTTACAGGTAAATCCATTTTTTGAAATTCATTTACCACTCCAAGAACATAATTTTTCCATCCATCCATTTTTCTTACTTCAGAAAGTGGAACGGAAATTCTTTCATCAAAATCAATCGAATAACAATTTATTTTATCAGAATCATTTAAGGCGATTGCGAAAAAAATTCCTTTATCAATCGCCGCAGGCATTACAAAGCCATCATTATAATCGATATGCTCGCCAATGAGATTGATTCTTCCGGGAGAATAAAAAAGACGTGATTCTTCTTTAAATTTTTCTTTGAATGCATTTTTTACGTCGACTACCGTTTCGTTCATTAAAGTTTATTTAAAAGGAGGATTTTATAAGAAGCCTGGAATAATGCCGATTGCCCGGATTCAAGGGTAATAAATCCGGTTCCATTATTAAATGCATCAGGAGGGCCGCTTACATTTTCTATTGCAATACTTTTTCGATGCGGAGGTGTATAAATCTGCAAAAAAGGATAAGATTCTTCAGGGAAAAGCTGTATTTCGAAATTCTTTTCTACATTTCTTAAAACACAGAGTGGCTGGCATTCCTGCGTATCAAGGGTAAAACAATTATCCAAAAAAGTATCACCGATTTTTTCTATCGTCGAAAACTTTTTGTATTCCACAAAATTTCCCGTGGGAATTAATTCGTCATTAAATTCAACCATGTTTTTAGACTGAAACTCCAGTTCCAGATCATTAATAGAATCGCTTAAAGTAAAATATGGATGCCAGCCGTCCTGTATCGGAATAAGGCCGTCGTCCTTGTTGATACATTCTGTTATAACTGTCAGCTTATTTTCAGCCTCCAACTGCCATGTTACAATACAATCATAATTAAATGGATAACCCGGATCTTCTGCGCGATATTCATATTTCATCGTAACAGAAGCGTTTAATTCATTTGCTACTTCCGCTGTTATCGTAAACGCTTTATCATACAACTCTCCGTGCAACGCGTGTTTGGCAGGCAGCGATTTTTGGATATGATATTCTTTTTCACCAAAAGTATAGGTAGCAGCATTCATTCTGCAAACAAAAGGAGAAAGTTTACATCCTTTAAATCCCTTTTCCACAACCTCATTTTTGAATTCATCATAAGATTGATAACTATCAATTACATTTACTGGCTCATTATTTATCAACACTACAAATTCGTGCAGCATAGCACTACATTCGGGAAGAACGGAGACGTAAGTATTGGTGACATCATTTCTTAAAACCACTTTTTGAAAGCCGGATTCTGATTTTTTTTCTATTAAAAACATAATGCCAATTTACAGAAAACTTTTTTCAATTTGTTTCTAAAATTTTCATTACCATTTTTTCTTCTGCCGAAAGATCTGTCTTTCCATCATCTTTTTCTATTGAATCCAGTTCCTGAACATACTTTTCTAATTTCCTCGATTCGTATAAAGAAAGGATGAGCGGATGCACATAATATTTCTTACAGACGGTTCTCGTATTTCCCAGGTGTTGGGAAACAATATCGAGCGCTTCAACAATTTTTCTTTTTGTTTCAGTGGCTGTTTCGCAACACCCGATTGATTTTAAAGCCAGGAAGGCCTGAACGGTACCAGCCCACGTTCTGAAATCTTTTGCCGTAAAATCCTGATGACTTATTTCGCGTATGTAATTGTTTACAAGACCCGAATCTATTGAATGGTGATTGCCTTCTTCATCATAATATTGAAATAATTCTTTCCCGGGAACATCGCGGCACTTTTTAATAATAGACGCAAGTTTTTTACTTTTCAAATTTATTTGATGCTCCACTCCTTTTTTTCCGATGAAAGAAAATGTAACCGAACTTCCTTCGAATTTTACATGGCGGTCTTTCAAAGTGGTTAAGCCAAAAGAGCCATATTCTTTTTCATAAAATGAATTCCCGATTCTGATATTCGTGCGTTCCATCAGACTGACGACAGCAGCTAAAACTTTTCTTTCTGTTAATTTGGGAATGCTCAGATCTTTTTCCAATTGTAGCCTGATACCTGGCAATGCCTTTCCAAAATCATGCATCCGGTAAAATTTTGTTTCATTTCTCAACGAATTCCAGAGAGGATGATACCTGTATTGCTTGCGGTTTCTTGTATCATAACCCGTTGCCTGCAAATGCCCGTTTTCTTTTTTACAGATCCATACTTTTTCCCATGCGGGTGGAATTACCAGGTGTTTTATTCTCAGAAGTTCTTCATCATCCTTTATCAGTTCACCTTTATAGTAATAATCAAATTTATCACCATTCCTTCGTCTCTCAATTCCGGGTTCTTTGTCAGTTACATAAACGAGATGAGCGGCTTGCGCTGTTTTTTCTTCATCTTTTACAATACTTCTCAATTTTCTTTTAGAAAGTTTTGGAAGCGCTTCGGCGATATCACTCATGGAAGTATTTTTATTTTTTAACCGTTTACAACCTCTCCACCGTTTGGATGCAAAACCTGTCCTGATATATAACTTGAATCCGCATTGCATGCTAAAAATAAATATGACGGCGCAACTTCTGCAGGCTGTCCACCTCGATGCATCGGGGTGCCGGCGCCGTGTTCTGATAATTTTTTATCAGGAGAAGAAGAGGTAATTAGGGGAGTCCAGATTGGTCCCGGCGCAACTGCATTTACACGAATTCCTTTGCCTACTAGATTGTCACTGAGGCTTCTTGTAAAGGTAACAATGGCACCTTTTGTAGCCGAATAATCTATTAAAGTTGGATGGCCGTGGTAAGCTGTAACAGAAGTGGTATTCACAATCGCGCTTCCTTTTTTCATATGTGGTAAAGCAGCTTTTGTAATCCAGAACATCGAAAAAATATTTGTCTCAAAAGTTTTGATCATATTTTCCGTGGTAATATCTTCGAGAGATTGTGCCTCTACCTGTGTTCCGGCATTATTAATTAAAACATCAATTCGTCCAAATTCTTTTACCGCCTTATTTATGGCCTCTTTACAAAATTCTTCTTTTCTTAAATCGCCTGCAATTAGTAAACATTTTCTGCCATAAGCTTCTATTTTTTTCTTTGTATCGTTTGCATCTTCGTGTTCATCCAAATAAACAATTGCTACGTCCGCTCCTTCATTTGCAAACAATAAAGCACAGGCTTTGCCGATGCCACTATCAGCGCCGGTGATAAATAAAATTTTATTTTCCATCTTCGTTCCTTTCGGGCCTTTTGGCGTAGTATCAGGAACCGAAGACATATTTTCCGAAGAACCGGTTTTAATTTTTTCGTTTGTTGCTTTTTGTTCGTCCTTCACAGTTTCATTCATAGTTTATTCTTTTAAAAAATTGAGTATTTAATTCTACAAAAAATCCAAAAAAGGCAGGCCCTGTTTGCCCGCCTTAAAAAAATAATGACTATTATTTTTTATTCGTCCGTTTCATCTACTTCAAAAAAATCCTGATCTGCATTTTCCTCATTTTTCTCTTTCTGATCATTAATTTCCTTTTTCCCTTGACGTTTTTTATGGCCTAATGCAGTAAGATGAAGCTGAGTATCAGTACCAGCAGAAAGGCCACCTGTTGCCCTATCTTCATTTGTTTCTGTTCCCAGTTCGTTGCTTCCCATTGACGGGTCAGTTATTCTTTCTTTGTCTGCCATGATTTTTGTGTTTAATTAATAATGTTCTTTAAAGAAAAATATATGCCAAATTGGAACCAATTTCGTAATGACTTTTTAAAATAATATGACGTTATTTTACAGATGAATTTTCTCGCACATGCAGTTTTATCTTTTAACGATCCGGATATTTTAACCGGAAATATGATCAGCGATTTTGTCAAAGGCAAAAAAAAGTTTGATTATCCTTTATCTATTCAAAAAGGTATCTTTTTGCACCGGCAGATTGATAATTTTACAGATTTCCATCCTTTTACTGCACGAGCAAAAGAATTTTTCCGCCCCCAATACCGATTGTATTCGGGTGCTTTTGTTGATATTGTTTACGATCATTTTCTGGCATTGGATGAGCAAGAATTTACAGAAAATAACGGGCTTGAAAATTTCACGAAAACAACTTTTAAATATTTAGATAACAATGCTTCGCATCTTCCTCTCCCTTTTCAAAAAATGTTTCCCTATATGAAGTCGCAAAACTGGTTGTACGAATACCGTTTGAAAGAAGGGATTCGGAAAAGTTTTCTCGGCCTTGTCCACCGGGCAGCTTATTTAGATGAATCAGAAATTGCGTTTGACATTTTTAATAAACATTATGAAGAATTAAAAAATTACTATGAACAATTTTTTCCTGAATTAAAACAGTTTGCTTTTGAAAAAATGAAGAACCTTGACTGGTAATCTGTTTTTCGTAAATGAAAATCTTAATTATTCATTCGTTTACTGCTTTATTAGTTATTTTGTAAAAAAAGCTGGATTTATAAATTATACACTTTTAAATTAAAATATTTTGAAACAGGATACGAAATTTATTCACGCGGGAGCCGAACCAGATCCTTCGACGGGCGCTATTATGGTGCCGATCTATCAAACTTCTACTTTTGTTCAGGAAAGCCCGGGCGTGCACAAAGGTTACGAATATGCCAGAACGCAAAACCCCACAAGACATGCGTTAGAGACGGCTTTGGCCATTGTTGAAAATGGAAAATATGGCTTATGTTTTGGCAGTGGATCGGCTGCAGCAGACGCGGTAATTAAATTACTAAATCCGGGCGATGAAGTTATTGCGGCAAACGATATGTATGGCGGAACGTATCGTCTTTTTACAAAAATTTTTCAAAAATACGGCTTGAAATTTAACTTCATTAATATGCAGGATGCGGATCAAGTTTCAAAAGCAATCAATAAAAATACGAAGCTTATCTGGACAGAAACGCCTACAAATCCGATGATGAATATTACCGATATTGCTGCTGTAGCGGATATCGCCAAAAAGAATAATTTGCTTCTATGTGTAGACAATACTTTCGCTTCGCCTTATCTTCAGAATCCCCTCAATCTTGGCGCTGACATCGTTTTGCATTCCGCTACAAAATATATCGGAGGCCACAGCGATTGTGTACATGGTTGTTTAATTATGAACGATGAAAAAATTTATGAACAATTAAAATTTATTCAAAACAGTTGCGGTGCCATTCCGGGACCACAGGATTGTTTTTTAATTTTGAGAGGATTAAAAACCCTTCCTGTTCGTATGAAACGACATTCTGAAAACGCAGAAAAAATTGCTCACTGGCTTAGAAATAATCCAAAAGTTGATAAAGTATTTTGGGCAGGATTTGAAGATCATCCTAATCATGAAATTGCCAAAAAACAAATGCGTGGTTTTGGAGCAATGATGAGTTTTACTCTGAAAGATGATCGTATTGAAGCGGCAAAAAAAGTACTTTCTTCTACAAAACTTTTTTCACTGGCAGAAAGCCTTGGCGGCGTTGAAAGCCTTATCGGACATCCGGCTACAATGACTCATGCAAGTATTCCAAGAGAAGAAAGATTGAAAAATGGTTTGGTAGATTCATTGATCAGGCTAAGCGTGGGTATTGAAGACGCAGATGATTTAATTGAAGATCTGAGCCAGGCAATTGGGTAATGTTTTTGATAAAATTCCAGGTCTTAAAAATTTATTCCAAAAGGATTAAACAGGATTAAAATAAATCCGGCAACGTGGAGCAAAAGAACCGATCAGAGCTTAAAAAATTTTTGGATAAAAAAGTTATTCAATTTAATAATCCGGAGTTCATTAAAGACGATCCGGTTTGTATTCCTCATTTATTTTCTAAAAAACAGGATATTGAAATTGCCGGATTTTTCGCAGCAATTTTTGCCTGGGGAATTAGAAAAACCATCATCAATAAATCGAAGCTGCTTTTTCAGTTAATGGATCATGCGCCATATGATTTTTGTATAAATCACACTAATGAAGATTTGAGAAAATTGGAAAATTTTTGCCATTGTACTTTTAACGATACGGATCTTTTGTATTTCATTTCTTTTTTTAAATTTCATTATTCCAAAAACCAATCTTTAGAAACCGCTTTTTTTAATAGCCAAACAATTAATCAACCACGCCTTATTGTAGAAAATTCGCTGAATTATTTTTACAACTATTTTTTTTCTTTAGAAGATATATTTGAAAGAACCAAGAAGCATATTGCGTCCCCAAAAAAGAATTCCAGTTGCAAAAGGTTGAACATGTTTTTAAGATGGATGGTTCGCAACGATGATAAAGGAGTGGATTTTGGATTATGGAAAAAGATCGCGCCGTCACAATTAATTTGTCCTGTCGATGTGCATGTAGCAAGAGTTTCAAGGCATTTTAATTTATTAAAAAGAAAACAGGTTGACTGGTTGGCGGCAATTGAATTGACAGAAGAATTAAAAAAATTTGATCCGACAGATCCGGTAAAATATGATTTTGCTTTGTTCGGTTTAGGGATTTCAGAAAAGTATTAGCTGGTAACATTTCTAAAAAAAAATGTAAATGCAACCTGGTCAATCAACAATTGATAAAATAATCGCGGCGACGAACACAAAAGAAATAGTATCTGGAGAAAAAACGCGTGAACAATTGATTGCCCTTATCAACGAATTAATCAACAAAGATTTTCACGCCCTGGTACAATTACTTTACACAATTGATGTGAGTGAAAAAAAGATCAGAGCCTATTTAGAAGATAATTCCGAAAAAGATTCTGCATCAGTTTTAGCAGACTTGATTATTGAAAGACAATTACAAAAAATAGATTCACGAAAAAAATACAGAACAAACAATGAAGCCGAAAATGACGAAGAGAAATGGTGATTATCTTTTTACATACATCAATTTCTGGACTTCTTCTTTATTCTCTTTTTCCTTTTTCAAATCGAAATCCGTCCCGAAAATCTTGTCCCAAAAATGAGTGCTGACGCCGAAGCCTTTTTCGTCACTTTTATAATGATGTAAATGATGATTCCGCCAGATTGGTTTCATCCATTTGAATGGAGGATTCCATGCATGAATAGCATAATGCATGCTTCCATAGAGCAGATAACCTAACATAAATCCGGGGAAGAAAGCAAAGACATTTGTCCGCATTACAGCATACATTAAAAGAAAAACAAGTGATGCAATAATAAGGCTTGGAACAGGAGGCATAAACAAGCGCTGTTTATCACGCGGAAACTCGTGATGATTTCCATGTAAAACATAACTGATCCTTTGAATTCGTGGATTATCACTTGCCCAATGAAAAACAAAACGATGCATCAGGTATTCAAAAAAAGTCCAGAAAAAAATACCACCCAAAAAGAGTAAAGTAATGGTTATTCCCGTGAAGCCAAACTTATGACCGGAATAAAAAAGTAAAAAAATAATCAGCGGTAAATATAATCCCCAGATGACCAGGGGATGGGTTTTAGTAAAATATTCTAAATATTGGTTTCTGAAAATCTGGGCCTGTCCTTTATTATGAATTTTCTCGAATTTCATACGCATTAATTTCCTTTTGCAAAAATACACGAAAAGTATTCCATTTTTGAAAAATTGTAATCATAGCTGTTAAGAAAATGGATGAACGGTTATGAAAAAGCAGTGAGTAATTTCATTCCGGTTTTTCTCAATTTGAGACTTCCCAAAAATCTGCACCAGCAGCTTCTGCTTCTTTTTATCCTTTTAAAAAAATTATCTTGCACAACAATTAAAGTATCTTAGATGAAATTAGTTTCTTATTTAAAAGAAGATCATGCACAATTAGCGCTTTTAGTAAACGGATTATTATTTGACACCGACAATCTTCATCCCAATTTACCGGTAACAATGACAATGTTTTTAAACTATTGGGAAGACGTTTTTCCGATTGCGCATTCGATTAATAAAACGTTGGTTGAGGGCACAAACCGTTATGGGGCAATTCCGTTGGAAGACGCGGAATTGTTGGCACCGGTTCCCAGTCCTACGAGTTGCCGTGACGCGTATGCTTTTCGACAACATGTAGCAACGGCAAGAAGAAACAGGAACATGGAAATGATAGCTGAATTTGACCAGTACCCGGTTTTTTATTTTACGAATCACAACAGCATCACCGGTCCCGGAGAAATTATTTGCATGCCCGATCATCTTAAAAAATTGGATTTTGAACTGGAAGTAGCAATTGTTATTTGCAAACCCGGAAAAAATATAAAAGCGTCAGAGGCAGATGAATACATTGGTGGTTATATGATCATGAACGATTTAAGCGCAAGAACTTTGCAAATGGAAGAGATGAAATTAAATCTGGGTCCGGCGAAGGGAAAAGATTTTGCTACCGCAACAGGACCATGGCTGGTGACGCCGGACGAATTGGAAGAATTTAAAGTGCTTCTTCCAAAAGAAAATCACACCGGGAATAGCTATAATTTAAAAATGACATGCCGGGTAAACGGTGTTGAAGTAAGCGAAGGAAATTTGGCAGATATGGATTGGACTTTTGCAGAAATTATTGAACGTGCCAGCTATGGCGTACAATTATTTCCTGGGGATGTGATTGGCAGCGGCACCGTAGGAACCGGCTGTTTCCTGGAATTGAACGGCACGGGAAAATTGAATGATCCCGAGTATAAAGAACAGTGGCTTCAGGAAGGCGACGAAATTGAAATGGAAGTTGAAGGACTGGGAATTTTAAAAAATACGATTGTCAAAGACGAAAGTGATTTTTCTATTTTGGATTTAAAGAAAAAGATTTGATTTTTCCAGTAAGCAAAGGAATAAAGTAAATTCTTCTTTTTTTCTTAAAAGCTAATCCTCGCCTTTCTTTTATCATTTTTTAAACAGTAAATAAACCAATAGCAGCCATTTGTTTTTTTGGGAAATAAAAAAGAGGTTGCTCTCTGGCAACCTCTTTTTTAAAAGTTTTTTTTATTGATTTCCTTCGTGCGTTTGGCGCTGAGGACGGAGCGTTTCTTCCACTTCATTTTTGAATTTAGTGTACTGGTCTGCAGTAAAAATTTCTTTCAACTTTGCATCCCTGTCTGCCGATAGCTTTTCAAACTCAGAACGGTCAGGACGATTACCGGAAGCTCTTGCATCCTCGAACATCTTCATCTGAGCAGTGTAGTAATCTGTAAAAACACTGTCGGTTCTGCTGGCTTGCGAAGCATCCAGGTTTAGAGGCGCGGTGATTTTGTCCATTGTTGCTTTCACTCTTTCAGGAACAGTTCTGCGCTGCATTCCCTGAGCGAAAACGCCTGTTGTTGCTATTAAAATTAATGCAACCAACATGGTGATTTTTGTTTTCATGAATTTTTAATTTTTGATTGTTTTTGTTATAAAAATGAGCGTTTAATGACATTATTTTTTATGCTGCGGGCTATTTCTTCCAGGTTTATCAACCATTCGCGCCACTTCTCTTTTTAATGTGGAATCAAATTTTCCAATTTGAGCCGGCCTACAAATATTTCGGATACTTTTGAAATAACCGAACATTTGTAAATCGAGGGATTTTTGTTTCTGAGCAATTGAATCTGCGTCTGCTTTCACCAGCGAATCGGAAATATTTTCAGAATAAATTAAACTGTAAAAATCCTTTTTTGCGTTCCGCACCTGATTGAACAATGGTCTTACTTTTCCCATTTGTTCTTTTTTCAAATCCTGATATTGATCCAACTGATTTTTAGAAAAACCGACGTCGTTTTTTAGTGAATTATACATGCCGCTTTGTTCATGACCATGTCTTCTTTCAACGGGTCCTTTGCTCGTCACAAAAAATATCAGCATCGCAATATTTGTTATTAAAAGAAAAACTATAATGGTTACCAGCGTTTTGGTTTTTGTGTTATTGTTCATCAAGGTTTTGTGTTTACAAATTCATAAAAGGATGAACTGACTAAATTATATTCATCTGCAGTAGCAATTTCATTGTTTTGTTCGTCAACTGTATTTTTAGAATCGCCGGAAGAAAAAATTACGGCAGCATTGATCATAATGATCAGGCAAATGCACGCAAATGCAACCACAGGCCTTGCAACAAAAGAAGAGATTTGTTCCCAAATACTTTTTTGATTTTGCATGCGTGCTTCCAGCCGTGTAAAGAAAAACGGCGGCGGCGACGCTTTTTCAAGGCCGTCAAAACCGTGCATCGCTTCTTCAATTTTTCGATTGATTTTTTCTTCCATAATTGTTATTAAAAAATTACCGAAATGTATTAAATTTTATGTTCAAAATCACTTTTTTTTAGCCTGTAACTATAATTTATTAGACGCTACTTTCTCAAAAAACCTGCTCTTGTTTTTCGTACTTTTATCAATTACGAATTCAATAACAAATAATAATCCCTCAGACTTTTTTTCAAATTATTTTTCGCTCTTTGCAACAGTGAATCAACAGCCGATTCTGTTGATTTCATGATTTCACTTATTTCTAAATAACTCAGATTTTCAACTTTATTCAACAGGAATGCTATCTTTTGATTTTCAGGTAACTGATCCACCGCCTTAAAAAGAACTGTCGCGTTTTCCTTATTTTCTATCTTTACACCGGGATGAAAAAAATCCGGCGATTCAATCATTAACTCAGCATTTTTCCCATACAAACTCTGTATAAAAGCAAACCTTTTTTTTCGCTTTTTCTTTCTCAAATGATCCAGGCTTTTTGAGACGGTGATCCTGTAAATCCAGGTAGAAAATTTTGATTCCTCTTTAAACGAATCAATTGATTCAAATACCTGCATAAACACCTCCTGAGCCGTATCTTCCGCATCTTCTGCATTTTGTAAAAAGCTAATGGCGGTGTTATAAACCATATCCTGCCACGTTTCGACAACCGATTTAAAAGCTGCGCGGTCTTTTTTTTTCAACAAAGCAATTAATTCCCTTTCATTCAAAGCAAAAATATTAAAATGCTAAAGTGATGGCCCACCAGGACCGCGATTTCCGCCAAACGGAGGTCGTCCTCCGCCACCAAATCTTTCAAAGTTTCTCCCTCTTTCTTCGGCTTGTGGGTTTCCTTTTCCAAAGGTCTTCAATTTGTACGTAAATGTTAGCATAAAATATTGTTGCAAAACCTGGTTTATCTGATCCTGAACATAAGATTCGGTTACATCGCGGGTAATACTTTTATTTTGTTTTAATAAATCAAAAACCGATAATTTTAATTCTCCCATTTGATTCTTCAAGAACTTTTTGCCTATTGCCATATTCCATAACCAATAATTCTGATTGAAACCATCAGTTAAACCGTTGTACGATTCATTCGACAGATCGTTTTGAAAAAACAATCCTTTTTTGGTTAAAAGATTGGCAGTTATTCCAATGGATTGTGTAAAATAATTGTTATTTAGATTCGGTTGAATGGTATTTTTTACCGTATTAATATTAGCGGCATAAGAAAGATTAAAATCAATGTATTCGCTGATATTGCTGGATAAAACTGCCCCCAGATTATAGTTGAACGAATTAGAAATATTTTCAACATTGTTCAAAAGCCCCGGTTGTTTTGCATAACTGATTCCTGCATTCCAGTTTAGGTTTGATTTCAAAAATTTTACCGGCATTCCAAATGTAAAAAAGGATCTTGCATTAATATAGCCGTTCATATTTACCGGTTTAGAAAGCTGTGAACCCTTAAACAGTGTAACCGAATTCGTTAATGCTGAATCTTTCGAAGCCGTGTATGTTGCGTTTGTAACATAATCATTAATTGTTTGCAGAAAAAGATTTGCAAAAAAACTTTGACTTTTTGCAGTGTTTGTGTAATTGTATCGGGTAATTAAATTATTGGTATATTGTTGTTGCAGATCGGGATTACCGGTTGTATAAAAAAACTGGTTAGAATTATTAATTACATTTTGCAATTGATTAACTGATGGCGGACTTACAGAACCGCGATAAATAATTCTAAGATTGCTTCGTGAAGAAAGTTTAAATCTTGTAAACGCATTTGCAAGAAAATTACTGTACGAATTATCTATCTGTGATGTTTGAGGAAAAACCTGGCTGCTTTTCAATTCGCTGTATTGATAAGAAACGCCAGCGGAGATCATATTATTCCGATCGCCGTGACGGAAAGTAATGCCGGTATTTTGTGTGTTGTAAGTATTATTAAATTTATTACTTAAGCTTGTATCAAGCAAAGAATATTTGGAAGATCCGTCATCAAAATCAGAAGTTTCCTGGTCAGCTTTGCTGGTTTGAAAAGAAGGACTATAACTTATTTGCAATTGTGTTTTCGGAGCCAGTGGCTCTGTATAAACAAGATTGAACCTGTATTGACTGGAATTACTTTTTTGATCAGAAAGTTGTTTTACTGTATCCTGGACTACAGCAGTTTTATAATAAGTATTGTAAGCATTTACAAAATTTTGACCACTTTTATCGTTCGATGTTTGGTAAATTCCAAGCGAAATGCTTCTGCCTCTTTTCGGAAAAGCGTGCCGAAATAAAAGTTCATTGCTCAAGCTGTTTCCGTTCGTATTACTATTGATATCATTCTCTGTTTTGCTCAGCAAATTCTCTTTGGCTACATCCAGGTAATTAACCCCATTTACAAAATTAACAGAGTTATGACTTTGAAAATTCAGACTTGAAGTAGCGATAATCGTATTGCTGGAATCTATTCTATAAGTCAAACGAAAATTGACACGATTGTTATAATTTTTATTATTTGAAATCGTGTTTTCATCATAATATTGAGACGAATCTTTTGTAATAAAATTTTGCTGGTTAATGATTTGATTATTATCCGTGTTGCTGTTATTAAAAAAATAGCTTCCGGTTACATCAATTTTCTTTCCCCATGCATCGCTGTAATTCACCCCAAATGCATTTGTTTTTGCAATCCCGGTTTGAGGACCAACCATAAAATTGTTTGAGCCGCCGCGAAAATTGCCACCGCCGCCTCCGCCTCTTCGTCCGCCGCCACCGCGGTTTCCACTACTGGTAGCCCCTAACAGATCCTGGGAAGAAAAATTCTGCTGGTTTACGTTATTTACTAAACCGAGCAAAGAAATCCGCCGGTCATTATTAAAGAAACTTACATTGCCGCCGCCGCTGTATCTTCCATCTGTTCCATAACCGGCATAGATACGGCCGAAATTACCGGTTCGCATATCTTTTTTAGTAACAATGTTTATTGACTTCGTTGTATTTCCATCATCAAAACCGGTGAGTTGTGCCTGGTCGCTCAGTTTATCAAAAACCTGGATTTTATCAATCACTTCCGCCGGCAGATTTCGTAACGTTGCAGTTGCATCATCACCAAAAAAATCTCTTCCATCTACCGTTACTTTTTTCACCGTTTCTCCCTGTGCTGTTACAGTTCCGCTTTTGTCAACCGTAATTCCCGGCATCTTTTTTATCATATCTTCACTCGTCGCATCCGGATTTACTTTGAACTGGCTTGCTGCATAATTAAGTGTATCGCCACTTTGTTTTACAGGCGCCGTGTTGTTAATCACCACTGTCGAAAGGGTTTCAGCGGTTTTGTACATATTGATCGTTCCCAGATTAATATTTTCGCCGGCCATAGACGCCGCCTTTTCAACATTCCCGTAACCAATGGAAGTAATCGTTAAAGTGTAGCTGCCATTAGATATTTTATTAAAAATAAAACTGCCTTTATCGTTGCTGACGGTAAGTAAAGGGCTGGTGGAAGAATCGGCGCTTGCAAGTTTTACCGTTGCATCCGAAACTGGAGTATTTGTAGAAGGATCAATTATAATTCCAGAGATTGATTGTCCATAAGAATTAAAAGAAAATGCGGCTACAAAAAAAAGGGATGTAAAAACTTTAAACATAAAAAAGATTATTTCAGTATTGGACGATGTTATCTTTAAAAACCTGCGACCCCCGGTTTAATTTTTTACAAAATCACTTTTATCTTTTGTTAACGGCAACTGAAAATGTTTTCAATTATATTGCAGTCCCAAAAACAAAAAATCATTTATGGAGTATAATAAGTTAGTTTCTGTTACCGGTTTGCCTGGTTTGTTTGAGTTGTTATCATCAAAATCTGATGGCGCTGTAGTTCGTTCTTTGGAAGATAACAGCACCAAATTTGTAAGCACCCGGCAACATAATTTTTCACATCTGGAAAGCATAGAAGTCTACACCACAAAGGATAATGCCACTCTTGCCGAAGTATTTGAAGCGATGAAAAATAGTGACGAGAAAGTGCCTGAAGCAAATGCGGATCCCAAAACACTGAAAGCTTATTTTGAAAAAGTATTTCCGGATTTGGATTTTGAAAGAGTATATACAAGTGATATGAAAAAAATGGTAAAGTGGTTTCATATTATTCAGAAAAACAACATTGAAATAAAAGTAAGAACAGAAGAAGAAAAAGAAACTGCCGCGGATTTGAAAAGTTCAAAACCAGTTCAGGTAGATACTTCCAATTCAAAGAATAGCAAACCACAACAAACTAATCCTAGAAAAATTGAAAGCAGGGGAGTCAAATAAAATTAATTATTGAA
>Ga0157371_10001631_pt1 | contig 22970 bp, 10 predicted proteins | sample C45metaG_FD_113462 | JGI IMG/M metagenome (GOLD analysis project Ga0157371, IMG submission 113462) | Corn rhizosphere microbial communities from Kellogg Biological Station, Michigan, USA - C4-5 metaG | ecosystem: Host-associated > Plants > Roots > Rhizosphere > Soil | place: USA: Michigan...
ACACATATCTCAGCCCATATGGGTTGCATCAATATGGATACTACCGTTGCAGCATTGGCAAAGAAGCTGGCAAAAGAATACCACCTGATGCTTGAGGCAGGAGATGGGGATCTGCTTAACGTAGGTTATAATGGCGCACATACGACGGATGCAGAAAAAATAAAAAGTTTTATTGCAATGCTCGATACACTTCAGCCTGGTAAAACGTATTTGTTTATTGATCATCCTGCCGTTAATTCGCCCGAATTACAGGCAATTCATCTTAAAGGGTATGAAAACGTTGCTGAAGACAGGCAAGGGGTTGTGGATGTTTTCACCAGCACTAAGGTCAAAAAATTCATCCGGAAAAAAAATATAAATTTGATTAGCTATAAAGACTTGAAGAGTCAATAAAATAATTATCGGAGTTTCTTATACTTTTTAACAGGAAAAACAGGTTGATCTAAAAATCTATTGTCACATTTCTGTTTTTTGTTCTTTTAATAACAAGTATTCCGCCTTTGTTTAAAGCTTTCCACTGTAAACTTTCGTTGCTTGCCGGTATTTTACCATCAAAAAAAATATTAGCGGGTCTTTGTCTTAACCGGAATACTTCTTTACCGGCTGAATCCCATGTGGTGTAATGGATGTTCTTTGTGTAGCCGATACTTTGAACAACAGAAGTTGTGGACAACAAATGATTCTCATCCTCCGGAGCTAATTCAGGTTTTGCCGCCATTGCCCGTAAGAAATGGCGGACATAATCACCATACCCGTCCGTTAACCAATAATCATCATGAGGATATCGGTTCTTTCCATCTGCATCTACCATGTACGTTGCCCAATTTAATTCCCTTACAGCATTTGGAAGATATTCAGTATCCCCCGTAAGTGCCATATATTCAAGTTCTGTAGATGCCTCGCGTGAAGAATGACTGTTGCCCGGAACCATATATGCTGTTTGTTCATTTGTTACAAATACTCCATATTTCTGCCAGGTTTTGTTACCGAGCGTTTGGTGAACCCATTGAATAATTCTTTTCACTTGTTGATTCCAATCAGGAAAGTACTGCCTGTGCATCATAATATACCGGGCAAAGGTTATTGCATTGATTTGGGTGTTACTGAAGCCGGGCACATCTTCAAAAAAAGGCCCCCACTTGTTGTTTTGCAAAGGATACCGGATCATCCACTTTAAAATAATATCAAATGCCTTTTTATAGGCGATCGTGTCACCCACTTTCATTTTCCGCAACGTCTCAAACAATTCGAGGCTGCTGCTCCAGTTGGTTGTATAATTACTTAACCCTACTTCTGTTCCGTTACCATTATTATTTTGCAGGCGGCCTGTTTCACCCGTTATTGCATTTACCTTGAATGGCAAAGGAGAATTATCGGCATCACCCTCTTTCACATGATTTGCCAATGTATTTGCAATATCAACGGCTGATCGCAGGTAATGCTTTTCGGTTCCTCTGGGAAAATCAGGTGGGGTAACCATTTTATAAAACTGCAGCAGTTGCCAGGCAAATGAAGCTGCTTTATCAGGTTGTGAAAAATCCTTACCGAGAATCATATCCCCATCATAAACTCCAGACAATACAAGCGTGTTATAAGGATAAGGAATATCAGGCCATGAAGCATTTGAAGGCGACAGGCTATGACTTAAATAATAATCTATAATGAACGTCATGTTTTGCTTTATTCGCTCATCGCCCGTAAACTCATATAACAATCGCCATGATGATAACGCCATCGAAAATTGATCGCCTCCAATGCCACGCGGATCGTCAATCCCCTGCCGCCACACCTGGTGGTTCATATAATAGGGCAACCCGTTTACATCAGTTCGCATGGTATCCCAAAAATGCCACACCAACTGTACCACGTGACTCCACGCCTTGCCTGGCTCGTTACTATACCACGAAATAATATTCCCCTTTCTATCTGTTTTGATCTCATGATTACCCAGGCGTTCCCTTTGTGCATTTGTAAGAACAGGTCTCAGGAGGATTATAAAGAGTAAAACTTTTTTCATAACAGCGCTTTTAAGAACATTAATTAAAAATGCAAAATTCCGGGTGACGCTCCCTTCCTTGTATTGGTATCAATACTTTAATTGATCCAAAAAATCTTTGCATTTTCCAGGTAAAATTTTGCATCTTTTGGATTGTTTATCTTAGATCCGTGTAGTGATAAATTCTTAATTTTGATATTACTAACGTCATGTTCGTTATCATAACCACAAAAAATAGAAAAAGGTAACCCTCCGTCAATTATTTGAATATTTTTCAAGGAAACGTTTTCGATTTTACCGCGATAGGTAGCATGTTCTGCTTTTTCATTCGGGGGAACAACGAGCACTCCATCCCATGCCCCATTTAGGTATAATTTTTTTCTTTCCTGTTCATCTGTTGTTCCGTCCATTGAATACTGCGAACGAAAAATGGCGAAATCAAACAGCTTTTGTCTTGAATTCTCAATGCGGATATTATCATACACAATATTTTTAACGGTTGCAATACCTGCGTTATGTATGCTCATTGTTGCTCCGGCTTCCACATGAATAATATCGTTGTCAACGAAGCTGATATTTTTTACTTCTGATGAGTTTAACTCAAAACCAATTTCCAAAGCATTACCCCATAAGGCATTCCAAAAAGTGCAGTGCCTGACCAGCACGCTGTCTACTCCTTCACTTTTCGGATAATCCATATTTGCTTTCACAGCAATGCAATCGTCTTTCGTTCTGATAAATGTGTTTTCAATCAAAACATTTTTGCTACGCACAATGTCAATGCCGTCATCACTTGCATTATTACTTACAATTTTTACATTGTAGATGTGCACGTTGTTACAATGTATCGGCACTATATCCCAGCTTGTACTGTTAAACATGGTAACACCTTCAATACTTACATTTTTACAATCGACAAGATTAATAAACCGGTGATAATTTTTCCCCGCATCAGACGTTGCTAATGGAATATGTCCTGCCTTGATTAATGAATCATCGAAGTTCCTGTTATAAGTTCCATCCAATATACCGCGGCCGCATATGCGAATATGATTTGCATGACTTGCATCTATTACAGCAGTTACAAATGCACCGCCTTCAATGTATAAAGTTTGATTGTCTTTTAAAGTTATAATGCCCGGATGATACGTCGCACCAGCTTTGAAAACCAAAACGTTTTTATCCTTATCAGATGGAATATTTGTCTCTGGTGGATTTGCAAAAATGAAAAGAGGAGTCTTTATTGATCCATTTAGTTCTACGCTTAAGTGTACTGGTTTTTTAAGATGTAAGACAATGGTACTATCCTTAAATGCCGGTTGGATATTTGCAGACAACGGACGAACATCGACCCATTTAATGTCCTGGCTTGCTTTTATGACAATGTCAACGGGCCCACTCATATCAAAACTGCAGAATGAAGCAGGAACCGGCGAATCATAAACAAAAGTTTCCTTTCCGTTTATATATACTCTGTAGGTAGCAGACGCCGGCACACCAAAAGGTGCAGGATATAACTTAACCTGCCCTGGCGAGATAATCGAAACGAATAATAGGATTAAAGTAATTGTTGTTCTTAAATGAATTCGGAAAATGTCCATTATTTTATATAATTAAGGTCCTTGCTAATAATGATAAAAAAATTGTCTATGCATAAAGCGGCTTTTTTGTTGGAAGGGTCATAAAATGGTATTTTTATATCTTGAAGCATCATCAACTACCAGGATCCAATCCTGGCCATAGCCTGCTGTTGGCGGCACAAAGTTTTTTGAGCCCGTATTTGAAAAAATTCCAACCTCTTTTGTTTTTCCATCACGGGGATTATACCAGTAAGCATGCAATCTTTTGCCTGAAATTTTATCTAAAAAAACGGTGAAAGCCTTGCCCTCAGCGGTATAAATAAATGCGTAATCACTACCACGCGTTGCCTGTATTCTTTCTGATGGAGCTACATTATTTTCTTTAATTAATGATTGATCCGGAATCCTTTGAAGCATTGGATGCGATTCAATTAACCTTCTCACATATTTCATTTGGTTGGCGCCCGGTAAGTCCAGCGCCTGTTTCCAATAAATATGGGGGCCATTTACCCGCGGGTGTTTTGCCGAATAGAATTGCCAGACGTCATGACATCCATATGTATTTCCAAATGCGCCCGCAAATACATCCAGGTAAGCGTACTTGCGCACATCATAAGCACTGCTGGTGCCCAGATCTTTTGCATTGAAGCACACCGGATGGTCTTCATACAACGATTCACCGTCAATCACCGGTTTTGTTGGTCGTAAGTGATATGCCAGTTGAATTTTATCATACACATCCATATCCCGGCAATGCCCGTTTTGAAACATATTAAACGCAAGCCACGCCTTATTGTGGAACCATGTTGCCGAACCTGAATCACAGGGTTGTGGATGGTAAGTAATAACAGCTTTGTTATTGGTGGCTTCCATAATTCCTTCTCCCATTGCATTCCATATCGCAACATCATTGTCGTTACGGGGATTCCTGTCACCACCCAAAACCCAAATAATATTCGATTTGTCCTTATAACGGTTACCAATCCATTTGCCATAAGTTTTCGCATTGCTAACAGTAAATATTTCAGGACCGGCGCCCCACGTATCTTTATTGATCTTATCAGCCCATGTGGGCAACATGGCAATATTCAGATGGTACTCGTTTGCTTTGTTCACCACGTAATCCACAAATTTAAAATAGGCTTCATTCGGTTTGGTAGGGTCGTCATTAATCAGTGGCTTATCGCCATACGCATTGGGTGTATCCAAACCATCAAGTTCTGCGAGCACAACCGCTTGTATAACTGTAAATCCCTGTTCCGAACGACGATTCAGGTATTCATCTGCTTCTTCTTTTGTTAACCGGTCAAATAATTCCCATCCTGTATCACCCAACCAATAAAATGGCTTCCCGTCTTTTAATAGGTAACGATGGTTTTCGCTAACAGCAAATTGTGAAAAGCTGTATTTAACGGTAACGATGAATAAAAGAAAGAAAAAGAGTTGTTTCATAGCATTGATTTTAGAAGAGATTGATTTTAAATAAATTTATTTGTCTCATAAGGTAATCAAAACTGCGGTGCCAAATAACCCAACGCAATTTGTGGAGCTACGTTTTTAAAAATGCCAGTAAACATTTAAACGAAGTTTTTATTCTTCTTTAAAGATGACGGTATAAAATTAAACGCAAATAGCTTTAGCGATAAAATAAATGGTTCATAACTAGTCTACCCTTTCAAAATTTGAAAAATTTATTTGTAATTTATCGTAACATCTTGTACCCTCTCTGCAATCAATTCAAAATCTGCATAACCAGATTGTTCAACTTGAGATTGGTTGAAAGAAACGCTTTTATTATTTGACTCGACTGAAACGACCTTTGCCTTTTTAGGTAATAAAATGTGAAACCGCATCTTTTTCCCTCCTGATGTCGCAATTATTTTTATTTGCTTATTGATTGTATCAAGATCATAATGATAGGTCACATAGCCTTTTGATGCGGCATAACGAACTGTAACATTTACAGAATCTGATTGTGTGGTAGTCCATCTCGGCGATATAACAGCCTCATTAAACGCTTCAGATTTTTCTGCGTTTTTTACACCCGCTAATCCTTCAATCAACGCAGCCATATTGGTTGCTGCCGCCCAATCGTCCGGCCCCCCAAAAGATACCGGATTAACCGGCACATAATGCTTTTCATTTGATAATGTCATGGCAAACACCGCATAAATATTGTTGTTTTGCGAAGCCATTAAAACAATGCTTTTAATTTTTTTCTCCGGGTGGGGATTATCAATTGCACACCAGCTAACGCCTATGCCCTCGCTTACGTCGTTTTTGCCATACCAGCCGATGCCGGAATGCTCTGTATTTAATTCCGGGAACCACCAGTAAGTAAGTTGCTTGCCCATTATCATGTAATTAAAATCAGAAGTGCCATCTTCATATACCATTTTTACGGCACCGGCAACATTTTCTGATTCGGGCTTGCTTGCGGTGTGCAATAAATAAATTGCTGCAGCCATGTCATGAATTGGTATTTCGACAGAATCAGGAAACCCTTTTTGACGGGAAACCGCAATTACTGCATTATGATTATTCGTTTCCGGATTGATAATATCAAATTCAATACTGTCGAAAATTTGTTTACCCGTTGGCAGGTTATGAAAATCATCCCCTGGTTTTCCGCCATTCATCCATTTATGTTTCGCAGAATTATTTGTGTTTGATAAATCCATATTTGCATAAGATGAAATATCAATTGGCTGATATACCGGTGGTGGCGGCGGTGGTGGGATTGAACCTGTATATGCAAATGAAATCCGGTTGCCATATTTTTTGCCGAGCGCATAAATCCGGTTTAGAATATCAGTGCCATAGCTTTCATATCCATTTGCATAGGCACCGCGGGCCAGTTCGCCTGCTACATGCCCGCCAACACCACCATTCATATATTGCCAGATTGCATCATGTTGTCCAAAACCTTTTTGAAACGGCGGATAGATAGCATACCATTCCCCTGGAGAACCTACAGGCAAATGATTTTTTAAATTTAGGTAAGTGTTAATAATTGCCTTGCTTTGTTCATGTGTAATGCCACGATTGATTGAGTAAGCATTTGACTGGGCAATCTGTGATTTTTCATCAACGCCCAAATGCCGGTGCACTGTTGAATCTTCATCAATAAAATGAGTAAAGAATTTTCCATTCCAGGAAAGTTGATTTAATCGTTCAGTCATCTCATCACCCCGTTGTTTAAATTTTTTTGCCGCTGCTGATTCGCCCGTAGCATTAAGCATTTCAGCAAGATGATAGCAAGCCTGTATATAACCGGTATTGTCGCCAAAGAAAACACCGAATTTCGTTTTATTTGGATCTATGATCATTGTATTTGTGAGCCCGATATCCGGTGTATATTCATCCTCTACGGCAAAATCCCAGCTATCAATGGTATACGCTCTTTTTAACAGGCCAAATCGTTTGCTCCATCTTGCAGGGTCGTTTGGGGCGTAGTCCAAAGCTTTCTCCGCCGACAACAGATTTTTTTTCATCCATGAAATATCACCATCAGATTTCCATACAGAATAAATTGTGTTTACATATAAATATTCAGGATGATTTTCAACAGGCTGACGAACGAATACTTTATCACCGATTTTTTTGCTGTACCCGGAGAATTTATCCCTTGTTAAAAAATAGTCTGCGTTATCCTGGTATTGGATAAAGCTGTAGATCATGCCATCACTGCGCTGTGATTGACGCATGATGTCAACCAGTTCCTTTCCATTCGGCAAAAAATACTTTAGGCCTTTCATCGTTTGATAGTTGTCTAACACCCACGGGACAAAAACATGATATTTATTGCCATTCCACTCAATTGGGAAAGTTCCTTCTTTTACATCAGCAAACATGCCATGGTAAAAGAGATCAAACATTTTTTTATAATGGCCGCCATCATCTATGCTGGTCTTTGCATCAACATAAAAAGAAAGAGAATCGGTTTGTTTATTTTCATTGTTATAAATACGTACTGTCTGTTTCCCTAAAGCTCCTCCTACCCTAAACGTTGTAAAAGTTTGAAGTGGAGAGGAAAAATAGATGTTTCCTTTTGAATCAGCTACTTTAATGTTTTTGCCTTTGATGTCCGTTACACCAAGTTGTTGCAGTGGCTGAATAACAACAGAACCGGCAGGTTGCCAGGAAATATTGTTGTACAAAAATAAAATGGGCTTTGTTTTGTTTTGTGCGAATAACAAATGGGAACCAGCCAAAAACAAAATACAAACGCTACTTTTTTTCAACATGATTTTGTAATTTACTAAACATTAATAGTTGCAGAACCAGGCACGAACCCGTATTCGTATCAAACAAAAGATAACGGTACCAACAACGGGATAAAAATCACCCTCATGTTGGTTTACTGCTTACTATTTTTCAGACTTGCTATTATTTTAATGATTCTAAAATCAAAGATCCTGGAAGATCAACAACTTTGTTTTGAGATATTTTTAAAAATCAATAACCGGTGTTTTGATGAATGTTAGGATTTTTATCCATTTCAGTTGACGGTACCGGAAAATTTAAAAAATGATCATCCCATTTAATAGATGGCCAGTTGGAATTAAAAAAATCTTTGTTTAATGTAACAATGCCACCCATTGCCCAACGCCTTAAATCAAACCATCGCCCACCTTCAGCCCCCAGTTCCCGTAACCTTTCATTCATGATCCATTTCATTATCATACTTTTATCTGTTACTGATTGGTCAAAATCAGCCGGCTCTGTACCACCTGCCACCATATTTCTTGCGCGTGTTCTTACCTGGTTTATTAAGGCAATTGCATCAGAAGTGCTACCACCCGATTGCAGTATGGCTTCTGCCTTTAACAACAACACATCTGCATAACGTAAAATGCGCACATTGTTTAGTGAGTTAACCTGGCCTTCGGGGGCGTTATTCAATACGTACTTAAGAATGTAATTATTGCTGGCATCAATCGACAATGGTAAACGCGGATCATCGGCACTAAAAGCATTTTTATACTTGTTGGTAGCCAGGTATAAATTGCCACCCATATAAGTACCTGACCCGTTATAAAAACATTGCCAATAAGAACTGCATACCCCTATATTTGCCTGGTCGTTATAGAGCCATGAATTAGTACTCTGCGGGCCGGCGATGGGGGGACCAGCCTGGTATTCAAACAACGATTCAATGTTATTTTCTTTATTCACATCAAAATTGTCTTCGTAATTGGGAGTTAAAGCGGCACCGCTAATGTGATTGAAAGCGTCTATGGCCGCCTGGTAATCTCCCGCATCTTTGTTTACGGTTGCACGAAATACCAAAGCTTTTCCTAACATTCCATAAGCACCATTAGCAGTTACCCGCCCAATGTCTGCTCCGGTCCATGATGCCGGCAATAAGCCCGCCGCCCGTGAAAAATCACTGATTGCCTGGTCGAGTAGTTGTGTGCCGGTAGTATTTGGAGGATTCAAATTTGCAAGCGGAGCATCCGTGGTATCGATAGGTGCCGTACCAAAAACATTCCATAGCATAAAATGTGCAAAGCCACGCAAAAACAGCACTTCTCCCGTATTGTAATCCTTTAAATGAGGAGTTGTATAAATTCCGTCTTCAACATTTTCAATTTTGTTCAGAACTTTATTGGCCCGGTTTAATAAAAAATAGCTGCTTGCCCAAAGTTGCTGAATCTTTCCTTCAGTTGAATTTAATCGCTGACCAAATACTTCATACGGCTCTTCTGACTGGCTGGTCAGCTCATCTCCCGGGAGGAAGAAGGTTTCCAATTCGGCACTCCCGGAGCCACCTGCCGAATTACTTGAAGAATAATAATCGTTTAATACTGCATAAACACCAAGAATTCCTGTTCTGAATGCTATCTCTGAATTAAAGTAAGATATTTCAGTTGAGGTTGGCGGCGGTACGTTCAACTTGTTCTTGTCACAGGAAAAGTAAAAAAGCGTACTACATAATAGTACTAATCCAACACCTATTTTCGATAAAACTCTCGTTTTCATAATATAAGTTTAATTAGTTTTAAAATGAAACATTTAACCCTACCAGGTATTGCCGGGTGGAAGGATAAGTGTCGTTTTCGGGGTCTATGCCTAAATAGTTTGTAATAGTAAACAAGTTGATTCCAGCTAAGTAAATCCTGCAATTCTGGAAAGTTTTTGTCTTTTCAAGAAATTTTTGTGGGACAGTGTATCCTATTTGAAGGTTTTGCAAACGGAAGTAACCGGCATTCTCGACAAACCTGTCAGAAAATCTGTTATTGCCATTTGGATCGCTCCAAACCGCTCTCGGCATTGTTGTCGAAGGATTATCGGGTGTCCATGCACTTAACACAGTCGTGAATTGGTTTCGGCCGTTCGTACTCATACTTTCGGCGGCAGCCCTGACTGCATTGTATCTTTGAACATCACCCACTCCATAAAAAAATGCCGATACATCAAAACCATTATAGTTGGCAGAGAGTGTAAGACCGTAAGTATAACTTGGGATTGTTTTGCCAAGGTAAGTTTGATCATTTGCATCAATGACACTATCTTTCACAGGATTTTTGGCTGTGCTTCCGGGTGTTGGCTGACCATACAAATCCTGGAAATAAATATCGCCAGGGGCCTGGCCTGATGATATCTTATCTGTATGACTCAGGTTCCAATCATCAATTTCTTTCTGTTTTTGGAAGATGCCACCAACTTTGTAACCATAAAGGTATCCGATAGGATATCCTTCTTCAAGGCTATAGGTATTGCTTCTCAAGGCTGTATGGTTGTTCAGATATAAAACTTCATTATGAACGGTGCTTATATTACCCGACAGGGAAAAATCTATTTTGCCCAATCTTTTGTTATAGCCCGCCTGCACCTCTATACCGCGGTTAAGTACGTCAGCAATATTTAAATCTACGGGAAGTTCAACACCAGCGCTTGGGGTTAGGTTAACACTCTGAATGATACCCTTTGTTACATTATGATAGTAATCGAACGTAAGTGAAAAAGAACTATGAAACATCAGAGCATCAAATCCAATATTGGTAGATCTTTTTTTCTCCCACGTCAATTTTTCATTTGCTGCTACTTTAAATGCAACCCCGATGTTGTTTACATTGGGATTACCAAGATTATAGGATGGTGGATTAATATCAGCTACAGAAAGATATTTCCATCCAGGCGTTGTTTGTTCATTTCCCAATACCCCATATCCACCTCTTATTTTAAGATCATTAATGAAGGAAAGGCCACTCATGAACTTTTCCTGTGAGATACGCCAACCTGCTGATCCGGCAGGAAACGTTCCCCATTGATGCCCGGGCGCAAAGCGGGAGGAACCATCTCTTCTTGCAAGCACATCCAGATAATATTTGCTTTCATAATTATAATCCAGCCTGGCCAGGTAACCAATTAATACATAATGTCCATGCAATTCATCAGACCCTGTTTCATTTCCGGTAGCGTTAAAATACCGCAAATCCGGATCATCCGTAGTAACATAAGAACTAACACCATTTGTTTTCCATAGCCATTCCTCCTGTGATGCATTTAGCGTTACATCGATATTGTTTTTACCAAAACTGTGTAAATAATCAACATTCAAAGATTTATTAAGACTTGTTGTAGTACTGTTGAAAATGCCAACTGCATTATAACGCTCACCAGGGACCGGGTTTTTTACTCCACTGTAAGGATTACCCGGCGTTTCTCCAAATTGCCAGGAATCAAATGATCTGTAGTTTCTTTGCACGATACCTAATTGTTGTCCTGACACAACTCCTTTTATTTTCAAACCGGCAACAGGTTGCAATTGTATGTAGCCACTTCCTAAAAAAGTCTGATTTGTTGTTGGGTTATCATTTGTCGCAAGTAAACCCAGGTAATTGGATATAGCGACACCGGGACCTGCCAGGGATTGCCAAAGAGGCCTGTATAAAAAGGAATCGGGTGTTATGGGTCGGTTAAGTGCCCAAAGTGGCGCATATCCGTATGGATTGGAAGGATCATAAACAGGCTGCCATGGTGCAGCTTTATAAATGCTCAAATCAGGTGTGCCACCATTGAACGATGCGTCATGGGTTTTTTCCTGTATTAAACGCAAATTTAAGCCGGTTTCAAAATATTTTCCAACCTTACTGTTTACATTGGTTGAAAAGCTGTAACGGTTCTCATTCGTTCCTAAGAAAGGTCCGTCATTATTGGCATAGCCTCCTGAAAAATTATAGTTTGTGTTATCACTTGCACCGCTTACTCTTAGATCATAATCTTCAATTTTTGCATCGTTATTAATAATGGCTTTCTGCCAGTCATAGGTGGGGCTATTTCCCAGGTAATCAGGACTTGCGGGATCCCATACGGCCCCAAACTCAGGCGCCTTGCCAATGGGTAAGGAACCACCATTGCCATCCGGGTCTGGATGTGCATTATAAGCGTCGGTGATAAATTGCGTAAATTGCTGTGTGTTTAGAAAACTATACGTTTTTGGTATTTTTTGAATTCCGTATTTACCATCAAGATCAACACGTACCCTTCCTTTTTTACCGGATTTTGTGGTGATTAATATTACTCCATTTGCGCCTCTTACACCATACACAGCAGTAGCCGCCGCATCCTTCAAAACGGTGATACTTGCAATATCATTGGGGTTGATGATAGTAAGTAAGTTAATCGGTGTTCTTCTTGTAGGATCATTTGTGGGATCAGGAGTAGCGCCTCGTCCGCCTTCTTCAAGCGGAATTCCATCAATCACGTATAACGGATCGGCATAGTTAAAGGAACTTACCCCACGTACCCTAACGATTGGACGTGCAGAGGGATCACCACCGCCTGAAATTACCGTTACCCCCGCAGCATGACCTTGTAAGGCAAGCTCCGGGGTTAATGCAGTGGTTTTTCGAATATCTTTTGAATCAACAGTGGATATAGCACCGGTTACATCTTTCCTTTGACGGGTACCATAACCGATAACTACTACTTCATTTAACTCTGATGAATTAGGTGCCAGCACCGCGTTTAGAGAAAGGTCGTTGCCGGTTTGTAATTCAAAGGTTTTATAATTCACCGCACTAAACATCAGGACTGAGCCCTGCGGTGCAGTAATTGTAAAGTTTCCCTCATCGTTGGTTATTGTTCCAGCCTTTGAATTGCCTTTAATCCTAACACTTACATTGGGAATTCCCGAGTGATTCGTTGAATCAATAACTCTTCCTGTAAATGTTTCATTTTGTTGTGCATACGTTGTTCCACAAACAACAGCAATGATAATAGTGAACAGAATTTTGAGTGGTAATGTTTTTTGTTTGAACATGAGCAACCGTTTTAATTATTTCAACAAATATTATAAGAATAAACCTTAATACTATGCTGTACTATGATGATAGAAATAAATTCGTTATTTTTTTTAAACCGGCAGAAAACCCCGCCAGAAAGGCGATTGGCAAGCGAAAGCCTTTGGGAAATGAAATACTACACCCTGCCTCAAAGATTCCAAAACTTCCAAACATTGAAATAACCGTTAGTCTGTAAAACCTGCTTAAAACAAACCGGTTTTTGAAATTTCTTCTTCAAATAATTGATAAACCAGTACAGTACATCACAATTATTAGATCGCACCATTCTATTTTTATTTCCTGGGCTTGATTCAAATGTCAATTCTGCCAGGTACTACTTGTAAATAATTTAATTAAGATCTAATAAAATTTATGTCGATACCAACAACACAATTAAAGAATGTAAGGAATCTATGGGATCAGGCAAAAGCTGCATCAATGGACGGCGACCAGGTTGCCTTATTAATTTATCGTTCCAATCTATTAGGAGCAGATTTACAACTAACCAATTATGGCGGAGGAAACACTTCGTGTAAGGCAATTGCCAAAGATCCATTAACAGGAAAAGACGTGCAGGTAATGTGGATTAAAGGAAGCGGAGGCGATTTAGGCACCATGAAAAGAAACGGCCTTGCCGCTTTATATGTTGAGAGATTACGCGCTATCGAACATATTTACCGGGGAATAGATCATGAAGATGAAATGGTAGAACTTTTTAACCATTGTACGTATGATCTTAATTCGAAAGCACCTTCCATCGATACACCGCTGCATGCTTTTCTTCCTTTCAAACACATTGATCATCTGCATCCCGATGCGGCCATCGCTATTGCATCTGCCGAAGACGGAAAAAAAATCACTGAAGAATTATTCTCGGGAAGTATTGGATGGGTAGATTGGCAACGTCCGGGTTTTGATCTTGGCTTGAAGTTACGTCAATGCTTAGACGAAAACACTGGCATCCGGGGAATTATGCTGGGTTCTCATGGCTTATTTACGTGGGGTGATACTTCTTATGAAAGTTACATCAACACACTGGAAGTGATAGACCAATGTGCGGCTTATTTAAATAAAAAAATCGGTAAAACGAAACCGGTATTTGGCGGCACAAAAATTCAATCACCTTCTCAGGAAGAAAGGTTTGCAAAAGCAGGAGCTTTAGCGCCGTTATTGCGCGGATTTTGTTCTTCTCAAACCAGGATGGTCGGCCACTTTACCGATGATGAAAGAGTACTTGAATTTATTAATTCAAAAGATTTAGAAAGACTGGCACCGATGGGAACGAGTTGCCCTGATCACTTTTTGAGAACGAAAATCTCGCCGCTTGTTTTAAACCTTTCGATCAATGATGAAAAAAATGATATTCCTGTTTTAAAGAAAAAAATCGAACTACAATTTCAGCAATACAGAAAAATGTATTTGGATTATTACAACTCCTTTAAACATTCAAACAGCCCGGCAATGAGAGATGCTAACCCGGCAGTAATATTGTATCCCGGGGTCGGCATGTTCACTTTTGGAAAAAATAAACAAACAGCCCGTGTTTCTGCTGAATTTTATATCAATGCTATTAATACAATGAAAGGAGCAGAAGCGATTTCTGCGTACACCTCATTACCCCGGCAGGAGGCATTCAATATTGAATATTGGCTGCTGGAAGAAGCAAAACTGCAACGTTTGCCAAAGCCCAAAGCATTGACAGGCCGCATTGCTTTAGTAACCGGGAGTGGAGGCGGAATTGGAAAAGCTATTGCGAAAAAATTTGCTGAAGAAGGAGCGTGTGTTATTCTTTCTGATAATAATCCGGCCAGGTTAGAACAGGCCAGGGATGAATTTAATAAGGAATTTGGAAAAGACAGCTTTATCGCCTGCGAATTAGATGTAACCAATTCCGCTACCATTCAAAAAGCATTTCATCTTGCAGCAGTGGCCTTTGGGGGAATAGACATCGTTGTCAATAACGCCGGGCTTTCTATCTCAAAACCAATTGAAGAGCATACGGAAGAGGATTGGTATTTATTGTATGATGTATTGGTGAAAGGGCAATTTTTTGTGACGCAGGCTGGCGTGGAAATAATGCGAAAACAGGGATTTGGGGGCGACATTTTGAATATCGTCAGTAAGAACGCATTGGTAAGCGGGCCGAATAATGCAGCTTATGGTGCTGCAAAGGCTTCTCAATTACACCTGGGCCGGTTAAATGCAGCTGAATTAGGCAGCGATAAAATTCATGTGAATATGGTAAACCCGGATGCCGTTATAACAGGCAGTAATATCTGGAATAGTGGTTGGGCTGAAGGCCGGGCAAAGGCGTATGGTATAACGGTAGAAGAATTGCCCGCTTATTATGCGAAACGAACCTTGTTGAACGAGAGTATTTTGCCTGAAGATATTGCCAATGCATGTTTTGTCTTTGTAAGTGGATTGCTAAATAAATCGACAGGTAATGTATTGAATGTCGACGGTGGACTGGCTGCAGCATTTTTAAGATAATACTTTTCATAATCATGCGATCAAATCGTTAATGTTTTTTTAATCGGTTAACCATTTGGTCCTTTTTCAATGGCGGAGTTATTGCCACTGGCTACCGCAATGCAATACCAAAGGATTTTGCACATGTTCATAAATCTTCCATTGAATTGATTGAAAAAGCCGGATATAAATAACATCCTGTAAAGGCACCAAGCTTATCCTTACAAATTATTTAAGAAGACTGAAAATAATTGGATAATTCCGGTGTAGGTGAAAAATAATATACATGTTCGCTGGCTGCGCATACCAAAATGCACATACTCATATTTCCCTTCCTGCAAAGAATACCAGCAATCAGGTGCCGTAATTTTTTCATTACAGGTTCCACCATTTCCTTGGGGTATTTTGCGGCTAATTCCTTTTCTACACCATCGGCGGATAACGTCAGCATTTTGGTGAGGGGAAGCTGTTCATTCATCTGAGGTTCAAAAGGGAAAACAAGCGATACCAGTGGAAGGCTTTTTAAATCCCCGGGTATTTTTATATATTCTTTGGTGCTTTTCATTTAAAAGGTTTTCGCTGTATATACCTTCAGGTGGGTTCATGCGGAACGCCTGGTGGATCCCTTTCACATGGCGATTCTGGTAAGATAACACTTTTTTTGCGTAAAAGAGAATTAATATGAAACGACTATGAAATTTGCAGGTGGTGAGGCTATCAATTGAAAACCACGCTCAACACCCGCACCTAACTTTATTTACTGAGATACGTTATTATTTTCCAACTTTACTTCCAAGCCACGCTTTGCGAAACGCTTCTATTGCCTGCGTTACAGGTTTACCTTCCTCTTCATAAGTTACCACCTTCAAGGCGGGATCTTCCTGCAAAGAAATTTCCGCTTCATTCGGCACTTCGCGGTGAATATATTTCACACTGATTTTATCACCCGGTTGATGGGCCGCTAAAATGCTGTCAATGTCACTTGAACGGGTAACGGCTTTCCCGTCGAGTTCAGTGATCAGGTCGTCGTAATCAAGGCCGGCATTGTAAATTGGCTGATCTTTTAAGGTGTTGGAGGAAATTCGCAAACCATTGTCAGCAGCTTCTGTTCTGAAGTTCCCCATCCACGCCTTGCCGGCATTGGATTTTACCAGGTCCAAACCTGCATTTTCCAACTGCTTTTTATAATCATTTTTCTGAGTGCCATAAATATATTGATCAAAAAAGCTTTTGGCAAACGACGGATCTTTGGTCATTTCTCCAAGCACTTTTTCAAGCCCGTCATTGGTATAGGGAATATAAGGTTTGCCAAATCTTTTCCATACAGCCCGCATGTAATCATCCAATGTAAGGTGATAATCACTGCGCAATTTAAAATCCAGCGCCAATGCAGTAACTGCGCCATAATAATAATAAGTGGTAAAAATATTCGGATAGTTGGTGCGGTCAATAGAAACACCGGCATCGGTAAAAACCGCCTCGTTGCTCATCGTTACCGGCGAAAATTGTTTTGAACCCGGACTGTTCAAAACATAATTCAACATGCCACCAAGAATGCGGCAATATTCGTCCAGGTTTTTAAAACCTGCCCGTTGCAAAACCAATTCACCGTAGTATTGTGTGAACCCCTCGGCAAACCAAAGGCTGCTGCTCATATCCGCTTCTTTAAAATCAAAAGGCTCAATGTCGCGGGGACGAATGCGCTTCACATTCCAGCAATGGAAAAATTCATGCGAAGAAGTGCTCAGCACATCCATAACATTATCTGCCAGTTGCCCGCGATACGTGATAAAAGTAGAATTGCGGTGCTCCATTCCGTCGCCGTATACAAAAGGATTTACGTTCTCTATAAAAGTGTAAGTACCGTAATCATAATCCGGTAGTTCGCCAAAAACAGCCGCTTCTTCCTTCACCACTTTTTCTTCCATTGCCGTATAAGCGTCCACCAGGCTGTCTGATGCTTTTGTGTGCAATGCCAAACGCATTTCTTCAATTTTGCCATCCGGGTTCTTTACCGTCCATGTGCGCAAATGATAATCGCTCAGTTCCGTAGGCGAATCCATCATGTATTGAAAATTACGCGCGTAATAGGTATTCTTCGCACTCAGCGGTTTCAGTTGGCTTGCTACTTTCCAATGAAGTGATTGTGGCATATCGAATTCAAAAGTGATCGGCTCCTGGTCGTGCCCTTCTATCCACATACAGGTAGCAGGCATATTTAAATGGGCGCCCGAAGAGTCGATGCCGTCGTAGGTTCCATCTGCATAGTCGCCATATAAAGTATAGGTGATTTTTATAGTGGAAGGGTGATGCGTCACTTTATAAATATCACCTGCAACTCTTTCCAACGGTAACGGATGATCATTGTTGTCAAACGCTTTTACATCATACACATTCTTTCCAAACTCAGCGGTAGCGTATCTTCCGGCAGAAGAGCGGCTCATGTGAAAAGTGGCAGGAGCACTGCTGAGATGATCCACCACCAGTTGTACCTGTGCTTCATGGTGACGGTAGTTGGGGAAGGAAATTTTGTAATGAATGTTTGCCTGCGCATGACCTCGTGCAGCCATAAACGTTATAACGGCTAAAAGAAAAAGGATTTTTTTCATGGTGATGATTGAGAGAGTTTATCCGTAAAAATAATGCATTGAAAGAGATTTTCCCGTTACTGGCGTACGCCGTCGCAAAAACGGGTATAGTGGCTGTTTTGTTCCTGAAGACCACATTATAGTAATTTAAGGTAAAAATTTAAACATGACCTTGAATAAATATTTTGAAGTACTGCCAGGATCTGAATTGTAATGATTAAACGATTTAACATCGTATTTTTTTTAATATGGCTACTAGTTTTCATAAAAGTATATGCAGTTATCAGAAAATCAATGTTTGAATATTAATAAACACTTACTATTTTTACCGTACAAATGTTTTCGATTGTGCTGCTTTAATTTATAAATTCGCCAAAACTGCTGCAAATTGTCTCTTAAACCAGTGTTTCTGCCAATCCTTTTAATGCTGTTCTCATTAAATCTATCAGCACAGGTGATAAAACAATCCCCCAGCAGCGAAAAATATATTTCTCCGATTCAACTCCTGCATGCTGACAGGGCGGGAAATAAAATTCATTTTAGAAAACTCACAGCTATTGAAAATTTAAGTAGCCGGCAAGATATAATAAACGGTCCCGGTACGTGCAACACAGCCACATTTTATTTACATCTTACACCGGGTTCAGGACAGAAAATTAAGCTGAAGGAATTACAAACACTACCAGGTGGCGATTTTATAATGGCTGCAGACATTACCTTACCCAATTCCCAACAGGAAGGTCTGGTATGCATATTAAATAACTCAGGAAATATAGTTTCCCAAACACAGCTCAGAGTAAATAATAAGCCTACAACTCTTTACAGCACCAAAATATACGGCGACGGAACCTTTGTTATTGCCGGCGTGATGCATGATGCAAGCGATAAAGTATTTGTTTCCTGTCTAAATCAGGATCTGTCGGTAAAGTGGTTAAAAATATTTGATCTACCATCTTCACCTGTTAAGGTAACTCTTGATTTAGTGGATGCCAACATTGCCGTGGGCGTTCAACTTCAGGATGCTATATGGTATTCTTTTCTTAATAGTGACGGCACTGTTATATGGCAAAAGGAAATTGCGGTAACAGGTCTGGATGATTTGGTCGGCTTTAGCCCCGTGCTGTATTCTGAACTTTCCATTCTTATCAACCGCACATTTACCGGCAAAAAGCAATCAGAAATATATGAAATTGAGCTTACAGGCGGCAATGTTTTATCAAATTATATCGTTGGAAACGGCAATGATGAATACAAATATTCACATAGCCGGAGTTTTAACAGCCGGATCATTTCTGCAGGTATCATCAAAAAGTCACCCACAGATTATCAACTCGTCAGAGATATCTATGGTGCTACTCAATATGAGGAGACAGAACATACCTATACCATACCTGAAAGTATAGATTTTAATACAAGTTGTGCATTGGATAATTCAGGCAATGTAATGGGCTTTTGTTTTCCACAGCAGGGGAAATTGGTCTTCCTTCGCCATTTTGCCTATTACCAGACATCTCCGGAATATACCCGGGAATATAATGTGCCTGTAGGGACGAGCATTGAAGCGGTCGCAAAATCATTTATAGATGGCGGTTATTTGTTCGGGTTAAATACGGAAAATTCCAACGGGTTAATTTTAATAAAGACAGATAGTATTGGAACCTTACCCGGATGCGGGTATAAGGAAATATCGAATAGTTACCAGGAATTCATTAATAAACCCAACATTCTTTCTGTCGCAACTTCGTTTAATACTTCAGTAGTAGCTTTTGCCGGTGTGCTTAATAAAAATATCGCCTCCATAGCTGGCCAATTTGATTGTAACCAGAACTATTGTCCCGCGCCTCCATACGAAGATAGCTGCCTTAGCAGTTTTTACAAAACTTTCCGAAGCAGTAGCGAAATAAATTCGTTTAACGCTTCCTATCTAATGCAAAATGATAATCACCTGATACTTACCGGAAGAGTGGATAATATTCTTAATAATCAGAACATCGCAACAGGTGGCATTCAAGTATATAATGCCAAAGGTGATTTTATTAAAGGAGTCGATGTTTATTACGATAACAGTTCTGCATCTCCCTCTTCCTTCCAAATAGATAAAAAAAATGTACTGCTGTTAAACTACACAAGTAAAAATGGCGTGCCTACTTATTCATTTACACTTGTTGATGACAACCTTCAGAACATATGGACGAAAACGGTAAACTTCAACGGAATCTCTTTTGGCTCCAATTTACCGGGGAATGTGGTAACTGATACCGAAGGCAATTTATATTTCATAGGATGCTCCTTAGGTTTCCAGGAAAAGCCAAAAGTTTTGGTTTACAAGATGGATAAAAATGGAAACGGACTTTGGTTTAAGCAATATGAAATTGAGAAGGGAAACTTTTTAATCTCTTCCGCTGTTGCTACGAAAACGTCACTGATAATTGTAAATGAAGGTGGACCGGATGGCAGTGTTTCTGTATGCATAGATAAAAATACAGGAGAAATGAAATCTGCTTACCTATATCAAAATAGTTCGGCCGGTGAAGTTTATACACGATTCCTTGGGCTGGAAAATGACCATATCTTTTATGCAGGAAACGACGGGCAGGATAACCTTGTTATCGGTACATTTGACACAACTGGCAAGCCGATTAAATTTAAAACATTTGTACAATCTCAAACGCTACCACGGGCTGCTACTTCCAAAGCCGGAATGTTGTATATTTTGTATAATTATTATGATGGTGCAGCATTTAAAGATGTGATCCTGAAAGCCGATACTGCATTGAACATCAGGTTTCAGAATAATTATACTCCTATTCACTATGGATATGCCAGCGGTATGGCAGTAAGTGACAATGGCAGCATATATGCCACAGGTAATTTTTTCTATGGTGGAAATAACGGAAGTTATGCCGATAGTTATCTGGAAAAGTTTGACGCCAACGGGATATTAGGTACTTGCGGATACCAAATCGGTAGCTCAGCCACTGTTGATATTAATCTGCGCGTTCAGCCTTTGACATTTGATATGATACAAGGCAATTTTTTTAGCGACGATATACCGGTAAGATTTGTACCAGACAACAACGGCAATGTGGTAAGTGATATATTATGCAGCAGCACGCAACAATGTAATTCTGTCAAGGTCTCGGGCCCTTCTATCCTTTGCGAGCTAAATCAAACCTACCACTATACTGCCGCCACTAATCCCGGTTGCACCCTTCAACCTATATGGATTTACGATACCTCTTTTGTAGCATTAAAAAAAGACACCGGTTTAACGGCAGATTTTATTTTTAAGCGTCCTGGCATCACGTGGTTAAAAGTAAAGCTGAACGCTGGTTGCAATATCTATCTTGATAGCATAAACGTAAAAATTCAAAATAAACCTATAAAGTTTTCACTGGGCAACGACACAATTTTGTGTTCGGGTGACAATATAAAACTCAAGGCAGGAAACGGCTTTACATCATATTTGTGGAATGATGGTTCTACAGATTCTATTTTGGTTGTAAAGGTTCCGGGCCTCTATTTTGTACGGGTAAAAAACCTATGTGGTGATGGTTACACTGATACAGTTAATATAACAAAGGCAACAATCCCTTCTCTTATTGTTAGTAGTCCTTCTTTTGCCTGTGTTGGGGATACCGTATTGCTGAATGCATCATCAGGATTTAGTAATTATGAATGGAGCCCACCTTCATTATTTATGATCCAGGGACCAAGGGTTGATTTTAGAATAGTGCATAGTGACACGGTCACGCTAGTTGCGTCTACTGCTGATGGTTGCCACTTGTATGACACCATTTATGTAACCTCTTTAAACGCCAGACCGGTTTACCTCGGCAATGACACTGCTTTTTGCGGGTCGCAGTCTATTACGCTTTCTGCCGGTAGTGGCTACAGCAAATACGAATGGAGTACCGGAAGTAACGCTTCTGGTATTAATGTAAATGAATCAGGAAGTTACTGGGTACAGGCCCTGGATGCAAATGGTTGTACCGCTAAAGACACAGTGCAAATACAGGTTTATGCGTCACCTGTGCCTGATCTCGGCAACGACTTTGACCTATGCAGTGGTGATCAGCGCACCCTTGATGCCGGCAATTTTACCAGCTATCTCTGGCAGAACGGTTCAGCTCAACGGTATTATACAGCCCAAACTAAAGGAATGTACTGGGTCACTGTGACTGACAACCATAATTGTTCTGGAAGCGATACGGTCATCATCAGAAATCTATTGCCCGTACCGTCTGATTTCCTGGATAAATATGATAGTCTATGTCAGTATGAGAAACTACAAATTCAGGCAAAAGGAAACTATAAAACCTATTTGTGGTCCAATGGCTCTGTGCAATCCGGCATAACGGCAGATGCGCCAGGACAGTATATCCTTACTGTGATGGACAATAACGGATGTAAGGGCGCCGATACGATCAACATTATTCAGAAGAACTGTTATTTTGGCCTGTACATACCGAATGCATTTACACCAAATGGAGACCAGCTAAATGATGTTTTTCGCGCAAGAGTTTACGGAACAGTTCTCTCCTTTAATCTGAGTATTTATAATAGGTTTGGCGAGATAGTTTTCAGCTCTACTGACCCATTACAAGGCTGGGATGGAACAACAAAAGGAAATCCTGCAGATGCGGGAGTATTTGTATGGCAATGCTCCTACCATTTACAGGGAGCCGGGCCGGTTTTTGAAAAAGGAACGGTTACCTTGATAAGATAAGGCAAGGATACAAAGCCTGAAATTCTGCTCCGAAAATTTCCGCATGCAAATGGTCTCTCTTCAATAGTCGCGTGTCTTTCACCTCCATGCTAACGGCAGGAATGAGCAGGTATTCGATGTAGTTTGGCTGGCCCTACCTATAAAAAAGTAAACTCTAAGGTAAGATACAAAAAGCGGATAAAAATGGTTTGGTTTGATCTGCATGAAGTGCGAAATGCTGCTGGAAAAGTTGCTCATGCCAGCCATTATCCCAAACAAACTATAACAAGCGACAGGATTAATCTTCCTCGATTTCGTCACCGGCGATTCCTG
>Ga0157371_10001633_pt1 | contig 22940 bp, 19 predicted proteins | sample C45metaG_FD_113462 | JGI IMG/M metagenome (GOLD analysis project Ga0157371, IMG submission 113462) | Corn rhizosphere microbial communities from Kellogg Biological Station, Michigan, USA - C4-5 metaG | ecosystem: Host-associated > Plants > Roots > Rhizosphere > Soil | place: USA: Michigan...
CTTAATAATTTTAATAATGTTAAGAACAACTACTTGCGGCGCTTTAACCATTAAGAACTTAGGAGAAAATGTAATCCTTTGCGGTTGGGTACAGAAATCAAGAGATTTAGGAGGCATGACCTTTATAGATATCCGTGACAGATACGGGATTACCCAATTGGTTTTCAATATGGATGATAATCGTGAATTGTGTGAAGCTGCCCGTAATTTAGGAAGAGAGTTCGTTATTAAAGCCAGCGGATTGGTTGTAGAACGCTCTAATAAAAATCTTAAAATGCCTACAGGCGAAGTTGAGATAAAAATAACTGCCCTTGAAATATTAAATTCAGCTAAACTACCTCCTTTCTTAATAGACGATGAAACTGATGGTGGTGATGACCTGAGAATGAAATATCGTTACCTTGATTTACGAAGAAATCCGGTTCGTAACAATATGATATTGCGCCACAAAATGGCACAGGCGGTACGCCGTTATTTAGATGGGTTAGATTTTATTGAAGTTGAAACACCTGTACTTATTAAATCTACACCAGAAGGTGCAAGGGACTTTGTAGTGCCAAGCCGTATGAATGCCGGTGAGTTTTACGCTTTGCCTCAATCTCCGCAAACCTTTAAACAACTGTTAATGGTATCTGGATTTGACAGGTACTTCCAGATTGTAAAATGCTTCAGGGATGAGGATTTGCGTGCCGACAGGCAACCGGAGTTTACTCAGATAGACTGTGAGATGTCGTTTATTGAGCAGGAAGATATTCTAAATACTTTTGAAGGCCTGATCCGTACTTTGTTTAAAGAAGTTAAGGACTTTAATTTGCCTGAAGTGCCAAGAATGCAATATGCTGATGCCATGCGTTTTTATGGCTCTGATAAGCCGGATACACGTTTTGACATGAAGTTTGTTGAAATTACGGACCTGGTTAAAGGCAAAGATTTCCCTGTATTTGACAATGCTGAACTTGTTGTTGGTATTAACGCTACAGGCTGTGCAAGCTACACCCGTAAACAGGTTGATGAGTTGACTGACTTTATTAAGCGTCCGCAGATTGGTGCAACAGGATTGATCTATTTAAGACATAATGAAGACGGTTCATTAAAATCATCAGTAGATAAGTTCTACAATGAAGATGAGCTAAAGAAATGGTCGGCAGCTTTTAATACGCAGCCCGGCGATTTAGTGCTGGTTATGGCAGGCTTACAAGATAAAGTGCGCAAACAATTAAGTGAGCTGCGTTTAGAGATGGGTAGCCGTTTAGGTTTACGCGATAAAAACAAATTCAGCGCTTTATGGGTACTTGACTTCCCTCTTTTAGAATGGGATGAAGAGACGGAAAGATATCATGCAATGCACCATCCGTTTACCTCGCCTAAGCCAGAAGACATTGATCTTTTAGACTCTAAACCAGGAGAAGTAAGAGCTAATGCTTATGATATGGTAGTAAATGGAACTGAAATTGGTGGTGGTTCAATCCGTATCCATGACAGAGCGTTACAAGCCTTAATGTTTAAACATTTAGGATTTTCGGCTGAAGAAGCCCAAAAACAATTTGGGTTCCTGATGGACGCCTTTGAGTTTGGAGCTCCTCCGCATGGTGGTATTGCATTTGGCTTTGACAGGTTATGTTCTATTTTTGCAGGCCTTGATACCATCCGTGATGTAATTGCCTTCCCTAAAAACAACTCTGGCAGAGATGTTATGATCGACAGCCCTTCTACAATTGATGATAAGCAATTGAACGAATTGAAAATAAAAACAACGATTTAAGACCAGCTATTAAAATAAAAAAGGGAGTTCGAACGAACTCCCTTTTTTATTTTAATAGCTTTCACTATCAGGCGGAATGCCATAATCGACTTCCTTACTTTCTTTCTTTTTCTTAGAACCGGTAAACCAGGATTTAACTGAATTAAAAATAGCCGACAAATGCTCTGCATCTAAAGTTTTTCCTACTTTATTTGATGCCAGGCCCACAAGTGTTTTTGTAAGAAAACCCGACCCTCTGAACAGTGTAGTATTCATAATAAAAGGCAATATATAAGACATTAAACTACTACTCAGATTCAGTTTATCATCCATTTTAAGGAAAGCTGAAGGAGTTGCATATTTTTTAATAAGTCCGCCTAAAGTAAATTGCCTGAAATAACCTTTTGTATCACTTAGCAATGCCTCTTCCTGCATGGTATATTCAGCTTTTAGGCTGGCTACCGTTGCATGCAGTTCTTCCAGGTTCCGGATATTATATTTTCTTATCTTCTTCATCCTTATCCGCCAATTTGTTAAAGTAATTTCTGATAGTAAAGTTTATTATTGCCTTCTCGATATATTTTTCTTTCGTGTAATAAACGATCAGTGCCAAAAAGACATAGATTAACGCCACGCAACCAAAACCTCTTGTATAACTTCCAAGCAGGTCTGATAAGAACAGGGCTAAAGTAAAAGTGCCAAACAAAAAGGCCAATACAAAGCAAATAGCCACCACTGCATTGGTTACCAAATCAGCAAATATCTTTGAGATTTTCTCTACAAGATATAAACGTGTGTACTCAACTCTGGTATCTAAATAGCTTTTTGCATCTTCATACAGGTCCTCAATGCCCTTCTCCTTATTCTCGTGATTTTCCTCCATACTATTGGTTTAAAAGCTTGTTTATTAAGCGTGTTCTACATCATCAATAAATTCTTCTTCAGACTGACGAAGTTTACTTTTAACAGAGCCTACAACCTTATCTTTTAGGCTGGCAAGATGGTTTATTTCATCAGCAGCTTTATCTCTGATAGAGTCTCCAAGGTCTTTTAGTGACTGACTTAATTTATCTCTGGTATCACTTCCTTTTTCAGGTGCTAAAAGTAATCCCAATGCTGCACCTGCAGCCAAACCGGCTAAAAGCCCTATTAATACTTTTGAATTATCACTCATGACATTTTAAATTTATGTTTAACGTTTATTTTTTATTTCTGCTCTTTATATTATTATAACTCACCTTGCTCTGAAATTGTTTTAATTCTCTCCAATCTTTCAGTCGCCACGGCACTAGTTTCATATATTTTTATCAATTATACAAAATAAGATATTAACAAAAGCACACCAATAACTACGCCAATTGCAGTTTAAAACCATAGCGTTCCCTCATGGTATATTGGAATACGGATGAGGAACAAACTGCCTTGTGTAAGCTGCTTGAGCTTAATGGAACCATTATGTGTAGTTAACACACGCTGGGCGTGTGTAAGCCCCAATCCGCTGGCACGTTTTTTTGTCGTAAAAAATGGCTCGAAAATCTTTTCCTGATTTTTGGGGTCAACCCCGGTACCATTATCCTCTACGCTAATCTCATACATTCCTCCATCAGCACTGCTGCTGATATGTATCATTTTAGGGTACGTTTGCATGGCCTCAACTGCATTTTTTATCACACTAACCAGTGCATTCTTTATTTTTGGCTTATCCAGTAAAACCTTTTGCTCTGATTGATGAAATTCTGTTGTTAACTTTATATTGTGCCCGATTATTAAATCCTGCACTTCTGAAATAGCCTCTTCAATAACTGTTAAAATATTATGCCGCTGAAGATTTAAAGTTTTGGTTTCTGTACTCGAAATAAAGTTTTGCATCAACTGATTTACCCTGTCGCAATTACTTTTTATAATTTCCAGATAAGACTGAATGGTTTCATTATAAACAATTGACGAATCGGCTGCCAGTTCATCCAATGCCAGGTTCACACTACTTAAAGGATCTCTTATTTCCTCGCCCAATCCTTTTGCGATATGCTCTGAAATAGACATCTTTCCCAAACTAACAGATCTTTCTTCTATGTTTTTTCTATGGCTAAGGTTATGAATAATGGTATGATAAACCTCTTCCATATTAACCATATCTGTTTGAATAAATGACGAAAGGCTACAATAATAAACCTCTGATTTACTTGAAATCAGTTCGCATTCAAAATCGCTCAGAGAACCATTGCTTTCCATTAGCTCTCTAAATCTTTCTGCATCTGCGGCATTACTAAAAACAGCGTTGGTGTTTAACTGAAGTATTTCTGAGCGTTCATAATCAAAAAACTTTAATCCTGCGGTGTTGATGTCGTAAATTCTTCCGGAATAATCAGATACAAGAATAGGGTCTTTTGCCTGTTCAAAAATAGCCCTGTACTTACGTTCGCTATCTTTAAGGGCCTTTACTGATCCAGCCTGCTTAATAGCATACCTGATACTGCGATCTAAGGACGAGGGGTCTATTTCATCTTTAACTAAGTAATCGGCCGCGCCAATATTCATAGCCTGTTCATCAATAGCCAAATCGCCCTTACCGGTAAGCATAATTATTGGCTCCTCGCATCCCGAATTAATGGCCTCAATGAGCAAGTCTATTCCGGTTCCTTTTCCTAATCTGTAATCGACAAGATATACGTTGAACTGCTTCTTTAAAATAGCATAAATACCTTTCTCATAGCCGTTTACCCATGACAGTTCATATCGCGGAGAAATCTGGTTAAAAACCTCTTTGGTAAGGACGTAGTCATCTTCATCATCGTCAATCAACAGGACTCTTACTTGCTTCATAATGAGATTGTTTTTATTTTGTTTGTTTCTTTGGAAGAACTACTGCAAAAGTAGCTCCCTCACCAGATTTACCTTCTGCAAAAATAAAACCAGAATGGTTATCGGCTATCCTTTTGCATATAGCCAACCCAATACCTGTTCCTTCATAGTCGGCTCTTGAATGAAGGCGATGAAAGATATCAAATATTTTTATAGCCTCTTCAGTTTCAAAACCAATTCCGTTATCTTTTATTTCAACAACACAATATAATTGGTTTTTGCTGACCTCAGTTATCTGCAATTCATATCCATATTTTGTAGTGCAGGATATTGAAATACATGGAGCCTCATTTGGATTTGTGAACTTTAGAGAATTACCTATCAGATTTTGAAAAAGCTGTATTAGCTGACTTTCAGCCCCTTCTATTTCATCGTCTTCAAGATCAATGTTTACTGTAGCTTTTTTAAGCTCTATTGTAAAATCAAGATCGCTTAATGTTTTTCTAACAATATCGCCAAGCTTAAGTTTAGAAAAGCCTTTATTGCCTCTTGTTAACTTAGAAAACGCAAGCAAGTCATCAATTAATGCCCGCATTCTTTCAGAGGCCCCGCGCATTCTACTGATGTAATCCTGAGCCTCATCATTCATTTGCCATGCATATTTATCTTTTAAACGATCTCCAAATGCCTGTATTTTCCTTAAGGGTTCCTGTAAATCGTGCGAAGCCACATAGGCAAATTGTTCAAGATCCTGATTGGAGCGGTTTAACTCAGTTATCTTTTCTTCGAGCTGTACCTGAGCTTCTCTTAATTGGGTTACATCCTGTGTATTTCCAATATAGGCATAGTTTTCATTTAGGCCTATTCGTTTATATTCGGCAGTTGTAAGTACATGACGGGTCTCTCCTCCTGGCAGCACAATTCTATAGTTTATCTTAAAAGGGAGTTTATCTTTTTTAGCCTTATTAAAGTTTTCCATAAAGGTATGAAGGTCATCTTCATGTACAAGTCCTTTATAAAAAGCAAAATTAACAAACACCGAATGGGGAAGAAAGCCATGTATATTATACATTTCATCAGACCACAGAATAAATTCTTTCCCATCAATCCATTCCCAGCTCCCACTATGCGAAACCATCTCGGCCTCTCTTAACAAAGATTCGTTTATACGGAGCTTCAGAACAGCTTCTTTTAGCTCCGTAATGTCCTGTATGGTGCCAACAAGCTTATCTTCTCCTTCAATATAAAAGCCCTGCCCGAGCACATATTTCCTTTCTCCGGAGGGCTGTTCAATCTGATATTCAACGGCAAAAGATGTTTTGTTGTCTATTGCTGATTTTAATTCCTTATTTACTTTTTCTCTGTATTCAGGTGCGATAACCTGTTCATTGATATGTGCATCGGGCAAAAAGTTGTCATTTTTAAACCCATATACCTTATAAAGCTCATCAGACCATTTAACTTGTCCGCTTCCTACGAAAATTTCCCAACTACCCAGATGGGTAATCCGTTCAGCCAGATTAAGAACCTCAACCCGCTCAAGTAAATATTTATTGTATTTTTTCAGACCTGCAGCCTCTCCCCTTAACCGGCTAACATATTTCGTTATCCTGACAAGGAAATATCCCATTATCAGCAATCCGATAAAGATGACAGTAGCTATCAGTAACACTTTACGTATCCAAATTAATCGCTCTCATTTTGTTATACAATGTTTTCCGGTCTATGTTCAGAATTTTTGCCGCCTTTGTTTTATTGAAGTTCACTTCTCTTAAAACTTTTAAAATAGCATCATACTCCGCTTCAAGGGCAGCATTTTTCAAGTCCCTTGGTTTTTCAATACGGGAAATTGAGCTTTCAATAGCCGAAGCCTTGGCATAAGTAGAGATCTCAAGAGGAAGTGCTTTTAATTGTATTTCCTGACTTTCGGTAAGCAAAGTAGCTCTTCTTACCACATTTTTAAGTTCCCTTACATTACCCGGCCAATTGTAGGTCAGGAAGCACTCTACAACTTCTTCAGAAAATCCCTGTACATTTCTTGACAGCTCCTGATTGGCCACATCTAAAAATGTATAGGCAAATACCATAATATCATCGCCCCTTTGACTTAATGGGGGCAGACCAATAGAAAATTCATTGAACCTATGATAAAGGTCTTCTCTGAACTTCCCTTTCTGAATAGCATTGCCAAGGTTTTCATTTGTAGCAACAATTATCCTTACATCCAGATCAATCTCTTTGGTACTTCCAATTCTTTTAATTTTTCTCTCCTGTACAGTTCTTAATAAAGCGGCCTGAATATCATATGAAAGATTACCTACTTCATCAAGAAAAAGTGTTCCTCCATTGGCCATTTCAAAATGACCTATTTTAGTATAAAGTGCTCCGGTAAAGGACCCTTTTTCATGACCAAAGAATTCGCTTCCTGCCAGTTCTTTGGTAAGAGAACCGCAGTCCATTGCCACAAAAGGGCGGTCTTTTCTTGGACTATTTAAATGTATTGCTTTAGCAACAGATTCTTTTCCTGTACCACTTTCGCCTGTTAAAATTACGCTGTATGAGGTTGGTGCAACTAATTGAATCTGCTTCATTAACTCTTTTGAAGCCGGGCTTTGGCCGGTAACAAAATTATCAACCTGTTGGTAAACCTGCTTTGCTGTCTTTTGCTTAGGTGCTTCAGATGAGGTTTCAGATGATTGATTGATATTTAAGGCAATCTGTGTTTCTATTGCCTTATTAATTGTATTTAAAATTTCGTCGGGATATAGCGGCTTGGTAATATAATCATACGCTCCTAATTTGATCAATTCAACAGCAAGCTTGATATCTGAATAGCCTGTAATAATAATAACTCCGGTGCTGGGATAGCTTTCCTTTATTTTGATGAGCATTTCTCTGCCATCAGTATCCTCTAGCCTATAATCACATAAAACAAGGTCATAAGCTTCTTTAGCGAGGTAATCCATTGCTGTCACACCACTTGTAGCCGTTGATACACTAAATGAATTCCGGGTTAAAAATTTGGACAACAGCACACCGATGTTTACCTCATCGTCGACAATTAATATTTTTCTCATATTACCTAAAAAATTAGAGCGTATTTAATGAAATAAATATAACTAGTTTTTTTTAACTGGGAAATTTTTTCTACACTTTTATGAAAAAAGTATACAATTTTTTCTCACCTATTGCGAATATGCTGTGAGGCTTTTACTATTGGTTAACGAGTTTCGGCAGATTGAGGACTTTATTTCCCAGAAAATACCGGTTTTCTTTTCTCAAGAAATGCGGCTGTTCCTTCTTTAAAATCCAAAGTGTCAAAGCATTTACCAAATTCCTTTATTTCGGTATCAAAGCCATCAACATCATGTGATAGCGATGCATTAATAGCTTTTATCGCGCCAGTAATTGCTAATGGCGCCCTTAATTTTATTTTACTTAGTATTTCTTCTGCCTTAGCAATAAGCTCAGCCTGTGGAACTACATAATTCACTAATCCTATTTTTTCAGCCTCAGAAGCAGTAATCATATCGGCTGTTGTGATCATTTCAATTGCCTTTCCTTTGCCTACCAGCTGAGTTAATCGTTGTGTGCCACCATACCCCGGAATTAACCCCAAAGTAACCTCTGGCAAGCCAAGCTTAGCATTATCTGAAGCTATACGCATATGGCAAGCCATGGCCAGTTCCAGTCCTCCACCCAAAGCAAACCCATTTACCGCAGCAATTACAGGCTTGGTACAATGTTCAATTGCATCAAATACCGTTCTCTGTCCCGCTCTGGCAAGCTCTTCGCCTTCGGCAATACTATAATTAGAAAACTCTGAAATATCAGCACCAGCAACAAAAGCCTTTTCGCCTGCACCGGTAATTAAAACCCCTCTTATCACATCGTTATTAGTGGCAAACATTATTGCCTGGGCCAACTCGGCCAGCGTATCTTTATTCAGGGCATTTAATTTATGTTCACGGTTTATGGTAACGTAAAGGATGTTCTCCTTTATTTCCGATAAAATGTTCTGATAATTCATAGTTTAAAAATTTCTGTTTTCAGCCACCCAATTTTTAATATAATCTACAATAGTAACCATGGTAGTTCCCGGAGCAAATAACTCTCCCACGCCTATCTCTTTAAGCTTTTTTATATCATTTTCAGGAATGATCCCTCCGCCGGTAAGCAAAACATCACTTAATTGCTTTTGCTTCATAATCTCAACTATTTTTGGAAAAACCGTCATATGAGCTCCCGACAGTATTGAAATACCAATGGCATCAACATCCTCCTGCAAAGCAGTGTTTACTACCATATCAGGCGTTTGCCGTAATCCTGTATAAATCACCTCCATCCCGGCATCCCTTAGGGAAGTTGCTATTACTTTTGCACCTCTGTCATGCCCATCCAGCCCCACCTTTGCTACTAAAACCCGTATTGGCCTGTTTAACATTTTGCTCATAATTTATACTAATAGTAGGTGGTAAATGTAAGTAAATTAGCGCTTTTATGTTAACTTTGGCACTAAATTTACAGTTTTTATGAGTGAAGAAAGATCATTGAACTTCATTGAAGAAATCATTGAGTCCGATTTAAATAGCGGAAAATACGAAACCCTTATTACACGTTTCCCGCCTGAACCTAACGGATACTTGCATATAGGTCATGCTAAAGCTATATGCTTAAACTTTGGACTAACAAAAAAATATGGTGGCTATACAAACCTAAGGTTTGATGATACCAATCCGGTTACTGAAAAAACCGAATATGTGGACAGTCAGCAAGCTGATATTAAATGGCTTGGCTTTGAATGGAAAAACGAATTATATACCTCTGATTATTTCGATTCCCTTTATGAATATGCCGTAACCCTTATTAAAAAAGGCCTTGCTTATGTAGATGACAGCACTGCAGAAGAAATTGCCGAACTAAAAGGCACACCTACCGAAGCTGGTAAAGACAGCCCATCGAGAAGCCGCAGCATTGAAGAGAACCTTGATCTTTTTAGCAGAATGAAAAGCGGCGAATTTCCGGATGGCACCTATACCGTACGTGCAAAAATAGATATGGCCAGCCCTAACATGATTATGAGGGACCCTGTGCTCTACCGTATTAAACATGCCGAACATCACAGAACAGGAAACAAATGGTGCATTTACCCAATGTATGATTTTGCCCATGGGCAAAGCGATAGCATTGAATCGATTACGCATTCCATTTGTACACTTGAGTATGTAGCACATCGTGAATTGTACGATTGGCTAATTGAGAAACTTGAAATATTCCCTTCAAAACAATATGAGTTTGCCCGTTTAAATCTTTCTTACACGGTTATGAGTAAGCGTAAGCTGCTTCAATTGGTAAACGAAGGTGTGGTAAGCGGATGGGATGATCCGCGTATGCCTACCATAAGCGGACTAAGAAGACGTGGCTACACCCCGGAAAGCATAAGAGAGTTTTGCGAAAGGATTGGAATTGCCAAAAGAGAAAACTTAATTGAATTAAGCCTTTTAGAATTCTGTGTCCGCGAACATTTAAATAAAACTGCCAACAGGGTTATGGCCGTATTGGATCCTATTAAACTGATCATTACCAACTATCCTGAAGGGCAGAACGAGATCTTAATTGGAGAAAATAATCCTGAAGCCGAAGATAAGGGCGGAACAAGAGAAATTCCTTTCAGCAATGAATTGTGGATTGAGCGCGAAGACTTTATGGAAGAGCCTGCAAAAAAATGGTTCAGACTTGCACCTGGAGCAATGGTAAGACTTAAACATGCTTACATTGTAAAATGTGAAGAATTCAAAAAAGATGCAGATGGTAACGTGACCGAAATCTATTGCACGTATATTCCAGAGTCTAAGAGTGGAGAGGATACAAGCGGCATCAATGTTAAAGGAACCATCCATTGGGTAAGCAGTAAACATGCAGAAAGCGCGGAAATCAGAATGTACGATCGTCTGTTTACTTCAGAATGTCCTGATGCTGAAGAAGGCGACTTTAAAGATTATCTTAACCCCAACAGTATAGAAATCATTAAGCGGGCATATATTGAGCCTTACCTTTCCAATGCAGATAATGATGCACGCTATCAGTTCATCAGAAAAGGTTATTATTGCCTTGATAAAGATTCTACACCTGAGCACCTGGTATTTAACCGTACCGTTTCTTTAAAGGATGCCTGGGCAAAAGCTAATAAATAGATTATAATACATTCTGTCCTTTGGTTCAAAGGACAGAATGTGTTCTTTACATATACTTCTTATACAAGTTAAACAGAATCAGTTTAACTGCAGGCGTCAATTCCGGTGTAACGTCTGTTTGCACAAAGTGAATCTTAAATGCCACAATTGCCGCAGGCAGATTGCTGACATCATACCCAATAATTTTTAGCGCTAGTGTTGTATCAAAGTCTTCTGGTGGCATCACAAGGACACTGTCGTACCATAAGCCATAGCCTTTTTCAGCGAACCTCTTCCATGGGAAATTCGCTGGATCAACCTTTCTTCTGGGTGCCACATCAGAATGGCCTATAAAATTTGCTGTAGGAATTTTATATCTGCTTTTTAACGTTGCAAGCAGGGTCATCAGGCTTTGCAACTGGGGCTCAGAATAAGGCTCCGTACCCGAATTGTCAATTTCAATTCCAATTGAAGAAGAGTTCAAATCTGTGTCGTTCCCCCACTTGCCTACACCAGCATGATTGGCCCTTAAATAATCATTTACCATTTGCACAACTTTCCCGTCTCTGCCAACTACATAATGCGCACTTACTTCTGTTTTAGCAATTGTAAACGTTTTTATGGTCTGGTCAGTAGATTTTTGAGCCGTATGATGTAGAACTACAAAATTCGGTCTCCGTATACCAAAATTAACAGAGCCAACCCATGATTGAAGAGTCGGATCGGAAAGTACTACTCCCTGATTTACAGGCGGCATTGACTTTATCGTTTCTGCAAACTCACCTGCCTTTTTCTTATACACTTTATTTGTAGCCGCATATTTACCTGTTGAACACGAGGCAAGAATAAGCATTGCTAAAATATAGGGATAGCCCTTTCGTAATTTAATGTGATATACCATAATGAAAAGATAGAAGGTGTGAAATTACTATTTTTTACTATTTTAGTCGCAATTAAATCTATGCGAATAAACCTGCTTTGCCCAATTCCGGTGATGCGGGCATAAAAGTACTAATATATTCATATATGAAAAACATAAGCAAAGCAAGCCTTTTTATTGCTGGATGCTCAATAATTGCAGGAATTGCCTCGTGCGGTAACCCGCAGGACAAAAACACAAAAACAACAGAAAAGACAACGACAAACGACAGCTTACAGAAGTATGTAAATGAGCGCCTTGACATTTATGAAAAAGTAAAGCTAACCACCAATTTAAATGACCTGACTATTAATGAGCGCAAAATACTTCCGCTTTTAATACAGTCTGCTCAAATAATGGATGATCTGTTCTGGAAACAGGCATACCCGCAAAGAGATAGTTTACTAAACACCATTAAGGACGAAAAAACAAAGTCTTTTATCTGGATTAACTATGGCCCATGGGACAGACTTAATGGAGATAAGCCTTTTGTATCGGGTATTGGTCCCAAACCAGATGCCGCTAGTTTTTACCCTGCAGGAATGACTAAAGAAGACCTTAAAAAATCTGATGCAAAAGATAAATACGGCCAATACTCTGTTATAAAAAAGGATACTATCGGAAACCTGGTTTCAATTCCTTATCATGTTCTTTTTGCTACCGAACTGCAAAAGGTTTCAAATCTTTTAAAACAGGCCGCATTACTGGCAGAAGATGCAGGACTTAAAAAATACCTTAATCTTCGTGCTGATGCTTTGGTAACAGATAATTATACTGCAAGTGATTATGCATGGTTAGACATGAAAACCAATAACCTGGACATCATAATAGGTCCTATTGAGAACTATGAAGACAAACTATTCAATGCACGTGCATCTTACGAGGCATATGTACTTATAAAAGACAAGGTATGGAGTAAGCGACTTGCCAAGTATGTAAGCATGCTTCCTCAGTTACAGCAAGGCTTGCCTGTTGAAGCTAAATACAAAAAAGAAAAACCTGGTACTGATTCTGAACTAAATGCTTACGATGTAATATATTACGCGGGTGACTGTAATGCCGGGTCTAAAACTATTGCGGTAAACCTTCCAAATGACGAGATCATACAGCAAAAGAAAGGAACAAGACGCTCACAGCTAAAAAATGCAATGAAAGCCAAGTTTGATAAAATTCTAATTCCTATAGCTAAGGAACTTATAGATAAAGATCAGCAGCAATACATCAACTTTGATGCATTCTTTGCCAACGTAATGTTCCATGAAGTTGCTCATGGCTTAGGTATCAAGAAAACAATTACCGGCAAAGGCTTTGTTAAAGAGGCCTTGCAGGAACAATATTCATGGCTTGAAGAGGGAAAAGCTGATGTTTTAGGCCTTTATATGGTAACAGGATTACTTAAAAAAGGGGAACTTGAAGGCGACATTAAGCAGTTCTATACCACTTATATGGCAGGTATCCTTCGTTCAGTAAGATTTGGAGCTGCAAGTGCACATGGCAAAGCGAATATGCAGTGCTTTAACTTCTTTAAAGAAAACGGAGCTTTCATCAGAAATGAAAACGGCACTTATAAGGTCGACTTTGCTAAGTTCGAAACGGCAATGAATAAGCTGAGCAATTTGATCATAACGCTTCAAGGAAATGGAGACAAAGCTGCTGTAGAAAAGACCCAAAAGGAAAATGCTGTTATTTCGACCGAACTTCAAACCGATCTGGATAAACTAACCAAAAAAGGAATTCCTGTTGATATCATTTTTGAACAGGGTGTTGATGTTTTAGGCGTAAAATAGCCTTAACTAAATACTAAAACGGGCTGCATCTGAGTTAAGATGCAGCCCGTTTTTTATATTGCTAAATGTTTTCTAATAACATCTTCCAGTTCCTGGATGTCAAACGGTTTAGACAAGTAGCCATCGGCCCCAGCTTCGGCGGCTAGGGTTCTCACGTCGTTATTTGCAGAGAAATAAATTACCGGAATGCTTTTTAACGTTTCATGAGCTTTAAGTGCTCTGGTTGCATCAACTCCTCCTACATCAGGCAACCAGTTGTCCATAAAAATAATATCCGGAACATAAGCCAACACCTGCTCTATAATATCATTAGAGGTCGAAGACGTCCTGATATCATAGCCTGCATCTTCAAGAATAATTGTGCATAGCTCTAAAATTTCTGCATTGTCATCAAATACAAATACTCTCTTATTCTTCTCCATTAGCGCCCGGGATTAACTAAAAAGTTTAGGGTAACAAATTTATAAATTCTGCAATAGCTTCTATACTTAAAACCGCATCTATTTTTACATTGGCCTGAGCCTGGGCCGGCATATAAGCAACTTGTGCTGTTGATGGGTCCTGAATTAATGCTACCCCACCCCAAAGTTTAACACTACTTAACCCGCTAACACCATCAGAATTCGATCCCGACAGTAATAAACAAGCTAATTTATCTTTATATACTTCTGCTGCTGTTTGAAATGTAGCATCAATTGCTGGCCTGGAATAGTTTATTTTTTCAGAATAATCCAGAGAGAAAGTCCTGTCCTGTTCTATCAGCAGATGATAATCTGAGGGTGCGATGTAAATGGTCCCCGCAACAAGGAGCTCTTTCTCTTCTACTTCTTTAACAGTCAGCTCAGTTTTGCTCGACAACAATTCAGGCAATAAAGAATCTGCCCCATGCTTACGATGAATAACAATAACTATCGGAAATTTTATTTTAACACTAATTAATGGCAGCACCTTTAAAAGTACATCCAAGCTCCCTGCCGAGCCTCCAATAATAAATGCTTCACATTTTTTCATCATTGTATTTTCCTCCAGATCTTCTCTGAATTCAACCGTTTATATTTATCAGAAATACCAGAAAAACTAATTGTTTCCTTAGTTCCCAATGCCAGGTAGCCCAAATCTTCGAGGCTTTCATCAAAAAGATTCAGCACTTTCTGCTGTAATTCCCTATCAAAATAGATCAGCACATTTCTACATAAAATAAGCTGAAACTCATTAAAGGAGTAATCAGAAACCAGGTTGTGTGTCGAGAATATAATCTTGCTTTTTAATTCATCGTTAAATTTTGCTAGTGAGTAATTAGCTGTATAATAGCTTGAAAAATCCTTTAAACCACCAGATAGAATATAGTTTTCAGAATATTGCTTCATATAATTCATTCCAAACATCCCTTGAGCAGCCTTTTCCAACACAATGGGATTTAAATCTGTAGCATAGATCAATGATTTATGCAGCAGATTAAGCTCATTTAAAATAATTGAAATTGAATACGCCTCTTCGCCAGTTGAGCAACCCGCCAGCCAGATCCTGATAAACGGATAAGTCCCCAGTTTTGGCAGCACCACATCTCTTAAGGTTTTAAAAAAACCCGGATCTCTAAACATTTCAGTTACATTAACTGTAATCTGTTCTACAAACCTTTTAAAATATAAATTATCGTTATTTATCTTGTACCTGAACTCGGCAAAGCTCACTGCCCTATCTAAACTATACAGCCTTATGATTCTTCTCTTTAAAGATGCTCTTGAATATCCTGTAAAATCATAGCCATATTGCTCCAGAAGATCTGAAAGCAAAATCTCCACATGGTCGTCGTTAATTACAGAGAGTTCCAATCAGGTTAAATATATTTAATAAGCAAACTTGTTAATTCTTCAACATTAATAGGTTTAGAAACATAGCCTGCCGCCCCCGCGTTAATACACCGCTCCCTATCGCCAACCATAGCTTGCGCAGTAACAGCTATCACAGGAATATGCTTAAGATCAGGGTTTTCTTCTATTTTAGCGATAGCTTCATATCCGTCCATCCCCGGCATCATCATATCCATCAGAACCACTGCAATTTCTTTATTCTCTTTAAGCAAACCTATGCCTTCTTCTCCACCTGCAGCAGTTAAACAATGATAACCCCTGGCTTTTAAAACAGCCGACAAAGCAAAAATGTTCCTGTTATCATCATCAATTATCAATACTTTCTTTACCATATATTTACACTTTGTTGTAAAGCCACACACGTAATAATGAAATCAGCTGATCAATATCAACAGGTTTCGAAATATAGTCTGACGCACCTGCCGCTATACATTTTTCCCTATCACCCATCATTGCTTTTGCAGTAACAGCCAAAACAGGCAATTGTTTATAAGCCGGAATTTTCCTGATTTCTTTTGTGCTCTCATATCCGTCCATCTCTGGCATCATCATATCCATCAGCACAATATCTATCAAGGGATTCTCTTTAAGCATCTGCAGTGCCTCTTTTCCATCCGTAGCGGCCAAAACTTTCATCTTATGCTGTTCCAGAGCCTTTGTCAGTGAAAATATATTCCGAACATCATCATCAGCAATCAACACCGTTTTATTGTTTAACACCTCGTATAAACCACCAAGTTTTTCAGTGATCTGCTTTTTATGTTTTGCATCCGATTCATTCTCCTCAATCAGGTGCAAAAACAAACCTGCTTCGTCTAATATCCTCTGATAAGAATGAGCCGTTTTAACCACAATCGAATCGGCATATTGTTTGATCTTGCTTTCCTCTCCTTTCGATAAGTTTTTACCAGTAAAGATGATGATTGGCAGGTTTTCGAGCCCTTCACTTTTCTTAATCGTTTCCAGGGTTTCGTAGGCATTTTTATCAGGTATCCCCATATCAAGTATCACGCAATCCACTTCCTTTTCCTGTAGGGCTCCTATTCCCTCTTTAACATTACCCGCCACTAGTGTGTTGATGTTATAGTTGCTTAAAAAATAACTTAAAGCCTGAGCATGTTGTTTATTCTCTTCAACTATAAGCACCTTTTTAGGTCCCCTGGTTAATGCCTGTTCAAGCTTTTGAAATATCTGTGCCATATGCTCAAGAGCAATCGGCTTGTTAATAAAATCAACAGCTCCCTTTAAGAGACTTTCTTTTTTAACCTCAAGCGACGACATAATATGAACCGGAATATGTCTGGTTTTAGCATTGGATTTTAACTCTTCCATAACCTGCCATCCATCCTTAACAGGAAGTTGAATATCTAACAGAATTGCAAGTGGCTTATAATGATTTGCAAGTTCAATCCCAACATCTCCCCTAACAGCTACAATACCTTTGTAATTTCTTTTACGGGTAAAGTTTAAAAGGGTTTTCGCAAATGCGGTATCATCCTCTACAATCAGAATTACCTTGTCGCCCTCCTTAATGCTGTCCCTGTCGTCCTCAACCTCTTGTGGAATACGATCAACCGTAAACCGTTCTAAAGCGACCTCTGTTTGTTTTTCCGGAACAGCAAAAGCATCCTTGTCATCTGGCTCATCAACTGTAACTTCGGCCAATCGGTCTACAGGCAAAGAGAAAGTAAACTCACTCCCCACATTTTCTTTACTTACAAGTTCAATTTCACCTCCTAAAAGCTTCGCCAGCTCCCGGCTAATTGAAAGCCCAAGTCCGGTACCCCCAAACTTTCTTCTGGTCGATCCATCTGCCTGCTGAAACGCTTCAAAAATAAGCCCAAGCTTGTCCCCCGGAATCCCTATTCCTGTGTCGGTAACTTTAAACAAAGTAAACTTATTTGCGTCATCTCTTTTTACTGTTAATGATACCTTACCCTGACTTGTAAATTTAATAGCATTTGATAACAGGTTCTTTAAAATCTGCTCCAGCCGCATTTTATCTGTATTAATAATACTTACGTTCGTAGCAACGTCAATAATAAGTTCAAGTCCTTTATTTTTAGCAAGCGGCTCAAACAATGATTTCATGTCGGTTAATACCTCATTAACACTAAAATCATCAAACTCAAGTTTCATTTTACCTGCCTCTATTTTAGAGAGGTCCAGTATCTCGTCGATAAGTCCAAGTAATCCTTGTCCTGAGCTCTGAATTACGTCAGCATACTCCACATATTCCTTATCCAGATCCTTGTTCTCCGACATAAGCTTAGACAACAGCAATATCGAGTTTAAAGGCGTGCGCAATTCGTGCGACATATTCGCGAGGAACTCTGATTTATATTTGGTGCTTTGCTCTAGCTGTTCTGCTTTTTGCTGTATATCCAGATTTCGTTCCTGTATAAGCTGATTTTTTTCTTCCAGCAAACTGGTTCTTTCTTCAAGTTCCTGATTGCTTTGCAATAATTCTTCCTGTTGTACCCTCAGCTCCTCTTCCGAAGTTTGTATCTTTTGTGTTTGGGCCTCCAGCTCGGCATTAAGCCCCTCCAGTTCACTATGCTGAGACTGCAATTCTTCTGCCTGCGCCTGGGTTTCTTCTAAAAGCTCCTGTAGTTTTTTACGGTTTTGTGCTACATGTACTGCAACACCAATATTGTGCGAAATACTACCAAAATACTCCAATTGTAATGGAGTATAAGTGCCTAACGAACCAAATTCCAATACCCCGATAGTGATATTATTTCTAATTATCGGAAAAGCCACAATATTTCTGGGCCTGGTACTTCCCGATGCAAAGCTAATGGTCATTTCACCTTCAGGAATATCATTGATTAGTATTTGTTTTCCCGATTTAAATACCTGACCGGCAATCCCTTCTCCAGATTTAAGGTGCCTCATACCTTCATTCTTTATCAGAGAATAACTTCCTGTAAGCAGTAATTCTTCACTGTTTCCCCTCAGGTAAAAAGCAGCAACGGTGCTATCTGTATAAGTAACAATAGCTTCAAGAATATCATTGGCCAGCTCTTCGAGGGTTTTTTCCCCAACCATTGTCTCATTCATAGAGGCAATGCCCGACTGAAGCCATTCTTTATCGCCCAGCAGTGAAAATGAATACTGCAGTGATTCGGCCATCGAGTTTAAAGACCCGGCCAAACTACCCAAACCGTCCTTTTGCTCAGCATTCAGGCGGATCTGATAGTCTCCTTTAGAAATCTGCGAGGCAATCTCCTGAATAACCTCAATTCTGGTATCCATCTCTTCGTTCTTTTCCTCCAGCTCACGCTGCAACTTCGTTCTGGTATTAAAATCCGAATAAACCCTTCTATAAAAAACTACTGTAATTAAAATTGCAAAAAAAGCAGCTATAAGAATTAAAACAGGTGTATACCCCGCCAGCTTATTCATATTTGCTGTGCGGTTATCAAGCAGTCTTCTTTCTTCAATCTCCATTTTCTTAATCACTGCCCTAGCCTTGTCCATATACACTTTGCCATCCAGCAGCTGATCAGTACCTACCTTTGCTCCTTTACTTTTTAATTCAATAGTTGCTTCAATAATATTTAGCCGGTCTTCAATAATCCCTTGTAATTCCTTCGCATTCTGCTGCTGAAAAGAGTTATCTCTTGTATCGGAACTTATTTTACCTAAAACCTCAATCGCCGATTGTCTTGCACCCCTGTATGGTTCTAAAAAAACCCTGTCGCCTGTTAGTAAATAACCTCTTTGCCCTGTTTCAGCATCTTTTAAGGTCGACATTACGCTTTCCAGATCAGTTATAACCTCATTACTGTGCGAAACAAGTTCTGCATTTCTGATTAGGTTTTTAATGCTGATAAAAGATGCAAGTGATGAAATAAAAAGTATCAGCAATGATAGCCCTAAGCCCAGTCGAAGATTATTTCTTAATGATTTTTCTTTCATAAATTAATGTCTTTTAATCTGCATCAATGTCAGAATTTACCGGTAAAATGAAATAGAACTCAGAGCCCTCTCCAAACGTACTCTTAACTCCAACTTCACCTCCATGCCTTTTAATGATTTCGGCAGTAATGAACAGCCCAATGCCTAGTCCCTGAAAGTGTATCGAAGTTTCTTCGACCCTATAAAATTTATCGAACACCGATTTTTGCTGATCCGCAGCAATACCGATCCCAAAATCTCTTACTCCCACATAAATCTTATTGCCAATTGCATCTACATTTATGTGAATCTCATCAGTTCCAGGCGAGTACTTAATAGCATTGGTTAAAAAATTGATAATTACCTGCTCAATCCTCATTTCATCGGCATAAACTTCAATGCCTTTTTGCCCTTTAATAATGATATTGAACTCAGGATTTGCCTGACGGATAATGTCAATTACACTATCCAAAAGTTCATCAATTACAAAAGTTTTTTTATTGAACTTAAGTTTTCCGCTTTCTATTTTTGATATGTCCAATAAATCGGCAATCAGCTCATGAAGCTTCTCTAACTGGATCTGTGCTTTCTCGAGGTGTTTCTTTACAGTCGGGACATCTCCCTTTTCAACACTTCTTCCCAGCAGCTGCATATATCCTTTAACACTTGTTAAGGGCGTTTTAAGTTCATGACTGGCAATACTAATAAACTCATCCTTTTTACGCTCGGCCTGCTTTCTGTATTCAATTTCGTCAAGCAAAGCCTTTTGAATTTCAATCAACTTCCTGCTCTGCTCATAAATACGGTAAAACGTTTTTACTTTTAAAAGCAGAATATCCATATCAACTGGCTTTGTAATATAATCGAGCCCGCCCGAAGAATATCCTCTGGTAATAAACTTGAGTTCTTTATTTACTGCCGACAAGAAAATTATTGCTGTTTCTTTAGCCTTGCTGTAACCTGATATTGCCTCAGCTACCTCAAAGCCATCCATGCCAGGCATCTGCACATCCAGAATAATCAGTACATATTCATTCTTAAGAACCTTTTTTAAGGCCTCTTCTCCTGATGATGCAGTATCAACTTCAAAATTATGCCTTTCCAGAACCCTTTTTAAAGAGATAAGGTTCTCTGGAGTATCATCTACAATTAATATCATTATTAAAGGGGAATAAGCTTTTAAATTGCATTAGCAAAATTAATTTGTATAATAGTTTTGCTCTAAAGTTATACAACTCCAGAGAATATTAAGCGTTTAAACTTATATATATATCAAAAAAATTGCAAACTCCCGGCTTATTTATAGTTGCCTTGAATTAAATGTATCGCCCTGATTGATATCGCCTGTTTCAAAACCTTTCTTAAACCAGTACATTCTTTGCGCAGATGTGCCATGGGTAAATGCATCTGGAACAACCTCACCCTGAGCCTGTTTCTGCAATTTATCATCGCCAATTGCATTAGCTGCATTTAAAGCTTCCTCAATATCTCCTTCTTCTAATTTAAAGTCTTTTAAATTTTGGGCATGATGAGCCCATAAACCGGCAAAGAAATCTGCCTGTAATTCCAGCTTAACGGATAGCCGGTTATACTCAACCTCACTTACCTGTCCTCTGGCCTTTTGCAACTTATCAGATATACCCAATAAATTCTGGACATGATGGCCAACCTCATGCGCAATTACATAAGCCTGGGCAAAATCACCTGCAGCACCAAACCTGTTTTTTAAATCCTGATAAAAGGACAGATCAATATACACTTTATGATCTCCGGGGCAGTAGAAAGGTCCTACTGCTGAACTTGCATTTCCGCAGGCCGATTGAACCATGTTGGTAAACAATACCATCCTTGGCTCTTCATATTGCTGGCCCAGGTTTTGAAACTGCTGTTCCCAAACCTGGTTGGTCGATTCGAGCACGCCATCAACAAATTTACCTTCAGCATCCGTGGGATCCCCTTGTTTCCCTTCAGATTGTGTAACATTATTTACAGGAAGCTGGCTAACCAGCCCTGTTAAATCTTTTCCAAAAAGAAGGCCTAAAACTACAATGATAATACCAACGCCACCGCCGATGGTACCACCACTCATTCCTCTTCTATCGTCAATATTACCGCTTCCTTTACCGAACCACTGCATACAATTATTTTTTAATTTGATAAGACAAGAATCCGAGACAATTGTTATACCAAATTACAAATAATTAGTTAAAAGCAGCTAATGCATTCTTTATTCTTTGTATAGTTTCGGCAGCACCCAAAGCAACTGCAATATCAAATACCCCAGGGCCAAATTTACCTCCAACAAGCATTATCCTGAGCGGCAGCATTAGTTCACCAGGTTTAAACTGGTTTGTTGCTGCCAGATCCTTAAATTTCTCCTCCAGCTCTAAAGCAGTAGTATCATCTGTTATCCACGCAGCATAGGCTTCAAAAAATGCAGCCTTCTCGGCTGTCCATTTCGGTTTTACCGCCGCCAGATCATACTCTGCGGGGGCAACAAAAAAGTAAGCCGACTGTGCAACAAAGTCACCCAGCAGGTTACACCTGTCTTTAACCAGGTCTATTACTTTAAGTAAGTAAGCCTCGCTTTCAATTGCAATGTCTTGCTCTGCAAAAGCTGTTTTTACCGCAGGTAATAATCTCAAAGCATCTGCATTTTTAATCCATTCATGGTTATACCATTTGGCTTTTTCGAAATCAAATTTTGCTCCTGCCTTACTTATACGTTCAACCGAGAACTTTTCAATTAATTCAGCCAACGAAAACAGCTCCTGATCTGTACCGTCATTCCAGCCCAGCATCGCCAATAAATTCACAAAAGCCTCTGGCATAAAGCCAAGTTCTTTAAATCCTTTGGTTAAATCGCCTGTTTTAGGATCAGTCCAGTTTTGTGCATAAACCGGGAACCCTAACCTGTCACCATCGCGTTTACTTAGTTTTCCATTCCCGTCTGGTTTTAATATCAACGGCAAGTGAATCCATTGAGGCATCACATCCTCCCATCCAAGATAACGCCACAATAAAATATGAATCGGAGCAGACGGAAGCCATTCTTCTCCTCTAAAAATGTGACTTATTTCCATTGCCTTATCATCAGCAACAACGGCTAAGTGATAAGTAGGCATGCCATCTGCCTTTAACAAGACCTTATCGTCAACTAAATTTGTATCAAAACTTACATGCCCCCTAATCAGATCTGTAAAAGAAACCAGCTCATCTTCAGGCATTTTAATACGCACTACATGTGGGGTGTTATTGGCTAAAAGTTCAGAAACTTCATTTTCGCTAAGCGTAAGTGAATTGCGCATTCCATCACGCGTTGCAAGTCCGTAAGTAAAATTAGGTATCTCCTTGCGTTTCGTATCCAGTTCTTCCGGGGTATCAAAAGCATAATAAGCATGGCCATCAGCAATTAGCTGATCTGCATATTGTTTGTATGTGGCTTTACGCTCACTTTGGCGGTACGGGCCAAATTCACCACCTTTTTGGGGGCTCTCATCCGGCGACATTCCACACCATTCCAAACATGAAACAATATATTCTTCTGCGCCCTCAACAAAACGGGTCTGATCGGTATCTTCAACACGCAAAACAAACGTTCCGTTATGTTTTTTAGCAAATAGATAATTAAACAAAGCGGTACGTACACCACCTAAATGCAGCCCTCCTGTCGGACTAGGGGCAAATCTTACTCTTACTTTCTTTTCCATAATAACACTGCAAAGATATATTTTTGTAATTTGC
>Ga0157371_10001637_pt1 | contig 22913 bp, 18 predicted proteins | sample C45metaG_FD_113462 | JGI IMG/M metagenome (GOLD analysis project Ga0157371, IMG submission 113462) | Corn rhizosphere microbial communities from Kellogg Biological Station, Michigan, USA - C4-5 metaG | ecosystem: Host-associated > Plants > Roots > Rhizosphere > Soil | place: USA: Michigan...
CGGTCCGCGCATGGCTCGCGACGAGCCGGATGATTCGCTCGACCTGGTCCGGCTCGAGAAGAACGTCCGTTCGGCAGCGCCCGCGATCGAGCCGGTCGAGGCGCAGGACTCCGTCGGGATTGACCATGACCTCGATCACCAGGGGATCGGCGAGCGCAGCAGCGATCGCAGGTCCCATCGCCGTGTGAAGCATCGCACGTCTCCGGCCGGCTGCCTCGGGCACGGTCATCGCGGACAACTCAGAAGCTTGGGATCGTGTCGTGGCCGCGAGGCGAACCATCGTTGACGGCATGAGCGGCAACCAGCGGACCTGGCGCGGACGAAGGCGCGAACGTGGCCGCGTCGGTCGCTGGATCCGCATCGTCGAGCCCGAGGCCAAGCAGGTCGAGCTGCTCGGGCGCATGGTGCCTGGCCCGCCGCGGCCTCGAATCTCCCGGACGGCGCTGCTTCTGGAGACCGCCGCTGCCCTCCTCCGGGACGGTTGCGGCGACGCTCGGCTCCTCCGGCTTCGGCGCGGTCCGCCCGGTCCAGTCGTCACTTCGGGCAATTGGGCAGTCGGCATAGCCGGTCTCCGAAAGCGAAGGGGGATCGAGAGCGCGCTCCCTGAAATTGCGGTCGGCGAAATAGCGCAGCTTGCGCGCCCGGACCGGAGGAAGCCCGGAAACGAGGACCAGCTCGTCACCCGCCGGCAGCTGCATCACCTCGCCGGGAGTCAGTAGCGGCCGCGACGTCTCCTGGCGGCTGACCATGACATGCGCGAGCCAGGGCGCGAGCCGGTGTCCCGCATAATTGCGCATCGCGCGCTGCTCGGTCGCGGTTCCGAGGGCGTCCGATATGCGCCGCGCCGTCCGCTCGTCGTTCGACGCGAACGCGATCCGCACATGGCAATTGTCGAGGATCGAATTATTCTCCCCATAGGCCTTGGCGACCTGGTTGAGGCTCTGCGCGATCAGGAAGGCGCGCACTCCGTAGCCGGCAAGGAAGGCGAGCGCGGTCTCGAAGAAATCGAGACGCCCAAGCGCCGGGAACTCGTCGAGCATCAGCAGCAGCTGCCGGCGGCGCCCGGAGGCGTGCGGACCGAGCCGCTCGGTCAGCCGGCGCCCGATCTGGTTGAGGATCAGCCGAACCAGCGGCTTGGTCCGCGAGATGTCCGATGGCGGAATGACGAGGTAGAGCGAGACCGGCCGAGCCGCCTCGACCAGGTCGGCGATTCGCCAGTCGCACGCAGAGGTCACCGCGGCCACCGTCGGGTCGCGGTAGAGGCCGAGGAAGGACATGGCCGTCGAGAGCACGCCCGAACGCTCGTTCTCGCTCTTGTTGAGGAGCTCGCGGGCGGCCGAGGCAACGACCGGGTGGACCCGGGGCTCCCCGGGCGTGCCGAGATGGTTGGTGGTCATCATCGCCCGAAGTGTCGAGACGAACGGCCGCTCCGGATCCGAGAGGAAGGCCGCAACTCGAGCAAGCGTCTTTTCTTCCTCCGAGTGGAGGATGTGGAGGATGGCGCCAACCAGGAGCGAGTGCGACGTCTTCTCCCAATGATTGCGCCGCTCGAGCGCCCCTTCCGGATCGACAAGGATGTCGGCGATATTCTGGACATCGCGGACTTCCTGCTCGCCGCGGCGAACCTCGAGCAACGGATTGTAGCGCGCCGAAAGTGGATTGGTGGGATCGAACAGGAGGCAGTGCGAGAATTTCGACCGCCAGCCCGCCGTGACTTTCCAATTCTCCCCCTTGATGTCGTGGATGACCGCCGACCCGGTCCAGCTCAGAAGGGTCGGGATAACCAGGCCCACTCCCTTGCCCGTCCGGGTGGGCGCGAACAGCATGACATGCTCGGGCCCCTCATGCCGGAGATAGGAACCGCCCAGCTGCCCGAGGAAGATCCCGCAATCGCCGAACAGGCCGGCGCGGGCGACCTCCCTCTCCGTCGCCCAGCGCGCCGAGCCGTAGGTGGTGACGAAGCGCTCCTGGCGCGCGCGCCACAGTGACCCGGCGACCGCCGCGGCACAGCCCATGAACCCGCTTGCCGCAGCAAGCGCCCCGGCCTTGTTGAACAAGGCGGGCGCATAGGCCTCGTAATGGAACCACCAGGCGAAGAGAGCCCAGGGCCGGTAGACCGGAACGCCTCCGATCTCGAACCACGGCACGCCAAGCCGCGGCTGGTACGCAAGCATCGCTGCTGCCCACTGGGTTGCCCCCCAGACCCCGAGCAGGACGATCGCGAAGACGACCAGAATCTGTCCGATCAACAGCTTGGTTGGAGTCATGTCCGCACTCCGCCGCCGGCTTCAGCGCCGGCGGGGCGAGTCATCGGCGGTGGAGCGGAACGCCGACAGAGCGCCTCCGCCGAACCAGCCACCGGTCAGGCGAATCCCGCTCCAGCGCTCTTCGGCAGTCGCAAGCGCAGCTGCGGTTCGGCTTACTTATCTGGCCAAAGGCTGGCAGGTCATTGCCCATGGCGCCAGCTCACCTCGAAGCGCAGTCCGGCCGCCAATGCGTTCGAGCGGCCGGGGTCCATGCCGGGATTGATCGCATATTGGAGGTTCGGCTGGACCGCGAGATTTCGGGCTAAGCGCATCCGGTAGGTCAGTTCGATCACGGTCTCGCGCCGCTCGACGATCTCGCCCGCGGCAGCGCTCGAGCGCTGGAATTGCCTGCCGTTGATTGCGTTGGCAACGGAAACGCCTAGTTGCTCCTCGCTGCCCGGGTCCGCGAGCAGCGGCCCCGAAAGGACGATCCCCGTGCCTGCGTAGCGCGCGATCCGGTGCACTCGCGGATCGGCCATGCCGATTCGGGCAAAGCCCTCGATCCCGATCTTTCCAGCCCGCGCGATCCGCCCGGCGACAAGAAGATAAGCGCCCGTTGATCCACCGTCCCGCATGCCCGGACCGATCGGCGGAGTCCGTCCCCCCGTGTGGTGCCAAACTCCGAGAGTCACCATCCCGTCGGCGGCGAACGAATGCCGAGTCTCGCCGACGAGCAACGCGCCTTCGTCGTCGTCGAGGTCGAATTTCATCCGCCTCGGCGAATGCGGATTGCCGGGCGTGCCCTCGAACAGGCCCATCGCGAAGGTTAGCTCCGGCCTCAGCTCAAGACGGGCGCGGATTCCGAGCCCCGTGACCGGAAAGATCGACGGGCCGGTTTCGCCGACCTGGCTGAAATCGGGTCCGATTCCATGCGAGCTGTTGATGAACAGGGAGCCCGGCCCATTGACGTCGAATTCGCTGTTGAGATCGATCAAACCTGCCTTGACTGAGAGCGCTCCGATGTCGCGCTCGATCCAGGCCTCATAGAGCCGGACCGAACCGTCGGTGTCGATGTTGCTGATGGTTTGCAGATCGCCGACGACCTCGTCGGTAAAACTGTTGCGATTGTTGTAGAGGGTCGAAACGCCAATGGTGGTGCCGCTCAGTCCAATATGGTGGGCGTCAAGAGTCGCGGCGATGTCGAGATTGTCGAGATAGACGGTATCGCGGCGGATCCCGCCATCGAGGTTGCTCCAGGCTTCGCCCGTATAGACGGCTTCGACCGACAATGGCGCTGTCGCCCGCGCCTTGCCGCTGCTGAACCCCACGAGCGCTGCCGAAAGAGCCATGAGCAAGGCCCCGTGACGGATTCGCGCGATCGCTTGCCGGCGGCCTCGGCTACGATGCTCAGGCATGGCGCTTCCGGCGCCGGCTCTTGCGCCACCAGGCCCAGCAGCCAAGGACGTAGAGAAATGGAAGGGAAAGACCGACCAGCAGGATCAACAGCCGGCCGCCAGGTCCGCCGGCCTCGCCGTTGTGGATCGCGAATGCGATGTCGGTGACGCGATTGCTCAAGGGTGCCTTCAGCGGATCGTAGATGTCCAGCGTGCGCCCGCTCGAGGCATCGACCGCGACGCTTGTGACACCGGCCCACAAGCGCGGTTCGGCCGGCTGTCGAAGCCTGACGACATAGATCCAAGCAGCCTCTTTCGGCATCGCCACGGACACGAATGCGGCGGCGGGAAAGTGCCGGCGCGCGGCGGCCAGCGCGATGTCCGGTCCAACAGGAATGGCAGGAAGCGTTGCGGCCGGCGCACCACGAAACGGCAGCCGGTGCGAAACGACGTCCGCAAGTCCCGGCCGGATCTCGGCCGCGAACACCATGTAGATTCCGCACGGAACGGTGATCAGCAGGATGAAACCAGCCAGGAGACCGGTCGCGCGGTGCCACCCGAACAATTGGTGGTCGGCGGACCGCCATCCGCGCCAGGCGAACGCCTTGCGCCATTTACCCTTGCGTGGCCACGCAATCCACAGGCCGGCAGCGACCGTAACGATCAGAAGCAGCCCCAACAGGCCGGTCGGGCCATCGCGATTCTCTCCCCTGAGAAGCGATTGATGGAGGAGATAGACCCACTGGGAAAAGGAGCCTGTCATCGGCGACAGCGGCTCGAGCTCGCGAGTCCCGACAATCTTCGCCGATGCCGCATCGACGAGCAGTGCCTGCGGCCGCCCGCCGAGATCGCGATATTCTGCGGACAGCAGATCGCCGCGCGCGTCGATGATTCCGATCCGCTCGATCGGCCGGCGACTTGCCGCACTCGCCCGAGCGGCGATCAGGTCGAGCGACGCCATCGGCCCCGCCGTGGTGGCTGGCAGGACCAGCCGATCGGCCTCGCGGTGAAATACGAGCAACGCGCCGGTCAGTCCCTGTACTGCCCACAGGAGGCCGATTGAAATCCCAAGCCAAAGATGGAGCTTGAGGGCGAATTTGCGCATTCAAAGGCCCAGGCGAGCCGTCAGCTTGATCTGCCTCGGGGTGCCGACAGCGAGCAGACCATTGCTCGCGGTGCTCCAATAGCGTTCGTTTGTGAGATTGTCGGCATTGAGTTGAAGCGTCAGTCCCTCGCGTCCGATCCGTTCGAATGTGTAGCGGGCGGACGCCGAGAAAGTTGTGTACGCATCGACGAAAGCGTCGTTGAAATTGTTCACGGCGCGATCGCCGATATAGAAGAAACCGGCTCCAACGGCGAATCCGGGGGTCGCCGCGGGCCGGTACTCGCCGTAGAGGCTTCCGGTCCATTTCGGCGTGTTCTCCGGTCGCTTCCCGATCAGGCGCGGATTGACCGCGCTGAGGGTCTCGGCGTCGAGATACTGGCCGGAAAGATAGATCGACAACCGGCGCGTGACTTCGCCAGTGACAGACGCCTCGATCCCCCTGTAACGGGCGCGGCCCGCGAGTTTGAACCGGTTGTCGGCCGGATCCGTAAAGGCCGAGGGACGCTTGATCTGGAACGCGGCAAGCTGGAAGATCAGGTTCGCGAGCGCCTCGCCTTTGATTCCGACTTCATATTGGGTGGACACGGCGGGCGGGAGAACGTCCCCGGGAAGGGCACTGTTGATCGGCGCCGTCCCGCCTTCTTCCAGGCCCTCGAGATAGGTGGCGTAGACGCTGAAATTCTTGGAGGGTTTGACGATGGCGCCGACGGACGGGGTCCATTTGGTGACTGCAAAGCGGTTGACAGTACCGTTCGGAAGCTCGGTCCGACTCTTGTAATCGCTGTAGCGGACTCCGGCGAGCAGCTCGACGATCCCGAGCTTGGCTCGATCGACGACATAAGCCCCCCTGTCCGTGATATTGAGCGGAGTCACGGTGAAAACCGTCGGCGCCGGAACCGTCACGTCCCGGGGATTGAAGAAATTCTGGGCGACGGTCAGGGGCGTGCTGTTGCGACCGTTCTGGTAACGCCAGTTGCTGGACGCGCCTGCGATCAGATTGTGGGTGATCGGCCCGGTGGTAAAGACACCGGCGAGTTCGCCGCGCAGGTTGCGGTTGCGGAAGCGCTGGTCGCGGGTGCGGAAGACGCGCAGCGTGCCGTTGCCTTGCGCGTTCCCGTAATTCTCGAGCTGCGAGAAATCGCGGTCGCGCACCGTCAACGCCTGCCCGCCCTCGACAGTCAGCGCCCAGGCGCCTGAAATGCGCAGATCGGCCCTGCCGAGCACGTTGGTGGCCCAGGCGTCATAACGCAGGTCCCGGCCGCCAAAATTGGTTTCCGGGTCGGGGATCGGAGGAATGAAGCCGGATGCCGCAGGCAGGAGCTGCAATGCCGACGGTTCGGTCACGTTCTTGGCGACATGCTCCACGTCGAGCTTGAATTTCAGCGAGTCAGTTGCGTCCCAGTCCGCTGCCAGCGCTGCCACATAGCGCCTGCCGTCGAACCGCTCCACGCCCGTCTCCACGATTCCGGCAGCGCCATTGACTCGAACGCCGAAGCGATTTCCGAACCGGCGGCTGAGATCGGCTGTGACGTTCGCGGCACCGTGATTGGTAGCGCTCGCGGTAAACGCGGTGACCTCCCGGTTCGGCCGCTTGGTGACGAGATTGACGATTCCGGACGGTGGAGCGAAGCCATAATAAAGCGCGCCGACGCCTTTCAGCACCTCAACTCGGTCCTTGTTCTCCAGCGGCAGATCGACGAGGTTGATGATCGGCATCGAACCGTTCAACCGATAGCTGGTGCGATTTTCGATCAGGATTCCGCGGATCGCGATATTGTCGTAGGTGCTTCCGCCAAGCTGGGAGCGGGTGACCCCCGCCGTGTTTCTGAGCGCATCGTAAATTCCCGCCACGGCCTGCGATCGCAACAGCTCCTGCGGAACGACGTTCACGGTCAATGGAACGTCGATGATCCGCGCATTTCGAAACGTCCCCACCTGGACGAGGTCGGCGCCAAAACTGTTGGGCCGGTCGGCTGTCACGACGATATCCTCAAGAACCGGACTGTCGTCGCGGGCGTCGCTGGTGGTCGTCTGAGCCCAGGCCTGGGCGGGCCAGGCGCAGCTCAGCGCCAGGACGGCGGACGTTAGCTTCAAATTTTCCACGATTCTCTCCCCTCAGAAATGGTTGCCGGCGGAATTGTCAGGTCACGACGTTCAGACTCGTTGGCTTGGCGGCGGTTGGCGGACTCCAGCCCAGCCGGCTCTTCGGATGGTTGAAGGACTCGTAGGCGAGATGGCTGAGGGAGAGGCCCGCGCCGCTCTCGCCGCGACCGCTCCAGGGCAGCGCCGGGTCGAGAAAATCGCAGCGGTTTTGATAGACCGTGCCGACATTCAACCGATCGCCGATCCGGCGCGCGCGGTTGCCGTTGACGGTCCAGACGGATGCGGTCAGCCCGTAGGGGCTGTCGTTGATCAAGTCTTCCGCCTCGGTGTCGCTTGCAACCGGCACCACACCGACAACAGGGCCGAAAGTCTCGGCGCGCATCAGCGACATCCGGTGATCGACATCGATCAGGATGTCGGGGGAGAGATAGTTCCCGCGGTCCGGGACCGCCGAGCCGCGGTCTCCGAGGACCCGCCGGGCGCCCGCCGCGACTGCGTCCGCGACCTGGCGGCGGACGAAGTCGGCCCCTTCGGAACGCGCCATCGGACCGAGGGTTACGAGTGGATCGAGCGGGTTGCCGAGCCGAAGCGCTCTGGCCTGCTCCGCCATCCCCTCGACGAAGCGGTCGAAGCAGGAGCGCGCCACATAGATCCGCTCGATGCCGCAGCACGACTGGCCGCTGTTGAAGAAGGCACCATCGGCAAGGCCTTCGATGGCCTGATCGATGTCCGCGTCCTCGCAGACATAGGCTGCGTCCTTGCCGCCAAGTTCCAGCGTGACCGGCGTGAAGTTGGCCGCCGCCGCTGCGGCGACGAGCCGCCCGACCGCAACCGAGCCGGTGAAGACGATTCGCCCGAACTCGGGCCTGGCAATCGTCTCGAGGGTTGTCGCATTGCTGCAGTGAAGCACCTGGAAAAGATCGCTCGGCAACCCGGCGGCGTCGAACGCCGCAGCGATCCGTTCGGCGACGATCGCGGTCTGGAAGCTGTGCTTGAGGATGACGGCGTTGCCCGAGACGAGCGCTGGCACGATCGCATTGGTCGCCGTCAGATAGGGGTAATTCCACGGCGCAACGACCAGAACGACGCCGACCGGCTCCCACCGGATTGAGCGCTGCGGGCCAATGAGCATCTCGCAGGTCGACACCTCCGCTAGCCCGAGCATATGGCGGGCGCGCTCGGCGGCTCGCGCGACTTCGCCGGCGCCGTGCCGGACCGGACGGCCCATCTGCCAGGCGAGTTCGACCGCGAGGGTTCCGGACTGCTGCTCGAGCGCCGCATAAGCGCGCTCGACGATGTCCGAGCGCTCGGTCAGACCGACATCGCGCCAGCGTCGCTGCGCCGCCTGAGCTCGGCTGATCATGGATCCGACTCCGGCCGAGGACGTGCTCACTCGTTGCGCATAGACGGTGCCGTCGATTGGCGAGCGCAGCTCGAGCGTGTCCCCCATCACGTCAAATGATCTCTAGGTAGCGCTCGAGTTCCCAGTCGGTCACTGCGGCCCGGAACCGCATTTCCTCCCATTCGCGACTGCGGACGTAATGGCTTACAAAAGCGTCGCCGAACCAGCTGCGGGCAGCCTCGGAGCTGCCGAACAGGCGGGCGGCCTCGGCAAGGGTCGCCGGAAGAGCCACAGCATCCCGCGCGCTCGCATATGCATTACCGTGAAAGGGCTCGGCCTTCGGCAGCTTTCCACGGATTCCGTCGAGGCCCGAGGCGATTGCCGCGGCAAGCGCCAGATAGGGGTTGGAGTCCGCGCCCGGCACTCGAAACTCGACTCGGCGAGACGACGCCGTTCGACCGATCAGCCGCAGGGCACAGGTACGATTGTCGGCGCCCGAAGTTGCAGTGGTCGGCGCCCAGGCGCCGGGAACCAGCCGCGAATAGGAGTTGACGTTGGGCGCGACCAGCGCCGTGAACTCGGGCAGCAATGCGAGCTGGCCAGCAACGAACTGGTCGAGGAGCAGGCTCGAGCTATCGGAGCGCCCGGAATCGAAAAAAACGGGCGCCTGGTCCTCGGCCGAGCGAAGCGAGATATGGATGTGACCGCCGAGACCCTGATGCTCGGCCGACCATTTGGCCATGAAGGTCGCGAGCAAGCCGTGGCGGCGTGCGAAATCCTTCGCGAAGGTCTTGAACACCGCAGCGCCGTCCGCGGCCGCGAGGGCGTCGGTCGCAGCAATCGCCGCTTCCCAGATCCCCGGACCATTCTCGGTATGGACTCCGACCAACGGGACATCCATTGCCGAGCAATCGCGAATGAGATCTTCGCACAAGGCCGAGAAATTCGCGCTGCGAAGGACAGAATATCCAAAATTGCCCGCCGACAGGGGCTTGAGGTTCCGGAACTCCTTGGCGTGAGCGCTGTCGCTCGTTTCCGCGAACAGTGCGAACTCATATTCGAACCCGACGACGACCTCGAAACCCATCGCGCCCGCTTCGTCCAGAACGCGGCGAAGAGTCGCTCGAGGACAAATTGCAGCGCCCTCCCCGGCAAACTCGCCGAGGACCAGCAGGCCCTTGCCATCGAACTCGTGCGGAAGAGTGCGCATGGTGGCCGGAATGACCGCGACCGGCACGTCGGGAAATCCGGTGTGCCAGCCGCTGATGCCGTCCGGGTTGTTGGTGTACAGCGTGTCATCGCAGTCCCATGCGAGAAGGCAACTGCACAGGCCAAGACCATCGTCCAAGGCGCCCAGGAGATCGGCCGCGGCGACGTATTTGCCGCGCATGACCCCATCGACATCGGTGACTGCGAGCTTCACATGGCTAAGCTTGCGTTGCTCGATCGTTCGGGCGAATTCCCTCGCCGCGTCGGAGCGCTTATCTGACGTCACCTCCGGATCGTCCCTTCTCGGCCCATAATGGAGTTTTAGCGGCAGTTTTTGGTATTTCAAGTTGATTTAATACCACAATGCGGCATTGAAGACCTGTCGTCCAGCAGGTCGAACAATTAGGATGCGTGCCTCATGTATCAGCCAAACCAGCTGGCGCTGGAGCTCAGCGGAAAGATCGTCCAGTTCTGCCGCGATCATGAGCTCGGTGCCGGTGATCGTCTTGCCGAACGCAGGCTTGCCGAGGCGTTCGGAGTGTCGCGCTCGCCGATACGAGCGGCCCTCAAGGTGCTCGAGGAGCGAGCGGTCGTCCGCCGCGAGGAGCGTGCCTATATACTCGCCGTCGATTCCTTGGACCTTGCGGAATTGTCGCTTGATGTGCCGCCGGCGGCCGCCGACGAGCTCTATGTCCAGATCCTCCGCGACCGCTTCTCGGGGCGGCTTTCGGACCAGGTCAGCGAAGCGGATTTGCTCCGCGATTATGGAATCACTCGAAGCACGCTCGTGAAAACGCTGATGCGCCTCAATCATGACGGGCATGTCAGCCGAAGTCCGGGACGGGGATGGATATTTCACGAGACGCTCGGAACGATCGAGGCCTATCGGGCGAGCTACGAGTTCCGGCTCGCGATCGAGCCCGCAGCCCTCAATTCACCCCATTACCAGATCGACAGGGCGCGCGCCGAGGCGCTTCTTGCGCGTCATCTCGAACTGCTCGGCTCGGGCGCCGAGCGGGTCAATGCGGCCAAATGGTTCAGCCTTGATGCCGAGCTTCACGAGATGCTTGCCAGCTTTTCCGGGAACGAGTTCTTCGTCCAGGGCGTGCAGAGCCAGAACCGGCTCCGCCGGATCGTCGAAATCGAATCCTTCTATGCCAACGAGCGGGTCAAGGATTCCTTCGAGGAACATATCGCAATCCTCGAGGCGCTGCTGAAAGGCGACCGGACGTGGGCCGCGACGTTGCTGACACGCCACCTGAAGCTTGCGTGCCAGTCGACCGAGGTCTTCCTTAGGGACGATCCGGATTCGGCGGCCGCCGCCGGTGCAAAACCCGGCGGCGGACATGCCTGATCTCCTTGCGCTGGTATTTTCAAGCAATATAGTGCCAGACACGGTTTGAAGCGCGGCAGGATTCGGCACATGGGGTGGGGAGGATCGACGAGATGCGCCCGATAGGTGCCGCCGGCACCAGCGATGCACTCGGCTATTATGAGCGTGGAGCATCCACCTATTTCGCCGCGCAATGCGACCAGCGCTTCGGCTATTATCTGTACATTCCGGCAAGCTTCGAACTCGGCATTTCGGACGACTTCCGGCTGTGCGTGCTCATCCACGGCACCGGCCGAACACCGAACATCTACCGCGATCTGTTCGCCGATTTCGCGGAAGCGAATCGCGCGATTATCGTCGCACCCCTGTTCCCTGCCGGGATCATCGAACCTGGCGAGCTCGCCAACTACAAGTTCATCGCCTTTCATGACATCCGCTACGATCTGGTCCTGAACGGAATCGTCGACGAAGTGGCGAGCCGCCTTCGCCTGCCCGAGCGCCGGTTCCTGTTGTTCGGTTACTCGGGCGGCGGGCATTTTGCGCACCGCTTCGCCTATCTCCACCCGCGGCGATTGATCGGGCTCTCGATCGGTGCGCCTGGAATGGTGACGCTGATCGACGATCGCCTGCCCTGGTGGCGCGGAACGGCGGATCTGGAGCAGATCTTCGGCATCGGGCTCGATCTCGACGCGCTTGCGCAGGTTCCGATCCAGCTGGTGATCGGCGACCAGGATCTTGAAACCTGGGAAATCACGCTTTCGCCCGATTCGCGCTACTGGATGGACGGCGGCAACGACGCCGGGCGAACGCGCATCGACCGGCTATGCGCGCTTCGCGACAATTTCGCCGAGCACGGAATTGCCGCCCGCTTCGACCGCGTGCCGGGCGTCAGCCACAACGGATATGCAGTGCTTGACCCGGTCCACGCATTCTTCGCGGAAATTCTTGCCCGCCAGCGAATGCCGGAGACGGAATGACGGATCTGTCCTCGCCTTTCCCGCTGATCGACATCGACGGTCCGCCACGCGAGCGCGGAATCGCCCACGGCCGGCAGGCCGGCGACCGGATCGACCTTGGCGCCCGAATCTATGCCGACGCGCTCGCCTCTGCCGGAGCGAGAGCGCGCGCCCTGGGGTATTTCGAAGCACTCGAATCCTATGATCCCGACTGCGCGGAAGAGGTCAGGGGCATTGCCGAAGGCGCTCAGCAGCCGCTCGAAATCGTCGTTGCGCTCAACGCCCGAACGGAACTCACGGCATGGGACTCGGCTTCGCCTCAAGCCGACGAATGCACTGCGGCGCTGGCAATGCCCGAGCGCACCGGGGGACCATTGCTTCACGGTCAGACATGGGACTGGCGGCCGGCCTGCGCCGCGAGCTCGATCGTTCTTCGGATCCGTGACGACAACGGCCCGGACATATTGACCTTCTGCGAGGCCGGACAGCTGGCGAGGCACGGGCTTAACAGCGCCGGCCTGGCGCTGACTGCAAACGGCCTCCAGACGGAGGGCGATTTCGTCCCGGGCGGAATCTGCGCCCCGTTCGTCCGGCGCCGAATGCTGGCCTCGCAAAGCCTCGCCGCAGCCACCGGCATCTTGATGCTGGCGCCGCGATCGGCGTCGCACAATATCATGCTGAGCCACAGCGGCGGTCCGGGCGAGAGCGAAGCGATCAATTTCGAGACGACGACGAGCGACCTCTTCTGGTCGTTTCCGGAGCAGGGCCTGCTGACTCACGCCAATCACTTCAAAGCGCCGGCCGCCCTCGCCAGGCTCACCGACCTCGGCCTGCTCAGGCACCCGGAATCGCTCTATCGCGACAGACGAGTCCGCGCCCATCTCGAGCTGGACGGAAGCGCCATCGGGATCGGCAGCTTCAAGCGTGCCTTTGCCGATCGCTACGGGGCTCCGGACGCCGTCTGCCGATCGCCGTCCCGGCGCTCCGACGGCAGCGTCTCGGCGACCGTTGCAAGTCTCGTGATGGACGCGGCCGCCGGACGGATGTGGGTCGCGCCGTCGCCCTATCTCGGCGCCGCAAGTTACACCGAATATCGCCTCGACGGCTGATCGTGCCCGGAATCCTCAGATCCGCAATCGCGGCCGCAGCGACAATCGGAATGCTGCTGTCCGCCGGATGCGGCCGGCAGGGCAGCAGCCCGGCCACACCCCTCGCGAGGCCTCTCACCATTGCGATCAGCGCGGACATCCGCGGCACCAACCCCGGAGTCACTCGAGACGGCAACACCGATGCGATTCTCAATCATGTCGTCGAATCGCTGGTGGCCTATGGCGAAAATCTGACGATCAAGCCGCTGCTCGCCGAGACGGTCGAAACATCGCCCGATCATCGCACTTACACATTCCGGCTTCGACACGGGCTTCGCTTCCACAACGGAGCGCCGGTCACGTCGGCCGAGGTCAAGTGGAGCTGGCTTCGGATGATGGCTCCGGACACCGGATTCCGCTGCCGGAGCTGGTACGACGGCTCGATGAGCGACGGTGTCGGATCCAGGATCGTCGGGATCGAGACGCCGGACCGCTACACCGTGGTTTTCCGGCTCGGCCGCGCCAACAGCGCTTTCCTCGATCAGATGGCGAGCCCGCAATGCATTACCGCGATCCTTCATCCAAGCTCCGTCGCGAAGGATGGGACATGGATCGCGCCGGTAGGAACCGGCCCCTATCGGATCAGCGAATGGCGGCGCGGCGAATATATCGAGCTGACCCGTTTCGACGGCTATGTCGCGCGCGACGAGCCCCGCGACGGCTATGCAGGCGGCCGAGTGGCCAAGATGGAGCGAATCCGCTTCGTCATCATCCCGGAAATGGCGGTCGGAATCTCGGCGCTCCAGGCCGGCGACATCGACATTCTTCCGCGTGTCGCCCCCTATCTGACCGCCAACATCAATCTCGATGGGCTGCAAGTCGCCTCGAGCGACCAGCTGCAGTGGCATGTCCTCCTCGTCCAGACGCGCGATCCGATGCTGCGCGACATCCGGATTCGGCGAGCGGTGGCGCAGGCGATCAACCTCGACCAGGTCGCGGCCATCGCGACCTACGGCGCCGCCGCCGCGAATCCCTCCGCGGTGGCTCGAATCAGCCCGTTCCATTCGCCGAGCCAGGACATCCGCTGGCCCTATGACCCGCGAGCGGCGCGAGCGTTGCTCGCCGAGGCGGGCTATCGTGGAGAGCCCATCCGGATCCAGACCAACCGCAAGATTCCCTTTGCCTATGACAATGCGGTGGCGATCCAGGCAATGCTCAATGCCGCCGGAATCAATGCGCAGCTCGAAGTCATCGACTGGGCGACCCAGCTCTCGAATTATTTCGAGGGACGGTTTCAGCTGTCGGTCTTCAGCTATTCGGCGCGTGCGCACCCATTGCTAAGCTATGCGGCATTCACCGGCTCGAAGGCCCGCAACCCTGCCGTGCAGTGGGACGACGAGGTCGCTCGCCGTCTGCTCGGCGACGCAACGAGAGCCGCGACACCCGCCGAGCAGCAGGCGATATTCGATCGGTTGCACCTCCGGATGGTGCGGCAGATTCCGATCATCGGCTTGTATAACGAGCCCTCGAGCGATCTCGCTCGGCGTGACATCCGCGGCTATCGCAACTGGCCGATCGGCCACCCCCGTCTCTGGGGCGTATGGCGAGCGGGGGCCTGAGGCGATGCGCTACGCCGCTGTGAAGCTGTTGCTCAGTATCCCGACTCTGCTGATCGTAGCGGTCCTCATATTCACGCTGATGCGGCTCGTTCCGGGGGATCCCGCAATGATCCTCGTCGGCGACCCCGACAATGCTGCTGCGCTCGACGATGCCCGGCGCGCACTTGGCCTCGATCGATCCTATCCAGTGCAGTTCGGACTTTGGCTCTCGGGCCTTGCCCACGGCGATTTCGGCGTGTCCCTGATGACCGGCGAACCCGTGCTTTCCGCGATCGCCAAGCGATTTCCGGTCACCGCGCAGGTGGTCGGTCTCGCGATGGTCCTCGCCGGGGCAATCGCGGTCCCGCTCGGCACCTATGCTGCCTCTCGACAGAACCGACGCGCCGATCTGGCGATCGTGTTCACCGCCAATCTGCTCATCTCGGTTCCAAGCTTCTGGGTCGGCCTGATGCTGATCCTTCTTTTCGGAGTCACGCTCGGATGGCTGCCGACCATCGGCTATGTGTCGCTCGCCGACAATCCTCTGGAGGGTCTGCGCTACCTGATCCTGCCGGTCCTTGCATTGCTGTTCGTCGAGATCGCGACCCTGATCCGGATGGTCCGAGCAAGCACGATCGAGGTCCTCCGCCAGGATTATATTGTCAGCGCGCGGGCGAGAGGACTGTCGGAGGGCGCGGTGATCAGGCGGCACGCCGTCAGGAACGCCTTCGCTCCGACAATGACCCTGCTCGGACTGATCCTTGGCTCGCTCCTTGGCGGAGTCGCCGTCATCGAGACCGTCTTCACCCTGCCCGGGCTCGGACGCTTCCTGGTCGATGGAATCTATGCGCGCGACTATGCGGTGGTCCAGGGCGTCCTGCTGTTCGTCGCCTTCCTCCATGTCGCGGTGAATCTGGCGGTGGACCTGCTCTATCCCCTGATCGATCCGCGGGTGCGCCTTTGACCATGAGCGCAATGTCAAAGGGCGCCAATCGCGACATGTTTCGCCAGACCAACGCGCGGATCGGGGCAGTGCTCATCGCAGTCGCGGTGATTGCCGCCCTGTCGGCCCAGATCGGCACGCCATATGATCCTCTGGCGCTCGACTTCGGAGCTCGGCTGGCGCCGCCGTCAACAGCGCACTGGCTGGGGACGGACCAGTTCGGCCGCGACGTGCTCAGCCGCCTTCTGTCGGCCGCGTCGGTCAGCCTCTCGGTCAGCATCCTAACCGTCGCGCTGGCGATGACGATCGGAATCGTCGTCGGTGCCTTGTCCGGCTATTTCGGCGGCTGGCCCGACCGCATCGTGATGACCATTGTCGATGCCTTCATGGCATTGCCCGGCCTCCTGCTCGCGCTTGGACTGATGGCTGCTCTCGGCCAAAGCAAATGGGGCGTGATCCTTGCTCTCGGAATCGCTTATGCGCCGAGCGTCACCCGAGTCGTCCGCGGGATCGCCCTGTCGCTTCGCGAAAAGGAATATGTCGAGGCCTCGCGGGCGATGGGCAATGCCCAGCTGTTCACCATCTTCCGCCATGTCGTTCCGAACTGCATTGGCCCGTTGACGGTTCTCGCCACCGCCTTCTTCGCGCTCGCGATCCTCGCCGAGAGCGCACTGAGCTTCCTCGGTCTTGGAGTGCCGCCCCCTTATCCCAGCTGGGGCGGAATGCTGGCCGACGCGAGATCCTATTTTACGTTCGCGCCGTGGCTCGCGATCTTCCCGGGCCTGGCGATCTCGATCACTTTGCTCGGGATCAATCTTTTCGGTGACGCGCTTCGCGATCGCTTCGATCCGAGAATGGCGTCGTCATGACCGCAAGGCCGATCCTGAGCGTCGATGGAATGACGATCGCGTTCGGCTCGCGCCGGATCGTCGACGATCTTTCGATCGCGATCATGCCCGGCGAGATCGTCGCTCTTGTCGGCGAGTCGGGAAGCGGGAAGACGATGGCCGCGCGGAGCCTGCTCGGGCTGCTCCCGTTCGGCGCCTCGGTGACCGGGGGAACCGCGCATTATGCCGGCCGCGACCTGTTCGCGCTCGACAAGGACGCCCTTCGCTCGATCCGGGGCAGCGGCATCGGCATGATCTTCCAGGAGCCGCTGACCAGCCTCGATCCGTCGATGAAGGTCGGGGAGCAGATTCTCGAGGCGCTCAGGGATCGCGGGGAGAGCGACGAGAGCGGCCGCCGAGCGATGGCTGTCGAGATGCTCGCGCGGGTTCGCGTCGCCGATCCGCAATTGGCGCTGGAAAGCTATCCTCATCAATTTTCCGGCGGAATGCGGCAGCGAATCTGCATTGCCGCAGCCATGCTGCTGCGGCCGGCGCTTCTGATTGCCGACGAGCCGACGACCGCGCTCGACGTCCTCGTCCAGAAGGACGTGCTCGACCTCCTGGTGGAACTCGCGCTCGGGGCCGGAACCGGAGTCCTGCTGATCACTCACGACCTCGGCCTCGTTGCCGAATATGCAGACCGGCTGTTCGTCATGCGCAACGGCCAGCTGGTTGAATCGGGATCGACGGAGAGATTGCTAGCGGCGCCTGCCGACGCCTACACCCGGGCGCTGCTCGCCGCCTCGCCGCGGCGCCGCGCGCGCGATCCGATTGGCATCGGCGAGCCGTTGCTCGAGATCGATTCACTCAACGTCAGTTTCCCGGTTCGCGGCAAATGGCTGTCGCCCAAGCCGCCGCGAGTGAGACCGGTAGTGGCGACCAGCGTGCGCCTCGCGCGCGGAGAAACATTGGCGATTGTCGGCGAGTCCGGAAGCGGGAAGACAACCCTTGCGCGTGCGATCCTTGGACTGGTCGACATCGAATCGGGGCAGATCCGATTCGACGGCGCGCAGGTCGCGCCGGTCGGCCGCGGGGAGTCGCGCGCCTATCGCAAGCGAGTGGGAACGGTCTTCCAGGACCCTTTCTCGGCGCTCGATCCGCGGCTTCGGGTGAGCTCCACCATTGCGGAAGGTCTCCGGCACGAGTCCCGCCTCAGCCGGGCGCAGCGCCTCGCTCGAGTGTGCGCGAGCCTTGTCGAGGTCGGCCTCGACGAGAGCTTTTCCAGCCGGTTCCCGCATCAGCTGTCCGGTGGGCAGCGCCAGCGAGTCAATATTGCTCGGGCTCTGATCGCCGATCCCGAGCTGGTCATTGCGGACGAGCCGGTGTCGGCGCTCGACGTGACAGTACAGGCCGAAATTCTGCGCCTTCTCGACCGCTTGCAAAAGGCACGCGGCTTCGCCTGCCTGTTCGTTTCCCACAGCCTCGCAGTGGTCGAGCAGGTCGCCGACCGGGTCGCAGTGATTTACCGGGGCCGGATCGTCGAGGAAGGGACCCGCGACGACATCTTCGACAGACCGCGGCATCCCTATACCTGCGCGCTTCTGCGCGCAGCGCCGCGCATAGAAGCTTGCGGAGCGAACGGCTTCCGCCTCGCGCGCTACGCGGTGGAAGACCGGCCGCCGCCCGACGGTCTCGAATATTCCGGCTGGGGAACCGAAACGGCCCCCGGCGCCGACGTCGGCCTGGTCGACCTCACCGGAATCCACCGAGTCGCCTGTCTAGCCACAATGAAAGCCAAGCCATGAAGGTCACCCTGGTCCAGACGAATTCGCGCGACGACAAGGCGGTCAATCTGAAGCAAACGGAAGCGCTCGTGCGCTCCGCGATCGAGGATGGGCGGCCAGATCTGGTCGCTCTTCCCGAGCTGTTCACCTATCTCGGCGGTACTGCGGAAGGGGCGCGTGCGTCCGCGGAGCACCTGCCCGGCGGACCTGCGCACCAGATGCTGCAGCGAATTGCCCGCGAATATCGCGTCCATATCCATGGCGGAAGCCTGAACGAAGCGGACGGGACGGACCTGTTCAATACGACGGTCGCATTCGACCCCGACGGTCGGCAGGTCGCGCGATATCGAAAGATCCACATGTTCGACGTGGTGACACCCGACGGCAAGGTCTATCGCGAGTCGGCGACCTACAGCGCGGGTGCCGAGATCGTCACTTACGACATCGGCGATGTCCGCATCGGTTGCGCCATCTGCTACGATGTCCGCTTCGCCGAATTGTTCGTGGCGCTGGCTCGTGCCGGCGCGGATATCATCGTTCTTCCGGCAGCCTTCACGATGATGACCGGCAAGGATCATTGGGAAGTGCTGCTGCGCGCACGAGCGATCGAAACCCAGGCCTATGTCCTCGCTCCTGGCCAGGCTGGCTCCTATGTCGAAGATGGAATCGAGCGGATGAATTACGGCAATTCGCTGGTTGCGGATCCCTGGGGCACCGTCATTGCCAAAGCGCAGGACGGCGTCGGTTGGGTCCACGCAAAGCTCGACTTCGACTATCAGCGCCGGATTCGCGCAGACCTCCCATCCAACAGCAACCGGGTCCTGGGTCTCGGGGATCCGCGGTGACAGCGCCTCGCCCCTTCCACAATCCCCGGCTGGACCGGCGGACTCGGGAGGCTGCGCTCGCCGACTGGCTCGAAGCAACGCTCTTCAGCAGCGAGGATTGCGCCGCCGCTGCAGAAACAATCGCAGCCTGGCCCGATTATCGGCCGACGCCGTTGCTCCATCTCGACGAACTCGCCGCGCGCCTTGGCGTCGGCGACATCGCCTACAAGGATGAATCCGGTCGCTTCGGCCTCGGCAGCTTCAAGGCGCTGGGAGGGGCCTTCGCGGTCTATGGCCTGCTCGCGGACGAGGTCGAGCGCCGCCGAGGCGTTCGCCCGACCAGCGCCGAGCTGGCGCGCGGCGACCATGCCGATATCTGCGGGACACTCACCATTGCTTCGGCAACTGCCGGCAATCACGGCCGCTCGCTTGCCTGGGGCGCGCAGATGTTCGGTTGCAAGGCCAGGATCTTCGTCCATTCCGGGGTCAGCGACACCCGCGCCGAGGCGATCGCCGCCTTCGGGGCCAAAGTCGTTCGGACCGAGGGCGATTATGACGAGTCGGTCCGGACCGCGGCAGCCGCCGCGCTCGCCAACGGCTGGACCGTCGTGTCCGACACTTCCTACGCCGGCTATATGGAGATTCCGCGGCGGGTCATGCTCGGCTATAGCGTGATTGCGACAGAGCTTTTCGACCAGTTCGCCGGTCAGCCGTTTCCGACCCATGTCTTGCTTCCGGCCGGCGTTGGCGGCCTTGCGGCCGCGCTCGCCGCAAGCCTGGCACTGCGGTTCGGCCGCGACCGGCCCCGGATCATTGTCGTCGAACCTGAGAAAGCGGACTGCCTGTACCAGAGCGCAGTCCACGGGCGACCCACCCTGGCCAGCGGCGGCCTCGGCTCGTTCATGCTTGGCCTCGATTGCGCGCAGGTATCGCTGATCGCCTGGAACGTGCTCGACCGGCTTGCCGACGATTTCGTTCTCATCTCGGAAACGGATGCCTTGCGAAGCATGCGGCAACTCAACGGGGTTGCGGATATCGTTGCCGGCGAATGTGCAGGCGCGGGCCTCGCCGTGCTTGCTGCGGATCGTGCACATCTGGAGGCGCTTGGCCTGACCCCGGCCAGCCGTGTCCTGTTGATCGGGACCGAGGGAGCGACCGATCCCGCGGCGAGCGAACGGTTGCTTCGGGACTAACGGCGGCCGGAATTGCCCGACTGAGAGTCATGGGCGAGGCAAGCGAGCATCCGGTCCGCTTGGTGGCGGCACCGGAACCCGATGAAGGCGGCCCCGCCATGCGGCTGGACCCGGTCTTTTGGGACCATCTGCCCGAAGGCGGGTCCCGCGGGCCGATCGACACTTCGACGACGAAGGATCTCGGCGAGACGGCGATCGTGCTTGCGCGCCTGGCTTGCTCGCCAGGCGCCGCACAGCCCGGCGGGACAGCCCGGGAAGATTCGCGGATCCTGCAGACGGTCACCTGCTTCCTAGCCGCGATATTTGATAGATCATGTGGTACTATGTTGACGTATAATACCACCTCTCATAAGACAGCGCGTACGCCGGCCGATCAGCCGGCGCTTTTGAGGGTTGAAAAAAACCATGCTCAGCACTGCGGCGCTCCAGGAACTCGACCGGCACCATCATATTCATCCCTTCACCGACAGTCGCCAGCTTCACGAGACCGGAACCCGAGTCATTGCCAGGGGCGAAGGCATCTATGTCTGGGACAATGACGGCCACCGCCTTCTCGACGGCATGTCCGGGCTGTGGTGCGTCAATGTCGGCTACGGGCGGCCGGAGCTCATCGAGGCGGCCGAGAGCCAGATGCAGCAGCTCGCTTATTACAACAGTTTCTTCAACAGCTCGACGCCCGCGACGATCGAGCTGAGCGCATTCCTGGCCAACATCGCCCCGCCCGGCCTCAACCACGTCTTTTTCAACAATTCGGGTTCGGAAGCGAACGAGACCGCGATGAAGGCCGCGCGCTTCTACTGGAGCCTCAGAGGCAAGCCGTCGAAGACGCTCTTCCTGGCCCGTGAATATGGGTATCACGGAGTCACCATGGCGACCGCGAGCCTGTCCGGGCTGACCGACATGCATCCTCAGGCCGGACTGCCTCTCGCCAATCTGGTCGAGCGGGTCGATGGCGCCTACTGGTACCGGGAAGCGAACGGACTATCGCCCGAAGCCTATTCCGAGCGGCTGATCGAGCGGCTCGAGCGGCGTATCGTCGAGATCGGCGCCGATCATGTCGCAGCCTTCATCGGCGAACCCATCTATGGAGCCGGAGGGGTGATGACTCCCCCGCCCGGCTACTGGACCGAGGTGCGTCGCCTTTGTCGCAAATATGATATCCTGCTGATCGCCGATGAGGTCGTCTGTGGCTTTGGACGCACCGGCTACTGGTTCGGCTCCGAACGCTACGGCATCGAGCCGGACATAATGACGACCGCCAAGGGGCTGACGTCGGGCTACCTGCCAATGTCGGCGACAATCCTCCACGACGACATCGCCGAGTTGATCATCGCCAGGGGTGGCGAATGGGTCCATGGCTTCACTTATTCCGGCCATCCGGTGTGCGCCGCGGTCGCGCTCAGAAATCTCCAGATCATCCGGGACGACGGGCTGATCGACAGCGTCCGCAACCGAATCGGGCCATATTTTCAGGACCGCCTCGGTGAGCTTCGCGACCACCCGCTCGTCGGAGAGGTCCGCGGCGCGGGCATGGTCGCGGCGCTGGAACTGGTTCGCGACAAGCCGACGCACGGCCTTTATCCGGAGGAGGCCAAGGTTGCTGTGCGGGTTCGCGAGGCGTGCTTCCGCAACGGCCTGATCATCCGGGCAGCGCGCAATTGCATGATGATGGCGCCGCCGCTGGTGATGACCGAGACGGAGGCGGACGAGATGATCGCGACGATCCGCGAGGCGTTGGACGAAGTGCTTGCGGACCTTCCTCGAGCGCTCGCCGTCGCTTCCTGATGGTTGTTCCGACGGGCTACGGCCTGTGGGTCTCGACGGCCGGTCCCGCTTTGCTGGAGATCGCCGCCAGACAGAATATCGACGCGGTCGTGCTCGATGTCGAGCACGGCACGTTCGATGTCGCGACACTCGATACAGTGCTGCTCATCGCACGAGGTCTCGGGCTCCCGGTCTTTGCCAAGGTCGCGGCGCCGGACCGAGCATCGATCCAGCAGCCGCTCGATTTCGGCGCTGCCGGAATCATCATCCCACATGTCGGCAATGCCGGTCATGCAGCGTCGGTGACGGCATTCGCCAAGTTCCCGCCGCTTGGCTCTCGCAGCTTCGCGGGCGGGCGAACGGTCGATTATGATTCGCCCGCACAGGATTTTTTCGAGATCGAGAACGATCGGACCATGTGTCTGCCGATGATCGAGACCGCGGAAGCGCTGGAGGCCGTCGAGGAGATTGCCGCGCTTGCGGCCGTCGATGGCTTGTTCGTCGGACCGTCGGATCTGTCGCTTCGCAGGGGTCGCGGACGCTATCGCCGAACCGCCGCGGACCGCAAGGACCTGGAACGGATCGCGAAAGCCTCGGCCGCTGCCGGCAAGCCGTGGATCATGCCCGCATGGTCCGCCGAGGAGCAACAATGGGCTCGCGACCTCGGTGCCAGCCTCCAGATCGTCGCGGAAGAGCAGACGATCCTTGCCGACGGTCTCAAGGCCGTCTTGAGCAAAACCAGGGCGGCGGGGCTCGATCGCGGGCCAATCCTGGCCGGTAGCGGCTCGGCCCGGTCGGGAACGGAGTTATGAAATCCGGCAGCGGAATGAATGCGACCGAATCCGCTACCGGTTCCAGAAGCTGTCCAAGGACGACTTCCCGGCAATGCTCGAACTCATTTCCCGCACGCCCGAAGGACTGAATATCGCCGAGGGAAGCACGCTCACGCCGCTCCCGATCGACGAAGAAGCGGCGAGCCTGTCCGCCGTCCTGCTCGACGAGGACCATTATGCGTTTCTTGAGTCTATGGTGCATGCCTTGGACGGAATCCCACTGCTCGACGAAGCTGGAATCATTCTTCAGAAGGCCGGGATTCCGGTGATTGCGCGACCGAGGATCAGCGCGTGGACGTCGTGCGTGCCCTCATAGGTGTTGACCGTTTCCAGGTTCGCGGAATGGCGCATCACCTGGAATTCGGCGGAAA
>Ga0157371_10001638_pt1 | contig 22911 bp, 10 predicted proteins | sample C45metaG_FD_113462 | JGI IMG/M metagenome (GOLD analysis project Ga0157371, IMG submission 113462) | Corn rhizosphere microbial communities from Kellogg Biological Station, Michigan, USA - C4-5 metaG | ecosystem: Host-associated > Plants > Roots > Rhizosphere > Soil | place: USA: Michigan...
ATGTAAACAGCAAATACAATAATCGCAGTCTGGGATCTAATTCTGTATGGTCTTTACTTGTAGACAAAGAAAAAAGAATCTGGCTGGGGTATTATAATAAAGGTTTGGGAGTTTTTGACCGCATAAACAGTAAGGTAAACGGAATAGAAAGCCTTCCCGGAAACCCGCAGTCGCTGCAAACCAATTGTGTTACCGGTATTGCTAAAGATCATCTGGGGCAGTTATGGATTTCTATGGAAGGCGGAGGCGTAGATATTTACAACCCCGAAACCAAAAACTTTAAACATATTACGAAGTCAGACACTCGTTATTATTCGGGATTAACAAATGACAATATCACAAAAGTTTTTATTGATCAAAAACAAAATATTTGGCTTGCCAGCTGGAACGAAGGAATCTTTTTTCTAAAAAAAGGAAGCAGTACTTTTATTAATTACAACACAAAAAATACTCCGGATCTCACCTCTGATAATATAATGAGTATTGCCGAAGATTCCAGAGGTGTAATATGGATTGGAACTTTTTCAAAAGGACTTCATTATTACACACCAGCTGACGGGCGTTTCCATCATTGCAATCAGAAGTCTTTTTATACAATTGGGTTAGCAAATGCAGACATTCGGAAAGTCATGGTCGATTCTGATGATGAAGTCTGGGTTGGTTCTACAACCGGCTTATATAAAGTGAGCACTACCAATTTTATAACTTTTTCAGTAATGTCCCTAAGAGATAAAATGTCTGCAAAGCTTAAAAATCGCAAAAGCACCCATACTATCAATACTTTGTATCAAACTAAAAATAAAGAAATCTGGATTGGAACCGATGGTGCGGGATTGTTTACCTACAATAAAAAAAAGGAGGATCTAAAATGGTATATAGATTTTAACGGCCTTCAGGAAAAATCAATAGCCTCTATTGTAGAATCTAATGATGGTGCGATATGGTTAAGCGGCAAAAAGGGAATCAGCAGGCTGGACTTAAAGAGCAAAACAACAGTAAATTATTCTACCTATGATGGTTTACTGGGGAATGATTTTAATAACAATTCGGTATTAAAAGATGAAAACGGAATTCTTTATTTTGGAGGTTATGAAGGCTTAAATTATTTTGATCCTTCAAATTTAAAAAAAAGCCGAAAACAGCTTCCAATTTATTTCACAGACCTGAAGCTATTTAATAAATCTGTAAAACCGCTGGAAAAAAACTCACCGCTTATAAAAGTAATATCAGAAACAAAAAAGATAATCCTTAAACATGATCAATCTGTTTTTACGATCGATTTTATTGGTATAAATTATTCTTTTCCCGCCAGAACAGAATTTGCTTATTACTTAGAAGGTTTTGAAGATTCCTGGAATTATGTAGGCAGTAAACGCTCAGCAACCTACACAAATTTAGCCCCCGGAAAATATATTTTTAAAGTTAAAGCTTCAGAAAAAAACGGAGTCTGGAGTCAAAAACCTTTAGAATTAAAAATTGAAATCCTGCCGCCCTGGTGGAAAACATCATTTGCTTATTTATTCTATTCTTTATTAGTATTAGCAGCGATTCATTTTGGCAATCAATATTATCAAAACAGGTTTAAACAAAAACAATTAATACAATTTGAAAAGAAAAAAGCAGCTCAAATTGAAAAATTAAATGATAAAAAGTTACAGTTCTTTACCAATATTTCACACGAGTTTAGAACACCGCTTACTTTAATTTTAAATCCCTTAGCCGATTTAATTAAAAATAACAGCACGGAACTTTCAAACGGTGTTTTGAATAAGCTGCAGACTATTCAAAAAAGTTCAGACAGACTTTCAAGATTAATCAACGAGCTGATGGATTTTAATCAGCTGCAGTTTAATAAAATGCCGCTCAAAGTACAGCAGTTAGAAGTAGTGGGTTTTACAAAAGACATTGTAAGTTATTTTGATGAAGAAGCCCTGAGCCGTGGTATTGACCTTAAATTTGAATCGGATAAGAAAACATTAAAAGACTGGATCGATCCTAAAATGTTCGAGAAAATTATTTTTAATGTAATATCAAATGCTTTTAAGGTTACTCCCGATAATGGAAGAATAACGGTAAAATTAGTAATGAATCAGGAATTGGTTTATTTTCCGTCATTGACTCCTGCCTACACAAATCCTTCTTTTTCGGTTATTGTTGAAGATACCGGCGCAGGATTGGACAAAAAAGATATTAAACGAATTTTTGATCGTTTTTATCAGGTAAATAATTTGAATAAAGCCTATTACGGAAGTACAGGAATAGGTCTGGAAGTAGTTCGCGGTTTTGTTGAACTCCACAAAGGAATTATTGAAGTCGAAAGTGTATTAGGAGCCGGGACCATTTTTAAATTAATATTTCCCACAGGAAAAGACTTTTTTAGTGAAAATGAAATACTGCATGAAGAATTAAAAAAGGAGAAAAAAATAAGTTTCACGCCCATAGTTGAAAAAGAAGAAATTCAATTACCAGAAGATCAGGAAAAACAAGACCGGGTGTATACTATTTTGATTGTTGAAGATAACACAGAACTTAGAAATTATCTAAAAAACGAACTTAAAAAAGAATATAAAGTATTGACTGCCGAAAATGGTCAGATTGGTTTAGAAACTGCTTTACAAAAACTGCCCGATTTGATTTTGACCGATGTAATTATGCCGGTAATGAATGGTTTAGAGTTGTGCAAAAGCATTAAAGCAGATTTAAAAACAAGCCATATTCCGTTAATGATGCTTTCGGCAAAAGCATTAATAAAAGATAAACTCGAAGGAATAGATTCTGGTGCAGATATGTATCTGAGTAAGCCATTTGACATGGATATTTTAAAATCCAGTCTGGTACAGCTGCTAAAAAGCAGGCAGATTATGTTTAATAAATTCTACAACGGCATTACACCAAAGGCAAAAGAAAAAACAACCACGCTGGATAATGAATTTATAAAAACGGTGCTGCATTATATTAATGAAAATATTAACGAATACGAACTCAGCGTTGAGGTTCTGGCATCGAAGGTATTTTTAAGCCGAAGCCAGTTGTACCGAAAAATTAAAACACTTACTGGAGTTTCAGTAAATGAGTTTATACGCAATGTACGTTTAGAAAAAGCAAGAGAATTAATAGAACTGGGCAATGATAATATAACCGAGATTAGTATTAAAGTTGGTTTTAGTTCTCCTTCATATTTTACAAAATGTTATAAAGAAAAATACGGACAACTGCCTACTCATAATAAATAGTCAGTTTCTTTTTTAATTATTCCTAAAGACGGTTTTATACCGTCTTTTTTTCGCTCCAATAACAGATTTCTTTTTGGTATATGAAGGTTTTAATTGTTGAAAATCAGAATGATTAACGTCAGATTTCTTTTGAAGTAATTATCGAATAATTGCAATCAGCATCTTTTTTTATTTCATGCATAAAAAAAGAAACACATTATTATTAAAATCCTATTTCTGTTTTTTTAGTAAATGGCTTAATATCCGTTAATTAGGCGGTTTCTGTAGTTTTCATGCTACAAAATTGATAGTTTTTGCATCATTTTTAATAGGCAAAATTTAGGTTAAGCTTATATTTTTGGATTGTAAGAAAACTAAAATAACCCATAAAACAAGTATTAACAATTTTAAAAATTACAGTATGAAATGAACACTAACTTATTTATTGAATCCTTATTTGAATAAAATTAGAAGAGGAGCAACAGCTTTTCAATTTTATAAGTAAGCCTGTAATAAATAAAAAAACTTTACAACCGAATAACTATTTAAACTAATCAAAAAACCAATTGAAATGATGTTAAAATTAAAATTTGCAATAATTACATTGCTAATAATCAGCAGTCATACTATAATGGCACAGTCTAAGACTATACATGGGGTGATTACAGATCCTTCGGGGTTTCCTCTCCCGGGTGCCGGTGTTAATGTAGAAGGTTCAAAAAACAGCACCTCTACAGATTTTGACGGAAAGTATACTTTAAAAGATGTTAACCCTACTGATAAAATTACCTTTTCGTTTGTAGGTTTGATTTCTCAAACAATTACAGTAGGAACAAGAAGCAATATTGATGTCACACTGGCATTATCCACACAAAATTTAAATGAAGTTATAGTAGGATACGGAACGCAAAAAAAAGCTAAAGTAACCGGGGCAATCTCTACAGTAGGTTCAAAAGATATTGCTGCAGTGCCCATTACAAATGCAGAATCGGCTTTACAGGGAAGAGCTGCCGGTGTTACTGTTGTAAATGGCGCGCCGGGTTCTAATCCTACCGTTACCATTCGTGGTTTGGCTACTATGGGAAATAGCGCTCCATTATACGTTATTGACGGAGTTTTGACAGGAAACCTTTCGGGACTGAGTCCTAATGATATCGAATCGATGTCTGTTTTAAAAGATGCTTCGACAACGGCTTTATACGGTTCAAAAGCATTTAATGGAGTAATTATGGTAACCACAAAAAAAGGAAAAAAAGGACCAGGTCAGCTCACTTTTAGCACTTACGCCGGTTTTCAAACCATTACCAAAAGATATGATGTTTTAAATACACAGCAATACCTGCAATATGCTAAAGATCTGGGAAGTGATTTAACAGCAAGAGCAGCTGAATTTGGAAACATTAATACCAACTGGCAGGACCAGATTTTTCAAAGCGGTTTAATGCAGGATTATAATTTAAGTTTTTCAAATGGTACAGAAACTTCTACAGCCCGTTATTCTGCCGAATATTTAAAACAGGAAGGAGCCGTTATTAATACAGGTTTTGAACGTTATTCTTTTAGAGCCAATAATACACAGGATATCGGCAGACTTAAAGTAGGAAGTAATATCGGAATATCTTTCAGTACAATCAATCCGGAACGCAGCTCAGGAGGAAGAACATTACTTGAACATGCAATAAAAATGGCGCCTTATTTACCGGTTTACAACGATGCTAGTTTAGGAGGCTATCAGGGACCAAGCGCTATTGACGGCAATGATGCAGAAAATCCTGTTCGTGTAGCAAATTTAGGGTATCAAAAAATAAACAATCTCTCAATAATAGGAAATATCTACGCTGAATTAGAGATTTTAAAAGGTTTAAAATTTAAATCACAAGTTTCATTGGATTACTATACAGGTAAAGATCATACATTCGTACCCAGCTACGCTGATGGTTCTTACCACAGACAGGCGTTTTCTACAACAAATGAAACCAACTCGCAAGGACAGACTATTGTTTACGATAACAGTTTAACATACAAGACTACTTTTGCTGCAAAACACAATTTAGAAGTCTTAGGTGTTATAACTAAAATTGACGGAAAGTCACAAAATCTGGTAGCAGGAAGCCGTTACAATATTTCAGACGAAATTGATCAGCTGCGATATAATGAAGGAAATCTAAGTTCTGCAAATTACGTAGAAAAGAATATTGGATATATTGCCCGTATCAATTATGATTATGATGATAAATACCTGCTGGCTGTTTCCGGACGCCGTGATGCATCTTCTCGTTTTGGAGCTAATAACCGCTGGGGAAATTTCTATTCAATAGCGGCAGGATGGAATATAGCCAAAGAAAGTTTTATGGAGAATTCTATTTTCAGCACTTTAAAACTTAGAGCAAGTACAGGAACAACCGGAAATGACAGAATAGACAATTACCAATACGCAGCTACATTGCTTGCTGATTATAATTACCCAATTGCAGGCGGAAATGCACCGGGAGTATCTCTGGGAGTTGCTTCAAATCCTGATTTGAAATGGGAGTCTAAAAAGGATAGAAACATAGGTGTAGATTTTGGTTTGTTTGACGATCAATTTACAGGATCTTTTGAATATTTTAATAATAAAAGCAGTGACATCCTTTTTGCAGTTCCTTTAGCAGCTTCTGTTGGATCTGCCGGAGGCGGAACTCAAATTCAAAATATTGCCGATGTAAAAGTATCCGGATATGAAATCAGTTTAAGTTACAATGACAGAAAAGGAGATTTTACATGGTCTGCTACTGCGAATTTAGGAACAAGTAAAAATGAAGTAACAAGTTTAGCACCGGGAGTTACCAGTGTATTGGGAGGTCCAACTGCAAGAGCAGGTCTAGAGAATTTTTCAAGACTTGAAGTAGGCCAGCCGTTATTTTACTTTTATGGTTACCAGACAAATGGAATTTATCAAAACCAGGCAGAAGTAGATGCTGTTTTTGGACCGGGGCAGACAAATATACAGCCGGGTGATATTAAAATTGTGGATCGTGACGGTAATAAAGTTATCAATTCAAACGACAAAACGAATATTGGAAATCCATATCCTGATTTTACATATGGTTTAAATATTACAGCAGCTTATAAAAAGTTTGATTTTAACTGTTTCATTACGGGAGTTCAGGGGAATGATATTTACAATGCCAACACTTTTGACTTAAAAGGAATGAATCGTTTGTTTAATGCCAGTACTGATGTTTTAGACAGGGCTATAGTTGCGAATGGAGTTGTTACAAATCCATCGGCAACTCTGCCTAGAGCGCAGGGAGCAGATATTAACTGGTCTTCAGCAAACCAGCGCTATATTGAAGATGGTTCTTATACGAGATTAAAAAATATCACATTAGGATATACCTTATCAGGAGAAACATTTGATAATCATTTTTCAAATATAAGATTCTATGTAAGCGGTCAAAACCTTATTACTATTACGAAGTATACGGGGTTAGATCCTGAAATTGCACGTGCAGATGGAAACGCAAATTCTGCAGGTATCGACTTAGGAAGATATCCACAGCCTAAATCAGTAATTTTTGGACTTGATGTTAAATTTTAATTTATAAGATGATGAAAAAAATAAAATATATAGTTGCAGCATTGTTGGGAGTTTTTGCAATGCAGTCATGCGACACTGCAGAATTAGAATTAAAAAATCCAAATACGCTTTCGCCCGACACTTTCTTTAAAACTGCAGCGCAGGTAGAATCTTCTGTAAATGCTGCGTATGCAAATTTGCAGACTAGAGGACTTTATGCCCGAAACCTTGCTTTTGCAATGGATCTTATGGGGCAGGATGCAGCAGGAAATCCGCAGTTAGAAGGTAATAAAAAACCTTTTCAGGATTTTTCTTTTAATGCCGGAAATGATATTATTCAGTACTATTGGGAATCTTGCTTTTTGGGAATTTCCAGAGCTAATTTTGTACTGGATAATGCAGATAAGATTAATGCTCTGCCAGATTCAGTTTTATCACAAGAGAGAAAAAATAAATTTTTAGGAGAAGCACATTTTTTAAGAGCTTATTATTATTTCCTTTTAGTAAATCGTTTTGGGGATTTACCAATTTATAAAACCGGAACTATTGTAGGCGCGGCAAGAAGCCCTAAAGCAGAAGTTTATAATTTGATTAGAGCAGATTTTGAATTTGCTTCTCAAAACCTTCTTTCTAAGAGCGGTGAACAAGCAGGAAGAGCCACAAAAGAAGCCGCTTATGCTTATCTGGGTAAAGTATTACTTTATGAAAAAAAATACGATCTGGCTTTAGCCGCTTTAAACAATGTTACAGGATTCAGCCTTGAAGATAAAGGCAGTTTTTACAACAACTTCATGGAAGAAACAGAACATGGAAAAGAATCTGTTTTTGAAATTGAATTTAATGAAAACAACGGAACTGGCAACAAATGGGATGATGCAGGAAATAGCGGCGGAACCGGTTTTGCCGAGTCAACTCTTAGAGGACAGGAATACGGTAATTTGAGCTGGTTTAATGTGTATCCGCCAGATGCGCTGCTGGATTCTTATGAGGCTGGGGATTTACGTTTTGATGATACTTTTTATGTTCCGGGTTCAAAATATTTAAAAGGAACCCTAACTATGACAGCGCAAAATTTTAATACATCTGCAGGACTTAGAAGAGCAGGCTGGAAAAAATACCAGAATTATTATAAAAAAGAGGATGAAGCCACACAATCGAGTATCAACTTCAAAGTTATGCGTTATTCAGATGTACTGCTTATGAAAGCAGAATGCGAAAACCAAAGAGACGGAGGTTCACAGACTGCCGCTATTGCCTATATCGCACAAGTCAGAGATCGTGCAGGTTTAACAACTGCCATTGCTCCAACAAAAGAGGCTGTTTTTGCTGCAATTGTGCACGAACGTAAAGTAGAATTTGCAGGAGAGCAAAGCCGTTTTGATGATATTATCAGATGGGGCATTGCGAGTACAGAATTAGCAGGAACAGGTTTTCAGGCTGGTAAAAATGAATTATGGCCAATTCCAAACAGAGAAACATCTTCTAATCCAAATATAAAACCAAGCGATAACAATCCTGGTTATTAATGATTAAATTATGTTAGATTGAGTTAAGTAAGTTAGTATTTAGGTAAACAGCGCATTTTAATGCGCTGTTTATTTTTTTAGTAAGGATGGGGAAAGTTAAAAGTCGAAAGTCTGCAATCTACAATCTGCAATCTACAATCTAAATTTCCTCATGATTATCGTCTTTCTTTCAAATCAGTTTCAATTTGAATTTCCATTTTTTTATCTATTACATAAAAGCATAATAGAACAGCGCTAATAATAAATATAAAGCCCGGATAAATACTTATTGAAAGTTTAATTCCTTCTACCGCTGCTGGCACCTGATTAACCTCTTCGGCTACATAACCATATTTAGAAAGAAAAGCCGCGCCTAACGCACTGCCAATACTAATGCCAATTTTTAATCCAAATATCATGGCCGAAAAAATGACAGCGGTCGCTCTTCGGTTGTTTTTCCATTCACTGTAATCAGCTACATCAGCAATCATTGCCCATAAAAGCGGGATAGTCACTCCATAAATAAATCCATGAAGTAATTGAGTCAAAAATACCATAGCAACAGCTGATCTGCTGTAGAAATTAAATGCCAGCAGACTTAACGCAGATAAAAAAATGAAAGTAATATAAACGTTTCTTTTGCCAAAAGCATCAGCAAGAGGTTTTGAAAACATAATTCCGAAAATCATAAAAATAATTCCTCCGGCATTAAAAAGGCTGAATGCAGATGTCGGTGCATCCTTCGGCCAGTGAAAATCTATAAAACCCATTGCCGTTAAAGAATGATTCAAATGTTCGATAAATGCTGTAAAGCCAATATCATGTAAAAAAACAATTTGGGCATCCGGATCTAAATAATATTTAAAGTAGAAAACATACATACCGCCTTTTAAAGATAAAGTGATAAATACCAGAATAGTAACCAATAACATAACCAGCCACGGACCGTTTTTAGATAAATCTATAAAATCCTGCTTAACGGTAGATTCCTGATTTTTTGCCGGAATGATTCTTTCTTTGGTAGTAAAAAAAGTAACCAGAAAACAAATCACTCCAATAACAGCAAATAGTATCATGGCATTTTTAAAACCAACAGCTTTATCGCCATTTCCTAAAATTAAAACAAAAGGCAGTAAAAGTGACTGAACTATAAATTGGGCGATCATTACAGCAACAAAACGATAGGAGGAAAGACTGTTTCGTTCTTTCATGTCGCCTGTCAAAACACCGCTTAAAGCTACATAAGGTAAATTGTTTGCAGAGTAAATTAATACAAGGAAGAAATAAGTCAGCAGGGCATAGGTTATCTTTCCAGATATTCCAAAATCCGGACTTAAAAAAGAAAGAACAGCAGCAATTCCAAAAGGTAAAGAAGTCCATAAAATCCAGGGTCTGAATTTCCCCCAGCGCGTTTGAGTACGATCTGCGATAACTCCCATAATGATATTAAAAAAAGCACCAATAAAACCGCCCGTAAAAATAATTACACTAGCTGTCCCGGCAGGAATTTTATATACATCTGTGTAAAAGAAAGCCAAAAATGTAAGCAGAGTCTGGAAAATCAAATTCGCTGCAAAATCACCTAAACCGTAACCTATTTTTTCCAGTACAGAAAGTTTCTTCAATGTAGTATTCATAAATATATCAAGTGCTTTTTTATTGGCTTTTATTTTACCATTTTAATTGCTTTAAAGTGTTTTTTATCAAATGAATAAACACTTTATCTCATTCCTTATATAGAGAACGTTATTGTAAAAATAGCCTGAAAGTTGAAATAAGTGTATCATTTTTGAAGCCTATAATAACATTTTTGAAGCATGAGTTTGTTTCAGTAAAACTATCGAATATAAATGCTTGTTTTTGTTTGAGAAATTGAAAAATATAATTTTTAAAACTCAAACTTTTATTTGAATAAAATGAAAATTCTTTTTTCAATATTCAAAAATTTAAATATAATTACACAACCAGTTGTTTTTATTTGGTTTTATTTATTTTGATATGGACTTTTAAATTGTATTGTGTTGATAAATAGTTGTTAATATGTGTTTTTTGATCATTTATATTTTTTGCGAGTTCTTTAATAAAAACAATAAAACTCATTTTAATCATTATTTTTAAATTGCAAATTATTCATGTTGTTGCGTATTATTTGTTTTTTGTTCTTTAATAATGAATATATGTTTTTTAAATTAGATATTTTTTGAATAATTAGCATAAAATTAAATTACAATCGGTTGCGTATTCATTGTTTTTGATTATATTTGTTATAAATACACTTATAAATAAAGCTGAGAACCTAAACGCAATACAATAGCTTTATTATAGAGTTGAGTTATGTTAGTTAGTTTTTCAAAAAGTCGAAAGTTTAAGCGCTTTTGGCTTTTTTTAGGATAAAAGAAAATCAAAAACCAAAAAATATGACAGTACATCATAATATTACAAATGGATACCTGAGTAAAATACGTCTTCTGCTATTGATTTTTGCTTTGATTGTTCCGGGATTAGTTATTAGCCAGAATAAAAAGAAAACAGATAGAGAACTCAAAAAGCCTCAATACCGTAATCTTTTTAAGGAAGCAGGTTACAGCCAGAATGATATTGATAAGAAATTAACCAAAGCGTATTATGATATTTTTGAAGGACCCAATAAAGTTTATTTTGAAGAAGGAGATTCTTTAGGATACGTTTCTGATGTTAAAAACAAAGATGCCCGTACCGAAGGCATGTCCTACGGAATGATGGTTGCCGTTCAATTCAATAAAAAGAATGTTTTTGATCGTCTCTGGCGATGGTCGGTAAAATATATGCAGCATCAGGACGGACCAAGAGAAGGATACTTTGCATGGAGTGTCAATCCGCAGACGAAAAAACAGAATTCTGCCGGTTCTGCTTCAGACGGCGAATTGTATTATATAACCAGTCTGCTTTTTGCTTCTAATAAATGGGGCAATGATACAGGAATTAATTACTATAAAGAAGCCAGAAGAATTTTAGATGCAATGTGGAAAAAAGACGGCACCGGAAATATCTATAATATTATAAATACGGAACACAAACAGATTTCCTTTGTACCGGAAGGCGGCGGTTACAACTGGACAGATCCTTCTTATCATGTTCCTGCTTTTTACGAAATATGGGCATTGTACGCCAAAGACGGTCACGAACAGTTTTATAAAGAATGTGCCGAAGTTTCTCGTAAATTTTTGCACAAAGCCTGTCATCCTGTAACAGGTCTGACTTCAGATTATACTGAGTTTAGCGGCGAACCGCATCCAACTCCGTGGCTTCCTCCCGGATTTCGTTATGATTCGTGGCGCGTTCCTATGAACATTGCAATGGATTATACCTGGTACGGAAAAGACAAAGAATGGCAGGAAGATTATACGAAGCGATTCCAAAATTTCCTGAGGTCAAAAGGATTAGAAACTTATGAAGATCAGTTTAACCTGGATGGTTCTACTCCAGAATTTATTCTTCAGGCAGGTCCGGTTAAAAAGCTGAGACATTCAATTGGTTTAGTAGGAACAGCTGCCACAGCATCATTAGTAAATAAAGATAAAGCAAGTATAGATTTTGTTCATGCGGTTTGGAATGCGAAATTAGAACCTTATGAAGACGGTTACTTTGATCCGTATTATGATGGATTAATGTACCTTTTTAGTTTAATGCATCTGAGCGGAAATTACCAAATTATAGTCCCAAAAGGTTAACTGCTTTTTTTATTGTGAAGCAAGTTTTACACGCACAAATCTGGCTTAATCTTTACTGAAAAAAGGCAGACTTTTCAGCTTCTAATTTCTGTTTTTCTGCATCAATTTTTTCATAATAACGTAAAATACAACATCTATGCTATTAACTGCCTCAAATGTAGTATTCTGTTGTATTATATAGAGTTATTTTTATTATTTAATAAATATTAACATCTAAACCGCAAATTATGAGAAAGTTAAACAGTATTACATTATTGATGGCATGTGTCTTAGGATTTTGTTCCTGCGCTGAAAATTCTGTAACAGAAAAAACATCAGAAGAGATGAGTACAAATGGAAGTACTAAAAAAATAGCCGGAGCTCCCTGGGTAAAACAATTTGAAGATACCTTTGATGTAGGCTCGAATTTGTCACAATGGACAAAAGAACAACGTGCCGATTACAATTCCTGGTATTGTGACTATGCCAGTTCTGTACCTACAACACAATGGCGCGATGGAAGACAATGTTTGGAAATTAAGACTACAAAATTAAGCACGTACAAGTACCAATCTGGTTTTATTACTTCTAATTACCAATACAAACCGGAAAATAATACAGAGTATATGCTTTCGGCTAATATTAAATTAATAGCGATGGATGGCGGGACTTATAAGTCTTTTAAGGATACTTATGGTGCGTGGCCGGCTTTTTGGTCTGTACAAGGAAATGGCTGGCCTACAAAAGGAGAAATCGATATTATGGAAGGTTATTCTTTTGCGCCTAATGCAAGTCGTTTTACTTCGAACATTTTTTACGGCACTACTGTTGGAAACAATTCATTAGGAAATTCTGCTGAAAGAAATTATCCTGCTAATTTTAATATAGACGCAAATAACGGATGGCACTTATATGAATCTTTTTGGAAAATGCAAAACAACGTAGTTACCGTAACCATTAAGGTTGATAATGTAACAGTTGCCACGTATACAAACAGCAGTGTGTCGAATTTGAATTTTAATAATTTTGGCACACATGCTATTATTTTTAATGTAAATGTAGGTTCAAAAGATTCGAATTTTATAGATCCGAATAAACTAAACTTATTTTCAACTGTAATGATGTGGGTAGATGATGTTACGGTTTACAAAAGACCAATTTAATATTGCCATTTTAAGAGTCAATTTTAACACATAGAGACATAGATCCCGAAGCCTTAAAAAAGGCGTTTCACTTAATTAAAATAAACATAGGGGCTATTTGTTAGAAAAATAACTCATAAATCACGATCAAATAAAAAAGCCTGCGAAATCTATGTTTCACAGGCTTTTATTTTATTAGATAATCTTCAGATTTAATCTAAACCTTCTAAAAATCCGGTATGTGAACTTTTGACTGCAAAATTAGAATCGTACAATAAAGGCCAGTCATTTCCTGGATGATTCAGTTCAGTGCTGTACGGAATCCATGATTCATTATCTTTCATTCCCCAAATAGTTAAGGCGTATTTATTTGCTGCCGGAAGCGCATTATAAATTTTTACCATTTCTTTATATTTTGCTTTTTGAGCCAGTCTTCTTTCATTTGTAAAACTAGAAATATCATTAAATTGGTTTACTTGTATATCCAATTCCGAAACATGAATTTTTAAACCTTTTGCCACCGCTCTGTTTAGATCTGTTTCTATCTGTGCTTTGGTTGGGCTCAAATAAGTGTTGTGCATTTGAAAACCAACACCGTCAATAACTTTTGCAGTTTTTAAATCCTCTAAAATAGCAAACACTTTATCTTGTTTTGCAATATTAGTTGACGTAGCATAATCATTATAGAATAACAATAACGAAGTGTCACCAGCCGCTATTGCAGCATTTCTTGCCCATTGAAAACAGTCTTTTACATAGTTTGGTCCCATTCGCTGCAAGAAAATTGTATTTCTCATAGCACCGCCGTTATCATCAACAGCTTCGTTAACCACATCCCATGATTTTACTTTTCCTGCATAATGTGTAACCACATCTGTGATGTATTTTTTTACTTCTGCAGCAAACTCAGCATCAGTACCAGAGAAATCTTTCAGCCATTGCGGCACTGCATTATGCCATACTAAAGCATGACCGTGCACATTGATGTTATTGGTATTTCCATACGCTACAATTTTATCAGCCACGGTCCAGTTGTAAACACCGCTTGCTGTCGAAATTTGATCCATTTTCATTTCGTATTCTGCAGAAATACTGCTGAATTCATTTCTCAGGATAACATCATAAGGCGTTCCGTTTGTAAGTTGTGAAGCTTTTATTGCCATACCTACAAAAAACGGGTTCGCTAATTTATTTACTTTAATCTTTAAAAAAGTTGGATCTTCAGGAATGCCGTTAGAGCCGGTAGTAACCACACTAATCACATTTGAATAATCGGAAATTTGGGCTTCTGTCTTAGCTCTCACTCGGTAATAATATTGTGTTCCGCCGGTTAATCCAGTTACAACTTCATTTAAATCAGTAACTTCTTTTGAATTGTAATTAGGAAGAATAGTGGTAAAATCTTCGCTGGTTGAAACATCTAAAAGATAACTTTTTGAATGGGAAACATAATTCCATTTTGCTTTAAAACCGTTATCATTTACATCTTTTGGAGCGTTGGCAACTGGTGTTTCCAGAATTTCAGCGGCGTCGTTATCGTCCTTTGAGCACGCATTTAGAAAAAAGACGACGCTTATGAGCATTAATAAAAATTTACTTTTCATACTGTTTTTTTATTATAGAATATTCTCTATTGTTAAGATGAATACTCTGATTTATAGTTTCTGTTTTTTTATTATATAACACATTGGTTGTAATTACTTTATTCGTTTTTCTAGAATCATAAAAAAATAAACACATAGAAACATAGATTACAAAGCCCTAAAAAAGGCGTTTCACTTATTGAAAATAAACATAGTGCGCTATGTGTTAGAAACATGTTTCTTTTTATAGTCTTTTTCAAGAAATAAAAGCTATGTTTCTATGTGTTAACATAATTATACCAATGGGGTTATATAGTTTACTTTATAAAAGAGGCTGTTTTGACCACAGCCTCTTTTTAATTTAAAATAAATTATTGATAACGAATTTTAATATTATCAAATTTAATGGCACTTGGATTAGGTGAATCTCCCTGAGCCACTCCAACTTTAATTTCGTTAATTTTAGAAGGATTTAACGTTGCAGCTGTATTAGATCCAAAACCGTAATTATCTTTAAAATCAGCAATTGAAATGGTTTTTGTAGCCCAGTTTACATCGGTGATTTTAAAGTTATATCCATAGTTTACGCCGTCGATAGTATTTAACTGGATTGCAAAATTAGCTCCAACAACATTTGCACTTACATCAATATCGATAAAAGCTTTTGTTGCATCTGTATTAGAAGCACTTAAGAAACTGGCTCCGCCGCCGCCACTGCTTCCGTTATAACCATTTGCATTTGAACCGCCCCAGACTAATGTGGTGTAATTTCCTGTTGGACCGCCTGCTGTAGCGGTATTAAAACTTTCTATATCGCCGTAAGAAGTCCATTCTGTTCTGGCGCCATTTCCGTCAAAATCAGATACTAAAACGATTGTTGCAAAATCGATTGTTTTCTTTGCGGTACCGCCCGGCGTAGTAATGGCAAGTTCTGATCCTGAAACGGCATTTGCAGGTAAACCAATAACAATAGAAGAAGATGATTTTACAGTATAACTTACCGCTTTTCCGCCTAAGGTTACTGATGAAATATTATAAAACCATGTTCCTTCAATTTCCAATGGAAATCCCGGAGTTGCTGCTGCCGGAATTGTTTTTGTAATTGTTGGATCAGGTTGTAAAATTTCAATATTCTTAGTTACTGAACCAGATGCGGTTGTAAATGTAATGGGCTGAACACCAAATCTGCTTCCTAATTTTTCATCAAAAGGAATAGTGAAAATAAACGATTTATCTGAATTATAGTTGGGATTGAAAGTGATGTTAATAGTATTGTCCAGCGTAATCTTTTTTAATCCCTGCAAACCATTGCCTTCAACTCTGACTTTGTTTTGAGGAAACGCCTGATTAAGTAAATCTCCGGGTTCAGCAACCATAGCTTCTACGTTTGCAGTAACCGCATCGTCATTTTGGCAGGCTGTAAAAGAAGCCAGTGCCAAAAGAATCAGAATTCTATATTTTATTTTATTGATCATGGTATAAGTTAGTTAAAGTTAAATGGAACCGGAGGTTCTAATAATGATGGATTAGTATCAATAGCAGACTGTGGTAACGGCAGTTCAAAATAATTGCTTCCCGGAGTTATCTTTCTTGAAATCAATTCTGTTCTGGCATCATCAGAATAAAAACCAACTTCCTGCTGTGAAATAATGGCTGTTGCTTCAGCCAGTCCGCGGCGTTTTAGGTCAAAGAAATATTGTCCTTCCAATGCAAATTCAACTCTTCTTTCGTTAAACAATTCATCTCTTGTCAATACTGTTTTAGCCGGCAGTCCTGCTCTTGCTCTTACTTCATTAAAAGAACTTAAAGCAGATGCAGAAGTTGTAGAACCAGCTCCGGCCAAAATTGCCTCAGAATTCATTAATAGAATATCAGAATATCTTAAAATGATGGTGTTTTGTGAAGTTCTCATAAAGAATACATCGTTTCTTTCTGCGGCAGAACCTACAATGTATTTTCTGAAATTAGCCGCTGTAGAAGAGTATATTTTTTTATACGTAAATCCGCCTTGGTTTTTTAACAATTCAGGGTAGAAGTCACCATCTGTCATGATTGTGCTTTTCTTTCTGGTATCTTTTGGTTCAAATCCATTTTGTAATGAGATAGAAGGAAGGTAAACTCCCCATCCGTCACCACCGCCTGTAATTCCTGTACCTCCCGGAACGATATATGCCTGATTGGTATTTTGTGTTCCCCATTCTGTTGCAATAGCTTTCCATTGCAGGGCAAACATACTTTCGGCACTGTTATTATTTTCCGGACTGCTGAATAAGTTTCCGTAATCCTGAATTAAAATATATTGGTTACCAATAATTTTTTGGGTTAAAGCAGCACATTCTCCATATTCATTTAATGTCAAGTGTACTTTTGCTAAAATTCCCATTGCTGCATATTTGGTCACATATCCTTTTTTTGCGGCCCTTTCTGGTAAATTTTCAACGGCATATTCTAAGTCTTGTTTGATGAATTTATAAACATCAGAAACAAGATTTCTTTTTGGCTGTGCTGCAGAACCTGCTTTGTTAATGATTGGCACAGCTCCAAAAGTTCTTACCAGATAGAAATAAGCATTTGCTCTCATGAATCTTGATATAGCAATAGCATTTTTATAGGATGCTTCCGGCAGTTCGCTTTTTCTGTCCTCAACTAAACTCATTAAATTATTAGATTGATCGATAACCGAAAACAATGAAACATATCCTTCTGTCAGAATTGGATTTTGCGACGTTACCTGAGCATCTTTAAACTGAGCATAAGCACCATCAAAAGTAAAAGCATTACCGGCGTACATGTCTCCAACGGCAATTAGGAATTTATCATTAAAGGTAAACCACGGTTTAAAATACAAACTCTCGGCAATTCCGTCAAAAGCCGTAACGCCTTCAGGTAAATCGCCTGGTGTTAATTGATTTTCAGATGGTGCATCCAAAAAATCATCTGAACAAGAAAATAAAGACAGCAATGGTATCAGCATTCCCATCATAAAAAGTTTAAAAAGTTTTTTCATAACTATTTTTTTATGTTAATGATTATGAATCATTAAGTTAAATGTGTTTTTTATCAATCTTAGAATTCTAAATTCACTCCTGCAGAAATTGTTCTTGGAACTGGGTAACGACCTAAATCAATTCCGCTCAGGGTTATATTCTGGTCTAAATTTCCAAGGGCAGGGTCAAAGCCGCTATATTTTGTAAACGTGTATAAATTTTGAACGTTTACATACAATTTTACTTTAGAGATAAAAGAGTTATCGAATATTTTGCTTGGTAAATCGTAGCTCAACGAAACATTTTGAATTCTTAAGTAAGAACCATCTTCCACAAATCGATTCGAAATTCTTCCGTTACCATTTGGATCATTAAGAGTAATTCTCGGCACATCAGTATTTTCGTTTACACCAGGTTCAAAAGCATGTATTGCCTGAGTGCTGACATTTCCAAATCTATCGCCAAATCCCGGATAAATTCCGTCTATGTAATGACGGGTAAAATTGTAGATCTGGTTGCCCTGGCTTCCTGTTAAAACTATTCCAAGATTGAAGTTTTTATATCTAAAGTTATTGGTAACAGCATAGGTAAAATCAGGAATAGCATCTCCAATAGCAGTCTGGTCTTTACTGTCAATTTTTCCGTCGCCGTTAAGATCCTTAAAACGAATATCTCCAATTCCTGTTCCTGCTTCCTGAACTGGTCCTGCAGCTAATTCTGCAGCGTTTTTAAATAAACCATCGGTTACATAACCGTAAAATTGTCCTACCGGCTGTCCTTCTGTAGTTCTGGTAACGTTGTATAAATCGAATTGAACTTTTCCTAATAACGATTTACCTTCACCTTGAAAACGAGTCAGCTCGTTATTGTATTTTGAAAAAATAATAGTAGTGTCCCAGTTAAAATTTTCGGTTGCAATATTTCTTGTATTCAAAGTAAGTTCGATACCTTTTGTTACAATTTCACCCGTATTCAGGTAATAATTAAGGGCACTTTGATTTGATTCGTCATTGATTTGTTTGGTTAAGAAATCAGATGAGTTTTTAACATAATAATCAAAATCTAATTTTACTCTATTGTTAAGCATTGCCAATTCGAAACCAGTATTGAATGATTTAAGAGATTCCCATTTGATATTTGGGTTTCCTAAATTGTCAATTGTCGGCGATACACCACCAAACGGAGAAGAAAGTAATGACAATATAGTCTGGTATCTGTTTGCCGGAATGTTTTGATTTCCAACTGTACCGTAACCTGCTCTGAATTTTAAGTAATTGATGCTGTTTGATAAAGGTTCAAAAAACTTTTCGTTACTAACTGTCCATCCTCCAGAAAAAGAAGGGAAATAACCCCATTTATTATTAGGTCCAAAGTTGGATGAAGCATCTGCTCTTATTGAGGCAGAGAAAGAATATCTATCAGAAAAACTGTAATTTAACCTTGAAATGTAAGAAGTCATTGACCATCTGCCAGAACCATTTCCGTTTACTGCCGTATCAATATCACCAATATTTAAATTTGTGAAATTTTTGTTTAAAAATTCACCTGATCTGTAACCGCTTAAATATTCATAACGGCTTTCCTGCGCTTCCTGACCTAATAAGAAAGTAAAATTGTGTTTCTCGCCGATAGTTTTATTGTACGTCAAATAGTTTTTGATGTTCCAATAATAACTTTGATCCTGCTGTTTGAATGATTTGTTTAAAAGTTCATTTACGTTTCCTAAAGTATATTTAGGGGCAAAAGTGCTGCTTTTTGCAAAATTTAAATCATATCCTAATTCAGTTCTAAAAACTAATCCTTTTATCAGTGTAAAATCGGCAAATAAATTTCCGTTAATTTTAAATCTTTCGGTAGTCGAATTATTGTATTCAGACAAAGCGATTGGGTTAGTTGCCTCATTTGCCGAAGATCCTAAACCGCTTGTTGGTCCCGCATAAGAACCATCTGGAGTTCTAACTGGTAATTCTGGAGATTGTCTTAAAGCGTTCATAACCAATCCGCCTCTGTCATCGTTTCGTACGACTTGCTGAGACGATTTACTAACTGATAGGTTGTTTCCAATTTTAAGCCAGGATTTTACATTAGAATCAACGTTTAATCGCATAGATAATCTGTTGAAATCTGAGTTTAAAACAATTCCTTCCTGATCAAAATAGTTTAAAGAAGTATAATAACGTGTTCCTTCTTTTTCGCCTGAGAATGACAGCTGATGATTGTACATGGTAGCAGTTCTAAAAAGTTCATCCTGCCAGTTTGTTCCATTGCCTAATAAATTAGGTTTTTGATATTGATACGGAACAGGCTCGCCATTTAGTTTGTAAATTTTTGCCTGATATGCGGCATATTCAGGCAGGTTTAAAACATCAACGGTATTTCTTATTTCCTGAGTTCCTAAATAAGTTTCGTATGTAAATTTTGATTTTCCTTTTTTCCCTTTTTTGGTTGTAATCAAAACGACTCCGTTTGCACCATTTGCACCATAAATGGCAGTTGCCGATGCATCTTTTAAAATGTCAATAGTTTCAATATCTGAAATATTCAAACCAGACAAAGCTGAATTTTTAGTTTGTCCGTTTCCTCCGCCTAAAGCACTGAATGAAAATGTGTCGTTGTTTTTATCAGCAAAAACCGGAGTTCCGTCAATAACATACAAAGGTTCATTTCCGTTAATAGACGTAATCCCTCTAATCTGCACAGAAATTCCTCCTCCGGGTGTTCCTGAATTTTGAGTCACGTTTACACCTGCAGCTTTACCTACAAGCGCCTGATCGATAGAAACAAAAGGTTTGTCCTGAATTTCAGAAGCTTTAATAGAGGAAACGGCACCATTTATATCTTTTCTTTTTGATGTTCCATATCCAATAACAACTACTTCATTTAATTTTTCGAGGTCACTTATCATGGTAACCTGCATAACCGATTTTGTGTCTGCTGGTATTGAGAGGTTTTTATATCCTACATAACTAAAAAGCAGCAATGCTTTTGGCTCTACATTGTTTAATACAAAACTACCGTCAAAATCAGTAACGGTTCCGTTTTTCGTTCCTTGTACTATTACGCTGACACCAGGCAGGCTGGCACCGCCAGATGTTACTTTACCTTTAACAGTTTGAGCGTAGAAAAAATTTCCCCACATACATACTATTAAGCACAATAGTTTTTTTAATGTTCTTTTCTGCATAAAAATTTGGTTGTTAGTTTACTTTAATAATTAGTTAATCGTTAAGTTTTATAAAAAAACATTTAAAATTTTAGTCTTTTGCCGGTTGGTATTTTTGAGTTTTGACAGCGGCACTTTTTTCTTAAATATTTCTTAACGAAAGTATATTGTAGAGGTGTTGTATTGTAGAACGGATGATGCATATTGTGCAACAGATGATGCAAAAAAAACATCTGAACCCCCGAAATCAGTAAAATAAACACCCTGATGCATCAAAACAAGTACTGAGGTATTGCTAATTTTTTTTCATAAAAAATACTGTTTGTTTAAAATATCGAGTCAATATTTTTTATATGTTGATTTTTGCCTGAAATTCAAAAGTCGGTTTTTTGAAAAAAATCACTGACAAAAAAAGAGCTTCGATTGTAACCGAAGCTCTTTTTAAATTGATTTTTGTCTGCTTTATTCTTTTGTTCTTTTTTCCTGAGTAGGCAGATAGCCGTATTTAATTTTATAACATTTGGCAAAATAGGAGGGAGAAGTAAAACCAACTTTATAGCTTATCTCATTAATATTATTGTTGCCTTGTTCTATGAGCTGTTTTGCTTTTTCTAATCGTACATTTCGAATAAATTCGTTTACAGAAACGCCTGTCAGTGTTTTTATTTTTCTGTACAGCTGGCTTCTGCTCAGGTAGATTTTAGAAGATAGGACTTCTACAGTCAATTCCGGCTCGCTGATGTTTTCGTTGATGAAATGCAGAATTTTTTGAATGAAGTCATTATCCAGTGATGTTGTTTTTTCTTTTCCTTGTTTGGTAATACCGCTGTAAAATTTCTTAAACATGATCTGCCTGCTGGTAATAAGCTGCGCCAGACTTGATTTTAAGATATCCAGTTCAAAAGGTTTACTCAAATACATATCTGCGCCTGAATCTATGCCTTCTAATCGGTCTTTGACCATTGCTTTTGCCGAGAGCATTAACAAAGGAATATGACTTGTTTTTAAGTCTCCTTTTATGTTTTTACACAGCTGTAATCCATCCATGACCGGCATAATAACATCTGTAATGATTAAATCCGGTAATTTTTGTACGGCAAGTTCGTAGCCTTTTTTACCATTTTCGGCTGTAATAACTTTGTATGACTTGCTTAATTCCTGTTTTAGATAATTTCGCAGTTCAGGATTGTCCTCAACAATTAAAACGGTATATGATTTTGCAGTTTCTTCTGCAGCGTTGTCAATTGACGTTTCTGTAAAATCATCTTCATCAGTTTGATTATTAGCAGCGTCAAATAAAAATTGATTTTTGTTCTTTTCTATTTTAAAAACCTCATCAATAATTTCACTTTTCTTATAAAAAGAATTGCCTAAAGGAAATGTGACTTTGAATTTTGTGCCTTCTCCAACTTGGCTTTCAACCTCAATTTTTCCTTTATGAAGTTCAATAAATTCTTTTACAACCTCTAAACCAATTCCTGTGCTGCCATAATAATCTTTGTTTACATTATTGACCTGATAAAAGCGGTCAAAAATTCTATTGAGATCTTTTTTGCGTATTCCAGAACCGGTATCTGTAATGGTTATAGAGTAAGAAGGAACTTTTTCTCCATCAATTATTAAAGCATTATCTGTTTCGGCTGTATCTATAAAAATAGTGATAGAACCATTGTCAGGTGTAAATTTGAATGCATTAGAAATAATATTAAAAAGTATTTTTTCCAGCATTTTAGGATCAAGCCAGTCTTCAAGTTCATCTTGAGTTGATTCAAAGTTAACGGTTATGTTTCTGGCTGCTGCCTCTTCATCAAAATATCCAATAATTCCTTCTGTAAAAGCTGTGACATCTACTTTTTTGGCCTGAAGTGAAATTTTGTTAAACTCTAATTTATTAAAATCCATAAGCTCATTAATTAGTCTCGAAAGTCGGTCAGAGCTTTTGTGTACAATTTTTAATTTATTATGAATTTCAGGCGATAATTTTTTGCTTCTTAAAATGTCTTCCAGCGGATTAATAATAAGCGTTAAAGGTGTTCTGAATTCATGTGAGATATTGGTAAAAAACTGTAAT
>Ga0157371_10001641_pt1 | contig 22885 bp, 20 predicted proteins | sample C45metaG_FD_113462 | JGI IMG/M metagenome (GOLD analysis project Ga0157371, IMG submission 113462) | Corn rhizosphere microbial communities from Kellogg Biological Station, Michigan, USA - C4-5 metaG | ecosystem: Host-associated > Plants > Roots > Rhizosphere > Soil | place: USA: Michigan...
ATGGGGGCAAAGGACATCAATACGATCATGCCCTGGACCATGTTTGCAGGAATGGACACCTCAGATCTGAGATCAATTTATGCTTATTTGCAAACTGTGAAACCCATGAATAATAAAGTGACTCATTTTGTTGCAAGGAAATGAAGATGATCCTTTTTAGCTTGATTTAATTATTACAGGTAAACTCCTTTGTGTATCCGTTCTTTGATGCTTATAAATAAATGATCAGAGGTTGATAAAATTTCAGATTTAATTTTTAATAAATTATCCGATTCATTTGAACTTACCGTTTCATTTAAAATACTTTTTTCTAAAAGATTATTCACAATCCTGTAATCATGCCATTTTCCAAGCAACTCAAGAAAGTTATTTTCTTCCTCTATCAAATTCCGGGCTTGAGGATGCTCAATTATCTTTCTTGTATAGAAATCAATTTTTAAAAGTTTTCTGATCGTGTGAAGGTTGGCTGGCAGCAAGGGATCTATTTGAAAAAAATGGTTGATTTTATTCCTTTTGCTTTCAATAAACAGATCAAGATCTTTTCTGTCAATTTTTTTAATGAAAGGTTTAATTTTTCCAAGTAAATGTTTAATTTTTGCCGGCCTCATCTGATTATGCAGAGAAGCAAACTTTATTTTTTCTTTTTTTATCCTTTGCTCTAAATGAAATAAATATTGGTCAATAAAGTGGCTGCCATTTTCTTGTAGTATTGATTGTTCCAGTTGACAATTACGGATCTTTCCCGTCTGTTTAAACAGGTTTTTTATTGATTTGAAATAGGTATTCTTTTTAAATGATCTTAAACAAAACTCCAAAGAGATCAAAAAAGCATTCAGCTTTTTAATTTCCACTCTAAACTTATGATAATCTTCTTTTTCAAAGGTCTCAGGAGGCTTTTCTAAGCATTGGACAATATTCTTTTCTATTTTTTTAAAGTATTTTAAATATGATTCAGAAGTTTTCATAAAGATTTAATGCTTCACCTTTTCCTTTAGGTGTTTCATCAACTATTTTGCCAAAAGCAATCATTTATGAATTGATTCACGGTGAGGTATAGACGAAGAATTTAGTCTTTACTTCAACAGATATTCTTTCAGATCCTCAAAGTCCGGATTCATACGCTGGCTCTTCTTTTCTTTTTTAAGGATCTGGCTGATGTTTTCAGGAATGGGAACTTGTCGTTGAATTACTGTTTCAACAATATCATAAAATTTTACCGGATGGGCAGTCTCTAAAAGATAACCTTTTTGATGCGGATGTTTTTTTAAATAATTATGCAAAGCACAATAGGCGACTGCTCCATGCGGATCTAATAAATAATCTTCTTTTTGATCAACTTCTTTTATAGTTTCTCTTGTTTGTTCATCGGAAATACTAACGCTGCTTAATGTATTTTTTAAATCTAAAAACTGGTGATTGAACAATTCCAATATTCTTACAAAATTACTTGGGTTGCCCACGTCCATTGCGTTTGAAATGGTTGCTATTGCTTTTTGTGGTTGGTATTTTTCAGTCTTTAAAAATTCGGGAACAACTTTATTGGCATTACAGGCTGCAATAAAATGTTTGACGGGCAAACCAGAAATATGCGCCAAAATTCCTGCACAAATATTCCCAAAGTTTCCACTTGGTACAGATATTACCGGAGGATTTTTTTTGTCCGCCCATTGTTTCCAGGCAAAGAGATAATAAAATTGTTGCGGCAACCATCTTGCCACATTGATGGAATTGGCAGAAGTGAGAAATAATTGCTTATTCAGCGCTTCATCAGAAAATGCCTGCTTCACCATTTGCTGGCAATCATCAAAAGTTCCTTTTACTTCTATTGCCTGAATATTGTGTCCTAAAGTAACCAGTTGTTTTTCCTGCACACTGCTCACTTTGCCGGAAGGATATAAAATGACCACGTCGACACCGTCTACATTAAAAAAACCATTGGCAACAGCACCACCGGTATCGCCGGAAGTAGCGACTAAAACCGTAATTTTTTTATCATTATTTTTTACAAAATATCCAAGACACCGGCTCATAAATCTGGCGCCAATATCTTTGAACGCAAGGGTGGGGCCATGAAATAATTCCAAAGAAAATATTTCCTGATTTACCGTTTTTAAAGGGATTTCAAAATTGATAGTTTCTGCAACAATCTTTCTTAATTCATTTTCCTCAATGACACTTCCGATAAAAGGCTGAATGATTTTAAATGCAATTTCTTCATCGGGATATTTTTCAATTTCTTTATAAAAATCTTTATCATGTTTTGGAATTTGTTCAGGAAAATACAAACCTTTATCAGGTGCCAAACCACGGATAGTAGCTTCTTTAAAATCGACAATAGGGGCAGTTTTATTAAGACTATAATATTTCATTTATGTTTTATTTTCAGTAATGACGCTTGTTTTAAAGGATTTGTTTATTCTGCTTTCTCAACGATTTTTACTCCTTCAGGATTAATCTCTGTGACGTAAGTTTTATAATCAATTCCTATTTTTTCATAAATTTCTTTCATGATCTCTTCTACTTTTTTTGCAGTACCTTCTTCTTTGCTGATCATAAAAATAGAAGGGCCTGAACCTGAGATTCCTCCACCCAACGCGCCAGCTTCTTTGCAATTTTTTTTCACTTCATTAAAACCGGGAATCAGAATACTTCTCACCGGTTCGATGATCACGTCTTCCATCGAACGGCCAATTAATGCCGAATCATTTTTCATAAAACCAGCAATTAATCCTCCAATATTTCCCCATTGCTTAATCGCATCTTTTAACAAAACCTCCTTTCTCAAAATCTGCCGCGAATCAGAAGTACGAACTTCGATCTGCGGATGAACAACTGAAATAAACAGATCCGGGGAGCTTAAGGCAATAACATCCAAAGGAAAAATAGAACGGACCAGAGTAACGCCGCCGTAAATACAGGGAGAAACATTATCAGCATGTTTAACTCCACCGGCAATTTTTTCACCATTCATTGCAAACCGGACGAGGTCTTCTTTTAAAAAGATATTTCCCAATAAATGATTCGCCGCAACAACTGCTCCCGCGGAACTCGCCGCGCTTGAACCAAGCCCACTGCCGGGCTTTATATTTTTATGAATGGTTAAATTAAATCCAACCGGCTTTTTATATTCATCCATTAAAGCCTGCAATGCCGCACCGGAAACATTCTTCTCAGCATCTTCCGGCAAATTATATTCATCGGTATGTTTGATGTGTATTCCGGGTTCATCACATAGCGATAAAGTCATTTCATCGAAAGGAGCTTTCAGTGCCATTCCTAAAATATCAAAACCACAAACAAGATTTGCAATGGTTGCCGGGGCGATAATTTTTATTTCTTTCATTTCTTTTTAAATTCTTACTGAACGAATAATATCTGCAAAAACTCCTGATGCAGTTACTTCAGCGCCGGCACCAGCACCTTTTACAACAAGTGGCTGACCTGTATAACGATTGGTGTAAAACAATACCACATTGTCCTTCCCGTACAAATGATAAAAATCGTGACTTGAATCTATTTGCTGCAATCCTACTTTCGCTTTTCCGTTTTCGTATGTTGCCACAAACTTTAATTTTTTCCCTGCCTTATTTGCTTCATCAAATATCTTTTTGAAATGCGCTTCATTTCTTCCCATGCAATTATAAAAATCTTCAACAGAACCTTCCATACATTCGGCAGGCATAAAAGCATTATTTTCTATATCTTCCATTTCAATCTTTTCTCCTGATTCACGTGCAAGAATCATGATCTTTCTAACGACGTCCACACCACTTAAATCCAACCTCGGATCGGGTTCTGTATATCCTTCATCCTGTGCCTGTCTCACTACCTTTGCAAAACTTTCAGTTCCGTCATAATGATTGAAAACAAAATTTAAAGTGCCACTTAAAACCGCTTCAATTTTATTGATTTTGTCGCCGCTCAATAGCAAATCATTCAGCGTGCCAATGACAGGCAATCCTGCGCCAACATTGGTTTCAAAGAGAAAGTGAACATTAAATTCACGTGCGAGATTTTTTATTTTTTCATAACGCCTTAATTTGGAAGAAGCAGCAATTTTATTGCATGCAACAATGGAAACACTTTGTTGCAAAACGTCTTCATATTGACTGGCGACATTTTCATTTGCCGTTACATCGACAAAAACAGAATTACGCAAATTCTTGGATTGAATGGTATTGACAAACTGTGAAAGATTCATGGCTTCACTGTTTTGCAAAAGCTCTTTCCAGTTTTTTAAATCGATTCCTTTTTCATTGAACAACATTTTTTTACTGTTCGCAATTCCTACCACCCTGACTGATAAATGCAGATTTTTCTGAAGATAATTTTGCTGTTGCAATAATTGTGAAAGCAGCCGTGATCCTACATTCCCTGTTCCTGCAATAAATAAATTTACCTGCTTATAAGTTGTTTCAAAAAATTCTTCATGCAGAACATTCACTGCTTTTTTTACATCTTTTGTTGCAATTACCGCGGAAATATTTCTTTCAGAAGATCCTTGTGAAATTGCTCTTACATTCACCCCATTCTTTCCCAAAGCGCTAAACATTTTTCCGCTAATTCCCGGATGGCTTTTCATTCTGTCTCCGACCAATGCAATGATCGCCAAATCTTTTTCAACGATCAAAGGCTCTACTTTCATTCTTTCAATTTCAATAGCGAAAGCCTCATCAACAGCTCTTTTCGCTGTTTCTGCAGAAGCTTCTTCTATGCCCACACAAATGGAATGTTCTGAAGAACTTTGCGTAATTAATATCACATTGATCTGTTCGTTTGCCAGTGTTTCAAATAGTCTTTTAGAAAAACCAGGAATGCCAGCCATACCGCTTCCTTCAAGGCTTAGCAATGCAATTTTACTGATACTTGAAATTCCCCGAACACTGCTGTCCGTTTTTATGGAGGAATTTTCAATTAAGGTTCCATGATGTTCCGGAGCAAAAGTACTCTTCACCCAAACCGGAATATTTTTCTTCATCACCGGCTGAATGGTTGGAGGATAAATTACTTTAGCGCCAAAATGAGAAAGTTCCATCGCTTCGCGATAAAGCACATGAGGAATTATTTTGGCATTGGAAACGATGCGCGGATCGGCGGTCATCATACCACTGACATCAGTCCAGATTTCCAAAGCGCTTGCATCCAAAGCAGCAGCAACGATGGAGGCTGTATAATCTGAACCGCCTCTTCCTAATGTTGTAGTGATGCCGTTTTTATCAGAAGCAATAAAACCCGGAACAATAAAAAAAGACTCTTTTGAAGCAGAAAAATAATCATGTATTTTTTGACTGGTCACTTCAAAATTTACCACCGCATTTTCATAATTAGAGTTGGTGGAAATCATCTTTCTTGCATCTACCCATTTGTTTTCAAAACCGGCAGACTGAAATTTTGCAGAAATAATCTGGGACGATAATAATTCTCCGAAACTCATCACTCTGTCTTTGGTTCTTGGAGTTAATTCCTGCAGTAAATAAACTCCGTTACAAATGTCCTCGATTTCGTTGCATTGTTGTTTTACCATGCTTAACACACGGCTTTGCTGGGATACCGGCAGTAATTGCTTTACCATTTCCAGATGGCGGTTTTCAATCTTTTGTAATTCTTCTTTGTAAAGATCATTTCCTTTGGAAGCCAATACAATACTGCTTATCAGCGCATCAGTTGTGCCTCCTAAAGCGGAAACAACTACCACTAATTTTTCTTTTTGAAGCCGGTCTTTAAGGATTGAAACAATCTTATTAATATTTTCACTATTGGCTACCGATGAGCCGCCAAATTTTAATACACGCATATTTTTTGAATTATTAAAATGAAATTTTTAAGTTTCACCCGAAGGTGGAGAAAGCATGAAGCCCAATGGATGATATGGAAATGTACAACCCTTAACGGGTTGTAATAATGGTAATGATGGTAACAGCAGAAATTAAAATTACAGCCGGAAGCAAGGGAAATTTTAAAAGGAAATTTTGTTTCATCTTATAAATAGACGATGAAGGTAGTATAGAAAAATTAAAAAGGGAAAATAAAATATTTTTTTTGAAAAAATAATACAGCGTTAAACCATTTAAGGTTTCTCATTTTGCAACCTTTATTCTGCTGCAACGGTTTCCAAATCTTTATTGGCCAACTGTCCGCAAGCCGCATCAATATCTTTTCCGCGGCTCAAGCGCAATCTGACATTCACGCGGTGTGCAGCGAGATAATCCATAAATTTTTGAGTGGCTTCCTTTTCGGGTTTTTGATAATCAGCGTTTTCAATAGGATTGTATTCGATCACATTAATCAGATGGCATGGCACCTGGCGATAAATTTTTATCAGATCATCTGCATCTTTCAAAGAATCGTTTTCATTTTTAAATAAAATGTATTCAAACGTGATATCGTTTTTCGTTTTTTCATAAAAATAATTCAGCGCATCAATCAAAGACTGGATATCATTGGTTTCATTGATCGGCATGATTTCACTCCGCTTTTTATCGTTTGCCGCATGAAGTGACAGCGCAAGGTTGAATTTAACGCCGTCATCACCCAACTGACGGATCATTTTAGAAATGCCGGAAGTAGAAACGGTAATTCTTCTTGAGCCCATTCCAAGCCCGTCAGGCGCTGTAATTCTTTCAATTGCTTTCAATACATTTTTGTAATTCAGCAGTGGTTCGCCCATGCCCATAAAAACGATGTTGCTTAGCTTTTTACCGTACGTTTTCTCAGCCATTTCATTTAATAAAGCTGCCTGATCATAAATTTCATCGAAAGTAAGATTGCGCTTTCTGTCCATAAAACCAGTTGCACAAAATTTGCAGCTCAAACTGCAGCCAACCTGTGAGGAGACACAGGCAGTCTGCCTGTCTTCAACCGGAATTAAAACGCCTTCCACCAAATGTCCATCAAAAGTTTTGAAGCGGCTTTTGATCGTTCCATCGCTGCTGTACTGTGATAAATTATTCGTTAAAGCGGGTAAAGAAAAATTATCAGAAAGATTCCCGCGAAGTTCCTTGCTAAGATTAGTCATGTCTTCAAAGCTGCGGGCATGTTTCTTCCAAATCCATTCCCATACTTGCTTTGCACGGAATCTCTTATCTCCAATTGATAAAAAATATTCAGTTAATTCATCCAATGTCAGCGTTCTGATATTTTTTTGAGCATTCATTTTGCAAAGATGAATCAATTGTTGAATTGTTAAATGGTTTTAATTGTTAAATTGATAAGAAATGAAAATATTTATCTTGCACTTTACTTAATTTATAAATGAATGGAAACTGTTTATGTTGTTGATGCAGTAAGGACCGCCATAGGAAGATACGGCGGGGCTTTGAGCATGATCCGTCCGGATGATTTGCTGGCTGATGTGATAAAAGCTTTGATAAAAAGAAATGGGAAAATTGATCCAAAGGAAATTGAAGATGTGATTGCGGGGGATGCCAACCAGGCAGGGGAAGACAACCGGAATGTAGCGCGGATGGCAGTTTTGATCGCTGGTTTGCCTGTTTGTGTTGCAGGAAATACGGTGAACCGTTTGTGTGCCAGTGGCCTGCAGGCCATTATGGATGCTTCCCGCGCAATTATGGTTGGCGATGGAAATATTTTCCTTGCCGGTGGCGTGGAAAGCATGACCCGTGCGCCTTTTGTTATGGCTAAATCTGAAGGTGCATTCGGCCGGAAAACACAGATATTCGACTCTACAATCGGATGGCGGTTTCCGAATAAAAAGTTAACTGAAAAATACTATCCGTATTCCATGGGAGAAACAGCAGAAAATGTAGCAAAGCAATGGAATATTTCCCGGGAAGGGCAGGATCAGTTTGCCTTCGAAAGTCAGCGAAAATATTTTGAATCGTTAGCAGCCGGAAAATGGAAAGATGAAATTGTTCCAGTGGAGATCACTCCTAATAAAACTGACAAGATTATTTTTGAGATTGATGAACATCCGCGAAAAAGTTCTTTGGAAAAGTTATCACAACTGAAACCCGCATTTGTAAAAGACGGGAGTGTCACTGCCGGAAATTCTTCCGGAATCAATGACGGGGCGGCAATGCTGATGCTGGTAAATGAAAGCACGGTAATAAAATATGATTTGAAGCCGGTGGCTAAAATAATAAGTATGGCGGTAGCCGGTGTAGATCCTGCTGTCATGGGAATCGGGCCGGTTGCTGCTACAAGGAAAGCGTTGTCACGGGCTGGTTTAACCGTTAATGATTTGGATTTAATAGAATTGAATGAAGCTTTTGCTTCGCAATCAATTGCATGCATCCGGGAGTTGGATTTGGATATTGAAAAAGTAAATGTAAATGGAGGATCCATCGCATTGGGCCATCCTTTGGGGTGTAGCGGTGCAAGAATTGCTACAACATTATTACATGAAATGAAAAGGCGTGAAGTTCGGTATGGACTTGCGACAATGTGTGTTGGAGTAGGGCAGGGGGCGGCGATGATCTTTGAGAAAGTGTGATTAAATTAGTTACCACACCTCATAAGAAAGTAATTCATTTTCCACCTTTATTCTTTTGCCTTCTTTAATAGTAACCACTACAGCAGCCGCGGTCACTATTGCAGCTGCCAGGAAAAAAAATGCAGAACAACTTTTGTCCTTCTTTTTATTGTTTTTGTCTTTAGTATTCATCTCAGTCTGTTTCAAAAAATTACATTGCAATTTATGAAAACAAAAGATTGAAAAAAAAAAGTAGTCATTAAATTATGATGAAGATTTCAACGCTTTACTGTTTGATAATTTTTGCGTTTCAGCTTAATTTTGAATTCCAATCACCTTAAGGAAACATTAACAAATATGGGTATATCATTTCAATAAAAATTCAAATCACTTAAGGAAGCCGGACTATAAATTTGTACCTTTGCGCCTCTTAAAAAATTTGAGGAATGATCAGTGTAAATAATGTCACTCTTGCATATGGTAAAAGGGTTTTGTTTGATGAAGTAAATCTCAATTTCACGAAGGGAAATTGTTATGGAATTATTGGCGCAAATGGAGCTGGTAAATCAACTATTTTAAAAATTATTAGTGGTGAAATTGAACCGAATAAAGGCACGGTTTCTATTTCTCCGGGTGAACGGATGGCTGTGCTGAGGCAGGATCAGTTTGCCTTTGATGATGTTACGGTTTTGAATACTGTTTTAATGGGACATCAGAAAATGTGGAATACAATGCTGGAAAAGGATGCCATCTATATGAAGGAAGATTTTACTGAAGAAGACGGAATGAGGGCTGGCCATCTGGAATCGGAGTTTGGTGAAATGGGTGGGTACAGTGCAGAAAGTGATGCAGCCACCTTGTTGAATCAACTCGGAGTGGCCGATGATCTGCATCAAATGCTCATGAAAGATGTAGCGGCGAATATTAAAGTAAGAATTTTGCTGGCGCAGGCACTTTTCGGAAACCCGGATATTTTGTTGCTTGATGAACCTACCAATAACCTTGATGTGGAAACGATTTCATGGCTTGAAAATTTTCTGGCCGATTATGAAAATATCGTTTTGGTAGTGAGCCATGACCGTCACTTTTTAGATGCAGTTTGTACGCATGTTGCAGACGTTGATAAACAAAAAATAAAAATCTACACGGGAAACTATACTTTCTGGTATGAAAGCAGCCAGCTTGCGGCGCGGCAGGCGACTGATAAAAATAAAAAGATGGAGGAAAAGAAAAAAGACCTCCTCGAATTTATCGCACGATTCAGTGCCAATGCTTCTAAATCCAAACAGGCAACTTCCAGAAAAAAAGCGCTGGACAAACTGGTATTTGAAGATATTACGCCAAGCAACAGAAAATATCCCGGCATCATTTTTAAACCGGAAAGAGATCCTGGAAACCAGATTTTAAATGTTCAGAAATTATCGAAAACGATAGAAGGAAAAACTTTGTTCAGTAATGTAAATTTTGACATTGTTAAAGGACAAAAAATTGCTTTCCTAAGCAGGGACCCTGTGGCGCTTACTTCTTTCTTCGAGATTATTAATAACAGGATGAAGGCGGATTGCGGAAGCATCGAATGGGGAACGACCATCACCACAGCTTATTTGCCAAATGATAATTCGGAATTTTTTACAGAAAAACTTTCTTTGATCGATTGGCTGCGGCAGTTTGTTCCTGATCATTTTACAGATGTTGATGAAGATTTCTTAAGAGGTTTTTTGGGGAAAATGCTTTTCAGCGGTGATGAGGTGAATAAGAAAACGAACGTGCTGAGTGGTGGCGAAAAAGTAAGATGCATGATCAGCCGGATGATGTTACAGAATCCAAATGTGGTGATGCTCGATGAACCGACGAATCATCTTGACCTTGAAAGTATTACTGCTTTTAATGACGGCATGATCAGTTTTCCGGGAATTATTTTGATGACAACACACGATCATCAGTTCATGCAAACTGTTGCCAACCGGATTATTGAGATCACTCCAAAAGGAATCATCGACAGGCTGTGTACATACGATGAATACCTTGAAGATGAAAGAATAAAAAATTTGCAGGCAGAGCTATATAATTAATATTTTTGCACCTCAAATTATTAATCATTAGCAAAAACAACTTTATGAAAAAGATATCTCTTTTATTATTTGCTTTGGTTTGCATGGCTGCTGCCGGCGTAAATGCGCAAACTTATCAGACTGCATTGGGAGCAAAATTTTATACTGGTAATGGTTCAATTGGAGGCGTAAACGTTCGTCATTCTACAAAACCAAATACCGCTTTGGAAGGCTCCTTATTGTTCTTTAACGGAGGAATCGGATTGGAAGGATTGTATGAGTACCAGGGGCCGATAAATGGTGCTGAAGGATTGCAATATTTTGTTGGGGGCGGCGCTATGCTTGGATTTGGCACAGGCCCAAGATACAGGGACGAACATGATAACAGTACAGAATTTGCTTTACGTTTAACCGGAGGTTTAGATTATAAATTTACCGGTGCACCTCTGGATGTAAGTCTTGGATTGGATCCATTTTTCTATCTCACTCCATACACAGGATCTACGCTTGCTTTGGGAATTGGTTTGAGGTATGTAATAAAATAATCAAGAAAAAAAAATATACTAAAATTCCCGGTTTATATGCCGGGAATTTTAGTATAAGAATAAAAGAAGTTCGATGCGAAAAAAAATCATTGCTTTTATAGATTTTTTTTACCCTCCTTTTAAAAAGATTGTTCCGGTACAAACATTTCGTTATGCAGTTTGCGGTGGAAGTAATATGTTGCTTGATATTTTTCTTTTTTACATCAGCTTCAATTTTATTTTGAATAAACAAATTGTTGATCTTGGTTTTATTGCTTTGAAACCTTACAATGCCGCTCTGGGCATGGCTTTTTGTGTTACGTTTCCCCTGGGCTTTTTGCTGAATAAATATATCGTTTTCAATACTTCTTATTTGCGTGGGCACATACAATTGTTTCGTTACATGCTGATCGTGGCGCTGAATCTTTTGTTGAATTACCTGATATTAAATTTACTCATTCAATACATGCATTTTTTTCCGACGATCGCAAAAATATTTGCTACAGTTATCATTGTAACTTTTAGCTTTTTATCACAAAAACATTTTACTTTCAAAGTAAAAAAGATTTCTTCTGACTTATAAACAACAAAAAACAACAGGCATCTGACCCTTAATCAATTTATAAAATGGCATTATTAGAGAAGCAACTGGTAGTAAAAAAATCAACTATTCCCGGAGCAGGAAATGGGCTGTTTACTGAAGAATTTATTGCAAAAGGAACCCGCATCATTGAATATAAAGGACGAATTACCACATGGAAAGATGTCCTTGAGGGAAAACATTTTAATGGCTATGTTTATTTTATTAACCGCAATCATGTAATTGATGCAATGCGCAGGAAAACAGCCATTGCCCGCTATGCAAATGATGCAAAAGGCCATATTAAGATAAAAGGCGTTTCCAATAACTGCACATATGTAGTAGACAAAAAAAGAGTTTATCTTGAAGCAATAAAAAATATTTCTCCCGGCCAGGAAATTTTAGTTTCTTATGGAAATGATTACTGGAAAGAAGTTACACGCTACAAAAAGTCGCTCGAAAGCCAGAGTAAAAAGACATAAGTTTTTGGCTCTTATTTTCGTTTACTCATGACTGTTATACTTCCTCATTTTTTATGAGTTGTTTTTTTTATTGCATTATGTCCTTCATTTCTTCAAAATCGATTTGATTTTTTTTAATTCCCTTCTTTGCCCATTGTAAACTTGTGAATTTCATTCCACGGTAGAAGGTGACTTTTAAAACATGTATAATCCTTTTCACAATTTTATTTCAACTGATAAAAAAAGATTAAAGGATAAGCAACTGAAAGAAAATATTTTAAATGCCGGATGATTTTTAGCACGCCATTTGATTTTTAGCGTGAGTAATTAGTTTTATTCCGTAACAATTAAATAATTAACTATGAAAATTAAGGCAAAAAATTTATTGCTCGCGGTGGGGGCAACCTTTATGTTTTTGTCGTGCCACAAAAACAGTGATAATAATAATGCACATGAAACGGTGACTACTCAGGACCGTTCTTTTATCTTGCAAACAGCGCTTGCTAACACTGCTGAAATCCAGGCGGGGCAGCTGGCCGATTCTACTTCGGATTCATCAGTAGTTAAGCTGTTTGGGCAACAAATGGTAACTGATCACACCACTGCTCAAAATGATCTAAAAACATTGGGAACAAATGTAAATGTAGCTGTTGCTGATTCTATTGATTCTATGCATGGCAGTTTAATCGATACCCTGAAGACCCTTTCCGGTCGTGCTTTTGATTCTGTTTATATTATGAGCCAGATTAAAGATCATCAGACTGTGATTTCAAATTTCCAGCAGGAAATTAATTCCGGAAACAAAACAGATGTGATCAGTTATGCAAACAAATATCTTCCGAAACTGCAAATGCATTTGCAAATGGCAGATAGCATTGCAACACTTATGAATTTTAAATAAAGGAGAATTTAAAAATGAATAAAAGGAAATTACAAGAATATTTTTTTGAAGAAAGGGAGTTTCAAAGTGGATTGTTTTTTAGTGGCTTTTATTCATGATCACCTGCCTGAATTTATTTTCAGGCAGGTTTTTTATCACGTTAATAGTACAAAAAAGCAAGATCTAATTAAGGTCCTGCTTTTTTAAATTGTTGAAGTGAAAATTGCTGTGTCAATATTCAGTGGCATCATGTCCCTGTTGTTTGACTAACTTATTATAAATTCCAAGGAGTAAAAACGGAGCTGGCCATTGCCCAAAAAATAAACTGGTGTGTCTCTTTCCTGCAAGCTGGAAAGACAATGAAACTGCCATTGCTCCTAAAGCTGACCATAAGAAAACATCAGACGGAAGCTTAGCTGTCTGACCTTCAATTTTCTTTGTAACATCGCCTTCCTGGCGCTGAGGTTTGGTTGATTTTTCCATAATTTTTTTTTAAGTTTTACTGTTGGAAAATCAAGATTCATGCCACCGGGAGGTAAAATGTTCTTTATTAAAGCCGCAGATAAGTTGAAAGGAAGAAATATGTAGAATCATTTCAACAAAAAACTTTCAAAAAACAAAATCTTTTTATGGCAGAACTTTTGTTTCAAACCAGTAAACAAGTTATTATGAAACAGATCAGAAACATGTTCTTCATTGCGATCATTTTCTTTTTTTTCTCATGCAGCAGCGACACGACAGACAAAGGAACAGGCAACAATACCACTTCCGGTTCATATGCAGCTGGTAACTCGGACAGTGTGAATTTAAAGGACACACTTCATCCGGCGCAACCGCATGGAATGGACACAAGCGCAGAACAAACAGGAAGAATGAATAACACGGCCAGCGGTGCAAGGCAGCCACAAACAAAGGACAGCAGTAAAATGAAAAAATAAATTACAGTCCTTTGAACTATTTTGCATTAATTAAAGCCTTCTCGATCTTCAGTTAAGAAAACAGGAAAACACAAATAATTTTTTAAGGTGTAGAAGGAATTTTTTAAAATAAAGCTTGAACTTTCCATAAACAAAAGTTTAAAGAAAAAATAAATTCTTAGGCGCATTAGCCGGGAATTACAAATCACCAGTTATGAAAATTCTTTCAAAAAGTATGTTGCTATTCTCTTTAATTTTTTTTAGTTGTAAGGCCAACCCAAAAGATAAAAATCCGGTGATTGTACATTTACCGCCGGTAAATCCGGCGGTTGAAGTAAAACAAACAACCATTGGAAAATATAGTTATGATTTAAAAAAACCGGATCATTTATGGAGGTTACCCAAGGGCTTGGTAGAAGTTTCCGGAAATACATGGCTGGATAAAGACCATTTAATTTTAATAGAAGATATGCATCCTTTGTTATACCTGGTTAAAACCGGCGACAACAAAAATGCAACTTTGGAAAAGACAATTCCCTTTGAAGAAACTAAAAAAAATAAATTTGATATTGAAGATGTAACAATTGTCGGTGATGTTGTTTATGCTTTATGGAGTCATGGAACCATCTTTGAAATAAAAAACTGGAATAAAAATCCTGAAGTGGAAAAATTTCCTACTTCTTTATCTTCCTACAATAATCTGGAAGGAATTTGTTTTGATCCCGTTACTAAAAATTTACTGATTGCATGTAAGGACAAATCAGGGATTAAAGATGCTGATAAACATATGAAAGCCGTTTATGAATTTAATTTAGAATCAAAGAAACTTGATTCAGACCCTTTCCTGGTCATCCATTCAGAAGATTTTAAAAAACTGGCAAATGATAAAATCAGTTTCAATCCTTCTGCAATTGCCATTCATCCGGTAACACATGATATTTATTTACTTTCAACCAGAGGCAGCAAATGCATGGCTGTTTATAATCGTAACGGACAATTGGTTTCTTTTCAGACTATAGACCAGGATCTGATGCCACAACCCGAAGGAATTTGTTTTTCTCCTGATGGGACTTTATTTATTTCATCTGAAGGAAAGAAGGGGAACCCTGGAAACCTATTTGAATTTAAGGCCCGGTGATTCTTCGGATTAAATTTTCCGGTTAAATTTATTTTTTACCGGAAAATGTCGATTTTTAGGAAATAAAAAGCTTCCTTGCGAAAGATTTTATTTGTTCATTTGATAATGTAAAAATAAATTTTCGTCGGCAACCTTTTTGCAAATAATTACGATTGGTCAATTTGAAAGTAATGAATTTGTTATCGGCAAAAGAATTAAACGAACTTATCAGAGGCTGTACTCTGAATCAGAGGGAGAGTCAAAAAAAAATCTATAACTCTTTCTACAGTTACGGTATGTCTATTTGTGACCGGTACACAAAACGAAAAGAAGATGCGATCGAAATTTTTAATGATAGTTTTCTCAAAGTTTTCAAAGAAATACATCGGTATAAGCCCGCCTATACTGATGAAGTAAATTCATTCAAAGGCTGGATTAGAAAGATTCTGATCTATACTGCTATTGACCATTGCAGAAAAAATAACAAACATTATTTTACTTCAGAAATAGAAACAACCTTAATTTATTTTCCCGAAAGAGAAGAAAGTGCTTTTGACAGGATTTCTTATGATGAGATCATTCGCGCAATTCAGAACCTTTCACCCGCATACAGAACTGTTTTGAATTTATTTATTATTGATGGGTTTAGCCATGAAGAAATAGCAGAAAAATTACAAATTTCAATTGGCACATCCAAGTCGAATCTTTTCAAGGCGAGGCAACAGTTGCAAAAAATTTTAAAAAACGATAATAAAATATTAATCGAGAAAAATGTTGGATGACGAAAACGATAAAAGAATAAAAGAGGCTGCCGAACACTACCATCCTGCCTATGACGATACTGCATGGGAAAAAATGTCGCAACTTCTTGATGAGCACCTTCCCCGGAAAAAAGAAAGAAGAAAGATCTTTTTGATTCTTCCTTCTCTATTGCTGGTGGCTGCTCTTATATTTTTTGTTGTGATGAATAATGGGAAAAAAGATTTTTCAAATACTGCCCAAACTGCATCTTCAAAAAATAATAAGGAAAAAACTTTAGTAGAAAAACCGGTATTAAATTCGGGAGAAAAAGCTTCTCCTTCATCAGTTGATTCAATAAGAAATTCATTATCTTCTGAAGAAAATAAAAATGATAATCGCTCAATTGCGGCAATCTCTCAAAGGCGAAACTCAATCTCTGCTAATTCAATTCATCAAAATAAAGATGAAGCTCCTTTTTATAATAATGATTTAGCAGCCAAAGAAAATGAATTGAAACAGCAACAGGTTTCAAAAACAAATAGTATTGATAAGAAAAATGAACCCGCCTCTTCTGCCGGATTAAAAGATAGCACTTCCAGTAAAAATGATTCTATAACAGAGGTGAACGAAAATAATTCTCAAACAGAAAAACTTTCACCTGCTGTTGCAGAAAATGAAAAAGAAAAATCAACACCGGCAATAAAAAAATCCAAGAAAACAAATTCGGGTTTCACAAATAATTTTGGTTTCAGTATTTCCGCAGGTCCTGATATCAGTGGTGTTCATAGAAATAAGGCAGGCAGATTGACCGCAATTTTTGGAGCCGGTTTAAATTATTCTATTTCAAAAAAAATGAGCATCAGAAGTGGTTTTTATATTTCCAAAAAAATATATTCTGTCGATGGAAATGATTATGATTTGCCAGGTGGAAATCCAAGCTATGCATATCTTGAAAATGTAAATGCGAATTGTACGGTATATGAAATTCCCCTTAAAGTTGATTACAATTTTAAGAAGACGAAAAGACATAATTGGTTTATTTCAACGGGGCTTTCTTCTTATCTGATGAAGAAAGAAAATTATGATTATTATTATAAAACTGTAAGTGGGGAAATTTACGATAAAGACTGGACGATAAATAATAAGAACAAACACTTTTTTTCAGTGCTGAATTTTTCCGGCGGCTATCAATATTCTTTCAATAAACAATTTTCTTTTGCTGCCGAACCTTATATCAATCTTCCTTTAAAAGGTGTTGGAGAAGGCAAAGTGAAATTAAATAGCGGGGGAATTCTTTTTACATTAAAGATGAAACCATTTTTAAAGAGTGTGAGATAGCTCTTTAACTAATCCAATCATCTTACAACAGTTTCCATTTATATCAGAGAAAAAAAATGGGATGCGAAGAAAATTCATTCAGGACATTTCAGCAAATTCATTTCAGGTAATCATTAACCAGGTTTGCGGCCTTGCCATTTTTTATATCCTCTCCGTTTATTTTTCTAAAAATGATTTCGGTGAGATCAATTGGTCACTTGCGATTTTACTTACTGTCTTCAGCATCCTGTCTCTTGGTATTGATCAGCTGGTCATAAAAAAAATTGCAGCAAAAGAAGATTCGAAATTAATCGTTTCTGTTTACCAGTTTCATGTAATTCTTGCAGGCAGTTTGTTCTATATCTTTCTGCTCATTGCCTATTTTATTTTTCCTTCCCTTTTAGAAAAGCACTATGTATTATTGTTTCTTGGAATCGGAAAACTGATGATCTTTTTTGCTTCGCCTTTTAAGCAACTGGCAAATGGTTTGGAAAAATTCAAAGCTTTATTTTTTATGTCAGTCTGTTCCAGTATGGTGAAAGGAATTGCATTAATAATACTGGCTTTTTTTTCTGAATTAAATATCTATACATTAATTCTGATTTTTATTGTTGGTGATGCTGCAGAATTGATCCTTTCCATTTTTATCGTAAAAAAATATTTGAAAATTCCTTTTCTTATCCGGTGGAACAAAAATATTTATTTCAATCTTTTAAAAGAATCTTTACCACAGGCCGGAGTAGTGATTTTTACTTCAGCGATTGCAAGATTCGATTGGATATTTCTTGGAATTCTTGCATCCAATATTGCTCTTGCAAATTATAGTTTTGCTTTTAAAGTTTTTGAAGTGGCAACCTTGCCTTTGCTGGTGGTTGCCCCGGTTTTAATTCCGCGTTTTACCAGAATATTTCATTCAAAAGATCTTGATCATTCCAAAAAAATCAATAACCTGTTTGTCCTGCTGAAGTTTGAAATAATCATTGCTTCGTTGGTTGGGTTATTGCTGAATATTCTTTGGGTTCCCGTAATTGACCTTATCACTCATGGAAAATATGGAACAGTAAATCGTTATACAATTTTCATTTTATCGGCGTCAATGCCTTTGATTTATATGAATAATTTTTTGTGGACAATTAACTTTTCGAAAGGAAAGTTGAAAATGATATTCTATATTTTCTTTATCACTTTTGCAGTCAATATTACCGGCAACATTATTTTAATTCCATTATTTTCGGCAGAAGGGGCAGCGGTAGCTTATGTTGCTGCAATTGGGGTACAATTTATTCTATTTTGGATGAAAACTTCAGTAACTGAACTGAAAAGGAATATACTTCCTTTTCTTCTTTCTCCCCTCATTGCTATTGCCGCAGGAAGCTTGTCAATCAAGGCTTTTGATAACATTGTCCTGATTTTTTTGCTCTCAATTTGTATCTTTTTTTCCCTTCTTCTTTTTACAAAGGTGATACGCAAAAATGACTGGGTGGTCTTTAGGGAAATTACCGGCTTTTAGATAGCAACCGAAACTAAAAATTCTACGTTTAGAATTCCGGATCAAAAATGTTTCTGTGTAAATAAAATCATTAAAGGTTGTTACTGAAAATATATTCTGCTAAAATTCAGAAAGCATTTAAAACAATTGACTGGAAACTTTTACTATTCCTCATTCTGTTTTTAAATGTGAAGCTGGTCGTAAAACTGGTGGCCATTTTGTTGATTTATTTATTGCAATTCAATTTCAAATTTGGTTTTCGTCTGCGCAATTCAAGACTTCCAATTTTCTATTTAATGGTAGTTGGAATTGCAATTTTCAACTGGATTCTTTCAGGCGGAATTACCAACATTCATTACACAGTTGCTTTTTCTACAGGTATATTTTTTTGGTCGCTTTGTATCCTTGCCATGCACCAGGTAAAGTTATCTGTTGAGCAAAATTCTGCTGATGTTCTTAATCAAACAATTACTGTTTTTTTTCTTTTAAATGCATTGGTCTCTGTTTTCATTTATTTCATGATTGTGATCAAAACCGGTGCAATCAATCCGTATCTCTACCAGGGAGACTATCAAAAGTATTTTATCGGAACCGGCGATTATATTAAAGGGATTTCCTTCGATACATCTACTACCAATGCGGTGTTGAATGCCTTTGGAGTGGTTTATTTTCTGGCAAAAAAGAATGTGAAAATGATGATGCTATGTATGCTCATCTTATTGATGACAGGAAGTAATGTTACCAATTTTCTTTTGGTAGCCGTTTTATTGATAATGTTTATTTTCAAAACAGACCGCGATCAAAAAAGCCTTGTATTTATTTGTTTCCTGTTGCTGGTGATATTTCTTGCAAAAGTTTCACCACAGAATAATAGTTATGTAAGCAATTATCTTGGATCCATTTTTAATTCGGAAGATAAAAAACCGGTTATTGGAAATCTTTTGCCCATAAGGCTGCGGCCTGATAGTACTTTAACGTCTGAGGAGCGAAATGAAAAAATAGCAACGCTTTATCTCGATAGCCTTTATCGTTTGCGAAATAAAAAGGAAAATGAAATGAATGCTCATCCGGCTTCTTTCATTCAAAAAATTGAAATTCCGGCTGCGGATATTAACTCGGCTCCTTATCAGCATAAATCATTTCTTACACCGGCTGAAGAAAACATGAAACAATTTATTCAGTCACATTCAAGCCAATTACCCCTTTCAACTAATCCTGATTTCAATTCAAAGCTCCCTGGAAAAATTGTTGCTTACGGGCAGACTTTTAATTTTTTTAAACATTATCCTTTTAAAATTATTACCGGAACCGGGACAGGAAATTTTTCTTCCAAACTTGCTTTTAAAACAACAGGGTTAAATATTTCGGGAGGCTATTGGCAAAAATTTGTTTATATCAATGACCCTTTTCTTAAAAATCACCTCGATCTCTATCTCAGTTATTTCACAAGGCCGGATGGCTTTCATTCAATTGCAAATAATCCGAACTCAGTCTACGACCAGCTTGTAAGCGAATATGGCTTATTGGGATTACTTGCATTTTTTATTTTTTACCTCGGATTTTTTTTGAAGGATTTTAAAAAACTCACTTATGGAATTCCATTGATCTTCTTGTTATCAGGAATTTTTTTTGTTGATTATTGGTTTGAACAATTATCGATCGTGATATTTTTTGAATTGCTGTTATTTCTAAATATTAAAGAGGAGGCGGATAAATGACAAAAAGAATAACATCAAAAGTAACCGTTCTGATGCCCGTTTACAATGCAGGAAAATATGTAGCAGAAGCAATCAGATCCGTATTGCAACAGAGTTTCAAAGACTTCCAATTACTTATTATTAATGATGGCTCTACCGACAATACAGAAGCAATTATCCGCTCATTTCAAGATGAAAGAATTCATCTGATCAATCAATGTCATAAAGGAATTGCAGCTGCATTGAATAAAGGGTTGTCAAAAGCTGAGTCAGTATACATTGCAAGATTTGATGCGGATGATATTTGTTTCACTCAAAGGCTGGAGCAACAAGTCTCATTTTTGGACACGCATGACAATTATGTTACAGTTGGATGTGAAGCCGAATATATTTCTGAGGATGGTCAGCATCTTTTTAATTTTAAATGTATTGGCCATACGCACGACGAGATCATTGAAAAAATCTATTCATTCTGTCCTTTCATTCATTCGTCCGTGATGTACAGAAAGGACGCTGTGATCAATGCTGGTGGCTATTGTGAACGCGCTCACAATTTTGAAGATTATTTTTTGTGGATAAAATTACTGAAACATGGAAAATTTTATAATCTTCCCCAGCAATTGGTTAGAATTCGCTTCAATCCGGCCTCTGTAACGATTGATGAAAGATGGCGCGGCCGGATTTTTAGAAAAATGAAACGTGAGATAATCAGTAAGGGAAGCATTACAGAACAGGAAGGATCCGATTTATTTAATATTATTAAAAGTCAGGATTTTAGAAACATCAAAGAAGGGTCTTACTATGCTTTGTGCGGAAAGAAGTTTTTATTAGACAATCATCAACCCCGTAAAGCAAGGCCGCTTTTTTCAAAAGCAATCAGAAGCTACCCTTACCGCTGGGACAATTATATGTTCTATATGCTCAGTTTCTTTCCGCCGGTAATAGTCAATTGGTTGTATCAGATCAAATCAAAAAACCTTTTGTGATGATGAAAGTAGCATTCATATCACGTTCGTCATTATTAACCGGAAAAGGCGGCGACTCTGTACAAATACAGGAAACAGCGCGGCATTTAAAAGAATGGGGCGTTGACGTTGACATCAGATTAACGAATGAAAAGATAAATTATCACCAGTATCATCTGCTGCATTTTTTTAATTTGACAAGGCCTGCTGATATTTTACCGCACATTAAATCAGGGGTTCCGTTTGTGGTAACTCCCTTATTAATAGATTATTCAGAATTTGATCAACAATACAGAGGCGGAATTACCGGAAAAATATTTCAATATTTATCAGCCGGGCAAATTGAATACTTCAAATCAATTGCCCGCTGGATAAAAGGCCAGGAAGAAATAAAATCTTCCTCCTTCCTGATAAAGGGCTATACGGGAAGTGTACAATATATTCTTCAGAAAGCTGCCATGGTACTGCCTAATTCTGAAATGGAATACAACAATCTGGTTAAATTGTATTCTATATCACCTTCTTACCGGGTTATCCCCAATGGAATTGATACCGGTTTATTTTTATTGACGGCAAACAAAAAAAAAGACCCCAATCTTATTTTGTCGGTGGCCCGAATTGAGGGATTGAAGAATCAACTGAATCTTATAAAAGCGGTCAACGATTCAGTATTTCAACTTTTTATTATTGGAAATGCGGCAATCAATCAAACTCAATATTATAAAAAATGTAAAAAGATTGCCTCAGAAAATGTTCATTTCATTGGTCATCTTCCCCAGCAGGAATTGATCCAATATTATCAAAAGGCAAAAGTACATATTTTGCCCAGCTGGTTTGAAACCTGCGGCCTGTCTACATTGGAAGCGGCTTCTATGGGCTGCAACGTTGTCATTACCAATCGGGGTTATGCTTCTGAATATTGCAACGGGCATGCTTTTTATTGTGATCCTGCTTCTCCCGGATCCATCCGGGAAGCAATTGAAAAGGCCAGTGGGGAAGCTACGAATGAAATTTTCCGGCAGAAAATATTGGACAACTACACTTGGAGAAATGCCGCTCAAAAAACTTTTCAGGCTTATAAAAAAATTCTTTTAAAATGAAACTCAAAATTGGAATAATCGGTTGCCGTGGCATCCCTAATTTTTATGGAGGTTTTGAAAAAATGGCGGAATGTATTTCAGTGGGATTAGTGAATGAAGGTCATCATGTGATTGTTTATAATTCGCACAATCATCCCTATCAGCAAAAGGATTTTCATGGCGTTGAAATAAAACACTGTTACGATCCGGAATACAAAGCCGGAACCGCTGGACAATTTATTTACGACTGGAATTGTATTGAAGATGCAAGAAAACAAAAGTTCGATGTCTTGTTGTTTTTAGGTTATACAAGCAGTTCTGTTTGGGGAAGATTTTTTCCAAAAAAACCGGTGATCATTTCTAATATGGATGGACTCGAATGGAAAAGAAGCAAGTATAATTATATGACCCGCCAGTTTTTAAAGCAGGCAGAAAAATGGGCGGTAAAATTCAGTGATTTTTACATTGCTGATTCGATTGTTATTCAAAATTATTTGCAAAAAAAATATGGCATCCAGTGCAAATACATTCCTTACGGCAGCGAGATCAGTTATCTGGATAATAATTCTCTGCTATCGTTTTATCACATTTGTAAGAAGGAATATTTTTTATTGATGGCGCGCATGGAGCCGGAAA
>Ga0157371_10001642_pt1 | contig 22867 bp, 16 predicted proteins | sample C45metaG_FD_113462 | JGI IMG/M metagenome (GOLD analysis project Ga0157371, IMG submission 113462) | Corn rhizosphere microbial communities from Kellogg Biological Station, Michigan, USA - C4-5 metaG | ecosystem: Host-associated > Plants > Roots > Rhizosphere > Soil | place: USA: Michigan...
AATGGCCAGCACAAAAAATTCCATGGACAGTACTCTTGAAGAGAATACAAGAAGTGGACTTGTCATCGAGACATGTGTGTGTAGTTCTTGTTATCTAGGTTTATATATGGTTTTTAAAAACTTGGTCTGCATCAAGCATGTGGCCGTTTTCTGGCGCTATGTGTCCTAATATAGATTCTATGTGTCAACAGCACTAAATGGGACATAACTCGCATTATCATGTTTCAAGAAAACAGGAAGTTTATACTCGTCATGGGAGTAACTGGAGCTGGGAAGAGTTACCTCATAAGCAAGATATCTGGCCAGGACGTGAAGATAGGACATGAACTCGAATCATGTACCTCTGAGATAGAAGAAGTTAACATAAAACAACCTGACGGGAGCATTGTCACCTTGTTGGACACTCCTGGGTTCGACGATACCATCAGGACTGACACGGAAATCTTGGAGATGATAGCCGGATATCTCTATGATATGTACTCGCAAGACATCAAGGTTACTGGCATCATATACGTGCATAGAATATCTGATGTTAGAATGCAGGGCACATCTCTGAAAAACCTTAACATGTTTGAGAAGTTATGCGGTGACAGTACGTTCAAGAATGTTGTGCTTCTTACAACTAGATGGGATGCCACCAAGGAGGAGACCTATACCAATAAAGAGGAAGAACTCAAGAAAAAGTTCTGGAAGATCATGATACACAAGGGATCCAAGGTCATGAGGTATCGTGATGATGCCGATATTAGAGAGCTTATGAGACATTTGTTGGGAAAAGAGGGGGTTGATCTGCTTATCCAAAAAGAACTGTCAGATGGCAAAAACCTCCAGGACACCGGAGCTGGAATTGTCGTTAACAAGGAACTCCTGGATGCAGAGAAGAAATACAGGGATGAACTAGCAGAGGCCGAAGCTAGAATGGAGAAAGCCATGGAAGAGCGAGACGAGGAGACCAAAGCTATGTTCCAGGAAGAAGCAAATAGGATGGCTGAAAAGATAGCAAAGATACAGGAAGACAAGGAGGCACTTGAACGCAATCTCAGAGGGGAACTTGCAGAGTCGAGAAAGCAGATGGAGGAGGCGAAAGGAATTTTGGCGGAGATCGAGGAAGATAGGAAGAGAATGGAAGATGACTACAGACGGAGACAAGAAGCGTTGGAAAAAAACTACGTGGAACAGGGAAAGAAATTGGAAAAGCTCAACGCAGAACGCTATGACGCGATGGAAGGAAAATATTTGGCAGATAAGGAGAAGAAAGATCTCGAGAGGAAGATGTTAGAGAGCGAGTATAAGAACCATATGGCCAAGCTGAAAGCAGATAAAGAGCGAGAACAAGCCGCGATGGACGAGAAAATCAGGAAGCAGAGAGAAGAACTACAATACGCAATCAAGCAAGGAGATACTGTGAAGGGCATAGCAAAGTTGGGAGTCAAGCTCATCTTCAAGCCAGCCAGGAAGATTCGTGATTTTGTCAGAGAGATCTGAGAGACGATACCCTCACATATGTGATGTTTATGCCCAGGCGCAGAATACAAGTCGGCCTATATTTTTAAAAACTACTCGCATACACCAATAGACATTAGCACTCATGTGTTCGTGATCGTTCAGAGCCACAACTCTTAGACATATTACATCGCACTACAACCACTTGATTCAGCCACATGTACTGGTGTTAGTCTTGCTGATAGATTCCGCAATGCATTAGAGGCATCTAGTCTTGCGGATACTTCTTCCAATGCACGCAGTCTTACAGATATGTCTTGCAGAGATCTAGGCATATCTTCCAAAGTACCTAGCCTAAAAGATATTTCTTCCAAAGCACCTGATCTTATTTCTAAGGTATCTAGTCTCGCAGATATGTTCTGTAACTCTACATCTTGTGTGTTCCGTATATCTGTGTGTGATGTATCCTTCAAGCTTCCTATACTCTGTTTCAGCTCGTCTAGCTTTATGGATATGTTCCGTGATCTCTCTTCCGATGCGTCTAGTCTTTCAAGTATCTTGGAAATGGCGCCAGATATCATGTCCATCGTGTTGGGTGTACTAACTGTACCATCCACTGTAGATGGAGCGATGCTTGACAGTCTGTCTCTGTCACAGTCCTTGCATACTATCTTACCCTTGACAAAAGATGTCTTGGATTTAGTCTCACCACAATCAGGGCAGTATTTAGGCATGATGTCTCAGCACTCCAATATCCCTATTATACCCTGAAATCAACCTTTTAAAAACTACCTAAAGTGGAAGCTAGAAAACATCTTGGACAACTCCCTTTCATCAGATGACATTACTCCCCCATAATCCAATGGCTGTGAGTTCACCAACTTGTATCCTTTAAAGCGTAATTGGTCAAGTCCAAACAAGTACTCCTCTTGGTTAATCCTTGTGCCCGGAAGATGTATACGATACTTGTGCCTACCTTTGGGTGTAATCTTGTAGCACAAAGTCTCTCCATATCGCACCAATGCCTTGTCCAAGAACGTTCCAACAATGTGGGTTGGCTTGTATATCTCTACAATCTCCATTAGGGCATCCAAGTCCTCCTGTGTGAATAGGTTAATGGTAAAGAAGAGTGTCATGACATCTATTCTGTCTACTCTCTTGCGTATCTTCTTTACGTTGGAGATAGGGCAATGGATTACCTTGACCTTCTTCTTCATACCAGCTTCAGATAATCTGCCCTTGAGTTCCATGACAGCTTGATCGCTAGGTTCGACACAGTAGACCTTTCTTGCATCTCGCCATTTAGAGACATCTCCACCTTGTCCGCTTCCGACATCCAATACGGTACATCCTTTAGCTAGTGCCAACATCTTCCTCTTTACAGCATTGTGGTATCGCCTCATGAGAATACATCCGTACCCATTCCAGATATCTCGCAACTCGAATCCATCCATGTTGTTGGTGATGACACTGGTTGCGTTTGGTCTTTTCTTGTCATCACGGAAACGCAATGCTCTGAGACTAAGCTTGTCTACCTGTAGTATCTCGAACTCATACACTCCTGTGCCATTTAGCAATGTCCCATCATCTCTCTTGGGTAGGATTGTTGTATCCACAGAGTCTGCAACAACTCTTTCGTCAAGGGAACCATCTTCATCCATGAGGAGATCTACAGTAACATGAGACTTCCACTTGATGACACGATCCACATATCTATGCCTGTTGTCAACGAACACGATGCCGTCTATGGGAAAGGTACCGTTGAGATATCTCTGATAGAAGTTGCTGATCTGTCCTATGGGATCGTCCTCTGACACTCTCTCATACTCCTTCATCACACAGTCCAATGGGAAAGACCTCATCCATCTCTTTGCATATTCCAATCTCGTTTCCAGTTCTTCGTTGCCTATATACCATCCCTCAAAGACACATGCGTCGAATATGTTGTACGTTCCCAATACAAGCTCTGTGTCGATGATGCTTGGGAATGGATCACGGTATGAAGACTCGTTGGAAAGCAACCTCACATGCATATGTTCTGGGTCCATGTCGTATATCATGCCATTAAACGTGATGATAAACCTACGTACTCCATCTAGCTTGGGCGTCATGTATGTGCTTCTACGGAAAATATGTCGCAGTCTTCTTTTGGTCAAGGTCACAGGCTTTTGGTACTTGCCATGATGGATAGAAAAGTTTGTCGTGCGGTCAACCTCGATGGATCCCTTCTTGTTAATGCTAGCTGTATTGGAATGGTAATATCCTTCACCGCCAACAACACATCTTGCTGCGTCGAACTTCTTTCGTGAAATGTACAGTGGCGAATCCTGTAGTACCCCAACCACTAGACGGATACACTGCATGAAATCTTCTTTGGATAGATAGCACAATACCTCGACCTCTACCTGATATATGTCATCATCATGTATGTGTGTCACGTCCAATCGCAGAGTGTTGTTGTACAGCAACCTACTATACCGTGTCTTGGTTGTCTCGATGAAATGCTTCTCTGCCAACATATCTTTGTTGCCCAAACTTATTTCTGTTGAGACCACAATGGAAGCCCACTCGTTGTAACACTTGAAGCTCTTTATCTTGGACTTGCAGATGATATCTCCTCCATCTATGCATCTGTACACGACTGTCTGAGTACCTGAATTGGCCTTGTTGCGCTGTTCCATGTACTTGATTCCGTCTGTCATACCATATGTTGCTAGCAGTCTTTTGGCAGTATCCTCTCGCACAATGGGACCTTTAATGCGAGCCTCCACTTCAGCTCCTTGTAGCTGTTTCGCAAGCTGGTATGCGTTGGTAATTGCCCTATCCATAATGACACAGCGTTTTGTTATACGGGAGCGCGCTCGCTATAAGTCACGATGTCGTCAATGTACTATCCCATAGACCATGAACTACAAAGAAACATCGTCCGCAAGCTTGAGTTCAACGACTTGTATAACCCAGAAGGATTGTACAGACACCAAGAGTTTGTTCGACGATATCTCTCGCCTCATACACCATATAAGGGATTGCTGATATTCCATTCCCTTGGTTCAGGAAAGTCTCTCATATGCATATCCGTGGCTGTTGACCATTACCTCCATGACAAGAAGAAATGTCTGTTGGTCACGAAAGGAAGTTCAGGCAGGGAGAACTTCAAGCGCGAGATCGACCACTACTATGAGATGGCAAGGTTCTCTCCAAAGGTCTACCCAGACGATAAAGGAGTAAAGATCCATTACAGGGAGTATACAAAGATATTTGTGCTAAACCATTACATGGCACTCCACAATTCTGTGTGCGTGATGACAGACAGGGATGTGGAACAACAGTTCTCCAACATGGTCCTTGTGTTCGATGAGATCCACAACATCCGGAAGCTAAAGGTAGTCGACGCGAGCGATGATGACGAAGACAACTCACACGTATACGATTCGCTGAAGAGGATAATAAGACTTGCAAAGAACATCAAGATCATGCTTGCCACTGCTACACCCATGACCAACGACATTGGACAGCTCAACTCTACAATAGACCTGTTGGTTGAAGGAGGTACGTCCTATGATGGTATAATCTCATATAACGCAGAGATAAAAGACAAACCAAGAAAGATATTCCATGGCGTTGATGGATATCTCACCGACACCAAGGTCTATGTGTCGTTGATGAGGGCACACCAGCGCAAGTACCATGTAGCGGAGCAACAGAAAGGAACCCCAAAAGACATTTACCGTATGCTGACACACGTATCTTTGTTCGCATTCCCAGGAGACAAGTTGTATGGCAGAACTATATACGACAAGGGCATCATGGTACCAATAAAGGCATCTGAGGACATCATCACAGTCAAGACCAAGATGAGAAAGAAGGTAACCTATACCATGTACAAGGTCATCGACAGTTACCAGAAGTACTTGACAGGGGGTGCGTTACGAGATTGTGGCTGCAAGTATTGGGAGCTGATGGACATTCTTGAGAACAAACATCCATCTGTCGGTCCTGTGTTTGTATTTGTAGAGGAGGTGAAAGGATCTGGACTACTACTCCTAGCAAACATCTTCGAGGCACATGGGTATGAACTATATGTGGGACAGAATCTCCAGACTGTTGGTAAGGGAAAGAGGTTTACGATCTGTGTTGGCGACCAGTCTGTTGTACCAAACCAATCTGACAGACTAGACGGATTCAACCATCGCAAGAATTCTGGTGGAGAATATGTACGGGTACTCATCGGCAGCAAGGTTGTAGGCGAGTCCATTACATTGCGTAACGTGCGACAGTTTCATGTCATGACCATCCATTGGAACGACTCTACAATAGAACAAGCCGTCGGGAGAGTCGTAAGAAGTGGATCTCATAGTCAGCTAGATGAGAGCGAGAGGAAGGTAGACATCTTTATCCATGCTGCTATGTGTGATACGTCAGAGACAGGAGGAAAGATGGGAAAGGTGGTTGGAGGAAATCAAGGCACAGACATGTACAAGCTACGTATTTGCAACGATAAACAACAGCTAATTGCCAAAATGGAGAGGAGGCTGAAACGTCATGCAGTGGACCGCTACATCATCCAAGAAGAAACAAGTGGGAAACATGTATCGTCTGATCCTGACACCTTTATACTCTACTACATGGAAAGATACGCACCACTGTTAATCCCAAGACTGGAAAAGATATTGGAGAACCTTCTTGCATTAGATGATTCTGCTACCATCGATGACATCTTGGAGTACGTCGACGACAAGTATACAAAGGTTATGGTAGATCTCATATGTAAAGTAGTCGTCAACAACATTCGTGTATTGGGGAAATATCTACGAGAAGACTTGGATGGATTCTTTCTCACAGATGATGCGTCGACACCATTCTTCTTTGTAAGGGACCGCAATGTAGATGAAGAAGAAATGGTAAAGTCCAGATACAACATTCCACCATACAAAGGCAAGGCAAAGGTAGTAGAGACAGTAGAATGTATGGAACAGCTACGACAAATGCCCTTCATACAGCGCATATCCTTTGTGGAAGACTATGTACAAAGGAAAAGGGTAATACCAAGGATAATGGATGCTCTCTTCATCGAGTATCATGACAAGATACATCACGTGATGTGCTATCGTACTCCCGGTGAAGCATATACTGCAGTACTTCCCATTCCCAAGTTGGGTATGTTGGAATGTCGAATGCGTGTATTAGGTGATGATGGCTGGGAATACATAGAGAGCCCTGAAAGAGAAAAGAAGATTATCGCAAAGATGGAAGACAAGTATGCCAAACTAATGTCCAGCATCGACCATCACGAGGAGGTGTTCTTGGTAATCTCTCTCATAGATGGTAAGCCAAGAATACGTACCCGCTTTCTCGAGACTACGGACAAAGGTTCCACTGACAAGAGGTATATTCGCAAAGGAAGATCTCTGTCATCCATTCTCAAACCAACATTGGCCATGATGTTTGCATATGTGTTAGTACTGTTACATGAAGGTACTTCTCACAACGTTAGCGACAACATGCGTGACAAATACATCTCACACGACGAATGGGCTAAACCATACGGCTTCAAGTCCATGAAAAGGTTTGCCAAGTCACACCCATTTGCGTTTGATGCATTCGTAGACGCAATGGAGAAATATTCTGTGTCAGAGCTGGTGAAAAGAATGGTAGAGTTGATGATGCGAAAGAAGAAGTGTATCTTCCTCTAAGTCCACGTTTTAAAAATTAGCACATAGAAACCAGATAGCATGCCATCTATAAAACTATGCTCAACCTTTTACAGACAAGATATCTCTGTGGGTATTCCAGGCTGACCTCTGACAGGAATAGGGGACACATCACAGAAGTCAGGTATACCATTGGTAGTCGAAAGCATGTCATATATGACCTCAGGGACGTTGACAACAGCTGTGTAGAATGGTTGACCAAATCCTGTTTTAACTGTCTGAGCGTTAGGATGGGTTGTGCATCCAGTGTAGAATCTTCCAGTTACCTGTCTCTGTATTTCTTGCTCTAGGTCAGGCACACAACTAAGTCTAGCACTACCACCACCATTAGCAGATGATGCAAACGGATACTCATCGCAGCTGTAAAAGATTGGCAAACCAACTTGACCACCTACATAGGGAACAGTACCTACCTTCATGATATCTGATGTATAACCAGGTTTGTTAAAGTTTCTCAAACGCACTGTCATCTGCCCCCCGACAATGGATGTAAGGGATGTTCCAACCAATGGAGGTCTTTGGGTGACATATCCAGATCCTCCCAAGGGTGGAGGAAGTCTATCGCGAAGAAATCTTTCAGCACAGTAAGTATACCCGTTAGAACATGCATTCTCTCTGTTACCTGATCCAGAACCTTGTGTAGCTCTATGTAAGGGATTGTTCAGGTTCGCCAGTTGGGAGATGCCGCTGGTATGGTCTAGTATAATCTGTTGACCTCCACCAACGTTCTGGTTGACGGCTATCATGATCAACCCAGGGGGGATTGGTCTAGCATTGCCTCTATTGTGTCCCCAATGGGCGTTAAGAATGTTGTTGACGATATTGGGCATTGTATTCCAATCATGCACCATGACGCCACGAGCCACTCCTCCATTGTCGACAATGCTGTAATGCTGTTGAGCAGCAGCAAATGGTGCAAGAAATAAAAGTATAACACACAACATCTTTCATGATGGCATTTTAAAAACTTTCTCATGAACATCAGTTACCGCCACGCCATTCGAGTGCGGGCTCCTCTTCAGCAACATAGATACCATCTTGGTCGACGTATTGGGAAAGCTCTCCAATGCCAGAGAATCCTAGTGTGAACTCGCGAAGAAGATACCAAGAAGAACCTATGTCAGATAGTAGACCTTCATCTTGGTCGACCACGTACCATGTAAGACAGTCTTTCCCACCCTTAACTCCATCATAGACAGCAAATATGCCTAGGTTATCAGGAATGGATGTCACATGAGATTTGTATTCATCTACTGTACCATCTTTCTCTATGTAGACCAACTCTACACAATCCTCCTTCTCCATTGTATCCAGAACGCCTTTGACATTCTCTGGGAGAGGTACCTTGGAAAATATAACAAAATAAGCAGACATCTTGTTTACACGTACCCTTATTTCACGGAAAATCTACAGTCGATAGTGGGTAGTGACAACGGTATGCAAGTGTAAAAACATGAACTCTGTCGAAACATGCATAGACTATTTTTTCTATCGGCCATTACAACGGTCATCGCTGGACCGGCAGTGGTGTTTGACTACGGTTGTATACCTAATGTCGCCTGCACTGTCATGGCCATAGCTCTCAGTCAAGGAGGTATTGGTCTTTCATCCATCAACGACTATACCATTGGTTCGACACTTCCCATGCATAGATCTAACAACGTCACGTTTGCATGCCCTAGTGGTTATTGTAAAGGTGCTGATGAAGCTTGTATGGAATATCCCTTTAGTTCTACAGGAAATACCAAGAGAAAGTATAGATGTGTACCCGCGAACGAGTTAAAGATGTTGGAGTACCAGTTGTCATCCAGCTATATCTCCAACAACATTGGACATAAGGATAGCTTCCATGTAGGAGTGTCCAATATTCCTGACGTTGGTTGTGTCTAATTTTTTAAAAACTGGACATATAAAAGCATACGAAAACTATGTCCAGATGTCTACGTGTTAAGATCCATGTCTATATGTCTACATGTTTGCCACATATCTACACGTCTATCATGTCTATGTGTTACATATATCACGTCTGTCACGTCTACCATGACAATCTGTCCACACATCTAACAGAGCAACTTCTTTGTCCACGTCTCATCTGACAGACCACATTTTCCATTGGCATTACATGTATCATCGCAATCCCATTGGTCAGAACAACATGCTCCTGTAGGTCCTTTGCCTGTTCCTTTTCCACACCAACCAGGAAGACATGTTGGAGTTGGCTGAGTGTCAACAGATGTACCGGTTGGGGTTCCAATGGACGCACTAGGAATTCCAGTAGATGTATAAGGAACAAATGTACCGGTTGGAGTCCCAATAGGTGTATCGTCTTTACACATATAGGAGTCACCTGGAACATAGACACATGTGCCAATACAATCTGCAGTTGCGGAACAACAGTACCCATCTGGAGCATTCTTGAGAGCCTTACCAAAGTATCCTTTCTTACATGTCTTGCCAATAACGGTTGCTGTGGGTAGAGTACCTGTGCTTGATTTGGTTACGCTGACAGATATTCCCGTAGACGATGTAGATATACTTGTATCCGTAGCAGATGTACTAGACGAGATGCTGGTGACAGATGTACTATACGAGATGCTGGTGACAGATGTACTAGATGAGATGCTGGTGCGAGTATTGGTAACAGATATACTGGACATACTTGACGGAATGCTAACACTTGATATGCTGGTGGGTACGATAATCGGACTTTTGGTCATGATACTCTCGGTGGCAGATATGCTGATGGCGCTGACAGACATGCTGATGATAGACGCACTCGCAACTCCAGATGTAGTACTTCCAAGGACAGGTGGAATGGTTATCTTTGTAGTACTAGAGGTAGCACTAGATGTTAACGTGTTTGTACTTGTACTTGATGTCCTAGTCTTACTCTGTGTAGTCGTCGTTGTTGTCTTGTCATCATCGACAATACCACCAATCAAGCCAACGAGACCTCCACCGATGCTAATTATCCAACTACCAATTGCGATAGGTACAAGAGCTCCTGGACCACATCCGACAGTACATACACCAACCACAATATCCTTGATGTCTATGTTCTTGGAATCTGGTTTTCCAGTCTGAGTTGGTTTCGTGCTAGTAGTCTTTGTAGGTCGCGAACAAGTGCCGGCAGGGATTGTACCGCATTGCCCGTCAGAACAACTTCCAAGACAGTCTGACGTACCGCTACAACAGAATGCGGGGAACAGATTTTTGTTACCATCTCCTTCATGGCCGCGGATACAGGTAGAACACATGAGTTCCTTTGGTTGACCACAAATGCCGTTGATGCAATCTCCTTCGCAAGAGTTTGCTGCGTCTAAACAACAGTACCCAGATGGAGATTCGCCACCAGTAGAAAACTCGGACCCGCTTGTACATGATCCACTCCTCTTGGGAATACATATGCCGTTAAAACACGAGTTCACACAGTCTCCAGGTGTAGAACAACAATAGCCATCAAGCGCCTTACCCAAGTTTGTACCTTGCATTCCCGAGAAACAAGGGCCGTCGCTCGCAATTGGTCCAATACATTTACCACCAGGGCAAGAGCCGCTGATACAGTCTGTGTCTTTCTTACAACAGTCTCCATCTTTGCCATCTCTGAGTCCCAACTTCCTACCTGTACAATAAGTGGGAGACGCAAGACATTTGTAGGTGGCCATATCGCACGTAGAGGCTATGGTGCAATCGGCATTCGCAGAACAACAATCGCCAAAGTTACCGTCCAAGAGTCCCTTGGGTCTCGTACATTTGCTAGCATCTGTACATGTTTGTTTACTGCATTTATCTTGACAATCCACATCTGTTGAGCAACATTGGCCAAGATACCCATCACGAAGATTTGGAGTTCTAGTACAATTGGGATCTGTACATCTTTGGTTAACACACTTGCCTATACAGTCCGTATCCTTACCACAACAACCCCCATATGGGATGTTTTGTTCACCCCATGCATAGAACTTGGAATCACAGACAGCACATATTCCATCACCTCTACATCCGTTTATGCAATCCTCCTGTGTAGAACAGCATGCACCATTTGGACCCTGTTTCTTTCCACTATAACAGTAAGGATCCCCACATTTGGAGAAGAGATCTTTGTCGGTCCATGCAATCTTTGTGCCTTCACGACCTTCGACATTTCCAATTGTGGGAGGTTTGTTACTTCTAATAGCATATCCATCCTTCGTCATCCAGATAACTGCATTTGGTTCTGTTGGAGCACATGAGTGGTAAAGGAAAGTACCCTTGTCGTATGACCCATAGATGACTAGTTTACCATTATACCAGACACATTTGGATGACCACAACCATTCAGGAGGTTCCTCACCATGATATCCGAACCATGCAGTCGTCTTGCTGAGATCCCATGATTTACGGTCTGGAGTAAGAACCATCATCAGCCACAGGTAAGCAGACTTTAACCCATACTTTCCTACGTTCAGGTCACGGGAAACAAGGTGCATATGTTCATCATCCAGGAACGATCTAGGAATAGGTTTAGGATCAGGGGGATTATCGGAGTCAACCACTGGAAGATTCTCCATACCAACAAATGGTTTGCCCATATAGGTCCCCAGATCTTGTTCGTACCAAGTATCGTTGGCAGCATGGGCAAATACCAAAGATGCCAAAAGCACGAATAATAGTCTCATCGAGAAAAACAACATGAGAACTTTACGCTGTGCTCAGCTTGATATATATGGGAACATCATCAGTTGCGTTGCTATATCCGAGAGTACCAGATTGTCATGTAGAAAGGCATACAGAATGGGATTGTCATGATATATGCAGAGTTTTTAAAAACATAACCTAATAGTATGCTCTCCAACTCGGACCATATCTAAGAAAGTTGTCATAGTCTCGAGTCGTCACACTTCCATCCTCCATGTCTTGGAACTCGGAAAATCCACGCTGATACTCTTGTACGCTCTCTGCTTTCTCTTCTTCGTTGGATCTTTCCCTGCAACCACAGTCTGTGAACACATGTCCGATTAGCTTGTTGTCTTTCACCAACCTATACACAGACTTGGTTAGTCCAATGGTATCTAGTTCGAACCCTCCAATAGATATCTCTGACAGTACCAACATATGCCCTATGATGTAGATGTACACACCATTCTTTAGCATTGGCATAAAGTCTGACATCATCTCGCACTCTTTATCCATACTATGTGACATGAGTCTTAACAAGAGCGTCTCCAATACAGCGATATCCATTGTAGCCTTCACGCCATCTACATCTACTGTAATAGACCCATGTCGCCGTCTTGAATGTATGTACCTTTCATCACGAGATGTGTCCATGTTGTTACGTATATATGTCTTTGGGAACGCGTCATCGGACTCATCTGTCATGTAACATACTTCCGACTTGTAGACATGAAGTTTGCTATAGATGCTATGCAGTGTGTTGGTTGATCTCCCAGTATGGATCTGCTTGACATGTATAACATTCATGGAGGCATTACCTTCCTTGACAACCATCAAGTCCTTGACTGTTATATACTTGTATAGTTCATGTTCTTTAGTCCAGTCCGGTTCCTGCCATGCTATGGACTCATCCATCTCCACCAATTTGGTCGCAAACATGTAGAATGCCTCGCGTACATTTAGACCAGAGTCCAATTCTACACCTACTAGTCCAGCTATACCATAGAAGTAGTCGTGAGGACATTTACATCTTCTGTCTAGTCCGATGATAACCTCAACAGCATCTCTTACGGTCTCTCGGTTCTTTAGCCTTGTTATGTTCTCGATAGAGTGGTACAGCTTCTTAAAAGATGTATCGTAGAGGTAACTCTCCTTGTCTCTGTGATCTGGGATACCGTTTTCTTCGAGTGCACAACCAACATAATACGTCTTACCATTCTTGGCACGTACATATCCACATTCTATGCCTGTGCTATCGGATAGACTGTCAGATAGACTGTCATCGGATTCTTGACTATCATCAGACTCTTCGTCAAACCTATTCATCCCATGATGCATTCTGTAGAGTTCATCCTGTGTAAAAGATTCGTCAGGACCTTTATACCATTCGTCGTGTAGCATATCATCTATCCTAGAGATGCCTGGATTGTCTTCTACAAAGTCTTCACCCGAGGCATATCCTTCTCTACACAGATATTCTTTCAACTCGTGTACCATATCCAACACATCTGACAGATCTACATAATCTGCAAAGTCGACAGTTTCGTGAGTGAGAAGAACTTTGCAAGGTAGTACAGCTTCTTGTAATGTCCATATTCTCTTGAACCATGTACACTCGAACAAACTTGTCATAGTAGCTAGTGCTGACTTGTATGGCACATAGGGTTCATACGATGGCTCTTCTTGCGATAATTCCCAGATGGCATCCCTACCAATCCTCACGACGGTTGCGCGTAACATCCTTTCCTTTAGACCACTAGAATATATGCTGACGGATTCTCTTAAAACATCCATAGAGCAGTCTATCATCGCAATACATTCCTCGCAGTACTTGTATATGTCTCCCATCAAGTAGAGAGGTTTGCTCTTGGACTTTTGGTCTATGCACAAGAGATCTATCCACCAATATCCACCATGCTTTCTCATGATATTTAACAACTTGTCTCTCTTTTCTTGTCTGAACTCTACCTCATAGTTTATGCCATCTATCTCATGCTCTTTCCATAGACATCCTTCCACCTCGCCCCATACATGAGACATACATCTGTACTCGACCTTGACCAATGGTGTTGTAAGCTTCATGTGTCCATCTGGATCCACATACACGAGTTTAAAGTTGCTGTCCTTAAAGAAATCCATGACTAGAGCATACTTGAGGATATTTCCAACCACTGGATAGCCTATCATATTCGGTGCATTGACATGAGGTTTATTCTGTGCATATTTTGCCACAAGCCGATATGTTGGACCTAGATTTATCAGAGGATTTTGCAAAGCTAAACTTTATAGGAGTCGTAAGTCTCTTTGGTGGTGAGATAGCGTTGTCTGCACTGAGATACAGTGTGTTAGTCCACAATGTACTCCTGTCTCTCTACTTTACCATGATCTTATCGCCAGGTCTCCAAACCGTATCCCTAAAGATGTTCAAGAGAATGGAAGACAAAGTATCAAGAGTTATTGGTGGTGGTTCAGAGGACAGAAAGGACATCATAGGAATGTCAGCAAGTGGCAAATACAAATATGTTGGACTACACTCCGGGACCAGGATGAGTGTATCAAGTGTACTTGGAGAAGCTTTAATCGGAGCATCCAAGCCAATAGAGACCATAGAGGTTCCATGTTCGAGAGATGTATCAGGCAAGAGGAACATAAGACTAAAGGTCATAGAACTTGACGAATCAAGCACGTCTACGTGTGCTGAGAGATATGGATCTCGCATATCTGTCAGAGGTAGACCACCCATACGACTATGTATAATACCCATGACTACCATTGTAGGTCTAGTCATAGCAGCATTGGCAGGAGATTATCAAGTCTTTGTCCTCATCTTGTTAAACGTAATCTGTAACATGTTGGTGACATTCACGATCCGCAGTAACGGAGTCAAGTATCCAATGGGCCAGGCTGCAAAGGATTCTCCCAAGGGTGATATATTTGTAGAGACTGTAGATGGAACAGATCTGTGTCTGGTGACAGGCAAAGAGGATATCATACAGTACATATTCCAAAGACCGTTGATCATGCCACCTCATCCAGATAGCATAATGTGGAAGTATCTACATATGTTGGCAGCGTACTCGTCTTATATCATGGTTGTTGTGAACATCATATGGCTCCCGTTCTGTAGTGCTGGTGGACAGATTATCTTTGGTGTTCTCATCTTTTTTGGAGTTGTACAGAATATCTTGCTGGCGACGTTTGATGGCGATGACTTGCTAATGGGTGTTGCGGAAGAATTCTTCACGACCAAGTCTATCAAGGAATATGTGTTCCAAACCAGGTCATCCGTGATTGCGTTCTGTATGCTAAAGTCTGGATCCAAGGATACAAAACAGCTAAGACATTTGTTGCCAGACACAGAAACATTCGACAAATGGTTCAAGAACGTAGCAGAGTCTGTGGACGGAAAGGCGCCAGAGAGTGGCATAATAGATGGTCTCCTGAATACTCTCAACATAGATCTCCAGGACGCCATAAAAGAGTGTAACAAGAAGGAGATGCATATCGTAGAATAAGCCTTTTTAAAAAGAGGATTCGTCCATAAACCCAAAGGACCTGAGTAGCGACACCAGACCTTGTCAGACTTGAATGAGAACTACATCCAGTACTTTCTGGTGGTACTTTGTGTGAGCAAGCCTATATCTGGACTCTACCATCATGCGTCAAGGAAGGGATCGTAACAACACTCATCGTTCATGAAGAGATCCACATAGGAGCGTTGTTATTGGTAGCGGAATTGGGAGGTATTCCAAGAGTGTATTGGTCTTTTAAAAACTTGTGCTGAATTGAGATACATATCTTGTTTGCCATCGAGACCGCATAAACAATGGACGTCACGTTATCTTTTATATCAGGCAACGACATTCGTGTCAACACCTCGTTCTCCCTCAACGAACGATTCGACCTACATGACGAAAGATTTGGATCTATCCGTACTGGCTCCAAATGCGTTGTGTGTGACAAGACCGAGACTGGAGGATGTTATGGTCATCATGGGCGTTTGTATCTTGGTACCAACATATTTCATCCCATATTCCTTGACGAGATATCTAGAGCTCTCAACGAAATATGTCACATATGTGGATCTCATGTGGATAAGACCAAGGTATCCAACAAGAGGGGAGGTAAGTGTCCTGACTGCAAAGAGACAGTGTACGTCGACTACTTTATTCCACCAAGTCAACCAAATGCAGTAAGGAGAAGGAATGCTGCCAACACGACTCTGGATCCAACACAGGTAAGAACCATCCTGATACGACATAAGCATAGGTCGTCAAGGTACATCATCGACTGTATTGCGGTACCTCCTACTGGCATACGTCCACCAGAAGACATGGAATGGCCATCTGAACTATCTCGCTTGTACGTAAGATTGGTTGATGTCGTCAAGTCGTCAGCAAAGACAGATACATACCAACGTAACGTGTCGATGCTATACAACTCTATCGTCGGATACCTCAAGAAGGATGGTGTCATCGCAGCCATATCTGGAAAGTTCGGCATCTTTCGTAATCTCATGCTTGGTAAACGTCTAAACCGCTCTGTCAGGTTGGTTATCACAGGAGATCCCAACTTGGACCTCGATGAAATACTTGTACCAAAGTCCATTACGGATCGTGTAAGGGTGTCAGAGAGAGTATGGAACGGTAACGTCAACAGGATGAAAGAGTACGCGCGAACTGGACAACTATGGTATGAGTCTGAGGAGATACAAGTAGAGGAAGATGAGGTTATTGTCGGACAGATATACGATAGGGCCCTACGAGATGGTGACCTTGTAACTCTCAACCGTCAACCATCCCTATCCAAGACATCGTTACTGGCTATGAGGATAAAAGTAGGAATCGTGGAGAATAACGTGTTTGCTTTCAACCCATGTATCGCAACTGCATTTAATGCCGACTTTGACGGTGATGAGATGAACATATATGCAGGCTACGGACCAGAGGCGGCTGCAGAATTAAGAGAGCTATGTCACGTCAACCATAACATATACGATCCACTTACGAAAAAGGTTTTCATACAACCCATCCAAGATGTTGTCTCGGGAGCATATCTGATGACGAGGAACAAGGTAGAAGTGTCAAGAGATCTCTTCAACGATTGTGTGATGCTAACGTCAAGGACACCGGCTGAACGTAACACATATGCGTTATTCTCTTCCACTCTGCCATCTGATCTTAGGTTCACAGGAGATGTAGAGATAGTTGATGGTATGTTGGTCGATGGCATTGTCACCAAGGATGTCTTGAACATGCTAATAGTTTGCATATTGGAAAAGTACAATGGAGACATATGTGCCATATTCATCAAGCATATCCAATTGGTGGTACTACGTTGGATGCGTGACAAAGGGTTCTCTATTGGACTAAAAGACTGTGTATGGAGCAAGAAAAGTTTTGCAGAATACAAAGAAAGAAAGGTCGAGACACAACAAGACGCATCATCTCTACAAAGCTGGGTGCTGAACAAATCTCTTGAAGAACATGTACCTCCAGAGAGCGACAACCCATTAGCTGTCATGTTACATAGTGGTGCCAAGGGGAAAGACATTGGTCCTTCACAGATGGCAGTATCTCTTGGTCAGCAGTACGTTAACGGCAAGAAAGCTAGAGCAAGGATAAAAGATAACTCTCCACAAGACACTGGGTTTGTAGCGTCAGGATACGTTAAAGGCTTGACTGCGAAAGAATACTTCTCTCAAGCAAGTGCATCTCTGAGTGGTATCATCGACCTTGGTGTTGGAGTGTCAGCCATTGGGTATACGAACAGACGTGTAACAAAGCTGATGGCTGGGGTACAGATGAACTACAATGGCAGTGTGTCAACAGATGGACAGATTATACGTTTTTAAAAACTTTATGGACTTGGAGTTTTAAAAACACTCGACCCAATGTCCTGTCATGACCTTTAGACATTTGGTATTCGACTTGGGTATAGAGCATCAGAACGGAATTGTTGTGAGACCTCCAGTGGGCACATTGCCTGCATTTCCTTGAGCAATAGCCATGCGAGGTTGTTGTGCTTGAACACTCCGTTTCAGAGCTTGCATCATATCTGTCTGACAGTAGTATGGTACGCCATTTGCATTTGTTTGTACAGGACGTGCTCGACCCGAGTTGTCACACGTGTATATGTATTCTCCATCGGTACCATATATCACAGGGGTTCCTGGAGGACCCTTCCATCTCTTGAGCTGACTGCATGATGTAGCAGACGGCGGAGGTATGTTGGTGTAGCCTTGACGTTTACGTAAAGTTGGTCCTAGTGTAGCAATCCAATCTCGGAACGTAACTGTAAATCCATCTCGTGAGTAAAGGACTCCCTCACAGTCACACAGATTGTAGGCTTCATCTATCCAAAGTTGGGTCTCTGGAATTGGGTACAGAATGATAGACATATTTAAGTCGCACTGGTGGGCTATAGGCTATTTTTATTACATCTTTCAAAACAAATGTTAGCCAGGGAAGCGAGGAAGATACTCTGGACCAAGAAGGATGACAAGGTTGTGGTCTTTGGTAACAAGAACATATCATCCAACGACTGTAAGCATTGGGATAGTTCCACATGTAAGCTACAGGATTGTAACGTGTGTGACGTACTTGCTCCAACTTCAGATGGATGGTTCTCTGATGAAAGAATATTCCCGATGACAAACACATCGCATATGCTTTACGAAAGACTGTGTGACTTTAAGCCTCGCAAGATACAATCCAAGAGACGTAGGATAACACATAAAACACCGCTAAGATTATTGGACGTTACATCTGGAGAAACCACATACGACACTGCTGGCAAAAACTACTTCACGGTCAGTCATGTCTGGTCTTCAGGCAACTTTGGCATACCTTTCTCGAAGGATGATAAAGGGTATCCATGGCTCAAGAGAATGTCCAAGTTGTTAAAAATAAGACACGCATGGATAGACACATACTGTATCCACCAGGACAGCGTAGAGGAGAAACAACATGAGATTGGAAACATGAGAGAATATTACGCTAATGCTGACAGTTGTGCAGTGTTGTTTAGCTCTACAACTCCGAGGGACGTCGACATGTTCATAGCAAACATACAACTGCTAGCACACAAAGCCGTAGATAATCCGTACAGAAGACTTGGACATGTATGGGCGTTGGCATCCGTATACCACTCTAACATGTTGGTCGATGAATGGTTCAAGAGAGTTTGGACAATCCAGGAAATTATGTTAAGTCGTAGCGTTGTTGTGGACTCGTCATGTGGCTTGGTAGATCTGACAGAACTTCTAAAATCCTATCATGTACTAGTCTTATCTCTCGGTGAAATAGCCATGTGCGGTAGCGAGATGGACCAGGCACGGACTTTGTCATACCACTTACACAATGGAACAGACTCGCATGATATGGCAACTGTACTGGAGCTCTGTATGGGAAGGCAAGCAACTAACGGACACGATTATGTGTACGGCGTGCTGGGACTATTGCCAAACATCCATGTTGAGGTAAACTACAAACTGCCACTAGAGTGTGTTATGCTATCCTTATTCAGAGGGGCAATAGAGAATGGAGACTTGTCATGGATTAGCTGGATTGGTCCATCTTCGTTGAAAACCCATAGCTTTATACCAGTAATAGGGTCATCCTTGCATGTAGATCGGTGGAACATAGATGCTAACGATGTACATATGACGTTGGAGGAGATGACTATGGGATCCAACAGAATGGATGTCGAGATTGTCGGGATTGCAAAATGGGATGGTATCTATGCAGGAGTGGCTAATGTCTGTAAGGTGTTAGAGGCATTGTGTCTCGGTGAGAGATTGTGCTGTAGCTGTCTCGTAACAAGACTCTGTGACAATGGATGTTGCACTCCTCATACAGTACATATAACCATGGCCATGGCATTTGTTAATGGACATCCCTGTGAGAACTGTATCATGTTCTGTGGACAGTGGAGCGACGAATGTTCTAAACACATGGAAGAGATGTTTGCCAAAAGACACGACTCTTGTGTGGTGTTGATGAAGACGTTAGACAACAAGTATCTGGTCGGGAAAATACATGACCAACTAGTTCCTGACAAGTATCAGCAGGTAGTCATGTTTGGGAAACAGGAAGTCTATGGATGGATAATAAGCAAACATAACAGGATAGGTATCGTATCGTCTCATGAAAGGTTTAACAGCCTTGAGCCCTAGTTTTTAAAGGTTTGACTGCAAAATACAAGTGCGTCTCTGAGTGGCATCATCGACCTCGGTGGAGTGCCAGCCATTGGATGTATCAGACATGTAAGCTGATGGCAGGAGTACAGATGAACATGGCAGTATGTCGACAAATACGTTTTTAAAAATTCCACCAGATAGTTATGGTAGAAGGTAAACGATAACAGGAACGGAATTCTCCCTGTGACTAAACCGTGAGTCCAAGGGGGAGGCAACTCCGCAACCACCGAGGGGGTTCTTCCCTTCTCCATTTTATATATCCATTCTCCATATCCAATGGCCACTACGTCATGAAACCTAACCACATAAGACACTACATCATGATAGAATATAGGTACTGAAAACCATGACATAATTGGGTGTTACGAGATTTAAGTGCTATTAACCATGTGTATATGTCTTGATTGTGGAAGGATATTTCTCCTGATTACCTCGGGCTCCCTGTTCTATTGTAGGAATTGTATCGGTGGGACTACCAAACAACCAAAATCGTCAGGCAAATGTGGATGCGACTGTTCTCAAGCTCTGAAAAGACTAAAGGCTGTGGAGGCAAATATAGCTGAGGCACATGCTTCAGACAGAACCAGGTTCGAGAGATTGGAAAAAGACATGGCCGCTATGAAAATGGCTCATGATTCCGATAAGAAAGAAATGGAGGCAAATATAGCCTTAATGCAGAAGATAATATCAGGGCTGGAAAAGAAATTGGACCAACTTTCCAATACCAAACCGTCGTCTGGCTCCGAACCGCCACTCAAGCCGTCGCCTGGTACCAAACTCCCTGGACACAACGACGATGATCCAGTACATATCCCCGATATAATGTAGAGGTTTTTAAAAATTGGGACCGTATAATACGTTAGTGAGACTTTTTTTATCATGGTTGTAGCTTGAATTAAGCACCATGTACGACGTAGTGGATATCGGAAATCGTGGAGACTATCCAAAAGGAACAGTCGGTGATGAAGAGTATGAACAATGCAAAAAATGGGCGCGCCACATATCTTTGCTGGGGAATAGGAAACCCGACTCTTTTACAGTATGGAGTTTTGTTTCATGTTACCACAAGGATATTCTTGGCGATATCACGAGAGAATTTAGTGCAAGTACTTTCAAGGGACATCTGTCTGTAAAAAATGCAGGAGAACTATCTTTTGTATATAAGCAGATGATAGATGTCGTGAAACTTGCGAACCATATACTATCAGCGAGAAACATAGAGTTCATCGACAAAGACATGCTCTTGTATTTGCTGGTAATGGCTGCGTATGTCGTTTCGAAGAATATCCATGCTACCTACATGGACTTGGTTAAAATTTTAAGAGGTGGCCAAAGCATAACATATATTCCCGAAGCTTATGTCAAGGATGAACGTAGGTTGTCTATTGGGATGATACCAAAGCTATTGGGTCTGCATACCACAGGTCGCACAGCCAAGATGGATTGCCCTAGAGTGTGGGATCTGGAGACAGATGAAATAGTCTCCAACCCCAACTTTCACGGAAAAAAGGTTCCCATAGTAGTTGTTACCCATACATGGATAAGCACCGAGGACGAGATTACATACAAGGATCTATTAGAATTACAGAGAAAAAATGTAATTCTCGAGGCAATGGGAAAATCGCAAGTGGATATCAAGATCAGCGAGATAAAAAAGGTAACCGAGAACTCTGTCAAGGCAACCGACAAACTGGCCAGAATAAGAGAAGAGTTACGACGCAAGATAAGATACGTTTGGATGGACACTCTCTGCATCGACAAGACCAGTTCTGCTGAGCTAGATGAAGGTATTCGTTCCATGTACAGATGGTACCGCGAAGCTGAGTATGTCTATCTGGAATACTACACGGATCTGAAGAGATGGGCCACAAGAGGGTGGACATTACAAGAAGGTGCTGCTGCTAAAGTCCTACGTGTTAGTCCTAAACATGGAACTTCTTTTTTAGATGCATTGTGTAAAGCATATCCTGATGGTGACACCAATGGCGCAGTATGCGGTTTAGCTTTGGGAGTGTCACGTATTCGTAACGATGCTGCCTACTGGATCCATCTCATGAGTCTTCGAGATACCACCAAGAAAGAAGACAAGGCTTATGCTCTCGTTGGTTTACTTGGTCTGGACTTACAATCTGCATATGGAGAAGGGGAAGACGCATCCATGCGCAGACTTTGCGAAGAATTGGTGAGACAAAAACAAGACGTGTCTTGGTTGATAACAGAAAAGTTCCGCAATGGTAAGTGGACAAATCTCAACTACAAGATTCCAAACCAAGACGATTCTCTGAGCAAGGAGGAACTATCCAACAGAGAGGACTTTGCCACATTCCATGATGAGATCCAGGTGATAGGCCATGGCATAAAGCTGGATGTTGTGAGGGTTGAAGGTTTGTACAAGAGGAAACTCCAAGATATAAAGTTTGGAAGCCATCTCTACAAAGACATTCTCAAGATAAATCAAGCTTCTCACGATATGTTGGAGCAGACATCTTGGTATAAGATTGTACTATGGTGGGTACCATCTAACAACATTCTGCTCTACATGTGTAGGTACAAGACGAAGAACAAGATAAAAGACTTTTGGAGAATTATATGGGCTAGGGGAGTCCCTGCCAGATGGAAATGCCCCCCATTGGAAACACATACATTGGTGATAGATTATGGCACCAACATATATGAGCATGATTTCATGGATGATCTCCCAGATGATATTATCCATCCCAAGAAACCTTGAAACACCATACCACCAGAACGTAAATCTTTAATGGCCTTGATACCCTCTATACCCAATGGCCAGCACAAAAAATTCCATGGACAGTACTCTTGAAGAGAATACAAGAAGTGGACTTGTCATCGAGAC
>Ga0157371_10001648_pt1 | contig 22775 bp, 20 predicted proteins | sample C45metaG_FD_113462 | JGI IMG/M metagenome (GOLD analysis project Ga0157371, IMG submission 113462) | Corn rhizosphere microbial communities from Kellogg Biological Station, Michigan, USA - C4-5 metaG | ecosystem: Host-associated > Plants > Roots > Rhizosphere > Soil | place: USA: Michigan...
AAAGTACTAAATCCTATACAATGAAAAATTATAATCTCAATACGTTAAGTTGTGATTGACGGCGGCGAAGCCATGTCCTTCTTATAGTATCCTCTAATATCAATCCTTTGAATTGCTGCAAATTTAAATTTTAAAAAAAAGAATTATGCAGAAGAATTGGTATATTTTATATACAAAGCCTAAATGGGAAAAGAAAGTGGCGACATCATTATCAAAGAGAAAAATTGAAAACTTTTTTCCGGTAAACTATACACAAGTTAACTTATATTCAAAAGTAAGAACCTGTCGTGAGCCATTATTTGAATCTTATGTTTTTGTCAATATAATGGAAAGTGAATTTGAAAAAGTTAAATCGGTTTACGGCGTATTAAACTTTGTTTATTGGAAAGGTAAACCTGCAATAATTCACGAAGAGGAAATAGAGGTTATCAAGGAGTTTATTACAGATCATCAAAATATTAAATTAGAAAAAACAAAAGTAAACGTAAACGATGTTGCAAAAGTGATTGATGGTTCTAAATATTCAATGAGCGGAAATGTTTTGACTGTTAAGAATACAATAGTAAAGGTAAATCTTCCATCACTCGGCTTTACTCTTGTAGCCAATGTTGCAACAGAAACTCCTTTACGTACAGAGATTTCTTTTGGAAAGAGAGATCTTATTTTACAATCTTAAAATTTAAACATTAATCCGAGTATTAGACAAATTTAAATTCCGGATTAAAGTTCTTTTACTGCAATTTAATAATACTCTCACATAGGAATGAATCGCTTACCAATTTTGAAGCACCGCAACTACCTCGAATTTGTGCCTTAATTAATCATTCCGAAATCATAGCTTTGAAAAATGAAGTCAGCATTAATTACCGGTATTACCGGGCAGGACGGGGCATATCTAGCCGAACTCTTATTATCCAAAGGATACACTGTTCACGGGGTTAAAAGAAGGTCATCACTGATCAATACATATCGGATCGATCATCTATACGTGGATCCTCATGAAAACCATGCGAATTTTAAATTGCATTATGGCGATATGACGGATAGTACGAATCTGATTCGTATTGTACAGGAAACGCAGCCGGATGAGATTTATAATCTCGCTGCTATGAGCCACGTAAAAGTTAGTTTTGATAATCCAGAATATACTGCAAATGCTGATGGCATTGGCACGTTAAGATTATTGGAAGCAGTCAGGATTTTAAAACTTGAGGAGAAAACAAAAATCTACCAGGCTTCTACATCCGAACTATTTGGTTTAGTGCAGGAAGTTCCCCAAAAAGAAACGACTCCATTTTATCCAAGAAGCCCTTATGGAGTAGCAAAATTATATGCATATTGGATCATGATAAATTACCGCGAAGCTTATAATATGTTTGCTTCTAATGGAATTCTTTTTAATCATGAAAGTCCTTTAAGAGGGGAAACTTTTGTTACAAGAAAAATAACCAGGGCCGTAGCTGCGATTGCTCAGGGATTACAAGATACTTTATTCCTTGGAAATTTGAATGCACAAAGAGATTGGGGACATGCGAAGGATTATGTAGATGCGATGTGGCGAATCTTACAGCAAGATAAACCGGAAGATTTTGTGATAGCTACCGGAATTACCACTACAGTACGCGATTTTACAAAGATGGCTTTTGCGGAAGCAGGAATAGAAATAGTGTTTGAGGGCGAAGGTGACGCTGAAAAAGGTATTGTGGTCTCCTGTAATAATCAAAAATATTTTTTGCCTGAGGGAAAAGAAGTGGTTGCTGTTGATCCAAATTATTTTAGACCTACCGAAGTTGATTTATTAATTGGTGATGCTACCAAAGCAAAAGAAAAATTAGGTTGGAAACCTACTTACACATTGCAGAGAATGATAAAAGAAATGGTAGCAAGTGATTTGGAAACTTATAAAATGAGCTTGGAAAGGAAGTATTATTTGTAAAAGTATATGGAAAGCGGAAGTTTACATCTCAAAATGAGAGGTAAAATATTACAAATATTTGCCCACATAATTGCATTTTTAAATAAAGGTCAGGGTAGGAGTGTAAAAGCAAAGAAAAACATTCTTGCATCCTTTTTCCTGAAAGGCACCAGTATTGTTGTTAGTCTTTTTTTAGTGAGGCTAAATATAAATTACCTGAATGAATCGAGATACGGAATTTGGATTACCATCACTTCTATTGTTGGATGGTTTAGTTTCTTTGATATTGGTTTAACACAAGGCTTAAGAAACAAATTTGCAGAAGCAAAGGCAAAAGGAGAAGATGAACTTGCACAGATTTATGTGAGTACTACATATGCAATTCTTGCTATCATTTTCACGTTCGTTTGGCTGGCTTTTTTGATTTGTAATAATTTTTTAAACTGGGCAAACATATTAAAGCTACCTCAATCAATGCGTTCAGAAGTTTCGATGCTTGCTATAATTGTCTTCACTTACTTTTGCATTAATTTCGTTCTCCGCATAATTTCAACACTTGTTACAGCCAACCAGGAACCTGCAAAAGCGTCATTAATAGATGTTCTCGGGCAGATTCTATCCCTCATTTTTATTGTTATTCTTACAGAAACAACAGAAGGTTCACTTATTAAACTTGGAATTGCTTTTTGTTTATCACCAATTATTATTTTAATCGGTGCTAATCTCTTTTTCTTCAGAGGATCATTTAAAAGGTACAGCCCAAAATTTTCAAAGATTAAATTCTCCTATGCGAAAGGTTTATTTCATTTGGGAGTTGTCTTTTTTATTATCCAGATAGCAGGTATCATTCAGTATCAAACCGCGAATATTATTATTGCTCAAAACTTTCAAATTGCAAAAGTCACATCTTATAATATTGTGTACAAATATTTTGGAGTTTTAGACATGATATTTATGATTTTCCTCGCTCCTTTTTGGTCAGCTTGTACCGATGCATATTTCAGAAAGGATATTGCCTGGATAAAGCAAGCAACCAGGAAATATAATCAATTAGGTATTCTTCTCGCTTTTGTAGGAATTATAATGCTGTTATGTTCTCATTTAATTTACAAAGTATGGTTGAATGGTAAAGTTGATATTAGCTTTTCTCTTTCACTTTGTGGATTTTTATATTTTATGGTTACAATATTTGGAAATACTTATTGTTATTTTTTAAATGGCATTAATGCATTACGAATTCAATTTTTAGCAAGCATCATCAGTCCTTTTATTTATATTGGAGTTGCTATTTTATTTATTCGATATTATCAGTTGGGAGTATATGCTCTTTTTTTAGCTTCCATTATTGCAAACTTTAATGGATTTATTTTATCTCCTCTTCAATACTATATGATTATTAATAAAAACAAAAAGGGAATCTGGATTAAATGAGCCAAATAAAAATAGTACAATTGCAGAGTTCAATGAATTCTGCAGGAAAATCCGGACTTAGATTGCATAGTGGTTTTTTAGAAGCAGGAATTGATTCTACAATAATTTCAATGAATGCTGATACTATAGTTGATAAAAAAATTATTTATCTCATCAGTAAATCAAAAACAATCAAAACAATTAATACTAAGCTTGAAGAATTCCAAAATAGAAAAAATATTAGCGAACTTGGAACATTTTCTTATCCACTATTAGGAACAGATATTTCAAAAATGGAAGAAGTAAAGAATGCAGATATTTTATATTTTCATTGGATATTAGGAGGCTTTTTAAATTTTTCAAATATTGGTGATCTTTTTTCATTAAATAAGCCTGTAGTTATTATCATGCACGATATGTGGTGGATTACCGGAGGTTGCCATCACAGTTTTACTTGCAAAAAATATAAAACTCATTGTTTCAACTGTCCAATATTTCCAGGTAATAAAAAAAAGGATTTGTCTTATAAAGGCTTTAATAAGAAACTTAAAATTTATTCAAAGCACAACAATCTTTATTTTGTTTCACCAAGTAAGTGGTTGCAACAATGCGCAAAAGATTCTTTTTTAGCAAAAGACAAACCTGTTTATTATATTCCTAATGTAATCGATAAAAAGATTTTCAAACCCTTGTCTCGTGCTTTTTCTCGTGAAATACTTAATCTTCACTCAAATGAAACTATTGTTTCTTTTGGAGCACATTCAGTTGATAGCCCATATAAAGGTTGGAAATATTTAAGAAATGCCCTTCAATTACTTTATAAGGATGGATTGTGTAATATCAGTGTTCTGGTTTTTGGAGGAGGGTACAATAAAGAAGTAGCTGATGCAATTCCTTTCAAAACGGAATTTGTGGGATATTTAAAAGATGAGTATTCTTTAGCATTAGTTTATAATGCGATCGATGTTTTTATTGTTCCCTCTCTTGCAGATAATCAACCAACAGTAGTAATGGAAAGTCTTTGCTGTGGTACACCTGTTGTCGGCTTTAATGTTGGTGGAATCCCTGACATGATCAGCCATAAAGAAAATGGTTATTTGGCAAATTATAAGGATTCCCGCGATCTGGCTGATGGCATTCGCTTTTGTATTGAATCAAAAATTACCGGAAAGATTCTTCCATCCTTTGAAAAAAATAAAGTAGTAAATCAACATTTAGAACTAATAAATTTTGTATTAGGTTCGAAGGGGAAAATACATGAACCTAAATTATAAATGGATTATCTAAACCTAGAAGAAAATCAGCCTCACCTTTTAATGGAGCTAAATCAAAAAGAGATTAAGTTTCTTAACTTTTTTTGGATAGGGTTTGCCGTTTATTCCATTACAGCTGCCTTTGTTACTCAAAGCCATGTCATAATTTTGATTTTACAGTCATCGCAGATGATTTCTTTAATAAGTATGTTTTATGGTGCTATTCATGTTATAAAATATAAATTTGATAATGATTATCTGGCAATTATTTTTACGTTTTACCTGTTATGGCTTTTAATAATATTTGCCGGAGTTTACAAATTTTTTAATTACTCTTTCTTTAAGTCATCTTTTTTAGGGGCGCCTTCCGGACCTCTTCTCTATTTTGCTCCAATAATTTTGCTTTTCCCAAGGAAGTTGGGTTATTATAAAAAGCTGTTTGATGTTATCATTCTTTTTGGAATTTTTTACATTCTTTTTGATTTTGTTTTTATTAAGCATTTACTCAGCTCTGATTCTTCAGATAAAAGAAATAATGCAATCGTAGAAACATTATCTGATTTAAGTTTCCCTTGTGGATTCATTCTGCTTACTCTTTATTATCATTCTGCAAAAAAGCAAGTAATTGCTGCGGGAGTGGTGTTGTTAGCTCTTTTATTTGCAGTCATCAGGGCACGCAGGGGACTGATAGTTATGTACAGTGAAATTATTTTGTTTGGCTATATTATCTATTTTTTCACCTCAAGAAGCAAAGTGCTAATTACTTATTTAAGCATCATTTTTTTCATCGGCGGTCTTACTTATTATTTTCACATGTATCGTCCCCATGAAAGTAAGATTTTTGGATTCTTATTAGAAAGAGGAGATGAGGACACAAGAACAGGAGTAGAGCTTTATTTTTATGATGACATGAAAACGAAAGACTGGATTATAGGCAGGGGTGTCAAAGGAGAATATTTCTGTCCTGATATTGAAGAAGATCAGGCAACCAATTATCGTGATACGATTGAAACCGGTTACTTACAAACCATTTTAAACGGAGGATTAATTAGTCTTGGATTATATCTTCTAATTGCCATTCCAGCCTTTATAAAAGGAATTTTTTTCTCTCGAAACATTCTCTCTAAAGCAGCGGGATTATGGGTTCTTATGTCAATCGTTAATTCCTATCCAGCTACAATTAATGCATTTACTTTAAACTACCTTCTTGTGTGGATTTCAATTGGAATTTGTTATTCAAAAGAAATTCGTCGAGTATCAGAATCAGAAGTGCGGCATTTTTTAAATCATCTACATTAAAAATGCAGAAAAAAAAATCAATTGTATTCTTAGGATTTTCCGACTTCCCTTACGGTTTAGCAGAAGCTCAAAAAATTATTTTAATTTCTAAAACCCTTCTTTTAAAAGAAAATAACGTAACCGTCATTTCCCAAAACGGTACTTATCGCAGAAATGGAACGCCGGAGTTAAAAGCTGATGGCGTGTATGAGGGTATTTCTTATAAATATGTTTCCGGAAGCTGCTATCGGGATGATAGTTTTATAAAACGCAGATTATTTGAGATCAAAGGAAAAATCAATGAGGTTCTTTTACTAAGAAAAATGAAAAAAGAACAGAATCTAGATTTTGCAATCCTATCTACCAGAAGCTTTCCTTTAATTGTTTATTATCGGACTCTTGCAAAAATGCTTGGCTTCAAAGTAATTCTGAATTATGTTGAATACTACACCGCAATTAAAAAAGAGAAACATCAGTTAGGAAAAAGATTAAATGATTCCCTTTTTGACAATTATGCTCCAGCTCTTTCTGACATTGTTTTGCCAATCAGTGAATTTCTTATAGAGCAGTGTAAAAAGAGATCTCCTTCTAAACCCTTTCTAAAAATTCCCGGATTAACTGATTTTAGCCGTTATGAAAATATTGAATCGAAAGATTCTGAAAAATACTTTCTTTTTTGTGGATATGCAGGATATAAAGAGATCATCCTTTTCATCATTGATGCATTTGAATTAATTTCTGATCCTTCTTATTTCCTCTATCTTGTTATTAATGGATCAGAAAATGATAGGCAGGAAATTGAAGATTATATAGTCACAAAAAGTAAAAAGGGGAAAATAAAAACATTCACTAAACTTAGCCAGAAAGATCTATTCACCTATTACAAAAACGCCAGGGCACTTTTAATTCCATTAAGACCTACCTTCCAGGATATTGCTCGTTTTCCTCATAAAACAGGAGAGTATTTAGCATCTGAAAATCCTGTCATTTCTACTAATTATGGCGAAGTAAAAAATTATTTTACAGATATGGAAAATATGCTATTAGCAGAATCATATAATGTGAATCTATTTGCTGAAAAAATGCAATTTGTTATTGATCATCCTGAAGAATCTAAAAGAATAGGATTAGCCGGAATGGAGATGGCAGCTAAACTTTTTGATTATCGTTATAAGGCAGAAGAATTGGATAATTTTCTCAACAAACACTTAAATGGCCGAAAAAATAAGGCAATAACTGCAAAACAGTAACTTAAAAATTTTAAAAATAAAAAAAATGAAATCACAGAAAAATGCAATTATTTGCGGAGCCGGAGGTTTTATTGGTGGACACCTGATTAACAGACTAAAAGATGAGGGATATTGGGTAAGAGGCGTTGATTTAAAAGAAAATGAATACGGAAACAATCATGCCGATGATTTTATCATTGGTGATCTTACAGACCCTGTTGCTTGCAATAAATTGTTTGACAGAGAAATTGATGAGGTGTACCAATTAGCCGCAGATATGGGAGGAGCTGGTTATATTTTCACCGGCGAACACGATGCAGTGGTAATGCATAATTCTGCTACAATTAATTTGAATATGGCTGAAGCAAGTAAAAATCATAAGGTCAAAAAGATTTTTTATTCTTCCTCTGCTTGTATGTATCCTGAATACAATCAACTTGATCCTGACAACCCTAAATGTTCTGAAGAATCAGCTTATCCTGCAGCTCCTGACAGTGAATATGGCTGGGAAAAGCTTTTTAGTGAACGTTTGTATCTGGCATATAATCGCAATTACAATCTTGATGTAAGAATTGCACGCTTCCACAACATTTTTGGTCCGCAAGGAACCTGGAGAGGAGGAAGAGAAAAAGCGCCTGCAGCAATTTGCAGAAAAGTTGGAGAAACAATTGATGGTGGAGAAGTAGAAATTTGGGGTGATGGAAAACAAACAAGATCTTTTCTGTTCATTAATGAATGTGTTGAAGCAGTAAGAAGACTGATGGAAAGTGATTTTACAGGACCGGTAAATATTGGCTCTGAAGAAATGATCGCTATTAATGATCTCGTAAAAATGGTAGCCGGAGTAGCAGGCAAGACTATAAATATTAAAAACATTCCAGGGCCCACCGGAGTTCGGGGAAGAAATTCAGATAATAAATTGATTAAGGAAAAATTAGGTTGGGCACCCTCACAACCTTTGGTAGATGGAATTGTTAAAACGTATAATTGGATTAAAGGGCAAATGGAAAATTAAAAATAGCTATAAAACTTCGTTTACCTTAAAAAGAAGAATTTTCTAAATTTCTTATAATCATGTGCGGAATAACAGGTAAAATATTTTTTTCGAAAGAAAGGAATATTGAAGAAGCTGAATTAAAACGTATGGCAGATATTATTCAACATCGCGGACCAGACGATGAAGGATTTTATATCCATAAAAATGTAGGCTTAGGTTTCCGCAGACTTAGTATTATTGATCTTCATACAGGTCATCAACCCCTTTCAAACGAAAATGAATCCAAATGGATCATTTTTAATGGGGAGATTTATAACTTTTTGCAATTACGTCAGCAGTTAATACAAAAAGGTTATTCATTTAAAACAAAAACTGATACTGAAGTAATTCTAAAACTTTATGAAGAATATGGAGTGCATTGCGTGGACTTTTTAAGAGGCATGTTCGGTTTTGCAATTTGGGATGATGAAAAAAAACAACTTTTTTGTGCAAGAGATCGCTTTGGAATTAAACCTTTTTATTATTATAAAGACAATGAAAAGCTTGTTTTTGGTTCTGAGATTAAATCGATTTTAAAAAGCGCAAATATTGATAAAACATTGTCTGATGATGCCTTAGATTCTTATTTCGCTTTTGGATATATCACGAGTGATCTCTCGATTTATAAAGAAATAAAAAAACTACAACCAGCTCATTATCTGCTTCTTTCTTTTAAAGGCCAGCCTACAATTGAAATCAAAAAATATTGGGATATTGTTTTTGAACCTGATCGCTGTAAAAGTGAGAAAGAATGGTGTGATGAAATCGAATCTGCTCTTTCTGAATCAGTGAAACTACATATGATTGCAGATGTGCCTCTTGGTGCATTTTTAAGTGGTGGAATTGATTCCAGTTCTGTCGTTGCAATGATGGCAAAAAATTCAAAGCAGCCTATCAAAACCTTCTCAATTGGTTTTAAAGAGCAGAAATATAATGAGTTACAATACGCAAGAGAAGTTGCGGAAAAATATGGATGTGAACATCATGAAGAAATTGTAGAACCTGAATCAATGAGTCTTTTGCCCAAATTGGTTTATGCTTATGATGAACCTTTTGCTGATTCATCAGCGATTCCTACTTATTATGTTTCTAAATTGGCAAGAAAATATGTGACAGTCGTTTTATCTGGCGATGGTGGTGATGAGTTATTTGCCGGATACGATGTTTACAAGCATTTAAAACAAATTTATTCCAATCCTCTAAACTTTAAATCTCCCATCCTCAACAAGTTTATTTGGGGAAATGTTCACCGGCTTATTCCAGATCACGGAAAAGGGAAAACGACCACTTATTATTATTCGAAGGATAAAAAATTGATTCCTGCACATTTAAGTGTTTGGTCAAGGACAGAAAGGAAAAGGCTTTTAGTGAATTACGGTTTCATAGATCACACCAATGTTTCTGAAAATTTTAAAGAGAGAATTTTAAAAAAAAGACCCGATTATGATTTTATCAGCAACATGCAAAGTCTGGATATGCAGACTTATATGGTAGATAGCGTTCTAACAAAAGTAGATCGCGCAAGTATGCTAAACTCTCTAGAAGTAAGAGTTCCATTGCTGGACCATAAATTCGCAGAATTATCTTTTAAAATTCCGTGGAATTTGAAGTTCAACCAGGGAAATCAGAAATATATTTTCAAAAAGGCGATGACTCCTTATTTGCCCTTGAGCATTTTGAATCATCCCAAACAAGGATTTAGTGTGCCATTAGAATTTTGGTTCAAAGATGATTTGAAAGAATATGTCAACGATACGTTATTGTCGGAAAATTCAAAATTGTCGCGCTTTCTCAATAAAAAATACGTAACGGAAATTATACACAAGAATCAAAAAGGAACAAAAGATTTTAGTTCAAGAATATGGCCCTTGGTTTTTTTTGAAGAGTGGCTAAAACAAAACTTATGATTATTTAAAAAATGAAATTTCTTATAACAGTAGATACTGAAGCGGACAACCAATGGGATCATGGCCGTGATCTTACAGTTGAAAACATTAAGTATGTTCCTCGTTTCCAGGAGCTTTGTGAGAAATATTCTATTAAACCAACCTATCTTGTTACTTCTGAGGTTTGTGATGATGTATATGCTCAAAATATTTTTTCAGATTACATAAAAAATGAAAAAGCTGAAGTTGGCACTCATCTGCATTCGTGGACAACGCCTCCTTTTCAAGACAAAGATGGTTATAGATTTAATGATCCCTATCACGCTTTTGCTACAGAATTTCGCGAAGATATTATTGATCAAAAATTAAAAAATCTGACAAACCACATAGAACAATCTTTTGGAAAACGTCCCTTTTCTTTTCGCTCGGGACGGTTTGGTTTTGATGAAAGAGTAGCACGCATTCTGGCTAATAATTTGTATTTGGTAGATTCATCTGTTACACCTTATACAAATTGGTCTACTAATAAAGGAATGCCTAATGGAAAAGGCGGCCCTGATTTTAGCAATTATAATAGTTTTCCTTTCACGTACACTTTTGATTGCGGATCGTTACTTGAAATTCCTGTAACTATTATTCCTACCAGATTCCCTTTAAACTCTAATGAAAAAATAGCATTGGAATATTTTAAACGGGTAGACAATAATATTGTTTTCCGTGGCCTCAGAAAATTATTTTTTCAGAATCAGCCCTTGTGGCTGCGGCCATATTTATATATGACAAGTGCTCATTTTGAAGAAGTGATCAATGAATGCATCAGAATTAAATTGCCTTATTTGGTGATGATGTTTCATTCCAGCGAATTAATGCCCGGATGTTCGGAATATAGAAAGGATAAAGAGTCTGTTGAAAAGTTATATCAGTTATTAGAAAAATTGTTTCAATTTATAGTAAGCAAACAAATAAGTGCCATTTCTCTTTCAGAAGCGGCTAAAGTAGATACATATGAAAGTATGCTTTTGGGGTGATATTGCAAGATCATTAAAAGATAATACAGGTGGAGGAGGCCAGCTTCAGATTGCCTTGCTTGCAAAAGCATTAGTAAGGGCTGGGCATGAAGTAGCTATAATTGATTATGAGATTTCCGAAGATTTTGTTACTCAAGACGGAATCAAAGTTTTTAAAATAAAAGATTGGAATAAAGGGATACCGGTCGTACGATCTTTTACAAAACGTTTACCTGAGCTGTATAATATTTTAAAAGCTCAAAAAGCAGATGTGTATTATTGCCGCATTAGAGATTTCAGACACATTATAGCTTTTTGGGCTGCAAGAAAAGTGAAGGGAAATTTTATTCTCGGCTTGGCTTCAAATCTTGATGCAATGAATTTTAAAGACAGATTTAAGTACCATCACAAAGTCTCAAGAGGTTCCTTATGGGCAGTTACAAGCGGCCTTCTTATAGAATTGGTCTATCCTTACCTTTTAAAAAAGGCAGATATTGTGCTTGTGCAAAATATAGAGCAAAAAGAAGTGTTACATAAAAAGAATATTCGGTCCTATTTGCTCCAAAACCTTATTGAAAAGTCAGAAAAAATCCAGGAAGAATCACCTGACCGAAAAGATTTTATTTACGTAGGGCGGTTGGATAAGAGAAAGGGGTTTTCAGAATTTTTTAAGATAGTATCTGAAACTCCAGCACAAACTTTTAAAATCATAGGAAGGCCTGATGATAAAAAATCAAGGTTTTATTTTGAAAAATTAAAAGAGTTCAAAAATGTGAAACTCCTTGGCTGGTTAAACCATTCTGAAACCTTAAAAGAAATTGCGAATTCCAAAGCATTAATTTCAACATCACCAATGGAAGGATTTCCGAACGTTTTTATTGAATCGTGGTCTTATGGCATCCCCGTTTTTTCCCTCTTTTTTGATCCAGGAGTTATTGAAAAAGAAAAACTTGGCAAAGTTTTTAATGGAAATTTACAAGAATTAGTTTCGGCAATAAATCAACCAATTGATTCCTCTCAATATTACAATAACTGCAAAAATTATGTTTCACAGAATCATCTTTTGAATGATAGTAAAATCAAGGAAATTGACTTACTTTTTACAAGTATAAAGAACCCTAATTAAAATGAAAATCATGTTTTTTATCAATGGAATTTTTTTGGGGGGAAAAGAAAGAAGGTTATTGGAATTAATGAAAGAAATTAAGGCAAGGCAACAATTTCAATTTGAATTGGTAGTGATGCATCCGGAAATAAATTACCATGAAATTCTTGAGTTAGACATTAAAATCCATTATCTGATCAGAAAAAGTAAAAATGATATTTCGATTTTTAGAAGGCTTTATCAAATTTGCAAAAGAGATAAAATCGATATAATTCATTGTTGGGATAGCATGACGGCTGTTTATGCGCTTCCAGTTTGCAAACTTCTTAAAATTAAATTAGTGAATGGAATGGTGGTTGATACGCCCGTAAAGCGAAATATATTGAATAAGCATTGGTTTCGTGCACGACTTACTTTTCCATTTTCAAATATTGTTGTTGGAAACTCAAAAGCAGGATTGAATGCTTATGCTGCTCCATTGAAAAAGTCTGTTTGCGTTTACAATGGAATGGATTTATCCCGCTTTAAAAATCTTCAAAACCCTGACTGTGTCCGACATGAAATTTTCGGGCTAAGTTCTGATTCTCTTTTTATTGTTGGAATGGTCGCGGCATTTGAAATTCGCAAAGATTATGAAACTGTGATAAAAGCTGCTATTGATCTAACATCACGGATTGATAATATTCGTTTTGTATTAGTTGGCGCAGGGCAATTTTTAACCCAGATGAAAGAATCTGTTCCGCTACATTTGAGGGACAAAATCATTTTTCTTGGCAAAAGAGCGAATGTTGAAAACATTGTAAATGCATTTGATGTAGGCATTCTGATAACCAATTCAAAAGTTCATGGGGAAGGAATCTCTAATTCTATCATTGAATATATGTTTTTAGGCAAACCGGTTATTGCTACCAGAGGGGGTGGAACAGACGAAATTGTTTTCAACAACAAAAATGGATATTTAATCAATCCAAATGATCCGGCAGAATTGGTAGAAAAAATTGAACTGGTGATGAAAGACGAAGAACGCGAAAGATTTGGAAAAACAGGAATCGAAATGGCATTGAAAAAATTTGATTTAAAAGAAATGACCACTAACTATTCGAGAATCTATGAGAATCTTATTCAAAACAAAAATTAGATGAGTATTTTAGTTACAGGTGCAGCGGGTTTTATTGGATCACATGTTTGTGAACACTATTTAAATCGTGGATTTGAAGTTATTGGAATAGATAATTTTGATCCATTTTATTCAAAAAGTATTAAAAAAGAGAATGTTGAGCCATTCATCAATAATTCAAAATTACATTTTTATGAATCAGATATTCGTGACAGTGGCACATTGCAAAGAATATTTTCAGAAAATAACGTTGATCATGTAATTCACCTTGCCGCAAAAGCAGGAGTAAGACCATCAATTGATTTAATTGAAGAATATTATGATGTAAATGTGAATGGAACGCTTTCGTTACTTCAATCAATGAAAGCAAATAATGTAAATAAACTGTTATTTGCATCTTCATCCTCTGTTTATGGAAATAATAAAAAAGTTCCTTTCTCTGAATCAGATAGTGTTGACAATCCTATCTCTCCTTATGCCGCCAGTAAAAAAAGCGCAGAACTCCTTTGCCATGTTTATGCTCATTTATTTAAGTTTGACATAACCTGCTTACGCTTTTTCACGGTTTATGGTCCCAGGCAAAGGCCTGATCTTGCTATTCATAAATTTACAAGGTTGATTGATGAAGGATCTTTAATTTCTTTTTATGGCGATGGCAGCACCTCCAGGGATTATACTTTTATAGATGATATCGTTCAGGGAATTGATGCTGCTTTAATACACCTGAAAGGATTTAATATTTACAATCTTGGGGAATCAAATGTTATAGATTTAAAAACCCTGGTAAAAACTATTGAAAATGTATTGGGTAAAAAAGCAATTATCAATCAATTACCATTGCCGGCAGGAGATGTAAATACAACATTTGCCGACATTTCCAAAGCAAAAATGGAATTAGGTTATCAACCAACACAAAATTTTGAAAAAGGAATTAAGGAATTTGTAAAATGGTACAATTCCAGTAAATCTTTATTAACCCAATAAATCTGTATGAGTGAATTTGTAATAATCCCAAAGTTAATAAAACCAAGAAATCAAAATGGTTACAACCAAAAAATTCCGAAAATAATATGGCAAACCATAAATACTAATAGAGTTCCCGCTTACATAAAAGCCTATGCTGATTCATGGATAAATTTAAATCCTGAATATGAATATAATTTTATGGATGACAATGATATTCTCCAATTTCTGAAAAATGATTTTCCTGAATACATCAATGGTTACAACCAATTAAAATATGGGGCTTCAAAAGCAGATTTGTGGCGATATCTTATCATCTATAAATATGGAGGAGTTTATGCAGATTTAGATTGTAAATGCCTTAACTCGTTAAGAAACTGGGTGGATCCAACCGCCTCTTTTGTTACCCAAATCGGAATTAATAAAGATATTTGCCAGTGGCTTATTATTAGTGAACCTAAAAACCCTGTGTTTTTAAAAGCCGCTGAACAAACACTGCTTAATTCTAAAAAAAATAATTTTTATACAACTCATTATGGTTTTGAAATCCATAATGGAAAACTAGTTGTAAGAAATAAGTTGATGCAATTCGACCACCCTGTGTTAGGTTTATCCGGCCCTCCTGTTCTGCAACATGCAGCAGAAGAATGTTACCACGATGGTTCATGGAGTAGCATATTACCTTTTATTCAAATTACCTGTGTTTCTGATCCGATCAATTCATGCCATATGAATGGAAATGTGATTCATGATACAAAAAATCTTCAATATAAAAAGGCATATAAAGAATTAAATCTAAGTCATTATAATAGCCGGATTGAAAAAATAAAAAGAAACATTTCAAATATTTTTTCTTTCGCCTCTTCAGGAAAATAGCGATAATAGAGATGGGTATATTTGAAAAGGTAATAAATAGTTCACATCTTTTGAGAGGGAACAATAGAAAGTGTTTCAGAACATAAAAATTTATTTGTGAACTTTTTTTTGAAACTTCTCGACAAACTTTATTTAAAGCAATGGACGATTGGTATTGCCAACATTGATATAGAAGAAATAATTCGTGTTAAAAAAATAAATAACAGCTTTAAATGGATTCCGGTAAAAGACAATTACACATTTTTTGCAGATCCTTTTATTTGTAAAACAGAAGATGGAAAATATCAGATATTGTATGAAGAATTGAATTATAAAAAACAATATGGTAATATTTCTTTGTTTACTATTAATGAGGAAAACCATGTAACTGGCAAACGCGTTCTTCTTGACACAAAAAGTCATCTTTCCTATCCTTTTATTTTTTGGGAAAATAATAAAATGTATGTTTTTCCCGAATCAAGCGCAGCATCACATCTAGCATGTTATGAATTTGATCAAAAGAATCGTGCATTAATTTTTAAAAAAAATATTCTGAATCTGCCGGTTCTTGATTCAACAATTTTAAAACATCAAAATAAATATTGGATTTTTTGTACGATGCGAGGCGATGAGTCTAATAACAAACTATTTATCTATTATTCCGAAAATCTTTTTGGTACTTATCTACCTCATAAAAAAAATCCTGTGAAAGATGATATTAATGGAGCAAGGCCAGCAGGAAATTTCATAAAAATAGCAGAAAGTGTTTATCGTCCGGCCCAGGCTTCCGGAAATTATTATGGTTCTGCTATCATTATTTTTAAAATAAAAAATTTATCAGAAGAAAATTTTGAAGAAGAGCTTTACATGAGCATTAAACCTGATAAAAAAGAAAAATTTAATTTCGGCATTCATACAATAAACGAATGTGACGGGAAAATTGTGGTCGACGGCTTAGCAAAAACTTTTTCACCAATCGTGCAATTAAAGACATTTTTAAATAAAAAATTAAAAGTGGGTGGATAGCAAAAAGGTGCTCATTATTGGACCCCTTGCACCGCCATTTGGTGGAGTTAGTATTCATATTTTAAGATTAACTCAACTTCTAAACTCACATTTTGATTTTGATTTTGTGGATGAAAGCAGGATAAAAAAAAAGGAATATTTTAATTTGAGAAGTTTAAATCTTCTAAAATATTTTGACAAAATAAAAAATGCTGATTTGCTTTATATCAACAGTGGAAAAACAAGCCTGAGAATTTTTCATCTTTTAATTGGCAAATTATTTGCAAAAAAAATGATTCTTATCATTCATAGTTTTCCGAAAACTTCAACATTAGTTAAGAGACCAGTAAACCAAATATATAATTTTGCAAATCAGATAATGCTGGTAAACGAACAATTAAAGACAAATTTTATTTTGCCGGAAAATAAATACGTTGTCAAAGAAGCTTTTATTCCTCCAGCAATTGAGAATGAAAGTGAGTTGTCACCTTACATTTGTCGATGGTTGGATGAAAAAAAAGATAAAGGAAATACTATTATTTGTGCAAATGCATCAAGTCTCGAAATGTATAATAGTGAGGATGTGTATGGTTTGGATTTGTGCATTGCTGTTTTAGATAGATTGAGAAAAAAAAATGTTTGTGCCAGTTTTATTTTTGTTGTTTCTTCAATTGAGAAAAACGAAGAAAAATTTTTGGAATATAAAAATGAACTTTCAAAACTGAAGCTTGATAATGACTTTTTATTAATAAATGAAAGATTATCATTTGTGCGGGTCATTCAAATGTCTGATATCGTTTTAAGAAGTACCAATACGGACGGAGACGCATTAACTGTAAGAGAAGGTTTATTTTTAAAAAAGCCCGTGCTAGCTTCTGATGTAGTAAAAAGGCCTGAAGGAGTAATTCTTTTTAAAAACAGGAATATTGATGATCTTGAATTTAAATTAGAAAATCTTATTCAGAGCAAAAATTTTGCAAATTTTGAACATGAATATTCATTTCTGTTAAATGATACGTCTCAGTTCTATGTTGATTTAATAGAGACGGTTTTAGCAAAACAAAAATGTAGAAAAGCACGGTGTTGATGAATAAAAAAGTTATAGAAGCATTTAAGAAATTAGAAGATTATTGTGAGAGTGAAAATTATGAAGGTTGGGATCCCTATGATGGCCTGATGAGCAAAGTGTTCAAGGCGTTGCCGGTTTTGCCTGGCGGAAAATTGACCAGATTGATTTGGATACAATTAATTAAAAAATCTCCCTTCAATTTGCGTGGAGTTTTAAAAGTTGATAAAGGATATAATCCAAAAGGATTGGCGCTTTTTATTTCAGGTTATAGTAATTTAAGTCAGATTGAAAGCAACCATTCAACATCGGTTGAGAAAATAAATTATTTGTCCGAAAAACTTTTGAACTTAAGAACAGAAGGTTTTTCAGGAAGTTGCTGGGGATATAATTTTGATTGGGAATCCAGAGCCTTTTTTCAAAAACAATTTTCTCCAACGATTGTTGCTACAACTTATTCTGCTAGTGCATTGCTTGATGCTTTTGAAGTTACCACTAACAAAAATTATTTCAATGCTGCCTTGTCTGCAAAAGATTTTATTCTGAATGATCTGAATCGTACTTATGACAGCAAGGGCGATTTTGCTTTTTCATATTCTCCATTTGATAAAACATCCGTATTCAATGCTTCTTTGCTAGGAGCACGATTGCTGAGCCGGATTTATAATTATACAAAAGAAGAAGAATTAATTGCGATAGCAAAAAAAGCGGTTGCATATGTATGCAATCAACAAAACACTGATGGATCCTGGTTTTACAGCACTTTACCTTTTCACCAATGGATTGATAATTTTCATACCGGCTTTAATCTTGAATGCATTTATGAATATGCGAAATATTCAAACGATAATAGTTTTAAAGAGAATTTTGAAAAAGGGATTGATTTTTATTTGAAGACTTTTTTTGATAATGAAGGCCGTTCTAAATATTATCATAATTCTCTTTACCCGATTGATATTCACGCGCCATCGCAATTAATTGTTACACTTGCAAAAACAGGATTATTAAAACAATACGAGAAGATTGCAGACAAGGTTTTGAGTTGGACAATCGAAAATATGCAATCGCCGGAAGGTTTTTTTTACTTTCAAAAAAGAAAGTTTTACACAAACAAAATTCCCTATATGCGCTGGTCAGAAGCGTGGATTTTTTATGCACTTTCATTTTATCTGGTAAATGCAGAAAGGGCATTGGAGAAATCATCTTAGTTAATTAAACTTCTTATTATTTAGAACATGCGAATCTGGTTTGATCTCTCCAATGCGCCTCACATCAACCTGTTTAAAGACTTACTGAAAGAACTGGAAAACGATGGCCACGAAGTAATTGTAACTTGTCGTCCATTATCAAATACCGTCTCTTTGCTGGATTTGCATAATATTAAATACACAATTGTTGGAAAACATTATGGAAAGAATTTTTTGAAAAAAATAATGGGTTATCCAATCAGGGTTAATCAACTGAAAAAATTTATCAAACCTCTTAAAGTGGACATTGCCATTTCTCAAAGTTCTTTTCATTCGCCGGTTGCTGCAAAATTGTTAGGAATTCCTTCGATTTATATGAACGATAATGAACACGCGATGGGAAATATTCCTTCATTTATCTCTGCGTCTAAAGTTTTAATTCCGGAATTTCTTTCTGTAAAAAAAGTTCAGAAACAAGGGGCGAAAATCAAAAAAATAATTGCTTATCCTGGTGTAAAAGAAGGTATTTATTTATGGCAAAAATATTTGAACGAGAATGGCCAAAGCAGTGAACAAACAAATAAGGGCATTTTTATTCGCCCGGAACCTAGAACAGCACAGTATTACAAAGGAGGCGAAAATTTTTTGGATGAAGTGATCATGGGATTAAAAGATCAATTTTCGATAACATTGCTTACACGCGATAAAGAACAATTCAAACATTATAGTTCCTCTTCTTTTGCCGGTATCAATGTTCCCGAGAAGCCACTTTCTTTTGATGAAATTTCTAAAAACTGTTTTTTATTTATCGGTGCAGGAGGAACGATGACAAGAGAAATGGCTGTAACAGGAATTCCGACAATTTCTGTTTACAGAGATGAACTTCTGGATGTTGACAGATATTTGATCGAACAAAATTTAATGAAACATCTTCCGGATTTAACAGCTGAAAATGTGATTGAATACATTCGGCAAAATAATGCATCATCACCCAACAAACAATTATTATTAAAAGGGAAAGAATCATATTATTTAATCAAATCTTTAATTGAAGAAACAGGAAAAAATGGTAAGAGCAGGAATAATAGGTCTCGGTAAAATGGGCATTTCTCATTGCGCAATTGTAGCAGCACATCCGGATGTGGATTTAGTTGCCGTTTGCGATACATCTGGATTGGTGATTGATGCTTTCAAAAAATATTCAAGATTTGAAACTTTTAGCGATTATAAAAAAATGATTGATAAGATGAATCTCGATGCTCTTATTATTGCATCACCTACAAAGTTTCATGATGAGATGGTTGAGTATGCTTTGAATAAGAGCGTTCATGTTTTTTGTGAAAAGCCTTTCTCACTTAATTTTCAGAAAGGAAAAGAGTTGGCAGAAAAAGCGGAGCGGCTTGGTTTGATAAACCAGGTTGGATATCATAATCGTTTTTTAGGAACTTTTAATGAAGTAAAGCGACTGTTGAATCAAGATGCGATCGGAGAAGTTTATCATTTTTTATCAGAATCATACGGTCCTGTTGTAGTAAAAGAAAAAGGAGGAACGTGGCGCTCCGAGCGATCAGAAGGTGGCGGATGTTTGTACGATTATGCTTCACATACCATTGATCTGGTAAATTTTTTATTAGGCAAAACAGTAAAAGTTGCGGGGACTGAATTAGTACACATTTTTTCAAAAGACGTAGAGGATGCGGTTTACAGCACGCTCATTTTAGAGTCCGGAATCAGTGGGCAATTATCAGTAAACTGGAGCGATGAGAGTTATCGGAAAATGAGCACACAAATCACCATTCTTGCAAAAAAAGGGAAAATAATTGCTGATGCTACAGAGGTAAAAATATTTCTAAAAGAAGACAATAAATTTTTGAATTTAACTAAAGGCTGGACAATTAAAGACATTCCCAGCCTCACAGAAAATGTAAATTTTTATTTAAGAGGAGAGGAGTATTCTTCTCAGATTGATTATTTTATTAATTGTATTCTCAGTAAAAACCTAAATAACAAAAGCTCATTTAAAAATGCAATTGATACTGATGAAACAATATCACTATTATTAAAAGATGCCACAGGTAAAAAAAATGGATAAAGTAATTTTTGGAGATAACCAGTTTTTTGGAGTTAATCATAGTTCTGATGAAAAATCAAGGGCGCAGGCAATAAAATTTAAGGATAACCAATCGATTTTAAATGTGCTAAACATTGTGATTGATGAAGGCATTCAAACTTTCATGTGCACCACTCATGATCGCATTGCTGACATCTGTAACACGATAAGAGGAGATGAAAAATACAGTAATTTTAAGATTTATCCTTGTATGCCTTATGCCCATAAATATGCGAATGCCGTAACTGAATTGGGAATTATTGGAACTATAAAACAATACGTTCCCGGAAATATTTTTAGCACGTTTGCAAAAGGAGGAATGGCTTTTGTAAAAAAAGATTTTGTATCGATGATGGAACTTTTAGTTGATGCGGAAATGAAAATGTTTAAAGGAATTTCCACTCCCGTAATCTTTCTTCAAAATGTTGTTACAGATTTATTACTCGGTCTGGGAATGTCTGAATTTCTGGTTGCTTTCCATAGTTATATAAAAGAGAAACACAATGCTGAAGCAGGTTTCATCACAATGAACCTTCCATTGTTATTACATACTTTAGAAAGCCGCGGAATAAAAAATCCAATTATTTGTTCGTCTATTAATAAAGCAGGTTTCCGCATGTCAGGAGGTAAAGATCTTTATGAGAAAGTAATTGCAGAAAAACGTTGCCGTCTCATTGCAATGCAGGTTTTTGCAGCAGGAACTATTTCGCCAAAAGAAGCCTTGCAATATGTTTGCGAAATGGAGGGTATTGAATCGATTTTATTTGGCGCGTCTTCACGAGCTAACATAAAAAATTCTAAAGAGCTGATTGATTTTTATTTTAAAGAAAAGAAGCTCATTTAATTCACAGAAAATAAATTTTTGTAACTCAATTTTAATTTAAAAATTTTGAATATTACTCTTGTAGCAGGTGCACGTCCTAATTTTATGAAAATTGCTCCATTGATAAAAGCAATCAAAATAGCAAAATCAGAAGGAAAAAAAATTAATTACCGTTTGGTGCATACCGGTCAGCATTATGATAGAAAAATGAGCGGCGATTTTTTTGAACAACTTGAAATTCCGCTTCCAGATGTGAATCTTGGATCAGGCTCGGGTTCACAGGCCGAACAAGCAGCAACCATAATGGTGAGATTTGAAAAAGAACTTTTAGAAAATAAGCCGGATGTCGTGTTAGTAGTTGGTGATGTTACATCAACACTGGCGTGTACCATTACTGCAAAAAAACTTTGCATTGATGTCGTTCATGTAGAAGCTGGAATTCGTTCAGGAGATATGACAATGCCGGAAGAAATTAACAGGATTGTTACAGATTCAATTTGTGATTATTATTTTACTACTACAGATCAGGCAACTTCGTGTTTGATTAAAAACGGCGTAAAAAAGAGCCAGATTTTTTTTGTAGGAAATACGATGATAGATACACTTTTTCAAAATCTAAGTCGTATAAAAAAGCCGGTTTTTTGGAATAAATTTCATCTCGCCGAAAACAGTTATTTTCTGCTGACTTTGCATCGTCCTTCGAATGTTGACGATCCGAAAAAACTCGCTTCGATTCTTTCGGCAATTGAAAAAAATACACAAGGTTATCAAATCATTTTTCCGGTGCATCCACGAACCAGACACATCATTGAACAGTTTGAAATCAAAACGAAAAATATCGTGATGATTGATCCTCTCGGTTATTTGGAATTCATTTACCTCATTAAAAATTCAAAAGGAATTATTACAGATTCAGGTGGTATTACAGAAGAAGCAACTGTTTTGCATATCCCTTGTCTTACTTTAAGAAATTCTACTGAAAGGCCGGAAACAGTAATCTTGGGAACGAATGAATTAATTGGTGAGGATCTGGATAAATTGACCAAATATCTGAGAATAATTATTGATGATGAATGGAAAAGGGGAACGGTTCCACAGTTGTGGGATGGACATACATCTGAACGAATTGTTGAAGCATTAATTTCTATTTATTCCAATTAATTTTTTTACAAGGTTTTAAAAATAAATTGCAGTGAAAAAACAATTTCAACGATATCTTCAATTTACTTTGCTTACACTGGATCTTATTGTCCTGAATGTCGTTTTTTTTATTTGTCAAGTTATATTTACTAAAACGTTTCACCTCAATTCTACAGACCCGTATTTCAGATATTTAATGGTGGCAAATGGTGCATGGCTGCTTCTTGCATTTATCTTAAGAACATATTCCAGCAGTGTCCTTTTGAATTTTGAATCTTTTACAAAAAGAACGATACAGGTTTTTTTAGCATGGATCATTATCATACTTTTCTATTTATTTTTTTATAGAGAATTAATTATTTCCAGGTTCTTTATTATCACTACCACCGC
>Ga0157371_10001649_pt1 | contig 22765 bp, 21 predicted proteins | sample C45metaG_FD_113462 | JGI IMG/M metagenome (GOLD analysis project Ga0157371, IMG submission 113462) | Corn rhizosphere microbial communities from Kellogg Biological Station, Michigan, USA - C4-5 metaG | ecosystem: Host-associated > Plants > Roots > Rhizosphere > Soil | place: USA: Michigan...
AAAAACTGGAGCGGGCGAAGGGATTCGAACCCTCGACCCCAACCTTGGCAAGGTTGTGCTCTACCCCTGAGCTACGCCCGCTCGATTGCGCTTGGGCCGCGTGGGCTGCTTGAGCCCGGCGGCAGGGTGGCGGCGCGCCTAGCATGGCCCAAGCCCACCCTGCAAGCGTTGCAGGCGCTCGGGTTGTGAGGCGCTCCCCTGCGCGCCATATGCGACCCCAAGAGCAAGCAGCGAGAGGTTCGGCGTGGAGACTTTGGGACTGAGCGAGGCCGAAAAGGAAGCGGTCGCCAAGCTCGAAAAGCAGGTCATCGAGCCATCGATGACCAGCCTCGTCCTCCTCGACTTCTGGGCGGAATGGTGCGGGCCGTGCAAGCAATTGTCGCCGGTTCTGGAGAAGATCGCCGCCGACTATGCCGCCAAGGGCGTCAAGCTGGTCAAGATCGACGTCGACGCCGACAAGGTCATCGCCGCGCAGTTCCGGGTCCAGTCGATCCCCACCGTTTATGCCTTTTACCAAGGCCAGCCGGTTGCCGACCTCACCAATTACCGCACCGAAGGCCAGCTCACCAAGGCCCTCGACCAGCTGATCGAGCAGCTTGGAGTCAGTGGCGACAGCGGAATCGCCAAGGCGGACATCGGACCCTTGCTGGCGATGGGCGAGGAAGTGCTTGCTTCCGGCGATGCCGCGCGGGCGGCCAACATCTTCGGCCAGGTTCGCGAGTTGGAGCCGAACGATCCGGCGGCCATTGGTGGCCTCGTCCGCTCGCTTCTGGCGACGGGCGACACCGACGAATCGAAGGCCATTCTCGACGCCCTTCCGTCCGAGCTTGCCGACGACCCGGCAATCAGTAGGGCGCGCGCGGCCGTGGAGACTGCCGTCGCGGGTGCCGGGGTCGACACAGGCGAGCTCGAGAAAAAGGTCGCCGCCAACCCCGACGATCTGCAGGCGCGCTACGATCTGGCGGGTGCGATGGCGTCGAAGGATCGCGATCGCGCCGCCGACGAATTGCTCGCCATCGTCGAGCGCGACCGGGACTGGAACGAGGGCGCGGCGCGCAAGCGCTTGCTCCAGCTTCTCGAGGCGCAGGGGCTCGGGGATGACTGGGCGCGGACCCAGCGCCGGCGGCTGTCGGCATTGCTCTTCACATGAGCGGCACGCTGCCGATGCGGGCGCCTTTGTTCCCCATCGCGGGCGCCATCCTGTTTCCGCGAGCGCAGCTTCCGCTGCACATTTTCGAGCCGCGCTATCGCGAGATGGTGCGCGACGCGGTCGATGGCGGCGGGCATATCGCGGTCGTCCAGCCACAGCTGGTCGAGACTCCAAAAGGCGAGGAGCCGCTGGTTTATCCCGTGGGCTGCGTCGGCGAGCTCGTGGGCATCGAGGAGCTTCCCGACGGCCGCTTCAACATCGTCCTCAACGGCTCCAACCGGTTCCGGATCATCGGCGAGGTCGATCTTCAAACGCCCTATCGCAATGCCGATCTGGACGTCGCTGCCTTCGATGACCGCGAACCGCCGGCATTGCCGATGGCCGAGCGCGCGGAGGTCGAGCAGGAAGCCCGGCGGCTCGGCGATTCGCTCGGGCTCGCCGTCGACTGGTCCGCGGTCAGCCGCCTCGACGACGAGATGCTGGTCAACGCAATCGCCCAGGTCGCGCCGTTCGACGTGTCGGCCAAGCAGGCGCTTCTGGAGGCCGAGACCCTTGTCGGGCGAACGGACTTGCTCGTGCAGCTGATGCAGTTCCTTAGGCTAAGCCAGACCGGCGGGTCCGATATCCAGCCTACGCTTCAATAAGTTTCCTCCCCAGCAAATGCTGCGGAGGAACTAGATCGGCAATCCCCTGAGCAGGAGCGGAAGATCGCCGCTGGTGCCGCGCGCCTCGGCCATCAGCTTGTCTTTGATCGGCGCGATTCGGTCGATCAGGCCCATTCCAAAGCGGCGCACGACCGACGGCAGCTTTCCGGGAATTCCGTAAATCCGCGTCAGGCTGTCGGTGGCCATGGCCACCATCAGTGAATCGAGCGAGCGCCAGCGCTGATAACGGTCGAGCAATTGCCGGTCGCCGAGGTCGAGCCCAAGCCGCGCGCCTTCGACCAGCACCTGGGCCAGCGCCGCGGCATCGCGAAATCCGAGGTTCAAGCCCTGCCCCGCGATGGGATGGATGGCGTGGGCCGAATCGCCAACCAGCGCCAGGCGATCGGCGGTCATCTGGGCCGCATGGTGAAAGCCGAGCGGGTAAGTCGAGCGCGGCGCTGCGAGCGAGAGCTTGCCGAGGAAGCCGCCAGTCGCGGCGCTCGCCTCGGCGGCGAAATCCTCGTCGCTGAGCGACAGCAAGCCGGCCGCATCGTCCTTCTGCACCGACCAGACGATTGCCGAGCGATGGCGCTTGCCCTCGTCGGTCATCGGCAGAAGCGCGAACGGGCCGCCGGGGTAGAAGATTTCGTAGGCGACATTGTCGTGCGGATGCTGGTGATAAAGGACCGAGACGATGGCGGTGTGATCGTACCGCCAGCGCGCGATGCGGATTCCCGCTTCCTCGCGCATTGCCGAATTGCGTCCGTCGGCCGCGACCAGGATCGGCGCGGAGAGCTTCCGCCCGTCCTCCAGAGCGACGACGACCTGGTGCTCGCCGCGATCCACTCCGGCGATGCGCGACTTCCACAAGAGCCAGAGGTTCTTGCCTGCTTCGGCGCGCTTTCGAAGAGCGGCGCGAAGATGGCGGTTTTCGTTCATCCATCCGAGCGGCTCGCCGTCCTCGCCGGGCTCGAACGCCAGGCCTCCAGGCGCCAGCCCGTCGGCGACCTGGATCTTGCGGATCGGGCAGCCCGGTGCCGGCAAATGATCGGCAACGCCGGTCGCCTGCAGCATCCGCATCGAGCTCGACGACACCGCGCTGGTGCGGCCGTCGAACTTGGCGTCGAGACGCTGGTCGGGGTCGGCGGGGTCGACGACGACGGCCGAAAGCCCGCTCGAATCGAGCGCCGCGGCGAGCGCCAGCCCGACCAATCCGCCGCCGAGGATGATCACGTCCGAACGGTCCATGCGAGGCCTGTAACGGGTCGCTTTCGTCATTGCGAGCAAGGCGAAGCAATCCAGCTTTCGTGTGGCTGGATTGCTTCGTCGCATTCGCTCCTCGCAATGACGTCATGAGATTGCTTGCCCCGGACTCCCCGACAAGGCATTTTAGCAGCGCGGATTTTTTAAGGGTGGGACAATGGCAACGGCTGCCGCTCGGGCAAGCAAGGAGCTGGGACCGGACTGGCGCGACCGTTTGCGGGAATCGTTGCGCCGGCTTGCTCGGCGGACCGTCGGGATGGCCCTCATCGCAATTGCGCTTGCCGGCGCCGCCGCTTTGATCTCGCACAGCAGCACTGATTCGTCCTTCACCACAGCGGCGGGCGGGCAGCCTGACAATATGCTCGGAACCGTCGGAGCCTATGCAAGCGACCTTCTGCTCCTCGTCTTCGGGGTCGGTTCGATCCTGTTCCTGCCGCTCATCGGCCTTGCCGGCTTGCGCATGGTCCGCCTTGCTCCGCAGGAGCGTCCCACGCGCGCATTCCTGCTTGCGGCGGCGGCGGAAATCGTCATCGGCATCGCGCTTAGCCTCACCAGCGGTTCGTCGGTTTCGGGCTTGCCGGCGGGCTGGGGCGGCGCCGTCGCCCTTGCCGCCGCCAACGGTATCCAGGCGCTCATTGCTCTCATCCCCGACCCGCGCTTCGTCGTTCCGACGCGGATCGGAGCGCTCATCCTGTTCGCCGCCGGCGGGCTTATGCTCGCCTGGCTTTCGCTCGGACTTGGCGAAGATGAGAAATCCTGGATCGCGGCGCTGTTCACCCGATCGCCGAGGGTGAAGGCGGCGCCGCGCAAGACCCAGGAGGTGCGCGACGAGCGCGGCGCGACCGCCTCGCCGCCAAGGCCGCGCCCGACGGTCGCGGTCGCCGAGCCGGCCTCGGCTCCGGCCCGTACGCGAACGAATGCGGCGAGGAGACCGGGACGACAGCCGGGCTTGGCGCTCGGCGACAGCTATGTCCTTCCCGACGTCAGCCTGCTGCTTGCGCCCAATGAGAAAGGGAAGGTGCAGGTCGACCGCGCCGCCCTCGAGCGGAATGCCAAGATTCTCGAAGCGGTGCTCGAGGACTTCAACGTGCGCGGGAATATTGTCGAGGTTCGCCCGGGGCCCGTCGTCACCATGTACGAGCTCGAGCCGGCGAGCGGGATCAAGGCCAGCCGGGTCATCGCCCTTGCCGACGATATCGCCCGCAACATGCAGGCTATCTCGGCGCGAGTCGCGATCATCCCCGGCCGAAGCGTCATCGGAATCGAGCTTCCCAATGCGCGGCGCGAATCGGTCACCTTGTCGGAGCTGGTCGGAACCGACGTGTTTTCCGACGACGACGTGTCGCTGCCCCTGATCCTTGGCAAGAACATCGCCGGCGATCCCGTCATCGCCGATTTGGCACCGATGCCACACCTGCTGGTCGCGGGAACGACGGGATCGGGCAAGTCGGTCGGCCTCAATTGCATGATCCTGTCGCTTCTCTACCGGCTCGACCCGGACGAGTGCCGGATGATCATGATCGACCCCAAGATGCTGGAGCTCAGCATCTACGAGGGCATTCCGCACCTTCTGGCGCCGGTCGTGACCGAACCCGGAAAGGCGATCCGCGCCCTGAAATGGACCGTCGAGCAGATGGAGGAGCGCTATCGGATGATGGCCAACCTCGGCGTCCGCTCGCTCGCCAGCTTCAACCAGAAGGTGCGTGACTCCAAGGCCAAGGGGTCGCAGCTCGGACGCCGGGTCCAGACCGGGTACAATGCCGAGAGCGGCCAGCCGATCTACGAGAGGGAGCAGCTCGAGTACGACGTGCTCCCGCAGATCGTCGTCGTTGTCGACGAGCTTGCCGATTTGATGATGACCGCCGGAAAGGAGGTCGAGTTCCTCATCCAGCGGCTGGCGCAAAAGGCGCGCGCGGCGGGAATCCATCTGATCATGGCGACCCAGCGGCCGTCGGTCGACGTCATCACCGGAGTGATCAAGGCCATCCTCCCGACCCGGATCAGCTTCCAGGTGACCAGCAAGATCGACAGCCGGACGATCCTCGGCGAGCAGGGCGCGGAGCAGCTGCTCGGCAAGGGCGACATGCTCTACATGCCCGGCGGAAAGCAGATCATCCGGGTCCATGGTCCTTTCGTTTCAGATGAAGAGGTGCGCCTGGTCGCCGAACATTGGCGCCGGCAGGGCCTGCCCGAATATGTCCAGGCCGTGACCGAGGAGCCGGAGGACGGCGACTATCTGTTCGACGGCCAGCCGACGGGGGAGGACGATCCGGAAACCCAGCTCTATCGCAAGGCGGTGCAGATCGTCGCGGAGAGCCAGAAAGCGTCGGTTTCCTATCTCCAGCGGCAGCTTCGCGTCGGCTACAACAGTGCGGCGCGGCTGGTCGAGCGGATGGAAAAGGACGGCAAAGTCGGAATGCCCGATCACGTTGGCCGCCGCGAAGTCCTGATCGACACGGATGGCCACCCGATCTAGCGCGGCTTGAGCCTGAACCGACGGGAACCCGAGGGTTCAGAGCGCATTCAAGAGGAAACGGCCAGTTTCCGGCGAAATTTCTTCAGGAGCTTAGCAATGTCCTTTTCAACCCGTTTGGCGCGCGCGCTCGTCCCCGCCATCATCATTGCAGCGCCGGTCGCTGCCCACGCGAAAGCGTCGCCGGAGATGGCGCTAGTCAAGACCCACCTGAGTGACGTCAGCTCGATGACCGCGAACTTCACCCAGACCGATTCCAAGGGCCAGGTCCTGAACGGGACCCTGCAGCTGAAGCGTCCAGGCCGGATCCGCTTCGATTATGGCAAGGCCAACATCCTGGTCGTCGCCGACGGCAGGAAGCTGACCTTCATCGATTATGACGTGGGGCAGAAGTCGAGCTGGGATCTCAATCGCACCCCGCTCGGCGTGCTGCTTTCCGACAATCCCGACCTCGACCGGATCGCCAAGATCCAGCCCAGCGAAGACCCGCGGGTAGTCGTGCTCCGAGCGGTCGACCCGTCGCACAATGAGTATGGCAAGCTGATCCTCGCCTTCATCCGCGACCCCGCAGCGCCCGGGGGCCTCAAGCTCTACGGCTGGACCGCGGTCGATGCGCAGGGGAAGCGGACGATGGTGAGGCTGTCGAACCAGCGCTACAACGTCGCCGTCCCGATGAGCGCCTTCACTTACGCAGAACCGAGAAAGCGCGGGAGGAGCTGAGGCGACCACCCGGACGCAAGACGCGCCCAGCTGCCGAAAAATCGAAAGTGAACCGTAGCAGATCGAAACCTGTTCATCGCGGCGTCAGATAGCGCGGTATAAAGACTGGACGGTTGTCGCATCAGCATGGGGTTTCCCCCTGTTACCCTTGCCGCGGCAACCCCTTGCGTGACGAACGCTAGGTCGGCCCTCGCACCATGCCCCCGGTGCGGGGGCCTTTCCATGGACCGTTGCGAGCAGCCTGCGACACGACCCTCCTTTTTCTTCCGGCCAAGGACAGGCTAAGCGCAGTTCCGTGACCAAACGGCTCAAGATCGCATCCTGGAACATCAACTCGGTCCGTGCGCGCATGGCGCTGGTCGAGCGGCTGATCGCCGAAGAGCAGCCGGACATTCTTTGTCTTCAGGAAACCAAGGTGCTCGACAGCATCTTCCCTCCCGACCTGTTCGACCGTCACGGCTACGTTCACCGCCAGCTCAACGGCCAGCGGATGCACCATGGCGTGGCTATCCTGAGCCGGGTGCCGCTCAGCGATCCCGGCCGGCACGATTGGCAGGACAATGGCGAAGCCCGCCATGTCGGTGCGCGGCTGGACTGCGGAATCCGAATCGAGAACGTCTATGTTCCCGCCGGCGGCGATATTCCCGACCGCAGGGCGAACCCCAAATTCGGGCAGAAGCTGGACTTCATCGAGCGGATGACGCGCTGGTCGGAGAAGCTCGGCCGGCCGACCTTGATCGTCGGCGATTTCAACGTCGCCCCGCTCGAATGCGACGTGTGGAGTCACAAGGCGCTGCTGACCGTGGTCAGCCACACGCCGGTCGAGATCGAGGCCCTTGGGCGGCTTCGGCAGGCTCACGACTGGATCGATGTCGGCCGACGCTTCGTTCCGGCGCCCGAGCGCTGCTTCACCTGGTGGAGCTACCGATCGCCCGACTGGACCAGGAACGACCGCGGCCGGAGGCTCGATCATATGTGGGCCTCGCCGGAGCTTTCCGACCATATTGCGGCCCATCGGGTGCTCGAGTCCTGCCGCAGCTGGGAGCGGCCGTCGGACCACGTCCCGCTCATTTGCGAGCTCAGCATTTGACGAGCACCGCCCTGCGATCGGCCATCGCCGCTCTGAAAACCGGCAGGGCGGTACGGATCGAATCGACCAGACCGCTTGGTGTCGCATCGGTCGAAACCGCCGAGCCGGAGATGCTCGCCTTGCTCGACGCCAAGGGGAAGGCGCCGCTGCTGATCAGCGGATGGCGCGCCGCGGCGCTGTCGCTCGGCAATCGCCGCGATGCCGCCGACCCCGCCGCGCCGGTACTGATCGAACGCAGTGGCTGGCTCGACTCGAATGCGGCGCGGGCGATCTCGGACCCTGGCAGGGACCTAGACCGGCCTCCGCTCGGTCCGTTGGCACCGCTGCCTCTGGAGCAGATTGAGGAGGCAAAGGCGGCGCTGAAACTGGCGCGGCTTGCGGGGCTTCTCCCGGCTTTGTGGATCCTCGATGCCGAAGTCGACGCGACTCCGGTTTCGATCGCGGCGCTAGCCGCCGCCGACCCGCAGGCCACGCTGCTCGCCCGCGCTCGGCTTCCGCTCGACGGCATTCCCGACAGCCAGATCGCGGTCTTTCGGACCAGCGACGGACAGGAGCATGTCGCCCTCATCGTCGGCGCCTTCGCCGGCAAGCCGCCCCTCGTCCGGCTCCACAGCGAGTGCCTGACCGGCGACGTGTTCGGCTCGCTCAAGTGCGACTGCGGTCCGCAGCTGAAGGAAGCGCTCCGGCTCATCGCCAAGGCTGGCGGCGGCGTACTGCTCTATCTTCGCCAGGAGGGCCGCGGGATCGGAATCGCCAACAAGATCCGCGCCTATGCGCTGCAGGATCGCGGCCTCGACACGGTCGAAGCCAACCTTCGCCTCGGTTTCGCCGACGACGAACGCGACTATGAGCATTCGGCGGCGATGCTTCGCTCGCTCGGTATCGCGGAGGTGCGGCTGCTCACCAACAATCCGGCGAAGCTCGAAGGGCTTGAGCGTGCCGGAATCCGAGTCGTCGAACGCGTCGGCCATCACATGCCCGCGAATCCGCACAATGCCGATTACCTCGCGACCAAGCGCGAGAAGAGCGGCCACCTCCCCTAGCCTGCCTCGAACAGCGCCGTTCCGATCCGGACCGCGGTCGCACCGAGCATCACCGCAGCCTTGTAATCCGCCGACATGCCCATGCTGAGGCCGGCCACATTCTGCTCACGAGCGATTTTGGCAAGCAGCGCAAAGAATGGCGAGGGCTCGAGCCCGAGCGGCGGTATGCCCATGAGTCCCGCGAGCGGCAGCGGCGACTGGCGCACCGTTTCGACGAGCTTGCCTACGCCCGCGATCGGGCAGCCGCCCTTCTGCGGCTCGTCGCCGATGTTCACCTGCACATAGACTGACGGGAAGCGCCTCGCCTTCTCGGCCTCCTTTACCAGCGAATCGAGGAGCGACGGCCGGTCGAGCGAGTGGATCGCGTCGAACAGCCGGATCGCCTCGCCCGCCTTGTTGGACTGAAGCCGGCCGATGCAGTGAAGGCGGACGTCTGGATGGCTGGCGAGGAGCTCGGGCCATTTGCCGAGTGCTTCCTGAATTCGATTCTCGCCGAAGTCGCGCTGGCCGGCGTCGATCAGCGCCTCGATCTCCCCGCGGCCGCGCATCTTGCTGACGGCGACGAGGGCGATCTGCGAAGGATTGCGCCGAGCCACCTTGGCCGCTCCGGCAATTCCGTTACGGATCCTCTCGAGGCGCTCGGCAGCGGTCATCGCCGCGCTATAGGAACAGCGATGAAGCGCCGCCAGACTTTCCCCCGCCAGTGGTTGGTCGCGGACGGCAGGTTCGCAGACCAGCTGTGGCCGGCGGTGCGGGCGCTTCCGAATCGAAGCGGCGTCCTGTTTCTCTACCGGGACCTGCGCAAGGGCGAGCGCGCTCGAACTCTCGCGAAACTTCGGCGGTTAGCCGCAACGCGCGGCCTGGTCATCGTCGACGAGGGTGCCGGCGAGGTGGCGCGGGTCCACGATGTGAAGGAAATTCGGCAGGCGGGCATCGCCGGCGTCCCGATTCTCTTCCTCTCGCCGATGTTCCCGACTCGAAGCCACCCCGGTTGGGAACCCATCCCGCGGATGCGCGCGGCAGCCCTTCTGCGACTGACCAAAGCACCGGTGATGGCGCTGGGCGGAGTGACGGATCTCAGGTTCAGGCGAATTCAGCGCCTGGGCTTTTCGGGTTGGGCGGCGATCGACGCCTGGATCAGAACTTGAAGGCAGTGCCGATGTAGACGGCCTGGCTGTCGACGCGGTTGTCGGTCAGCGCCGTAAGCCGCTCGCGCTCGACCTTGTAGCGGACTCCGCCTGTGACGGAGATCCCGCGGGTGAGGGCATAGGAACCGCCGACATCGACCGCATAATTGTCGGGATCGCGGAGCGCAGGAACGGCCGTGCCCGCGGACCTGTCGGCCGAAACCGCGACCCGGCCGGTAAAGCGCGGAAGCGAATAGCTGACTCCGACAACGGCGCTTTCGCGGCCGTCGACGGGCGAGCCCGCGGCCCTGGTCTTGGCGACGTCGCCGGAAACGGCAAACCGGCGCCAGCCGACCGCCACGCCGAGATTATAGCTGACCGGCGTCAGCGCATTGATTGGCGACCCGGCGCTGGTCGACGCGACCTGCTGCGGCGAGTTCGCCTGCGCTCGGATCGCGACTCGAACCTGCGACGGCCGGCCCTTGGCCGCAGCCGGGGTGAATTTGAAATCGCCGAGCGACGGCGTCCGGCCCGAAAAAGCGGCGGCAAGCCGCGGATCGGCGGTTGCCGGAGTGAAACCGAAATCGGAGTCGGCGCTGAGCGCGATTGCCGGCGGGCGCTTGCCCGATTCGCCGGCCGCGGGCGCAGGCGACAGCAACAGGCCCGCCGCGGCTACCGCGCCGGCCAAGATTGTCGCACTGAAGCGTCCGAAACTCACGTCGGCCAACTCCCTGTTCGCGAGTCCATATAGGCGGCGGAAGCTGAAGGTTCCATGACCGACTCGATTCGCCGCGAGTCTGTTGCAGATGCACAACAATCGTCGCGCTGCTTGCCCCGCTTGCGGCCTTGCCGTCAGCATCTATAACGCCGGTCGCACCAGCCCACTTGTCGAGGATCACAGATGTCCCGCCTCAAACTTACTGTCGCCGCTTTGGCCGTTGTCGCGCTGGCCGCATCGGGTTGCGCCCGCAATCGCAACCTGCCGACCCAGCTCGCTCCGTCCAAGCTGACGACGATCGGGGTCAATAGCTATTTGTGGCAGGCGGCTCTCGACACCGTTTCCTTCGCGCCGCTGCTCCAGGCGGACGCGAACAGCGGCGTCATCATCACCGACTGGTACGCAAATCCGAAGGCGCCGGGCGAGCGGGTCAAGCTGACGGTGACGATCCTGGGCCAGGACCTGCGCGCCGACGCGCTTCGGGTCGCGGCCTCGCGCGAGGTGCTGCAAAACGGCAGTTGGGTCGGGGCACCGGTCACGGCGGCGACCGTTCAGAAGCTCGAGGACGTCATTCTGACTCGCGCTCGCGATATTCGACGTTCCACTGTTCCTGGCTAAGAATTGAGGTCTGATATGACCGGCCGCTTCGACCCGGCCGTGGCGGATGTCCGCTGGCAAAGGCGCTGGGAGGACGAGCGCTGCTTCATTGCCGACACCGATAGTGGCAAGCCCAGGACCTACGTCCTGGAGATGTTCCCCTATCCGTCGGGACGCATTCACATGGGGCACGTCCGAAATTACACGATGGGCGACGTGCTCGCCCGCTATCGGCGCATGCAGGGTTTCGAGGTGCTCCACCCGATGGGATGGGATGCGTTCGGGATGCCGGCAGAGAATGCGGCGATGGAGCGCGGAGTTCACCCCGACGGCTGGACCCGCTCGAATATCGCGGCGATGCGCGACCAGCTCAAAAGGCTCGGCTTCGCGCTCGACTGGAGCCGCGAGATCGCCACCTGCGACCCCGAATATTACGGGCACGAGCAGGCGCTGTTCCTCGATCTCTACGAAGCAGGGTTCGTTTACCGCAAGGAGAGCGAGGTCAATTGGGACCCGGTCGACCATACGGTGCTTGCCAATGAGCAAGTCATTGACGGCAAGGGGTGGCGATCGGGAGCGCCGGTCGAGCGGCGCAAGCTGTCGCAGTGGTTCCTCAAGATCACCGATTTCGCCGACGAGCTTCTCGACGGGCTGAAGGCGCTCGACGCCTGGCCCGAGAAGGTGAAGCTGATGCAGGCGAACTGGATCGGCCGCTCCGACGGGCTTCGATTCCGGTTCGAGATCGCCGGCGAGGGCGCGGACTGCGACTACCCGTGGGTCAAGGCGGCGCTCGCCGCCGCGCCCGAAGTGGAAGTGTTCACGACCAGGCCGGACACCATCTTCGGCGCCAGCTTCGTTGCCGTTGCGCCCGGGCACCCGCTCGCCGAAGCCATCGCTGGCGCCAACCCCGATGCCGCCGCCTTCATCGCGGACTGCAAGTCGGTGGGCACCAGCGAGGAGGCGATCGAAAGCCAGGCGAAGCGCGGCTTTGCTACCGGTCTGGAAGCGATCCATCCGCTGAATCCGGACTGGCGCCTGCCGGTCTGGATCGCGAACTTCGTGCTGATGGAATATGGCACCGGCGCAATCTTCGGAGTGCCGGCGCACGACCAGCGCGATTTCGAGTTCGCGCGCGAGTACGACCTGCCGATCCGCCGAGTCGTCGCCCGTCCCGACCAGGACAAGGACAGCCCGATGGGCGACGAGGCGGAGCCAGGTGAAGGCGTCGTCGTCAACTCCGGCTTCCTCGACGGCCTGTCGGTCGAGGAAGCTCAGGACGCGGTGATCCGCCGCGCCGAGGAACAGGGCTGGGGCAACCGCGAGATCGCCTACCGGCTGCGCGACTGGGGCGTATCGCGCCAACGCTACTGGGGCACGCCGATCCCGATGATCCATTGTTCGGTCTGCGGCCCGGTGCCGGTTCCGCGGGACCAGCTGCCGGTGATCCTGCCTGACAACGTGACCTTCGACGTTCCCGGCAATCCGCTCGACCGCAATGAATCGTGGAAGCACGTGACCTGTCCCAAGTGCGGCGGCGAAGCCCGGCGCGAGACGGATACGTTCGACACCTTCGTGGATTCGAGCTGGTACTTCATCCGCTTCGCGAGCCAGCCGATCGACAAGCCGTTCGACAAGGCCGACGCGGAGAAATGGCTCCCGGTCGACCAGTATATCGGCGGGGTCGAGCATGCGATCCTTCACCTGCTCTACGCCCGCTTCTGGACCCGGGCTTTGAAACGGATCGGCCGCCTCGACATCGATGAGCCGTTCAAGGGGCTTTTCACGCAAGGAATGGTGACCCACGAGACCTATCGCGGAGTCGACGGGCGATGGTTGGCTCCTGACGAAGTGCGCGCGGACGACAATGGGCAGCTGATCGATGCAGCGGGCGCGCCGGCCAGCCGCGGCCGAGTCGAGAAGATGTCCAAGTCGAAGCGCAATACAGTCGATCCCGAACCGATCGTCGCAAAATTCGGAGCTGACGCAGTGCGCTGGTTCATGCTGTCCGACAGCCCGCCCGAGCGCGACCTCGAATGGTCCGAAGCCGGGATCGAAGGCGCCGCGCGCTTCGTACAGCGGGTGTGGCGGCAGGCTACGGCGGATCACGATGGCGAGGGAGAGGATGAAGCGCTCAGGCGCAAGCTTCACCGCATCATCGCTGCCGTCGGCGAGGCGATCCAGGGGCTGCAGTTCAACAAGGCCGTCGCCCAGATCTATGAACTGGTGAGCGCGGTCGAGAAGGCGCCGCCTTCGGCGACCCGTGCCGAATCGGTGCGGACGCTGGTCAGGCTTGCCGCTCCGATGGCGCCGCACCTCGCCGAGGAATGCTGGGACGTCCTTGGCCAGGGAGGACTCGTCGCCAACGCCGAATGGCCGACGTTCGACCCGGCCCTGCTGGTCGAGGACGAAGTGACGCTGGCCGTGCAAGTCAACGGCAAGCTCCGCGACACGCTGACTGCCCCGCGAGGCCTCGACCGCGCCGAGGCCGAGGCTCTCGCGCTGGCTTCGGAGAAGGTCCAGCGCCAGCTGGCGGGCGGAACTCCGCGCAAGGTCATTGTCGTTCCCGACCGGCTGGTGAATATCGTCGCGTGATGCGACGAGTCGTCCTTGCTGCAGCCGCGCTGCTGCTCCCCTCCTGCGCTCTTCACCCGCTCTATGCGGGCGGTACGTCGGGCGAGGTCGCGTCGACTCTTCGCCAGGTCGCCGTAGCTCCGATCCCGGGCCGGAACGGTTGGCTGATCTACAACAGGCTCAAGGACCGGCTGGGCGAAGACGGTGCCGCAACCCCGGCCTACCGCCTCGAGGTCGAAGTCGACGACGATATCATCGGCCTCGGCATCCGCGGCGACCGGGCTGTGACTCGCGAGCGCCGCACGCTTCGCGCGCGGTATCGCCTGGTGACGGTCGCGAACGGCCAGGTCGTGCTCGACGCGACCGCCGGATCGGATGCAGGAATCGATGTCGTCAGCTCGGAATATGCCACGGTCGCGGCCGAGCAGAGCGCGGCCGAATGGCTCGCGGATGCCGTCGCCAACCAGATCGTCGCTCGCCTGGCGCTCTATGCCACGCGCACATCGCCGTCCAAGTGAGGCCGGCTAAGGGAAGTCTCGGCCGCGCACTCGACCGGCCCGACCGCGCAATCCGCTTCTACCTCTTCTACGGTCCCGACGAGGGGCAGTCGCGGGCTCATGGCGAGCGGCTGCTGAAGGGTCTCGAGGCGGAGAAGGCCTCGGTTTCAGCGCAGGCGGCCAAAACGGACCCGGCACTCCTCGCCGACGAGGCGGCCGCGATGGGCCTGTTCGGCGGCAGGCGCGCCCTGTGGGTCGAGCCGGCGGGAGACGAAATCGCTTCCGCGGTCGAGGCACTGCTCGATGCGTCGAGCGTGGAAAGCCCAGTGATCGCGATTGCCGGCGGACTTCGCAAGACGTCCCCGCTGGTGAAGCTCGCCGAGGCCGATCCTCACGCGCTTGCGCACATTTCCTACGAGCTCGGTGAGCGCGATGCCGAGCGGGTGGTGGACGAGCTTGCGCGCGACGAGGGCCTGCGCCTGGCGCCCGGACTCGCCGCGCGGATCGCATCCGCGGCGGGCAATGAACGCGGGATCATCGCCCAGGAGCTCGCGAAGCTGGCGCTTTACACCGGAGCGACGAAGGAAGCTTTCACGCTCGTGGAGCGCGACACGCTCGACGAGATCGGCGCGGGGGCCGAGGGCGACTGGATGCGCCTCGCCGATCTCGCTCTTGGCGGAGAGCTAGAGCGGCTCTCGCACGAGCTGGACGCAAGCGCAACCGATGCGGAACCGATCACCGTGGTCCGGGCGCTTCAGCGGCGGCTTCTGATGCTGGCACCGATCCGTTCGAAGGTGGACCAGGGCATGCGGCCCCATGACGCCGTGACGTCAGCAGGCAAGTCCGTGTTCTTCAAGGAGAAAGAGCTGGTCGCCCGCCTTGTTTCGCTGTGGGATTCTACCGCGCTCGCACGGGTGCTGGAGCGATCCGGGGCGCTCGAGCGGCGACTGATGAGCGGTGATTCTCCCCCGCCGGCTGAAGCTCTGGAACAAGAGCTGGTCGCGATCGCCCGGACCGCTCGGCGCAGGTAACGCCTAGATCGTTTCGCCGCTCAGCCGCTGGCAAATCATATCCAGCTGCTCAAGACTGGAATAATGCAGCGTCATCGTGCCGCGACTGCCGTCGTTCGCGACCTTGACCTTCAGGCCAAGCATGTCGCCAAGCTGGCGCTCGAGCGCCGCAAGGTCGGCATCCCCTGCCCTCTGCTCGCGGCGCGCGCTGGCTCTCGCGAAGGACGTGCCGGCGCCCGGCCTCTCCTGCCTGGCGAGCGATTCCGCCTGGCGCACGGAGAGGCCGTTCGCGACGATTTCGCGAGCGAGCGCCCCGGGATCTGGCGCTGTCAGTATGGCGCGCGCGTGACCCATGCTGATATCGCCTTGCAATAGCGATTGCTTAACTGAAGCCGGAAGATCGAGTAATCTCAACAGGTTGGCGATGTGGCTGCGCGATTTGTGAACCAGCTTGGCGACTTCATCCTGGGTGTGACCGTAGATCTCCACCAGCTTCCTGTAGCCCTCGGCTTCCTCGATCGCATTGAGGTCCTGCCGCTGGACATTCTCGATCAGCGCGATCTCGGCCGACGTCGAATCGTCGATATCGCGGACGATCGCCGGAATCGTGTGGAGGCGCGCCCGTTGCGCGGCGCGCCACCGCCGCTCGCCGGCGACGAGCTGGAAATTTTCGCCGTCGGGGCGAAGCAGCACCGGCTGCAGGACGCCGCGCTCGGCGATCGAATCCGCGAGTTCGGCGATGCTTTCCTCGTCGAATTGCATGCGCGGCTGACCAGGGTTGGGGCGAATTCGTCCGACTTCGATCTCGCGGACGCCCGCCGGTGCGCCTTCGCCCATGCTTTCCGGCTGGCGGACTGTGCCGGGCCGGGCGGCCTCGTCGAGCAACGCGGCGAGCCCGCGGCCGAGCCCGGAGCTCTTCTTGTCGCTCATGCCGCCTCCGCGGGGCGTGGGAGCCGTGCCATCAGCTCTCGAGCCAGGCTCACATAGGCCTCGGAACCAGCGCATTTGAGGTCGTAGATCAGTGCCGGAAGCCCGTGACTCGGCGCCTCCGAAAGCCGGACGTTGCGCGGTACGACGGTATCGAACACCACTGGACCCAGGCAGGCGCGAACATCGTCGGAAACCTGCTGCGACAGGCGGTTGCGACGGTCGAACATGGTCAGCGCCACACCGAGGATCGCGAGGTCGGGATTGAAGGCGACACGAATCCGCTCCACCGTCTGAAGCAGCTGGCTAAGACCCTCCAAAGCAAAGAATTCCGCCTGCAGCGGGACGAGCAATTGGCGCGCCGCGACAAGCCCGTTCACCGTCAGCAGGCCGAGCGAAGGCGGGCAGTCGACGAGGCAGATATCCCAGCGCCCGGTCGGCGTGGCGGTCAACGCCTTGTCCAAACGATGCGCGCGGTCTTCCAGCCCGACCAGCTCCACCTCGGCGCCGGAGAGGTCGATCGTCGCCGGCAGCAGGTCGAGCCGCGGCACCCGCGTCGGGAGGACGCTCTCCTGGACGCTCGCAGAGCCGATCAGCACGTCGTAGCTCGATCGCTCGCGCTTCGACTGCGGCACGCCAAGTCCGGTCGACGCATTGCCCTGCGGGTCGAGGTCGACCAGCAGCACCTTCCAGCCAATGGCCGCGAGCGCGGTTGCGACATTGATCGCGGTGGTCGTCTTGCCGACCCCGCCCTTCTGGTTCGCGATTGCGACGCGAATCATCGCCCACCCCTCGCCTTTACATCCCGGAGCAGCAGAATCCGGGAGTTCGGATCGGTGCTGCTCGTTACGCTTGTCGCCTCACAGTGCCAGTTTCTCCGTGCCTCGGCCAGTTCGGATTCCGCGCCGCGCCCCTTGGGGAGAACCCACAGCGTTTTTCTTGTGGACAGATGCGTGGATAGTCTCAGCAATTTGTCGAGGTCGGCGAGCGCGCGCGCAGTGATCACGTCGAAGGCCCCGCGGACCTTTTCGACCTTTGTCGAGGCCACGGCGACGCGTGGGCCGAGGCCGAGTTCGGCAACGGTGCGTCCCAGGAATTCGGCGCGGAGTCGCCTCGGCTCGACCAGCAGGACGGGGCCGCTGACGAGGATCCCGATGACGATGCCTGGGAGACCGGCGCCCGACCCGATATCGACCCAGCTCGAACCTTCCTCGGGAGCGAATTTCACAAGCTGGGCGCTATCGAGAACGTGCCGTTCCCATAGTGATACGAGAGTCGAGCGGGAAACGAGGTTTTGCCTGGCCGATTCGGCGCGGAGAAGATTCTCGAAGCGCTCCAGCAGATGCTCTGTTTCACGTGAAACATGATGGCCGGTAACTTCGGCCAGGCGGTCGATCATGCCGCGGCGCGCGAAGCTGCGACGTGGAGCGCCGACAGCGCGGCGGGCGTGATTCCGGCAACCCGAGACGCCTGATCGAGAGTCTCCGGCCGGGCTGTGGATAGACGCTCGACCATTTCGTTTGAAAGGCCCGGCACCGATGCATAGTCGAAGCCGTTGCCCAGCCACACGCGCGAGTCGCGTCCGACCGCTTCCCACTCCCGTTGCTGGCGCTGGAGATAAGGCGCGTAGAGGCCGTCGGCGCGACCTTCTTCCGTCTCGGCCCATGGCGCCGAGGCTCGCTTCTCGAGATGCTCTTCGATGTGGCGGCGGCGGCGGTCGGACAGACATCGTGCATCGAGCGCGGCCCGGCCGAGCCGAGTCGTCGCATTGTCGGCGCGAAGGGAGAGGCGATACTCCGCCCTCGCCGTCATCATGCGATAGGGCTCGGAAACGCCCTGGAGCGTCAAATCGTCGATCATCACACCGATATACGACGTGCGGCGGTCGAACCTGACTGGGTCGAGCTCAAGCGCAAGGGCCGCGGCATTGAGGCCAGCGACCAGGCCCTGGGCTGCGGCTTCCTCATAACCAGTTGTGCCGTTGATCTGTCCGGCGAGGAACAGGCCGCGGACCTCCTGCACCTCGAGCGTGCTCCCCAGGCGCCGCGGATCGACGAACTCATATTCCACGGCGTAGCCGGGCCGAACGATGTCGGCGCGTTCCAGGCCGGCGATCGAGCGGACGAAGTCGCGCTGCACGTCCTCGGGAAGCGACGTCGAAATGCCGTTGGGATAGACCAGCGGGTCGTCCAGCCCCTCGGGCTCGAGGAAAATCTGGTGACCGTCGCGGCCGCCGAAGCGCTTTACCTTGTCTTCGATCGACGGGCAGTAACGCGGCCCCCTGCCCTCGATGGCGCCGGCGAACAGCGGCGAGCGGTCCAGATTGGCCTCGATGATCTCATGGGTTCGATCACTAGTCCGGGTAATGGCGCAATGGAGTTGCGGACGGCCGCTGCGGTCGCCGGTAGCCGACATCGTCCAGGGGTGCCCATCGCTCGGCTGGCGCTCGAGCTTCGACCAGGCGATCGTTCGGCCGTCGAGGCGCGGCGGCGTACCGGTCTTGAGGCGCCCCTGGCCCAATCCAATTTCACGGATTTGATGGGCGAGAGCGATGGCGGCACGTTCTCCATGCCGACCTCCCTCGACGATTGTTTCGCCGATGAAGATGCGCGCATCGAGGAAGGTGCCGGTTGCGATCACGACGGCTCGGCACGGCACGAACCCGGCGCTCGTTTCGAGACCTTCGACGCGGCCGTTGCGGACAATCAGCCGCTGGGCCTCGCAGACGAGAATCTCAACCCCGCTGTCGCGCACTAGTTCGGCAACCGCCTCGCGATACAAGCGCCGATCCGCCTGTACCCGCGGCCCGTGGACTGCCGGTCCCTTGCTTCGGTTGAGCATCCGGCGATGAATCGCGGCCCTGTCCGCCGCCCTCGCCATCAGCCCGTCAAAGACGTCGAGCTCACGGACCAAATGCCCCTTCCCAACTCCGCCGATCGATGGGTTGCAGGACATCTGGCCGATGTCCTCGGCGCGAAACGTGAGCAGGGCGACGCGTGCGCCGCGGCGCACAGCCGCGCTCGCAGCTTCACACCCGGCATGACCTCCGCCGATGACCAGAACGTCGTACATGCGCGCCCGCTTACAGGAACAGCGTTTCACGTGAAACACTCACGCGCAGACTGTCCGGGGGACAGGCGAGCATGGGTGGCAACGCTACTTGCCCAGGCAAAAGCGTCCGAACAATGCGTCGAGCAAATCCTCGACGCCCGCACGCCCGGTAAGGCGGTCGAACGCGGCTCGTGCCTGACGCAGCGATTCGGCGACGATGGCCACATCCGTCGATCTCGCGGCCTCGACCAGCGAGTCGCGGGCATCGGCGAGGCAGTCCGCCTGGCGCCGGTTCAAGGCAATCTCTCCGTCGGAGGGCAGGATGGCGCGAGCAGCCTCGACGATCGCACTGCTCAGCTCCGGAAGGCCCAGGCCCGTCACCGAGGACACCGCGACGGATCCGCCGGGCGTCCCTCCGCGCTCGGGCAGGTCGGCGCGCGCATGTACCCGGATGAGCCTCGAATGATCGGGCGCATCCTCGGGCTCGCCCAGCCAGACCAGCACGTCGGCAACCTCGACGAGCTTGCGCGCACGCTCGACCCCCAATTGTTCGACGAGCTCGCCCGTTTCGTGCAGTCCGGCCGTATCCGTCAGCCGAATCGGCACTCCAGAGAGCGCCAGCGGCACCTCGATATGATCGCGGGTCGTCCCCGGGACGGGCGTTACGATTGCTCTATCATATCCGGATAAAGCATTGAGAAGGCTTGATTTACCAGCGTTCGGCGGCCCCGCGATCACGACTCCGACGCCCTCGCGGAGCGGCTCCGCGCGCGGCCTTTGAAGCCATTGCGAGAGGTCTATAGCTAATGCGCCGCATTCGCGTGAAAGCGCCGGGTCGGCATCGCCGAGGTCCTCATCGACATAGTCGATCGCAGCTTCGGCGCGGGCGGAGAGCTGCAGCAGGCCCGCCTGCCAGCCGTCGATCTTGCTCCTTAGGCCGCCTTCCGCAGTCACGAGCGCGGCACGGCGCTGGCTCTCCGTTTCCGCCTCAATCAGATCGGCCAGGCCCTCGGCCTCGGTGAGGTCGATCCGGCCGTTGTCGAAGGCCCGGCGGGTGAACTCGCCCGGCTCGGCCTGCCGCAGCCCATCGATACTGGCGAGTGCCGCATTGACCGCTGCGACCACCGCCCGGCCTCCGTGGCAATGGAATTCCACCAGGTCCTCGCCCGTAGAACTCGCCGGACCATCGAACCGAAGCACAAGCGCCTCGTCGAGAAGTGCGTCGCCGCCATCCCTGAGCTCGCGAACTGCCGCATGGCGCGCGGGAGGAAGGCTGCCGACCAGCGCCGTCGCCGCGCGATGGGCAGCCGGACCGCTTACCCGAACGATCGCAATCGCCGCCGGCGGGCTGCCGCTCGAGAGCGCGAAAATCGTGTCGGCGGCCATGCCGGAGGTCCTTACAGCCCGACAGCTGCCCGGCAAACGATCAGGCGAACAGCATTCCCAGCCCGACATCCGGATGCACCCAGCCGTCGTAGATCATCTTGAAAGCGACGTAGACGATCACGAGCAGGCCGACATAAGCGATCCATCGGTAACGCTCGATATAGCGGGCGATGAAATTCGCAGCGAGGCCCATCAGGGCGACAGCAACGATCAAGCCGACAATCAGGATGCCCGGGTGATCTCGCGCTGCACCGGCAACCGCAAGCACATTGTCGAGGCTCATCGAAACGTCGGCGACAGCCACAGCCCACACTGCGGCCGCGAAGCTCTTCGCCGGTCGAAGGCCGGAATGCTCGTCGCCTCTCACCTCCTCGGAGCCGGTGGATTCTCCCTCGTGGCGAAGGTCGCGCCACATTCGCCACGCAACCCACAGGAGAAGCAGACCGCCGATCAAGATCAGGCCGATGATTTGGAGAAGCTGCGTAACGACCAAAGCAAAGACGATTCGCAAGACCAGCGCAGCGAGCACGCCGATTATGATCACCCGGCGCCGCTCGGCCGCAGACAGCCCGGCAGCGAGCGCGCCGACGACGATCGCATTGTCGCCGGCGAGTACCAGGTCGATCATCAGCACCTGCGCGAACGCGGAAAAAGCCGCCGGCTCCGTGATGTTCGAGAAATCCTGGAGGATCGCCGCCCAGACCCCCGCCAACCCGCCGGGAACGGCTTGCGAAGCGAGCGTCAGCAGAAGAGCATCAAACACCAATCACTCCTGTCGACTTGCGCAACGCCATTCCGCGCGCACTGCGGTCCCATCCCGAGTGCGCTAGCCGAGGCCAAGCACCTGCCTCAAGCCCAGAATGTGCTCGTCGCCAACCCACCCCTCGTAGATCATCGTCAGGGCGACGTAGAGGATGACTGCCAGCCCGATGTAATTGATCCAGTGATAGCGCTGGATCAGCCGAGCGACGTAATTGGCCGCCAATCCCATCAGAAGCACCGAAAAGCTGAGGCCGACGACGAGAAGCGCCGGATTCTCGCGCGCGATCGACGCGACGAGAAGCACGTTGTCCAGGCTCATGCTGAGGTCGGCGATGGTGATCTGCACGGCCGCCCGGAAGAAGGTCTTGGTCGCAGGAGGCCCCTCGACCGCTACCGTCTGCGGATCGTCGGCAACCACCGCCGCCGCTTTGGGATGGAGCTCGCGCACCATGTTGTGGGCGACCCACAGCAGCAATAGCCCACCGCCAAACACGAGCCCGGTAATCTTCAGGAGCTGGGTAGCGATGACGGCGAAGGCGATGAGGAAGACGAGCGCCATGCCGACGCCGAACATCAGCACCTTGCGGCGGTCGCGGGCCGGCAAGCCGGACGCAAGCGATCCCATGATGACGACATTGTCGCCGGCCATCGTCAGATCGCCGACGACGATCTGGCCCAGCTTGGCGGCACCAGCCGCGGTAAAGATGCTTGAGAAGCTGAAGCCCGAGATCATTCGCCCGGCCGCGACAACTTACTGGTTCATGGAGGCGAAGAAGTCCTCGTTCGACTTGGCGTCCTTCATTTTGTCGAGAAGGAATTGCATCGCGTCGATGGTGCCCATCTGCATCAGGATTCGCCGGAGCACCCACATCTTCGTCAGAATCGACTGGTCGACGAGCAGCTCTTCCTTGCGGGTGCCCGACTTGCCGACGTCGAGCGACGGGAAGATGCGCTTATCGGAAACCTTGCGATCGAGCACGATCTCACTGTTACCCGTGCCCTTGAACTCTTCGAAGATGACCTCGTCCATTTTCGAGCCGGTATCGATAAGCGCCGTGGCGATGATCGACAGGGATCCGCCTTCTTCGATGTTGCGGGCAGCGCCGAAGAACCGCTTTGGCCGCTGCAGGGCGTTGGCATCGACGCCGCCGGTCAGCACCTTGCCTGAGCTCGGAACGACCGTGTTGTAGGCGCGGCCGAGGCGGGTGATCGAATCGAGCAGGATCACGACATCCTTCTTGTGCTCGACCAGGCGCTTGGCCTTCTCGATGACCATTTCGGCGACCTGGACGTGGCGCTGGGCGGGCTCGTCGAAGGTCGAGGAAATGACCTCGCCGTTGACCGAGCGCTGCATGTCGGTGACCTCCTCGGGCCGCTCGTCGATGAGCAGGACGATGAGAATTACTTCGGGATTGTTGTCGGTGATCGCCCGGGCGATGTTCTGGAGGAGAACCGTCTTGCCGGTGCGCGGCGGCGCCACGATGAGCGCGCGCTGGCCCTTGCCGAGCGGGGCGACGATGTCGATCACCCGCGCCGACTTGTCCTTGATCGTCGGATCGAGCGTGTCGAGCTTGAGTTTCTCGTCCGGGTAAAGCGGCGTCAGATTGTCGAAGTTGACGCGGTGCCGGACGGTCTCGGGATCGTCGAAATTGATCGACGTCACTCGAGTCAAAGCGAAATAGCGCTCGCCGTCCTTGGGCCCGCGGATCTCGCCTTCGACGGTGTCGCCGGTCCTG
>Ga0157371_10001650_pt1 | contig 22754 bp, 23 predicted proteins | sample C45metaG_FD_113462 | JGI IMG/M metagenome (GOLD analysis project Ga0157371, IMG submission 113462) | Corn rhizosphere microbial communities from Kellogg Biological Station, Michigan, USA - C4-5 metaG | ecosystem: Host-associated > Plants > Roots > Rhizosphere > Soil | place: USA: Michigan...
AAAACCCCAATAATATTGCCAATAAGTGCCCCCACATAGGGTATAAGATTTAGAATAGCGAATATAACACCAATTAGCAGAGCATGCTTAATTCCAACTAGAAACAAGATTCCACCTAACAGTATAGTCATGTAGCTCACCTGAATTAATAAACCAACCAGGTAACTTTTTATAATTGCTTCAGTTTCATAGATTGCTTCTTTTACCTTTGGGTGATGCTCTGATTTAAACCACATGAAAATAAAACGCAGCAAAATGTCTTTATAGAACAACATAAGATAGATGTAGATAGGAAGCAAACCAACAAATACAAATACTGAAGTTAGGGTAACGGCTGCTCCACTAGCGGCTTTACCAGCCATCCCTAATAAATCGTCACTTTTTTCTGTGATGAATTTAAGTTGCTCTGTTGTTGAAATATGGCTAACGCTATTTACCCAACTACTTAATGCCTTTAGGTGTATGTTTACATTGTTCTTTATTTGAGGAAAATCGGATACTAAAATCCCTACCTGTGCTGAGAAAAACCAGACCAGCAATCCTATCAATATAACCAGCAGTAAAATTGGGAGTATAATTGCAATTGCTTCCGGTAGTTTTTTTCTAATTAAAAAGCGATAAACCGGCAATACTACAATGCTGATAAAAAATGCCATAATAACTGGCATAATAATGTTGTTGCCAACTACTAAGATAGCTACTAATAAAACCAGACCCAATAATTCGATTGATCGTTTTACGGTAAGAGGCATGTCTGTCATAGGTAAAGTATTTAGATTTTTCATTGAGTAACACTGAAAGGTATGAAATGTTTGGCTAGTTTTGCAAGAAAATACCCTTTTAGTAAATCTATACCCATATAAAAGAAATGATCACAAACGAAACCATTATTGCTTTATCTACACCACCCGGAGTGGGTGCTATAGGTGTTATACGCCTTTCAGGAAAAGATGCAATAGCTATTACAAACTCGGTTTTTAGTGGCAAGGATTTACTGGCTCAGGAATCTCATACCATACATTTTGGATTAATTAAAGATGGTAATGCTGTTATAGATGAGGTTCTTGTGAGTTTGTTTGTTGCTCCAAAATCGTATACAAAGGAAAACGTTGTCGAAATTTCTTGTCATGGTTCCAACTATATTATTCAGCAGATTATAACGCTTTTAATAAAAAAAGGAGCAACTGCAGCAAAACCAGGAGAGTTTACCTTAAGGGCATTTTTAAATGGGGGATTAGATTTATCTCAGGCTGAGGCTGTTGCTGATTTGATTTCTTCAGATTCTTCTGCTGCTCATCAGGTGGCCATGAATCAATTAAGGGGAGGCTTTAGTACTGAACTTAATGTATTACGTGAGCAATTGATTCACTTTGCTTCGATGATAGAATTAGAGCTAGACTTTGCGGAGGAGGATGTAGAATTTGCCAACAGAGATCAGCTACAGGAATTGATTACAAAGATCACTCTTGTACTAAATAAGTTGATTCGTTCTTTTGAGCTTGGAAATGTAATTAAACAAGGTATTAATACTGTGATTGCAGGCAGACCAAATGCGGGGAAATCGACATTGCTAAATGCACTTTTAAATGAAGACAGAGCAATTGTTAGTGAGATCGCGGGCACAACTCGTGATACTATCGAAGAGCTTTTAAACATAAATGGTATTAATTTTAGGCTTATTGATACTGCTGGTATTCGTGAGGCTACCGATACTATTGAAGCTATCGGGGTTGAAAAAACAATGCAAAAAATTAGTCAGTCGGCCCTGTTGGTATATCTGTTTGATGTTGTGAATACATCGGCAACTGAGGTTCACGACGATATTGCACGTTTATATAAACCTGGTATTCCGTTTTTAGCTGTGGCTAATAAAATGGATCTCTCTTATAGTGATCGTTTAAAGGAGCTTAAACTTCCTTCGGATATTGCATTTATTTCTATATCAGCTAAAGAGAATCAGCATATTGAAGAGTTGAAACAATTGCTTTATGATACTGCAGTGGGAGATAAGCTATCGGATAATCATACCATGGTAACAAATATAAGGCACGTAGAAGCATTGCAAAAAACACAGGCAGCTTTGAATAATGTAGCTAATGGCTTGGATAATCCGGTTACTTCGGACTTTTTAGCAATGGATATTAAGCAAGCTTTACATTACCTTGGAGAAATTACGGGCCAAGTTACTACAGATGACTTGCTCGAGAATATATTCAGCAAGTTTTGTATCGGAAAGTAATCACTGAAAACTACTGCATTACGATAAATAATGATAACTAAAGGGTGCTTTTACCTGCACTGCCTTTCTGGTTTCCGATTAAGATGATCATAGTGAAAATGTCAAAATATTAGTTAAATTCATGTAATGAATAAGCGCTTAGAAATCAGTATACCCAAAAGCTGCCCCGAGAACTGGGCTGGCATGTCGCAGGTAGCAGGAGGAAGTTACTGCTCATCCTGCCAGAAAAAGGTCACTGATTTTACTGATTTCGATGAGAAAGCGATACAAGAGTGGTTTCTGCTGCACCAGAATGAAAAAATATGCGGAAGGTTTTATAGTAGTCAACTGGTTGTTCAACCTGAACAATTGCCGAAAACTAGCGCATGGACTATACTCAGAACCAAGATTCTTGCAGCCTCAGTTCTAATATTCCCTTTCACACTGAAAGCCTCCTCAGATTCGCTGACACAGAAACAAACGATAGAAGCAGCCCCGGTAAGTAAGCGTACATCACCAGTGCAGGCTTTTGAAAAACAAATATTGCCACCGGATAGCATAAGAACTATAAAAGGTATTGTTTTAAACAAGGCTACAAAAGCAGTAATACCAGGAGCGGAGGTAATGATAAAGGGTACCACAATAAAATCATTTTCCGACGATAAAGGCAATTTCCAGATCAGTTTGAATAGGGACATCAGCCCTGTGCTGGTGATCTCGTACCTGGGACACCAGACTTATGTAGGGGAAGTCCGTGACACGTCTGACAAGCCAATCACCATAATGCTAACTGAAGACTCATTAGTGATGATGGGTGAGGTCTGCATCAAAAGGCCTAGTCTCCTTAAACGGATAATTCGACCTTTAAAGAAAAATCCCTGACCTTTCTTTATCTGATGCGTGGTACCTGAGAAAATAGCGTAACATTCGTTACTTTGGCAGGAAAATTAGCGCTTTGAAAAAGATCCTTTTATTATTTTCGTTTCTCCTCACTTTCAACTATGGATTTGGTCAGCATGCCGCAAATGTTAAGAAGACTGCGTCGGCTATGCTCAGGGCCAATGAACAAAAAGACTACAATGCTTACGTGAGCTATTTTTATCCTGCAGAGCTTAAGTTCAGAGGCGGTAAAGCAAAGTTTGTTGAACAGCTGAAAGCCAATGATATAGATGTAAAATTACTCGACATTAAACGCGGAAAGCAAACCCTTGGAAAAGTATCCAAAATTTATAAAGCAGGCAAAGAATTACACTGTACGATAGAGTGGGATGTCAAAAATAAAAGCTTTGTGAGTAGATGCCATTTTCTTGCTATTAGTGGCGATCAGGGTAAGACCTGGAAATTCATCATGACCGCTGGCAAGACTCCGAGCCAAATTTGAGCTATGGTCCCAAAATTTAATGAAGACCTGATGTGGTCCGACTATAATGAAGAGCTTTAACTATACTTTGTTATAATCTATCAGGGCTTTGTTCGTATCATCGATCAACAGAGAACTAAATTCCTTCAGTGTAATGGCAGCATTTGATGGGGAAGGGGGAATAGCAAGTTTTGGTTGAGGGGTGAGATTTTTTGTTTTGCCAGTTTTTTGCCGTAAATGTTTGGGCAAGAATCTTTGATTTTGCAGGCCATAAAATTGCGTGGGGAAATTATTAACTTAGGTATTGTATAAATTAACGCAAACAATGACAAAGCCAAATCCGGGAAATGATAGCTTAAAGCCAGAGCACCAAGAGTCAGTCACTGAAAAATTATTACTCTCTTTTAATGATCAGTTCGCAACAAACCAAAATCATCATCAATCGATTTTTCTGCAGTTTCTATCTGCTATCCTGATCGTTTTAATTGGTTACGGCTTTATCTATGCGAATACGGGCAGCACTTCTGATATGTATGAAATACAGATAGATGCTAAAAGTACAACTTATGCTATCTTTCATTTAGCAGGAGCTTATACCATCTCTCAGTTTATCCTTACCCTTCTTGCAACGGTTGTGGTAAATATTGGATATGGATTTAGACGTGACCAAAATGTAATTTATAAAATTCGGATCAAATACCTGGGACAAAAAAAATACGAAGAGATTTTTGGAAAGGTTACTTTCCTCCCGCAGAACCAGAGCGTTTTCGATTTCCTGCCTGAATTTAACAGGATGTTCTTTTTAGGGTTGTATGTATTGCAGGTATTGTTATTTGTTTCTTTCGCAGTGAGACTTAAGCATAGTTGTTACTATGATAATTTTTCGGGTTTCAGGTGGTTGGATTATGTTATTTATCTAATACCTATTATCTGGAATACGTGGCTCTATTTAAATTACTATAAAAAGTATTATAGGGCTATGAATAACGAAAATGAAAAATGGCTTAAGATATTCTTTGGTTAAGTATTCTCTAATTTATAGAGTGAAAGAAAATCCAACTTAAATTTCAATGGAAAATAAAAGAAAAATACATTGTGTTGGTTCACTAAGCAACAACATATGATTGAACCTCCTATTTCGGCGAATAAGCCAGCGATTGCTTCTGAAATACTTGCCGGATTTATGCTTCAGCTCTGCGAAGATTTGCTGCAACGCTTTTATACCAAACTAAGCGCAAGTAATTGGAAGATCAGAAAGGCGACAGCCGTGTACCATTGCACAGCCTATGGTGATTCAGGGAATGGAGTTTCGATCGGCTTATGTATTAATCAATTAAGCAGTTGTTACCAGCAACGGACACGTGGCTCATGGATAAATTACTACCTTTTTAAGAAGCTTAAATGGGTTAGGGTTATCAATCAAGAATTCTTTAAGTGGTTTAAGTAGACTGGTACCTCATGGTGTTGGAATCATTTCTACCAGGATTTGATGGCCTGCATGGTCATAATATACACAGCTCATTTCTGTAAGATCAACAATCCACTTCGCAATGCCGGTTTGTGCACAATGCTTGCAAAAAGTAAAATAATCAGATTCGCCCTGTTGATGCTTATGGAGGTAACTGATAAATAGGGCTTTGTTTGTCTCGCCTGCAATCGTCAGATGCTTGTATTGAGGCTCTGATTTAGTGTGATAACCATCGATACCAAAATATATCGTATGACTGTCAACTACATGTGTCTCAAACTTTTTTACACCAAGTAAAATGATGTCCTGGATGTATTGCGGAAAATCTGCACCGCTTTTTACCTGCTCATGGGCGGCCCTTATCTGAGCAAGTGTAAACTGAGGTTTAACATTGGGATCTTGAAGAAAACTGAACATAATTTGAATTTTTTATTTACACAAATATCCAAAACAGCAAAAAGCTCAGATTGTAAAAAATCGTTGATTAGCTATTTTCCTCAAAATAATCTTCCGGTGCAAGACCTGTGAAATTTTTAAATTCCTTAATGAAATGGGACTGGTCATAGAAACCCATCTCATGCCCCAATTCTGTCAGCGAACGTTTTGGATCATAAGCTTGTAAAGCATGTTTCATGCGGACAATAGAAGCAAACTTTTTAGCAGAGCTACCTACAGCACTTCTAAACCGTTTCTCAAAAGGGCTCTGGCTGATGGGAATTTGCTGTAACAGTTCTTTAATTCTGATGTTACCGTGGTGCTTGTGAATGACCGCGATTGCTTGCAATACAATTGAGTCCGGTTCGATGTCCCGCATTCTGGAGATCAGAAACTGCTCAACAATCGTAATTCTTTCAGGATCAGTTTTGGCAGAACACAATTGCTCTTCTAAAATCAACAATTCAGAACGGAGCATGAAGTTATCCAGTGAAACACTTTCCCTGAAAAGTTCATGAAGTGGTTGTTTAAAAAATGTAACAGCGCCAGCCTCTTTAAAGAATACCAGTACCGTTCCGATATTCGTGGAGTTCCTGAACAAACGAAAGGTGTCATTTAATCCCGTTATTCCTGATGGATCCAATTTATACGTTTTTCCCTGCAGTTCATAAGCAAGCTGGCCATAATACTGAAAGCCGATCACTAGACCTGTATCAGGTAATACTTTATAAACACTTTCCTCCGATGTTTCAGAAATAACAAGTGCCTTGACGTAAGGTAGCAGCAGTTCACAGGGCAGGTAGGTATCGAATTTCATTACAGCGACAATTTACGAAAAAATGAATGATGTTACTCAGGACGCGATTACCATTTGAATTGTCACATGATCACAACTCAAGTTAGATATAAACTATAGTTTACTAATATACTTTATTTAAAAAATATAGTATATTAGTAAACTAATTTACATTTACTTTGTTATGAAATATCAGTTGATCAAGGAAGTTATTGACCTTATGGAAAAGTTTGAAACTATTGCCGATACTGCATCGTATTCGAAAGATATTATCGGATTCCAGCGCTGGATTTATGATCAAGAAAGAGGGTCGTACAATCCGTACATTGAGGTTGATTGGGAGGGAAAAGAAAACGGCAGAAGTCCGGAGAGTGAGATAAACACCTTAATTGTTCATATGAACAGGTATGCGAAAACTTATTCCAAATCAGCAATTTACGATACGGCATTCAGTACTCAAGAAGAATTTATATACCTGATCATTTTGAGAGCCCTAGGAACAATGACAAAAACGGAACTGATTAAAAAAAATATTCAGGAAAAACCTGTGGGAATGCAAATTATTAATCGGCTCATCAGCCAGGGCTGGATTCAACAAAACAGCTCTTTGGAGGATAAAAGAAGTAAGGTTATTTCGATTACAACTAAAGGAATAGAGACCCTTGAAAATAGTATGGGAAAAATAAGGCAGGCTACCAAGATTGTAACCGGAAACCTCAGTGATGGGGAAAAAATGCAATTAATTAAACTTTTACAAAAATTGGATCGCTTTCATCAGTCTATATATAACAAAAACATACCGTCTTCCGAGCTTGTCAATGTTGCGTATGACCAATTTTTGTAAACATTTCAATAAAAACAACTTAAAAAGATTTTAAGACATTTTTATGCCAAACCGGGAATCAAAAAAAACTATAGCCATAATCGGAGCGGGAATTTCCGGTCTTTCGGCTGCAGCGTATGCCGCACAGGCTGGTTATAAAGTGCACGTTTACGAAAAGCATTTTCAACCCGGCGGAAGAGCAAGGCAATTTAAAACTGAAAATGGTTATGTGTTTGACATGGGGCCAAGCTGGTATTGGATGCCCGATATCATTGAGGATTTTTTTCTTGATTTTGGTTATAAGGCCAGCGACTTTTATCGCCTGGTTGCTCTTGATCCACAGTTCGAAATGGTATTTGAGGACGAGGTTATTGCAGTTCCTGAATCGTATCAGGATTTCAAAAGTTTATTTGAAGCTCTAGAAAGTGGAGCAGGTAAAAAGCTTGACGCTTTCATGAAGGCGGCAAAGTATAAATATGAAGTTGGTATGCAGGATTTTGTAAATAAACCCTGCCATAGCTGGCTGGAATTTGCATCGCCTAAAATTGCCATAAGTGCTTTGAAATTGGATCTGCTGTCAAATTTCAGAAGCTATGTAAGCAAATACTTTTCGCATCCTAAACTCAAAACCTTAATGGAGTTCCCGGTTATTTTTCTAGGTGGTTCACCTAAAAATATCCCAGCACTTTACAGCCTGATGAATTATGCAGGTTATGTTTTGGGTACCTGGTATCCCATGGGAGGGTTTTATCAATTGGTATTGGGAATGAAAAAAGTTGCAGAAGATCAAGGGGTCATATTTCATTTCAATCATAATGTAGAAGAAATCATTGCTGAAAACGGAATTGCTAAAGGAATAATAGTAAATGGGGAACTCCTGGAATTTGATGCTATTATTGCATCTTCTGATTATCATCATACTGAAACTCTCCTAAATAGCGAATTACGCAACTATGAAGAAAAATATTGGGAAACCCGCACACTTGCACCTTCCTGCCTAATTTACTATTTAGGATTTAAAGAAATACTTCCTGACCTTAAACACCATACCTTATTTTTTGAAAATGATTTGGATGAACATGTTCATAGCATTTATCAGGAAAAAAAATGGCCTGAGAATCCCTTGTTCTATGTATGTTGTCCTTCCAAAACTGATGCTGGCGTAGCTCCGAAGGGACACGAAAATATTTTTCTGCTCATGCCACTGGCTGCTGGGCTAAATGATCAGGAACACATCCGTGAGCAATATTTCCAGGATATGATTAAACGTTTGGAAAAGCACACAGGTGTAAGAGATTTGTCCTCAAAAATTGATTATAAAAGAAGCTATTGTGTAAATGATTTTATAAGCGATTATAATGCGTATGGAGGCAATGCCTATGGCTTAGCAAATACACGATTACAAACCGCAGTCTTAAAACCAGGCATCAGGAATAAACACTTATCTAATCTGTTTTATACAGGCCAACTCACGGTCCCGGGACCCGGAGTTCCTCCTTCAATCATCTCGGGTAAAATTGTTGCAAAAGAACTGAATAACCTTAAACAAAAAAGGCGTGAAAAAATTATTTGATGAGTTGGCTTATATGGTAAGTAAAGTGGTTACTGAAAAATATAGTACTAGTTTTTCATTAGGAATTCTGGCATTAAAACCGTCGGTTCGCTCAGCAATTTATGCTGTCTATGGCTATGTACGTCTCGCTGACGAGATTGTAGACAGCTTCCATGATTATGACAAGTCAGCGTTGTTGAAGCGTTTTAAAAAAGAAACCTGGAATGCACTGGACGAGGGTATTTCCTTAAATCCAATTTTACAGGCGTTTCAGGATACAGTCAATAATTTTGCGATTGACAGAGGCTTGATCGAACAGTTTCTGCATAGCATGGAAATGGATTTGCGGCAAATCGATTACAATTCTGATCTTTATAATGAATATATATTAGGTTCAGCCGAGGTGGTGGGATTGATGTGTCTTCAGATTTTTGCAGAGGGCAAAAAAGAAGCATTCGAAAATTTAAAGCCTTACGCAATGAAATTAGGCTCGGCTTTTCAAAAAGTCAATTTTCTGCGTGATCTAAAGGACGATTATTATGTTTTGGGCCGTACTTACTTCCCCAATATTGACATGAAAATTTTCAACAACAAAATCAAGGATCAAATTGAAAATGAGATTGAAGCGGAGTTCAGGGAAGCATTTATCGGGATAAAAAAATTACCTACTTCTTCCAAATTCGGAGTGTATCTTGCTTATAAATATTACCTTTCTTTGTTTAAAAAGATAAGGAATATGCCGGCAGAAAAGATTATGAATCAAAGAATACGCATTCCAAACACACAAAAACTGTCATTGGCAATGAGGAGCTACCTACAATATAAAATGGCGATCGTATGATTTTAAAAAAAATAACAATCTTTGGCCTATTTTTCATACTGAGCATAGCCTGCCATGGGCAAGATATGGATTTGGAGCGCATCAGGACCAATTACAAACAGGCTGTTTCAGATAAAAAACTTTGTCTGGCTATGATCAGAGAACTGAGTGTGAGTCCACAAAACTCACTGCGAATGGGTTATTTGGGAGCATTTCAAATGATATGGGCAACACATGTATCGAATCCCTTTTTGAAATTAAGGACATTTAACAGGGGCAAAAAGAAAATTGATGAAGCTGTAATAGCAGATCCATCCAATACAGAAGTCAGATTAATACGTTTATCTGTTCAGACAAATAGTCCGTCATTTCTCGGATACAGAACCAACATTGAGGAAGACAAAAAAATTATTCAAGCTAACTATAAAAATATTACATCTACCATTTTGAGAGACCTAATGGCAAGCCTTATCTAAAAGCGGAAAAATGATATATAAACTTAAACGAGAGCAGCAGTTGAATTGTGATATTGAAAGCGCCTGGAGTTTTTTTTCTTCCCCGCGAAATCTTTCACGAATAACACCCAAGAAAATGGGCTTTGTTGTGCTGAGTGATCTGTCTGAGTCGGATATATACAAAGGGATGATTATTGATTATATCGTTTCCCCTTTTTTTGGTATTCCACTAAAGTGGCAGACCGAGATTACAGCGGTTGATTACAAGAAAAGCTTTACCGATTTCCAAAAAAAAGGCCCTTACAAATTGTGGAGGCATCATCATCGATTTATCCCTAATCAAAATGGTGTATTGATGATAGACACCGTAGATTATGAATTGCCTTTAGGATTTATAGGAACCATAACACATGAGCTCATGGTAAAGAAAAAACTAAAAGGTATTTTTGACTACCGCCACCAGGTACTGGACCAGTTGTTTAATCAGTTAAAGCATTAAATATGAATTTCATTATTCTGCTAATCTCATTTATATTAATGGAAGGTGCGACATGGTTTATTCATAAGTATATTATGCATGGTATTTTATGGATATTGCATCACGATCATCATGATCACAGCACTGAAGGCCATTTCGAGAAAAATGATTACTTTTTTGTGATTTTTGCTTTGCCGGCAATTGTTTTGATCTATTTCGGATCTTTAAATGATTTTAATTATTTGTTTTATGTTGGTTTAGCTATTACACTGTACGGAATAGCTTATTTCTTTGTACATGACATCTTCATTCATCAGCGCATAAAATATCTGACAGATACTCAAAACCCGTACTTACTTGCTATTCGCAGGGCACATAAAGAACATCACAAGCACCTGGGCAAAGAAGAAGGCGAATGTTTTGGTTTTTTATACGTTCCTATGAAGTATTTTAAAATGTATTATAAAAAAGCTAAGTAATGAAACCTTACACTTACTTTTTAGTTATTTTTCTGACCATTATTGTTTGTTTTATTTTTTCGTTCGATAAAAGGATTCAGTTCAATAAGCATTTTGCCGCATTCTTAAAAGCGAGCGTTTTGGTAGCTATTCCTTTCATAGCGTGGGATGTATGGTTCACTGCTCATCAGGTATGGTGGTTTAATGCAGAATATACCATCGGAGTAACGCTTTTTGGCCTCCCTTTGGAAGAATGGCTTTTTTTTATCTGCATACCATTCTCCTGTGTATTTACATTTTTTTGCCTGGATAAATTCTTCAATTTTGACTGGGCAAATGCTTTCAATACTATTCTTGTTTTTGTAGGGGTTATCGTATGTGTCGTGGTTGCCCTGTTACATTATGATAAAACTTATACTTGCGTAACAGCGGTAGTAACAGCAGCAACCCTGATCTATCTTCACTTTATTGCAAGGGCACCCTGGATTGGTCAGGCATCTTTAATATTTACGGTTTTAATGCTTGGATTTTTACCAGTTAATGGTGTTTTGACAGGTACTGGTTTGGAAGCGCCAATTGTAAACTACAATCCCGAAAGTTTTCTAAATGTTCGAATTCTTACTATTCCAGTAGAAGATGCTGTGTATGGTTATACACAATTCTTACTCAATATCTATCTATTCAAGATATTTCAAAAGCCTTTAAGGTAAATTGCATTATCCAGGAAACTTTAAAACAGCTTTTAATATTTTAAGAGAGAACCTTATATTTTCTGGGGATACATCAGAAGATTTATTTATTACATTAAATGATTGCTTATAGATAGTTATTTGAATTATGTAACTTTGTACTATGGCACGTACAGAAACACTCGAAGATTTTTACAAAAAGAAATTTAATTGGCTACCTGACAATCTTAGTCAGGATATCGGGCACTTTAACGTTTTTCGAACTGAAGACTTCCACATGCCTGGTGCAAAGCCTGTTCAGTATAGCCGAAGAGATTTCTATAAAATTAGTCTTTTTAGGGGTAAGGGTGTTATTCACTACGCTGATAAAAGTATTGAAATGGATGGAACAGCGTTGGTTTTCTTTAATCCGGTTGTCCCTTACACCTTCGAAAACCTGAACGAGAAACATTCAGGGCGGTTCTGCATTTACAAGGAGTCTTTCTTTACCGAAACTTTACGTAACAATATTCATCAATTACCAATGTTTTCTATAGGAGCTAATCCTGTTTATGTACTTAATAAAGAACAGGAGGCTTTTGTATTTGCTATGTTTGAGAAGATGCTTGCGGAGATTAATTCCGACTATATTTTTAAATATGATCTCCTTCGCAGCTACGTTACTGAGTTGATTCATTACGCCATGAAAATTCAGCCTTCCAACAGGCTTTATCAGCACCCTGATGCAAATTCTCGCATCACTTCTATATTCACAGAACTTCTTGAGAGGCAGTTTCCTATCGAATCTCCATCGCAAAGGTTTGACTTGCGCTCAGCTAAAGACTTTGCAGACCAGTTATCCGTACATGTAAACCATCTCAACAGAGCTGTCCGTCAGACTACTGGAAAAACTACCACTGATCATATTATGGAACGCCTGGCAAGTGAAGCCAGGGCTCTTTTACGTCACACAAACTGGAACATTTCCGAGATTAGTTATTGTCTGGGTTTTGAGGCTCCAACACATTTTAATAACTTTTTCAAAAAACAGACCAGCACTACACCATCCGCATTTAGAATTGTTTGAATTTCGTAATAATTGGTTTGATTAGCGTACACGTCAATCTATTTCTCTACCATACATTTGTATTATTAAAAACAAACGAAATATGGAGAAGATAAAAACTTGGTTTATTACAGGTGCGTCTAAGGGATTTGGATTACACCTGGTGAAACAACTACTTCAAGCGGGACAGAACGTTGCAGCTACCTCCCGTGATTTAAATGCACTGGTAACTGCTGTTGGTTTTACCGGATCAAATTTTCTACCACTTCAGGTAGAACTTGGTGATGAGGACAGTGTAGGCTGTGCCATTCATCAGACAAATCATGCTTTTAAAGGAATTGATGTTGTAATAAATAATGCGGGGTATGGTATCGGCGGTAGCATCGAAGAATTAAGTGATTACGAAACCCGAAATAGTTTCGAAATAAATGTTTTTGGAACCCTTAATGTTATAAGGCTTGTAATGCCTTATATGCGTAATCAAATGTCGGGACACATTATAAATGTATCGTCAATAGCTGGTATTGCACCTACAACAGGATGGTCGGTTTATGCAGCTACGAAATTTTCTGTTGTCGGATTGTCTGAGGTGCTTGCTCAGGATGTTGCAGAATTCGGTGTCAAAGTAACAGTGGTGGCTCCGGGTGCATTTCGCACCAATTTTTTAAATGCGGATTCCATTAATATTGCGCAGCACACCATTTCTGGATATACAGCGATGCACAATGCTCAAAAGATGCTCCTTGAGAAAAATGGAAAGCAAAGTGGTGATCCTGAAAAGGCCGCTACTGCTATTATTGAAGTAGCTAACATGGAAAATCCACCACTTTACTTGTTACTTGGCGAAGATGCCTACGATCGTGCAATGACTAAATTGGACAGATTGCGAGAGGACTACTTGCTAAACGAGGAGCTTTCGAAGGCCATGGCCTATAATGGATAATTAATTGTACCTTTTGCCTTTAGAGTCTAGACTTGAGATGTAAAAAATGATCCCAATAACGATAAACAATCCCCCGGTAAAGGTAATCCATGGGAAGGAGTTTATACCGTTGATATTGATTGTCCAGGCATGTCCGTCAACTGCGTTAACATACTGTAGATTCCGAAATACCAACATGCCGACTATTGTAATAATGGCTCCGAGGACCATTAAAATTTTACTTGATGTTTTCATTTGAATAATATTTAAAGTAAAATGAATTTAAAAAATTACATTGCTAATTTAATATAAAATTCAAACTAATTTGTTGTTTATATGTAAATAATATTGTTTATACAATATTTTAGATTTTAATATTCAAGCTAACTATGGTACCCAACTACCGAATGTTGGATGAAATGAACATTATAGTAATCATAATTCCAGCTAATTTTTAATGCTGGAATTATGATTAATCTATGAATTATTCTGCTTTGTCATATGAGAACTGGATACCAGCCGTACCACCTGTCTCAATAAATAATTTCATAAATCCAGGAACGGTTTCTGATCTAGCCCAATCCCTCTGTAGCTCACAGAACAATTGCGCTACACTTACCGGTTGTGCACCGGCCTGCTCCATTCTTCTTAACGCAGCGTCATGGGCAGCCAACGAAGTTCCACCAACAGCATCAACAACTGGGAAAACTTCATACCCTTCTTTAAGAGCATCTAAAGTAGGAAAAGAAAGGCATGCTTCCGTCCATAGCGCTGTCATTATTAATTTCTTTCTCCCAGTCGCTTTTACAGCTTCAAGAAACTCAACATCTTCCCAAGCGTTAATTGTGGTGCGGTCAAACGAAGGCAATCCTGTCATTTCTTTGCGCAATTGAGGAATGGTTTCGAAGTTTAAACCCGTTTTAACATTAACTGTGGAAAGGATAATAGGTAGTTTATAAAGATTCGCCATTTTGGTGACGCCAACAATGTTGTTAATTAGCAATTGCCTATCCATTGAAGCAATTGAATTTACCTGAACTGGCTGATAGTCAATAATGATTAATGCTGCATTTTCAGGAGTTAGAAGATGATCATTTTTTTGATCTCTGATTGGTAAGCTACTCATGATGTTTGTTATTAAATAATTAAAAAATTTAGTTAATTATGGTTTAATAGTTTTAAGCTGTTTAGTGCATCGTGCTCATCTTTTAAAATATTGAAATAGGAGATATGTGCTGCTTCAGAAAAGAGAGTTATTTAATTACATAAAATAACCTCTGGAATTCCGAATTGGTTTTAATTTCCACCCAATATTCATAACTAATTTATTCTCCCTAAGCTACAGGTTAAGCCAAAAAATTAATGTAGATTAAGAATCTATAACTACCCTAAAAGTAGATGGGAGCTTGGGATAAAATAATTAAACTATAGCAATATGAAAATATTAAAGCCGGCTGATGCATTTGATAAATCGGCAAAAATATATCAGGATAAGTTCATGGATGTTAGTCAATTTGCTAATACATTCGATTTCTTTTGCAACAATATAACAGCCAACAGTGCCAATATTTTGGATATCGCCTGTGGCCCTGGAAATATTACAAGGTACTTGCTAAACAAGAGGTCTGACTACAAAATCTTTGGAATTGACCTATCTCCAAAGATGCTCGAACTTGCACAGGCCAATAACCCTGCGGCTAAATTCCAGCTAATGGACTGTCGTAAAATAGGCTCAATCAAACAGAAATTCGACGGAATAGTCTGTGGTTTTTGTTTGCCTTATTTAACACCTGAAGAAGCTTTAAAGTTAATTGCCTCCGTGTCTGAGTTGTTAAGTCCAGAAGGAATATTTTATCTGAGCACTATGGCCGAGGATGATCATAACAAATCAAGATTTCAAACATCCAGCACCGGTGATCGGGTTTATGTGCATTATCACCAGGAAGGCTTTTTGACTAAAGCTCTCGAGGAAAATAAATTTGAGGTTATCAATTTAAGCCGCTTCAGTTCTCCTGATAAAGATGGTTTAATAATAACAGATTTAGTATTGATTGGGAAATTGAATCTACGTATTTTAGTATAACTAAATTTTAACCTACCCCGAGTAGAATTTCCTGAAAGGAACCTCAATTTATTAAAACTGACAATTAATAAGGAAAGAATGGAAAATCAAATCAACCAACCATCTCCAGAAAACATTATGAAGATTGGCACTGGCTTTTGGGCCTCAAAAATTCTTCTAACTGCAGTGAGTTTTCAACTATTTAGCAAGCTTGCTGAAAAGAAAACCATGAAGGCTAAGGACATAAAAGACCTTTTTGAACTTAAATGTACAGACAGGAATACTTATGATTTTTTGGATGCCTTAACTGCATTTGGGTTTTTAAAGCGCGAAGGTATTCTGGATACAGCTATTTATTCAAATACTCTTGACTCAGATACATTTTTAGACATAAACAAACCATCCTACATTGGAGGTATTCTTGAAATGTTGAACAATCGTTTGTACACATTTTGGGGCAACCTGGGTGAGGGCTTACTTACGGGACTTCCGCAAAATGAAGCTAAAAAGAGTGAGGATTTCTTTGGCCTGATATATCAGGATCCTGAAAAACTAAAAGAATTTACCAGCGCAATGAGCGGCATTCAGATGGGAAATTTTATGGCCTTTTCTCAAAAATTCGATTTTAAAAAGTATAATACCCTAATAGATGTTGGTGGTTCCGCCGGCTTACTATCACTTATGGTAGCAAAGCACAATCCCCATATGAATTGTATTAGTTTTGATCTTCCGCCTGTTGAACCTATTGCTAATACTACCATACAGCAATTTGGCTTATCAGATCGAGTAAAAGCTGTCAGTGGTGACTTCTTTACTATGCCTATACCTAATGCAGATATTGTTGTAATGGGGAATATTCTGCATGACTGGGATGAAGAGAACAAAATAGCATTAATGAGAAAAGCTTATGATGCACTGCCAGTTAATGGAGCATTTGTTGCTATTGAAGGTATCATAGACAACGAAAGGAAAGAGAACGTTTTTGGCATGATGATGAGTTTAAATATGTTAATTGAAACAGGAACAGGTTTTGATTATACATTTGCTGATTTTAACAAGTGGGCAAATATTGTAGGCTTTAGAACAACTACACTTCTTCCATTAACAGGACCATCAAGTGCAGCAATAGCATACAAGTAAAACAGGAAATCAACTGACCAGTTAATTCCATCTAAAGCAAAAAAAACATCAATATAGGTCAATATTGCATAAGTTTTTTAAGGATGTGGTAAGTATTTTGGCGTTCTTGGTTAGTTCTCATTTTACATACACACAAATGAAATAATGAAAAAAACAATTTTACTTACTTTAACTTTACTCATCAATTTTTTCTATTCTTCAGCACAGCAGATCAACCTTAAAACGGATGATCTGAACCTGAATATCTCTTCATCTGGTCAGATCATAGCAATGTTAAATCCAAAAACAGGAAAAAACTATTTAGCTGTGGGCGAAAAGGCACCTTTATTAAGAGTTCTTACACTCAATGAATGGGAAGATCCGGCACAGGCCGCATTTAATGCTAAATCAAGTATTATAACCCTGAATTATGCAAATTCCAAAGTCTCAGCAGAAGTAAAAGTTATCCAAAAGAAAACCCACCTGGTTTTTGAACTAATTCGTTTAAATACTAAAGATAAAGTAAGTGCAGTTACCTGGGGTTCATATCCAACTATTATTGCACAAACAATTGGAGAAGTTGTTGGGGTGGTACGTGATGGTGAGTTTGCAATTGGACTTCAATCATTAAATGTAAAAACTATTGGAGGAGTATTAAAAAACTCGGAAGGTGCAGACTATTCACGAGGTTCGGTAGCGGTCAGTCAACCTTATGGAAGTAGCTTGCAAGCATTTAGCCTGGATAGATCAAAAGACAGGAAAATTACAGTTTGGAACCAATATCCTAATATGTCTGTTAATGCAATACCGAATGAAACTACAATAGGCTCAAAGATTGCACTTTTTGGATGTTCAGAAAATCAGGTATTGTCTCGTATTGGTGCCATTGAGCTTGCCGAAGGTCTTCCTCATCCATTGATTAATGGCATTTGGCACAAGCAATCGCCCGAAACAGGTAGGGCTTATATGATTTCCGATTTTGATGAAAGTAATATAGATTCCCTGTTAGACTATGCAAAACAAGCAGGACTTATGTCGGTTTATCATGAAAGTCCATTTCAATCCTGGGGTCATTTTGTTTTAAATCCAACAAGTTTTCCTAATGGTAATGAGGGAATGAAAGTTTGTGTTGATAAAGCATCAAAAATGGGCATTCGTATAGGTGTACATACACTTAGCAATTTTATCAATACAAATGATCCTTACGTTACGCCTATACCTGACAAACGACTTGCTTTAACGGGGTCCTCTGTCTTAACAGAAAATATAACTTCATCAGCTACTGAAATCACAGTTGAATCTGATGAGTATTTTAAAAACATTAAACCAAGCACACTGCATGCTGTACAAATTGGAGAAGAAATTATCCGTTTTCGTGAAGTAACATCTAAACAGCCTTTTAAGTTATTAGATTGCCAGCGCGGAGCTTATGGAACAAAGGCATCAGCCCATCAAAAAGGAATCGAAGTAGGTATGATGATGGATTATCCATACAATACGCTTTTCACAAATTTTAATCTTCAGCAGGAGATTGCTGGAAATTTAGGTCGTTTTTTTACTGAAACTGGTGTTTCACAGATGGACTTTGATGGTCACGAAGGATGTTTGTCATCTGGAGAAGGTGATTATGGCATGCAAGCCTTTGCTGAAAAGGTTTTTAAAGACACAAAGCATACGCTTGTTAATGGCACCAGTCGATCGAGCCATTATTACTGGCATATTTGTCATTATTGGAATTGGGGAGAACCATGGTATGGCGGGTTTCGTGAATCTCAGGGAGATTACCGTTTAGAAAACCAACCTTTTCTTGAAAGAAATTATATGCCTAATATGCTGGGGTGGTTTTTGCTTTCTTCAACAACAACAGCAGAAGATATTGAATGGATGATGGCAAGGGCCGCGGGTTATAATGCCGGTTTCGCGTTGGTAGCACGTTATAAAAACCTGCAAAAAAATCCAAATACTACTCAATTACTGAATCTTATTAAACTTTGGCAAGAAGCCTATAAAAAGAAGATTTTTTCTGCCGATCAATTGACAAGATTAAAGAATCCCGAAAACGATTTTCATCTTGAAAAGAATAACCAGGATTGGAAATTATATCCGTTTAAAAAATTCAAATTTGAACATGCCAAACAAGTACTTCAACCCGGACAACCGACTTTCTCTGAATGGCAATTTGTAAATAGTAACCTTGAACAGCCTTTAAATTTCACCCTTACTTTTATGGGGAAAGAAGGTATAATCCGCAATCCATGGATAGAATTGGACGGTTATTTTAAACTTGAATTACCTGGTGAATATGAAGCTGGAAATTCAATTGTATGCAACGGAACAACAATAAAAATATATAATAGTAAAGGTGGTTTTAAAAAGGAAATTACATTAAATCAAACTATCCCTACCTTAAAATCAGGTAAGCATACCATTAAATTTGATTGCGAGTTCCCAGATGAAAATGAGCTAACAAATAGATTTATCATTAAAACTATCAGTACTCCTGAAATAATTAAAAACAGATAATGTTTAATAAAAAAGATTGATAAACAATTGTGCAATAGTTTATTTAACTATTGCACAATACTATCATTGGTTTTCGTACTCATCTTTAATTTTTGCCAAAAAAATACAATATAATGCCAATATCATCAAATTTTCTGGATGATTATATTGGAAATTTACTCCATTGCTTATGAGTTGAGTCATTTTTGGACAAGAAGGTTCGTATGAACTTTTGAATGACTTTATTATTCAAATTTAAATAGGAACAATGAAAACTGAATTTTATGATTTGGAATCCCTTTGGTCAGGATTAAGGGATGGAGAAGAAGAAGCATTGTTTAGCTTATTTAGAGATTTATATAACCCTCTTTTTAATTATGGTTTTTCGTTATATGGTTCTAAAGAAAATGTAGAGGATGCGATTAGTCAGGTCTTTTTGGAACTATGGGAAAATAGATTGGCTCTAAAACCCGTAACGAACGTTAAAAGCTATCTTTTTACTTATTTGCGGCGTAAGATGAGCAGGGAACATGCGAAAGAGAGGAATGACTTTTTGCCTGATTCTGAAATGTATGAATCCTCTGTTATGGACTATATGGTGCAGTTACAGACAGAAGAAGAGACCCGGAAACGTGTAATGAATGCCATTGATAAATTACCTCCTCGTCAGAAGCAACTGATTATGTTTAAGTTTTACCAGAACCTGGGGTATGATGAAATTTCAGAAATAACAGGCTTAGCTCCACAGAGCATTTATAACAATATTCATCAATCCTTAAAATATTTACGACAAGACTTAAAAATCCCCATTGGATTACTATTACTGGTTCTTAAAATGTAATTTTTTATACTGACAATCAATTAGTTGTGATTTATTTTAAAAAATAGCGAGTAGAAATACTCTTCCAGCTGCACTATCAAGTACAACCAGATAGACCAATGAATAAATCTAAATTAACTGTTGACGACCTATTAGCTGATTCATCTTTTATTGATTACTGTTTTGCAGATCATCTTAACGAAACAAACTCCTGGATTTTGCATCTTCAAAAATATCCTGAGGATGAAGTAATTTTTCTTGAAGCAAAAAAGATTCTTTCGTTATTAACTGCTCAAATTCCGGAAGAAATACTTGACGATAAATTAAACTCCTTTAAAAAGCTGTACTATCAAACAAATTTTAGTCATGTTAACAATACCCAAAGGAAATCTACTAAAAAACTCCGACTTCTTTTTACTACTGGCATTGCGGCTTCCCTAATATTGATAGCAATAACGGTTGTATTCTTTTTTAGAGCAAACCCGGTATCAGAAGCTACCTTCAATGAAATAAAAGGTCAAAATATAATTACTAGTCATACCGATAGAAATAGTATCACCTTAAGTGATGGAACTGTAGCCATTTTATATCCGGGGAGCAAACTAACAATCTCTGATGATTATAATAAAAAAGATAGAAAAGTTGCAATTACAGGGCAGGTATACTTAAAAATCTTTAAAAATAAACATAAGCCATTTGTTGCATACAGCCGTCACTCTAAAACCACCGCTCTCGGCACTGCTTTTTACGTTCGTGATTTTGTAGGCAGTAAACAGTCGTCCGTATTGCTGATAAATGGAAAAGTTAAAGTAGATGATCCAGCAAATCATCCGTCCAGGTTTTTAGAACCAGGGACTTCGTTGACCATCAACAACAACACTTTAAAATCAGAAAAAAAGACGATTGATAAAGTCGAATTAGAAGATTTGGCAAACCAAAAACTGCTGTTTCAGAATACAGAAATGGAAAACATAGTTTACAAGCTTGAATTGTTTTATGGAGTAGAGATTGATCTGAGCTCCTGTAAATGTCAATTTAAAAATATAACAGGAGATTATTCTAAGCAATCTCTGGTTACTATTCTAAATACCATAAGTTTTATTAACCAGGTAAATTGGACAATTCGCAACCATAGAATTGTATTTACCTCACCTTCCAAGTAACCAAACAAACCATATAAACTAAAAATTACCTAAACTATGAGAGGAAGAAATCTGCTTTATCCGCACGGGTTCTTTTATTCCCTGGTATTAGCTATTCTGCTGTTGTTTCAATCACTAATAATTAGTGCAGCAGCTCAGGCAACCACCATGAGTAAAGAAAAAACCTATTCCATCGGCTTTAAAAATGAACCCATTTTAAAGGTTTTTATTAAAATTGAGAATATTTCCGGCTTGAAATTTTCTTATAGCCAAAATGACATTAAGGCCGTGCGTCCGATTAAAATTGCTGAAAAGGAAAGAAGTATAATTCAGTTATTAAAAGAATTAAGTACAGAATCAGGATTAAACTTTAGCATTTCCAGAGGGCTGGTTGCTGTAATCCCTAAAGTTGGATTTTCATATCCTGAAGAAGAAACAAAAGTAGTGCAAAAGGCAGCCATTGACACCTTGATCCGCGGCTCTGTTCTCGATACATTAAAAAAGCCATTAATTGGGGTTTCAATTTATGTAAAGGGCAAGCCTAATATAGGAACAAGTACTGATGCAAATGGTCAGTATTCAATAAGGGTTCCTGCTAATTCAATTCTGGTTTTCAAAATGGTAGGTTTTATCATATCTGAAGAGCCAGCTAACAAATCTGTAATTAATGTAATTCTTAAAGAGGAAAAGGGCGATCTGGAAGAGGTAGTTGTTACTGCATTTGGGAAAAAACAGCGAAGGGAAGCTGTTGTTGGATCTGTTACTTCTATAAGTGCTAAAGACCTGAAGGTTCCGTCGAGTAACCTTACAACCGCACTTGCCGGTCGCTTAGCAGGAGTTATCGCTTATCAGCGTAGTGGAGAACCGGGTGCTGACAACGCTAACTTCTTTGTCAGAGGTGTAACTACATTCGGAAATGGTAGCGGAAACCCACTGATATTAATAGACAATATTGAATTAACGGTTACCGATCTTGCCAGATTGCAACCAGACGATATCGAGAGTTTTTCTGTTTTAAAAGATGCCAGTGCCACTGCATTATATGGGGCCCGAGGAGCCAATGGAGTAATTTTTGTAACTACAAAACAAGGAAAAGAAGGTACCGCTCAATTTAGCTTTCGTGCAGAAAACTCTGTTTCTTCTGCAACAAAAAATTTAGAAATAGCTGATCCTATAACACATATGGAACTTTATACTGAGGCACAGTTAACCAGAGACCCATTAGCTAAATTATTGTATTCACAGAACAAAATTGACCATACTAAGGCTGGAGATAACCCGGTTGTTTACCCAGCTACCAGTTGGACCGATCTGTTATTTAAAGATCGAACCACTAACCAACGCGCTAATTTAAGTGTAAGGGGCGGAGGAAAAGTTGCACAATACTATGTTGCAGGCAGTTACAACTTAGATAATGGAACTTTAAAAGTTGATAAAAGAAATAATTTCAACACTAATGTGAAGTTAAGTACTTATCAGTTACGATCTAATGTAAACATCCAAGTTGCACCCCAAACGGAGTTGATTGTAAGATTTTCAGGCTTTTTTGATGATTATAATGGACCCGCAGATGGTGGATCAGGTGTATAT
>Ga0157371_10001654_pt1 | contig 22728 bp, 23 predicted proteins | sample C45metaG_FD_113462 | JGI IMG/M metagenome (GOLD analysis project Ga0157371, IMG submission 113462) | Corn rhizosphere microbial communities from Kellogg Biological Station, Michigan, USA - C4-5 metaG | ecosystem: Host-associated > Plants > Roots > Rhizosphere > Soil | place: USA: Michigan...
GCGCCCGAAGACGTCGGCCTTGCGCCCCACCAGGATGGCCACCGGCACCATCACGCACTGGGCGGCGACGATGCAGACGGCCACCAGCGAGGTGGCGCTGTCCTTGCCGACGATATGGGTCAGTTGCTGGCCGACCGAGGTCAGCATGGCGGCATTGGCCAGGTGGAAGATGGCCGCCAGCAACGCCAGCAGTTGCAGCTTGCGATTGGCCAGCAGCGCCTGCCAGGCCGAGACCGGCTTGGCATCGCGGGCCCCCTCTTCATCGCTCAGGCCCTGGGCCAGGTCATCGTCGATCTCGTCCTGGGGTACGCGGATGATGGCCACGATGGACGCCGCGGCCAGCAGGGCCATCAGCCAGAACACCACGGTGGGCCCGAAGAAATAGGCCAGGCCACCCGCCAGGGCCGCCGAGACGGCGTTGCCGGCGTGATTGAAGCCTTCGTTGCGCCCGATGTGCTTGGTGAAGGCCTTGGGACCGACAATGCCCAGGGTGATGGCCGCCAGCGCCGGGGCGAAGATGGCCGCCGCGGCATGGGCCAAGGATTGGGTCGCGGCCACCACATAGAAGTTGGAGACGAAGGGCAGCATCACGCTGCACAGGGTCACCACCAGGGCGGCGACGCCGACCATCAGGCGCTTGTGGCGGGTGCGGTCGATCAGGGCCCCGGCCGGGGTCTGGGCGATCAGCCCGGCGATGCCGGCCAGGGTCATGATGAAACCGGCGGTGGCCTCGTTCCAGCCCTCCCCCGGGCCGCGCACGGCGATCAAATAGATGGCGAGATAGGGTCCCAGGCCGTCGCGAACGTCGGCCAGGGTGAAGTTCAGGGCATCCAGGGCGTGGCGCGCGCGGCGCGAGGGTTCGGCGCTGGCCCCGGTGGCGGGGGAACGGTGTGGGGACATGAGCGGGTATCCGTAGCGAGGAAAAAGGGTCGCGGGACGTCTGCCCCACGGCACCTCTCACCCCGACCGACCAGCGTTGCCAGGGGAGATTGCAAAATGTGACCGGAGCGAAGCGACGCTAGTGCCGTGCCGTCACGAAAGAAATGCCTCTGGCGCGGTACTTTCCGCACGTTTTCCGCCCTGGTCGCCAGGCGCGCCCCGGATGGCGCCAACAGTCATGCCACCCGTCGGCTCGGCGTGGCTTCGACCTCGGGCTGGGCCAGGACCACCGCACTACCCTCTTCGCTGCGCGGCCGCAGCATCGACAGCAGGTTGGCCTCGATGGTGGCGCACAGCTTGTCCATGGTGATCTGGTGCTGGCTGTCGGCAAAGGGCGCCTGCAGATCGCTGCCGATGCGCTCCAGCGCCAGCAGCATGAAACCGACCACGGTGGACACCAGCGGGGTGAACCAGCCCAGGGTCGACACCAAGCCCAGCGGCATGGCGATGCAGAACAGGAAGCTGAACAGCTGGGGGAAGCAGACGTAGGGATAGGGCAAGGGGGTGTTGGCGATGCGCTCCATGCCGCCCTGCCAGTTGGACATGTCCACCAGGGTCTCTTCCAGCCGTGCCAGGCGGATGCTGTCCAGGCGGCCCTGTCGGTATTCGCTGGCGATCAGCTCGGCGGTGCCGGCGAGGATGTCGTTGGCGAAGTTGAGGCTGCCCACGGCCAGCGCCCGTTCATGACCGGCCAGGTAGGGCGCGGCGGCCGCGGCCGGGTCCTGGCGCTTGAGCTGGGCGCGCAGGGCGTGCAGGTAGCCCATGTGCCGGCGCAGCAGCACCGGCTTGACGCGGTTCTGAGCCTTGCCCTGGTCGTCGACCAGGGTCAGCACCTGGCGGCCGAAGCTGCGCGAGCTGTTGACCATGGCGCCCCACAGGGTGCGCGCCTCCCACCAGCGGGCGTAGGCGCTGCTGTTGCGAAAGCTGATCAGCACCACCAGGGCCGAGCACAGCAGGGTCAGGGGCGTGAGCGGCAGGTCGAAGCGATCCTCGACGAACAGCATGGCATCCACCGTCACCGCCACATCCCACAGCAACAGACCGAACAGCGACCAGCCGACATAGCTGAAGCTGGTCCGCAGGAACTGGATCTTCTTCTGGATGGAACAGAGCTGGATCGGACTGGACATCTGGCACTCCCGGCGGCGCGGCTTCTCGATTCGCGGTTGCCCATGCCGTCCTGTCGTCCAGCCACGAGCCGTTCGACCCATCGCCACGCCTCCTCCTGAGCCTGCAACCTGTTCGCGAGACTAGTCGGCGGCCCTTAAGTCAAACTTAATCCGGAGAGGCCGGCGAATCATGGCAAAGTGCCGCGCTAGAGCCCCTGGCACCCTGCTTGAAGGCTCTAACCGGAGGCTCTTCGCTCACGCGACCGCCGATCAGCGCATGCTCCCGCCGCCCTCACAATGGATAAAAATGTGCTCGATCCGACGAGCCCTTACGAGAGGCGCTGGCAGGAATCGCCCAGACGAGCAGCCCGGACCCAGAGCTTTTGGGACGGCCACCGCCCTCGTCGCCCGGAGCGCCGTGCCATAATCCAGTCACCTTCGCCGTCCTAGATGCCTGCATGCCCAGAATTGTGAAAGCGAGCCTCGTGCTGCTCGTGCTCTTGGCCCTCTACAGTCTGCTCGGTTTCCTGGTCGGGCCACGTATCGCCCTGCACTATCTCAACCAGACCCTGGCCGAGCGCCTCACCCAGCCGGCCAGCCTGCAGGGCCTGAGCTTCAACCCCTTCACCCTGGAGCTGCACGCCAAACAGCTGCTGATCGGTCCGGCGGAACACCCCGTGGTGGCCGCCGAGCGCTTCTCGGCCGACGTGCAGTGGGACAGCCTCTGGCGGCGCACCCTGCACCTCACCGAGGTGCGCCTCGACCAGCCCCAGGTCGATCTGCGCATCGCCAAGGGCGGCCAGGTCAACCTGGCCCAGCTCTGGCGCAGCGAACCCGCCACGGCCACAACGCCGCCGCCAGCGGCGGCGGAGCCAGGCCAGCCCTTCCCGGTGCACATCGAGCGCATCGCCCTGGTCGGCGGCCGGCTGCATTTCCTCGATGCCCAGGGCGCCCAGCCGGTGGAAGCCACCTTTACCCCCCTGGATGCCCAGCTGCAGGATTTCCGCACCCGTAGCGGCGACACCCCGGGCCAGTTGGCGCTGACCGCCACCACGGCCCAGGGGGGCCAGCTCACCTGGAAGGGCAGCCTGGATCTCCTGCCGCTGCGCAGCGAAGGCGATCTGACCCTCAAGGGCGTGAGCCTGGCGCCCTGGTGGCCCTATGTACGCAACCAGTGGCCGCTGGCCCTGGGCAAGGGGCGCCTGGAAGCCAGCACCCACTACCGCCTGGACCTGACCAAGAGCCTGCAACTGCAGCTCAGCCAGGGCCGCCTGGTACTCGACGACGTGGCCGTGCAGGCGGTGAACGCCGAACCCAAGGCCAGCTTCAAGCGCCTGGCCGCCGAGGGCATCGCCCTGGACCTGCAGAAGCGCGAGGTGGCCATCGGCCGCCTGCGCGGCAACGGCCTGGATGCCTGGGGCAACCGTGAGCAGGACGGCAGTCTCGACTGGCAGAAGCTGTTCCCCAGCAGCGACACCCCCGACAGCGCGGGCCCGGCCTGGCGCGTGCGTCTCGACGACGCCCAGCTCAGCGACAACCAACTGCACCTGGTGGACCGCGTACCCCAGGATCCGGCCAGTCTCTACTTCAGCGGCCTGGACCTGGCCGTGAAGGGCTTCGATACCGCCAGCAGCAAGCCCTTCGGCCTGGAGCTCAAGACCACCCTGGGCGATCGCGGTCGTATCACCGCCAGCGGCCAACTGGTGCTCACGCCCCTGCAGGGTCACTTCGACGTCGGCATCGACGAACTCAACCTGCGCCAGGCCCAGCCCTATCTCAGCCCCTATGTACGGCTGGAGATCCGCAGCGGCCAGCTGGCCAGTCGGCTCAAGGTGGTCCTGGCCCCCGGCGAGCCGCTGGGGCTCACCGTCAGCGGCGCGGCCCAGGTCACCCAGGTGCATGTGCTGGACACCCTGCACCAACAGGACTTCATGCGCTGGCAACTGCTCGACCTGCAGGGCATCGCCTTCGAGCTGGGCAAGCGTCTGGTCATCGACAAGGTCGACCTGGAAAAGCCCTATGGCACCCTGGTGATCAATGAGGACCTGAGCAACAACTTCAGCGCCCTGCTGGTCCCCCAGCCCAAGCGCGAAGCCAAGGCCGACTCGCCGCCACTGCAGATCCGCATCGGCGGGGTGAGCATCAAGGACGGCAGCGCCGACTTCGCCGACAACAGCCTGAAACCCGGCTTCGCCACCAACATCCAGTCCCTGGAAGGCGGCATCGGCACCCTGGACACCGCTGCCTCCAAACCGGCCGACATCCACCTCGCCGGCAAGGTCGACCGCTTCGCCCCGGTGGAGATCAAGGGCAGTCTCGACCCCCTCGATCCGTGGCAGCAACTGGACGTGACCGCCTACTTCCGCCAGGTCGAACTCACCACCCTGTCGCCCTACACCGGCAAGTTCGCCGGTTATGCGGTGCGCAAGGGCCGCCTGGACCTGGACCTGCAATACCGCATCGACGATGGCAAGCTGCAGGCGCAGAACCACGTGGTGCTCGACCAGCTGGAGCTGGGCGACCGGGTGGACAGCAAGGACGCCGTAGACCTGCCGGTCCGCCTGGCGGTGGCCCTGCTCAAGGACAGCCACGGCCGCATCGACCTGCGCCTGCCGGTGGCGGGCAATCTCGATGACCCCAACTTCAGCGTCATGCCGGTGGTCTGGCAGACCCTGCGCAACCTGCTCAGCCGTGCCGTCCAGGCGCCCTTCCGCCTGCTGGCCGGCCTGGTCGGCGGGCACGAGGCGGATCTCAGCGCCATCGACTTCGCTCCCGGCAGCACCACGCTTTCGGCCCAGGCCCGCGGCGAACTGGACAAGCTGGCCGCCGCCCTGCGCCAGCGACCGCAGCTGACGGTCGAGGTCAAGGGCCATGCCGGCGCCGCCAGCGACGGTCGCGCCCTGGCGGCCCGCCAATTGGAAAAGGACTTCCAGACCCAGTACTTCAATCTGCTGCAACGCCGCGGCGACAAGGTCCCGGCCGACCCCAGCCAGCTGCAGGTCCCCGCCGACATGCGCGCGCCGCTGCTGGAAGGCCTCTACCGACTGCGACTGCAGGCGCAACCGCCGCAGGAATGGGATAATCTTGACGATGCCACCCGCACGGCGCGCCTGCGCCAGGCGGTGCTCGAAGCCTGGAGCGGCAACGATGGCCTCCTGCGCAGCCTGGCCCAGCAACGCGCAGGCGCCATCAAGACCTACCTGGTGGACACGGCGAAACTGGATGCCCAGCGGGTCTATCTGCTGGATGTCAGCACTCAAGCCCAATCCGGCGAGTCGCCCACGGCCGCGCAGTTGCAGCTCGGGGTGCTCTGACCGGTCAGGAGACCCCCATGCGTTGCCTGCTCGCCGCCCTCACCCTGCTGCTCGCCACTGGTGCCGCCGCCGACTCCATGCGCTGCGGCAATGCCCTGGTCAGCCGCGGTGATCGCGCCTTCGAAGTGCTGCAGAAATGCGGCGAACCCGCCCACCGCGACCTGGTGGGCTACGAGCTGGGTCGCAACGAACGCCGCGAGGCGGTGATCGAAGAATGGGTATACGGCCCCAAGAATGGCGCCACCTACATCCTCACCTTCGAAGCCAACCGCCTCAGTCGCATCGAGTTCCAGCGCCAATGAGCCTGCGCGGCCTGATCCTCTTGCTCCTCCTCGCCAGCGGTTCCGCCCAGGCGGCCTCCCTGCGCTGCGGCAGCGCCCTGGTCTCCACCGGCTCCACCACCCACGAGGTCCGCGGTAAATGTGGCGACCCGCTGGGCGTCACGCCCCTGGGTGAGCGTCAGGTCACCGATGGCTACGGCTATCGCCAGGTGGAATTAGTCGAGGAATGGGCCTATGGCCCCTGGAATGGGATGTTGTATTTCCTCACCTTCCGCGGCGGTCGCCTGGACCAGGTGGACAGCAAGAGGGCCAACTGAAAGTGCTCGTAGCCCGTTTGGACAACCCTACACCCGGTTGCCAGGTTTCGTAGGTTGGCCTGACTGCCGTAGGTTGGGCTGAGCGCAGCGAAGCCCAACACGGCCCAACGCCCCTCACTCCTCCCGCAAATGAATCCCCAGATCGGCCCGCCCCGGCGCCAGCTCGGACCTCAAGGTCAGCGCTGGAATCTCGTAGTCCCCGCCGTTCTGTCGCCGAAACGGCAACGGCTCATCCGTGGCCAGCCCATCCAGCCGGGCGCCATAGGCCTGGCACAGCCGCTCGAAACCGTCGGCGTCCACCTTGCTGGTGCGATAGACGGGAAACGGCGGCAGCACGCTGAAGCCGGGATAGAAGAGGATGCCGTGCTGAATGGGAAAGAGGATGTCGTCCAGCGCGCCATTGATCCCACGCCCGCTGTAGTGCGACTCCCAGCCCCCGCAGGTCACCACCAGCATGGCGCGCTTGCCGGCCAGGGTGCCTTCGCCATAGCGGTCGCCCCAGTGGGTATCGCTGTGCTCGCCGACACCATAGGCGAAGCCACAGGCATAGACCCGCTCCACCCAGCCCTTGAGGATGGCGGGCAGCGAAAACCACCACAGCGGGAATTGCAGGATCAGGACATCGGCCCACAGCAGCTTGGCCTGTTCGGTGGCGATGTCCGCGGGTTGCTCGCCGCGGGCATAGGCCCGTTGCGAATCGGCGACGGCATCGAAGCGCTCTCCCGGCGCCAGGTGCGGAGCGTCGGCGGCATCCAGGGTAGCCTTCCAGCCCATGGCGTACAGATCGGAAAGCTGCACCTCATGGCCGGCCGCCTGCAGATGGGCGATGGCGAAGTCGCGCAGGGCGCCGTTGAGGGAGCGGGGTTCGGGATGGGCATAGACCAGCAGGATCTTCATGGCGAGCACCTCGGGAAAAGAGGCGCCCAGACTAGGAGAGGGCTACGCTATGCTGGAAATGAATTACCGAAACAGCAGCCATTGCCATGCACAATAGCTTGCGGCGCCTCGATCTCAACCTGTTGGTGACCCTCGACGCCCTGTTGGTCGAACTCAACGTGACTCGCGCGGCGCGGCGGCTCAACCTGGCGCAGCCCACCGTCAGCCTGCAACTCGGCCGGCTGCGCCGGTTGCTGGACGATCCCCTACTCTTGCCGGGACCGCGCGGCATGAGACCCACGGCGCGCGCCGAGGCCCTGCGCGAGCCGCTGCGCCAGGCCCTGGCCGCGCTGGAAGACGCCCTGGCCCCGGCCGCGCCCTTCGACCCGGCCCGCGCCGAGCGCACCTGGCGCATCGCCGCCAGCGACCACAGCGCCACCACCCTGCTGACACCCTTGCTCGCCGACCTGCGCCAACAGGCGCCTGGTATCCGCCTGGCGCTGCTGGACAAGAAACCGGACCTGCTCGCCGAGCAATTGGAAGGCGATCGCCTGGACCTGGCGCTGGACGTGGCCGATGCCGTCGCGCCCGGGCTGCGTCAGCGGCTGCTGTTCACCGAGCGCTATCTGCTGGCCGGTCGCCGGGGCCATCCGGCCTTGCGTGAACCGGTCACCCTGGAAACCTTCTGCCAACTGGACCAGGCCCTGGTCTCGCCCAGCGGCGGCGGCTTCGCCAGCACCGCCGACCGGCGGCTGGCGGCGCTTGGCCTGGCGCGGCGCGTGGTGCTGTCGGTGCCGCACTTCAGCACCCTGGCCAGCGCCCTGGTGAGCAGCGATCTGGTCGCCCTGCTGCCGTCCCGGATCGCCCTGGCCCATCCCGGCCTGCAGACGCAACCGCCACCACTGGCCATCCCCGGCTTCGACATGCTGCTGCTCTGGCCCGAACGCCTGCACCGCGATCCCGCCCACGCCTGGCTGCGCGAGCTCATCGTCGCCCGCCTCACGGGATAAACGCCGGCCTGACCAATCGACTCTGTACATGGACGGCATACAGAGCCTTGGTTTCCGTCCGCGGCCCTGGCCAAGCATCCTTGGTCGCCTCGTACGAACGCTGCAAGACTGCTGGCAGTCGCATGCTTTGTCCGTTCTTATTCTGGAGTCTTCCATGACCAAGCTACGCCTCTTCACCTCGCCGTCCGCCTTTCCCAATCCCCAGCGGCTGCGGTTGTTCATCCATGAAAAGGGCATCGCCGACCAGTTCGAGGAAGTCATCCTGAAGATGGCGCCCGAGGGCGAGCAGCGGCAATGGCAGCACCTCAAGCGCAACCCCTGGGGCGAGACCCCCACCCTGGAACTCGCCGAAGGCGGTTACCTGGCCGAGAGCGCGGCCATCGCCCGCTATCTGGATAACAGCTATCCCGGTCGCAAGGTGCTGGGCGAGACACCGCTGGAACAGGGCCAGGACGCCATGTGGGACGACCGCATCTTCATCCATGTGCTCTATCGCATCGTGACCATGTTCCATGTGCAGCACGAAGGCCTCGGCCACAAGCTGGAGCTGACCCATAACCCGCAGTGGGGCGAGCATTGCCGCAAGGAGGCGCTGATGCACGCGGCGCTGGTGGATCGGCAGCTGGCCGATGGTCGCGAGTGGCTGCTGGGTGGCGCGGCGCCGACCTTCGCCGATATCACCCTGTGTACCGCCATCGCCTTTTCCAAGTTCCCCACCAACCAGACCCCGCTGGACGAGCGCTTCGAACACCTGGCGGCCTTCTGGGCCCGCTGGCAGCAGCGCGACAGCTTCCGGGCGGCCTATGCCGACGGTAATAGCGGGCTGGACGAGCTGGCCTCCCTGGCGCGCGGCTGATCCCGTTCCACCCGCCCCTCGCCCCAGAGCGAGGGGTGGGGGTGAGGTCGTACCACCCTGCCCGTCTAGCCCAGCCGCTCGCGCAACACCGCCAGAGCGACCTCCGGCCCGCCGACCACGATTGTGGCCGACACCGCCAGCATCAGGTTGAGCGGCAGGCCGAATTCCTCCAGCGTCCAGCCGTCGCGGTCCAGCAGCCCGCCGCCGACCCACTCGGGATGGCGCGCGCGCAGCCGTTCGGCCAGGCTGCCCCGCTCCGGCACATAGCCCACCACCGGCTTGCCCCGCGCCACGGCGTAGCCGACCTCGAAGCAGGTGCCGCTGTCGGGTTCGGCGCCGCGGAAGAAATCGAGGTTGGCCAACACGGCATCGGCCGCTTCGATCAGCGCCACATTGGCGCGGTAGATCCAGACCGCCTGGGCACGCGGGTCGGTCAGCTCGGGCGGAATGGCATTGTCCAATGGAAACAGCCCCTCACAGCCCTGTTCGGCGCACAGGGTCTTGAGCGCCTGGCCCCAGGCGACGGCGTCGGGGCGGAACACGTCCGGACCGGCGAGATAGATACGGCGCGACATGGCATCTCCCAGGACAAAACCACCAGTGTAGGAGAGCCCTGGGCGGGTGTCTGCCAGGGCTGAGCCGAGGGCGCGCAGCCGCTCACGCCCTGCCCACGACCTTTCGCGCAACAGGCGATCCGTTGAAGAATTTTTGTATACGTTTTGAAAGGCAGACGACCTACTATTGGCACAGCGCGAAAGCCTGAATCCGCTCTAGATCGAGGACCCAGGCCCGCCTCCTGGGTCCGTTCGCTTTCGGTGCCATCAGATGTCCGGCCGCTTCTCTCTCACTGCGCAACTCAATCGTCTGACCAATTTCCTGCTTGTATTGGCCCTGCTCGCCACTGGCTGCGGCATGGCGCTGATCGTGCGGCAGGCCTATGAGGCCTCGGCCAACCTGCAACTCACCCTCGCGCAGTTGCCGGTCTACAGCCAGGCCTTGCGGCTGGTGGAGGCCATTTCCGCCGAACGCGGGCCCACCAATGCCATGCTCGGTGAGCGCGACGGCGATCCCCAGGCGCTGGCCCGCGCCCGCGCCCTGAGCGACGAACGCCTCGCCCAGTTGCAGCGGACCCTGCAAGGCTGCCCGGAATGCAGCATGACCGTCGCCCAGGTCGCGGCGAGCTACCAGAGCCTGCACCAAGCCCGCACCCTGGTGGATCAGCGCCTGAACCTGCCCGCCGGCGATCCCGGGCGTCCCACGGTCGCCCAGGCGATCGGGGCCATGTTCCAGGCGGCCGACGCGAGCTTCCGCGCCGCGGATTTCACCCTGCAGGATCTGGTCGCACGGACCCCCGGCATAGCCGCCTGCCTGGTCAATACCAAGCTGGCGTCCCGCCTGCGTGATACGGCCGGACGCCTGGGCTCACTGCTGACCCCGGCGCTGCAGGCGGCACGGCCCCCCACGGCGGATGAGCGCGAGCAACTGCAGCAGACCCTGGGGCGTATCAGCCAGTTGGAGGATCTCCTGCGCGGTAATCTCGAAGGGCCGGCGGCCATTGCCGAGCGCGAACGCTTCCAGCAGTTGCGCGAGCGTTACCTGAACCAGGGCCTGGCGTTCTACCAGCAGACACTGACCGCGCTCCTCGCCGGCCAGTCACCCAGCGCCGCTGCCTTCGCCCAGGGCTACGTGCCCACCATGACCAGCATCCTGGACCTGCGCGACACCGCCCTGAGCCTCGCCGAGGGCGAGGCCGCACGCCTGGCCCAGGAAGCCCACCTGCGCCTGCTGCTGACCATCGTCGCGGCCTTCGGCATCCTGCTGGCGCTGGGCACCGGCCTGTTGTTGCTCAAGCTCCGCCTGCTCTCGCCCCTGCTGGCCAACACCCAGCGGCTGCTCACCCTGACCCGGGGCCACATGCCGAACAGCGCGGTCGCCGACGACGATGACGATCCCCGCACCCTGTTCGCCGCCTTCGAACAGCTGGAGCGCGAACTGCAGCAGGCCGACCTGCTGCGCCAGGAGCGTGACGCCCTGATCGCCGAGCTCGGGATCCGGGTGGAAACCGACTACCTCACCGGCCTGGCCAACCGCCGCGCCTTCGAACGACAGCTGGCGCAAGGGGTGGTCGATACCACCCACCACCTGGCGGCGATCGCCTTCGATATCGATCACTTCAAGCGGATCAACGACACCTACGGCCATCCTGCGGGCGACCTGTTGCTGCAGCACCTGGCGCAGCGCTGCAGCGCCCTGTTGCGCGAGGGTGACCGCATCGCCCGTATCGGTGGCGAAGAGTTCGCCGTGTTGGCCGACGTCGAGCGGCCGGAAGACGCCCTGGCACTCGCCGAACGCCTGCGCCAGGGCATCGCCGAGACCCCCTTCGTCGTCGGGCCGACCGAGGCGCTGCCGGTCACCGCCAGTTTCGGCATCGCCGTGACGGCCCGCCAACCCGCGGGGGGACCGCTCCGGCTATTGGCCGATGCCGATGCCGCCCTCTACCGGGCCAAGCATCGCGGGCGCAATTGCAGCGAGGTCGCCACGCCGGGCTAGACCGGCTCCAAGCCGTCAGCCAAGCCCGGAACCCTCTTCCTCACACAGTTTCGCGTAGTTGGCCAGGCGTCGCTTGACGGTGCGGGGATGCACCCCGAAATGACTGGCGACCGCCAGTAGGCTCCAGCGCTCCTGCTGCAGCAGTTGGTGGGCTTGCCGACACTGGTCGCTGGACAACGCCGGGCGGCGCCCGAGGATCTTGCCCTCCATCCGGGCGGCAGCCAGGCCCGCCCGGGTCCGCTCGCTGATCAAGGCCCGCTCGAACTCGGCAAGGGCCGCCATGATGTGGAATACCAAGCGCCCGCCCGACGAGTTGGTGTCTATGCCCTCGGTCAACGAATGAAACAGCACCTTGCGCTTGCCCAGGCGATCCAGCACCTGAATGAGATGAGGCAGGGAACGCCCCAAACGATCCAGCCGCCATACCACGAGCTTGTCGCCGGCACGCAAGCGCCCCAGCGCCCGATCCAGGCCAGGCCGTGAAGTGATCCCACCGGACACTCCTTGATCGGTATAGATGCGGTCGCAACCGACACGCTCCAGTGCCTGGATTTGCAACGCCAAGGACTGGTCGTCAGTGGAGACTCGGGCATATCCGATAAGCATTCTCTTTTCCTGGTTTCAGGGGCAGTTCCTGGCGGCAGCCCACTAGGCGCTTGACTGGCAGCGCTTAAAGTTGACTAAAAGGTTCCTCTTTGCCCACCGCCCTCTATTAATCTTAAGCTATTGATTTTTATGGATCTTTTAAATCGATAACGGGTTTTTTAAAGGATTGCACAAAGGAACGTTTGTGAGCCTATTCGCATAATTTTTTCAAGCCCACATTGGGTGGCTCGGTATCGGTTGCTGCAAACATCAAGTCAGCGGGTGCGAGGGCGATATGAACGAGGCCATAGAGGTAAGGGATGAAGGCCCAGCGGCGAGCGGATTGCTGCTAACCCTGTACAACCGTGAACACTTGCTGGCGGCCTTTGGCGCAGACTTCGCCCAGGCGGCGATGGCCAGCCTGCAGGGTCAGGTACGGCTGTGGGGCGCTTCGGTGGTGGTGCTGAACGACAGCAGCTTTCTCGCCGAACCCCTGTCCGCCGAACGACACGACCTCGCCGGTCTTGCCGAGCGCTGGCAACTCGCGCTGAGCAGCACGGTGTTGGAGTGGCGCTCGCAACGCGCCTTGCCGGCGCTCGGCATCCGACCGGTACGCAGTCTGACGGGCACCGCCCGACTCGGCCACTCGCCGCCGCTTTACCATCCCCACTCCGCTCGGGATGCCTGGCCAGCTCCCCATTTGCCGCCCATCGACTATGGCTGGGACTGGCAAGAAAGCTACGCGCGGGACATGGCCATCGCCTCGGACTTCTTCAGCCTGGCCGAACAAGGCCAGGCCGCGCTGGCCCTGCAACCCATCGCCCGGCTACCCAAGGACGCCCACCAGCCACAATGCGCCGAGGTCCTCTACCAAGAAGCCCTGCTCCGCTGGCACCCCGACGGTCGACGCCTGGAAGGCATCGGGCCCGGCCAGGTCGTAGGGGCGCTGGAGCGACTGGGACTGGTACGCAGCCTCGACCATGCCGTCCTGGTCTCGGTGATCGAGGCCCTGGAGCGAGATCCGGCCTTGCAGCTGGGCTGCAACCTATCCGCCAGCAGCCTGGTCCTGGATAGCTGGTGGGGCAGCCTCTTGCACCGCCTCGCCCAGCGGCCGGAAGTCGCCCGCCGCCTGACCGTGGAACTCACCGAAAGTACCGCCGTTGCCGACATGGAGGCGGCCTTGGCGTTCACCCGGCACCTCAAATCCCTGGGTTGCCAGCTGGCCCTGGACGACTTCGGCTCCGGCTATGGCGCGCTCAGCTTCGCCCTGGCGGTCCCGCTCGACGTGATCAAGCTGGATCGCAGTCTGCTGCACGCCGCCCGTGGCAATCGTTCGGCCATGGAGCAATTGCATAACCTGGCCCGTCTGTGCTCAAACCTGGCACCCACGGTGGTGGCGGAGGGTGTCGAGACACCGCAGGACGTCTACAACCTGCGTCTGATCGAGCTGGGTTGGGCGCAAGGCTTCTGGCTCGGGCGACCGCGGCTCGGCGCGCAGCCGCTGCAGGTGCGCTGGCCTGAACGGCTGACCCACGGCCCCCTGCAGCACGTCGTCCCGGCCAACTAACGGCGCGCGGCTCGCCTACGAGAGCGTGGCCACCTGCAGCGGTGCCGTGAAGGCCAACAGGCGGCCAGCCGCCTCACCCACCCGCCGCACCCCCTCTTCCATGCCCGGCCGGTGCGCCTGGGCATAGTTCAGCCGCACGCAGTTGCGGTACTTGCCCGAGGCGGAAAAGATGCTGCCGCAGGCGATCTGCACGCTCTGCGCCAACAATTCGCGATTGAGCGGATGGCTGTCGCAGCCCTCGGGCAACTCTACCCAGAGCAGGAAACTGCCCTGGGGCTGGCTGATCCGGGTGCCCACGGGAAAGTAGCGCTGCACCCAGGCGCTCATCAGGTCGCGATTGCGCTGGTACTGGGCGCGCATCCGTCGGACATGGGCGGTGTAGTGGCCAGCGGCGATGAATTCGGCGATGGCCAGCTGCGGCTGGGGCGCGGTGCAGCCGGTGCCGATGTACTTGAGGTGCAGGATGCGCTCGGCATAGCGTCCGGGCGCCACCCAGCCGACTCTCAGTCCCGGTGCCAGGGTCTTGGAGAAGGAACTGCAGAGGATCACCCGGTCGTCCTCGTCGAAGGCCTTGAGCGCTCGCCCGCGGGGATAGCTGTAGAGCAGGTCGCCGTAGACATCGTCCTCGATCACCGCCAGGTCGTGCTTGCGCGCCAGGGCCACCAGCTGGCGCTTGTTGGCCTCGGGCATGCAATAGCCCAGGGGGTTGTTGCAACTGGGAGTGAGCTGGATGGCGCGCACCGGCCACTGCTCCAGGGCCAGTTCCAGCGCCGGCAGGCTGATGCCGGTGCGCGGATCGGTGGGGATCTCCAGCGCCTTGAGCCCCTGGCCCTTGAGGGTCTGCATCACCCCGTGGAAGGTCGGCGAATCCACCGCGACGATGTCACCCTCCTGGCAGGTGGCGCGCAGGGCGATCGCCAGCGCCTCATGGGCACCGCTGGTGATGACGACGTCATCGGCGGTGAGCACGCAGCCGGCATCCAGTTGCAGCCGCGCCACCTGCTCGCGCAAGGCAACCACGCCCTGGATGCTGTCATAGGACAGCCCGGCGTTGCCCGGTCGCCGCGCCAGGCGCGCCATACCGGCGAGCAAGGGTGCCAGGGTCAGCGCCTCGGTATCCGGCAGGCCGCGACCGAGTTGTACCCGTACCGAATCGGGGGTGCTGGTCATCAGCTCGCGCACCGGCTCCCAGCCGGACACCTCCACCGGCCAGCGTGCCGGGCGGGTCACCCGGGGCAGTTCGATGGCGCGTCTTTCCAGGCGGACGAAGTAGCCGGACTTGGGTCGTGGCTCCACCAGCCCGCGATCCTCCAGCAGCCGATAGGCCTGCTGCACCGTGGCCAGGCTCACCCCGTGCTCCTGCGCCAGGGCACGCACCGAAGGCAGGCGTTCGCCCGGTCGATAGAGGCCCTGCTCGATACGGCGGCCGAGCGCGTCGGCCAACAGCTGATAGCGATTCATGCCCGGACTATAGCGGCGCAGAGCCAATTCATGCGCCATACAGATGGCCACGCCGCGCACCATACAGCTGATCACTGTAAGGCGGCTGTATGGCGGACAACCCACCGGCCTGGATCTGCCCCTGAAGGTGCTGGCGGCGGAGCATGGAGACAGCACAGGAGAGACGCCATGCCCAGAGACCCAAGCCTTCATGCTCAGACCCGCGCCAGCGGCTGCTGGCTGCTGTTCCAGCGCCAGCTGAGCACCCGCCGCACCCTGCTGGACCTGTCGGACGAAGAACTGGCCGATATCGGCCTGGATCGCGGTACGGCACTACGGGAAGCCCAGCGCCCCTGGTGGCGGGTGCTGGTAGACGCCTGGCATCAGTCCGGCAAGCGCGACAGCCGCGCCGCCCAGTCCGCCACCGGGGCCGGCAGTTCCGGATGCCAGAGTCTGCGCCAGAGCACCGCCAGCTGTTCGCGCCCACCCCGCTCGCGCGGCCACAGCGAGGGCTCGGCCACCAGTCGCCAGCCACTGGCATCACGCTGAGCCAGCACGAAGCGGAAGGTGTGGTAGCCGGTGGCGCCCAGGCGCAGGTCGGTCACCACCAGGTCGTTGCCGAGGCGGTCGTATCTCAGCCAGTCGTCGGTGAACCAGCGCAAGCGCTGCTCGGCCGGCGAATCGGCGAGGATGGACGCCAGTTCGCCGCCGCGGGGCAGCGGGACCAGTTGCGGCGGACGGCCATCGAACAGCCCGACCCAGGCCTCCCGATAGCGCTCCGGCCCGTCGTCCACCATCACCCGCCAGAGCAGGCTGGTGAAGGGCATGGGGGCGCTGAACAGCCGGGCATCCGCCTGCCCCTGGGTGGCCAGGACCTCGCGCACCTGGCGCTCGGCAGCCTGCTTGGCCACCAGGGTCCAGCCCAGATAGGCCGTGGAGAGCAGCAAGGCGGCCACGGGCAAGCGCGGACTCCTGCCCTGCGGACCGACCAGCAGTCCGGCAAGCACCGCCAGCAGCAACGGCAGGGTATAGAGCGGATCGATGATGAAGACGCTGGACCAGGCCACCGGAGTGGTCGGCAGCGGCCAGAACAGCTGGGTGCCATAGGTGGTGAAGGCGTCCAACAGCGGGTGGGTGACCAGCACCAGCCAGAGGGTGAGGAACAAACGTCGTCGACTGTAGCCCGGATCGCGCCAGCGCCCGCACAGCCAGGTGAGCAGCAGGGCCACGCCGGTCAGCACGAACAGCGAATGGCTGAAGCCACGGTGATAGGTCATCTCGTTGACGGCATTGCCGTAGTCGATGACCACATCGAGATCCGGCAGGGTGGCCAGGGCGGCGCCATAGAGGATGGCACGCCGGCCCTGCCAGCGGCCGAGCAACGCGGTCTGGACGGTGGCCCCGAGCACGGCCTGGGTCAACGAATCCACCGATCAGAGCTCCCGGGCGAAGTCGAGCATCAGCCGCGCCAGGGCCTGGGGCGTCTGCAGCGGCATCAGGTGGCCGGCGCCGGGGATCACCTCAAGGCGACTGTTGGGGAAAGGCGCCAGGGTGGTCCGGCGTTGTTCGTCCGGGCCCGGCACCTGCTGGTCATCGGCGCCACAGACCAGCAGCACCGGATAGTCCAGGGACTCGAGGCGCTCGCTCCAGTCTTCGCGACTGCCGTGATCGACCCAGGCACGCCACGCCTGCAGATTCAGCCGCTGGGCATCGGCGATCACCACCTCGCGGATGGCATCGGGCAGGCGGTGGGCGCTGGATTCGTCGACAAAGGCCTCGGCTTCCGCGCGGCTCTTGCCGTAGCCGCGCTGGGCATCGCGGTCCGCCTCGCTCATGGGCTGCGGCCCGGGCGGCGAAGGCGCCACCAGGATGAGTCCGACCAGATACTCCGGGCGCCGCGCCGCCAGCACCACGGCCACCTTGCCGGTCATCGAGTGGCCAACCAGGATGCAGCGTTCCAGGCCGAGGGCGCGGATGCTGGCGTCCACCCGATCGGCCATCTCGGCCACGCTGTAGCCCTCGACCTCCGCGGCATCGCCAAAGCCCGGCGTATTGAGCGCCACGCAACGATGCTCGCCATCCAGGTAGGGCACGGTGGGAAACCAGGTGCGATGGGAGCCACCGAGAAAGTGCATGAGCACGAAGGTGGGCGAACCGCCGCCCTGCTGGCTGTGGGGAAGCATCGGAAATCCTCGGTGCGGGGCTGAAGGCGGGTACTCCTCAGATGGAGGGGTGGGTAGCGCGCTAAGTTCCGCTTCGCTGAAGACCCGGTACCCGGGCCGCGCTGGCCGGTCTCACCCAGAACCGTCCCCTTCCTGGCCGGTCTGTCGCGCTTTCCCATCACCCGGCGCTGTCCGGCCCGGTATCCCGGTTGCTTGATCCTGAAAAGTCAAAGATGCGCTGGCGACCTCAACGAACTCGACGCAATCAGCCTGGCCGAACTGGGCCAGCAACTTGGACTTCGCCGCGAGACGCCTACCGCACTGCTAGAGCATCGCCATCCGCAGGATTAAACTGCGCGGATGTCCCGCTCAGAACGGCTGTTCACTCTGCTCCAGGCCTTGCGCCGGCATCGCCGCGCCGTGAGTGGCCGCACCCTGGCGGCGGAAACGGGGGTCAGTCTGCGCACCCTGTACCGCGACATCGCCAGCCTGCAGGCGCTGGGCGCGGCCATCGACGGCGAGCCGGGCGTCGGCTATCTCCTCAAGCCAGGTTTCCTGCTGCCACCGCTGATGTTCACACCGGAAGAACTGGAAGCCCTGGTGCTCGGCTCGCGCTGGGTAGCAGAACGCACCGATGGCAGCCTGGCGGCGGCGGCCGGCAATGCCCTGGCGCGGATCTCCGCGGTCCTGCCGAGCGAGCTGCAAAACGAGTTGGCCATGACCACCCTGCTCATAGGCCCGAGTCGGGAAACCCCGCAAAACCAGGTCGATCCGGCTGTCCTGCGCCAGGCGATACGCCAGGAAACCAAGCTCACCCTGGTCTACCGCGATGCCACTGAGCGCGAATCCCGGCGCACCATCTGGCCCTTCGCGCTGGCCTATTTCGATGCCGCCCGGGTACTGCTGGGCTGGTGCGAGCTGCGGGAGGACTTCCGTAGCTTTCGCGCCGACCGCATCTTCGCGGTCGAGTCCAGCGAGCAACGCTATCCACGGCGGCGCCAGGCCCTGCTCAGGGACTGGCGCAAGCAGATGGAGCGCCAGCGCGACAGTGCTGGCTGACTACTGACAGAAACTGGCAGTGGGGGTCCCTAGACTGGGCCGCATCACCACAGAGGAGAGGCGCCATGCCCTACAGCACCAGCCTGATGTTCTACGTTGCCGATGTCCGTACCAGCCGGGATTTCTACGCCGCACTGCTCGACCTTACTCCGGTCGAGGACGGCCCTGGCTTCGCCCTCTTCGTGCTCCCGTCCGGTCTCGCCCTGGGCCTGTGGGCACGGGATGCCGTGGTACCTCCCGTTGGCGCGGGCAGCGCGACGGGTGAACTGGGCTTCAAGGTGGCAAGCCTGCCCGCGGTGGATGAGCTGTACGACCGCTGGCGCACGCACGGCGCCGACGAGCTGTTACCACCGACCAACCTGCCATTCGGCCGCAGCTTCGTCGTACTCGATCCTGACGGTAACCGGCTGCGGGGCTATGCGGTGCATCCCGACTGACTCCTGGCCACCTCGCTCAGCAGCTGGCACGGCTCATGCCCGCTGCTGCAGAAGGGCCCGCATGGTACAAACCCTTAGCCCCTCGATCCTGCAGGACGTCCAGCCCAGCCCGGGCCGCCACACCATGACACTAGCCAATCCAGCCCTAGCGCAACTGACTGTCCTTGCTCGCCCGGCGATTGTAGCCACCGGTGCGCAGATCTTCGGCGTCCTGCTCGGACTGGCAGCGGATGCACAGGCGCACGCCCGGTACCGCCTGGCGGCGTGCTTCGGGGATGGCGTCGCCGCACTCCTCGCAATGGGTGAGGCTCGCGCCCCGATGCAGGCGGCTGCGGGCGCGTTGCACCGCATCGTCCACCGTGCTGTCGATCTGTTCCTGAACCGCGCCGTCTCCGGCCCACCCGTTGGCCATGGCTGAGTCTCCCATCTGCTGTCCCGATACCCATTGGAAGCGAAGCTCGCGCAGTTGTTCGCTGCCGTCCAGCGTTCGCGGGTCGTGGCGGCGGTGGCTGTCGCTGCTGGCATTGGCGATGACGCTGGCAGGCTGCTCCAGCCGTGAGCTGTTGCGCCAGGTCACGACGGGGCTGTGCGCGCCCAACGCTCGACTCACCGGTTTCGCGACCCCGTGTCGCCAGGTGGTCGGGGATCCCGGCTTCGCCGTGCTGCGTGCACCGGGTGAGCGGCAGCATTTCATCCTGGTGCCCCTGCGACCCCTGCGCGGGCTGGAGAGTCCGGCCCTGTGGCAACCCGGCCAACCCAACTGGTTCGGCCTGGCCTGGCGCCAGCGCTGGTATCTCAGCGCCTGGGGCCAGGCAGCGGTGGCGGATGAGCGGATCGCCCTGGCCCTCAATGCCCCCAGCGGGCGCAGCCAGGACCAATTGCACGTGCACCTGGCCTGCCTGCGGCCCGAGCTGCGTCGGCAACTCCAGCGGTTGGCGCCCGGCCTGGATGAGCACTGGCGGGTTCTGCCAGAGGCACTGGCGGGCAGTCGTTATCAGGCGCGGCGGCTGAGCGAAACCCAGTTGCTGGCCGCGGATTTCTTCCCGGCCCTGGCCAGCCAGCCGCCCTATCCGCTGCCGGATCTGCGGTTGTCGCTGGCCCTGGTGGCACTGCCGAGCCGGGACGCCAGCCGCCAATTCCTGCTGCTGGCCGGCCGCGCGGGCAGCCAGCCGGGCGACTTGGGTTCAGCGGAACGGCTGCTGGCCGCGGATTGCCGGGGAACGACCGCGGCCCCGCTGACTCAATAGCGCCAACGCGCCAGGAGGTCCCATGCCGCAGGAATTCCACGAACTCTTCGCTTTCATCGATCAGTTGCTCGCCTGGTCCGACTTCTATCTCAAGTCCGGCCTGTTGCTGTGCGGGGTGGGCATGGTGGCCGGCGCCATCGCCTGGAAACGCTGGTGGGGCAAGGCGCTGGCCTTTGGCTGCGCCGGGCTGGGCGCTCTCGCGGCCCTGAGCCTGGACCTGCTCCACCGGCTCTGAGCCGCCACCGGCAAGATCCTGAACGGCTTTGCGCCTTCCGCCGCCCGGCACATGGCGGCAAGATGACACTGACCGTCGCTTTCCGTTGCCAAAGCTTGAACTGCTTCACCGTCTCGAACAGAGGGCGCTACGGGTTGGCGGATAGATCGCGGCAGCTTGCTAGGGTACTGCCCCACAATAATCCGGCCTGGTCACCACGGCCTTCATCTTTTCAGCTCATGCATAAAGACCCGATCATGCCCATGTCCCCATCTCGCCTGCTGTCCCGCTTACCGCACCTCGGCCTCTGTCTGGCCGCCTCCCTCGCCTCCCTGAGCACCACCGCCGTGGCCCAGGAAGGCAATGCCCGCTGGGTCAGCGACAGCCTGACCACCTATGTTCGCAGTGGTCCTACCGATGGCTATCGCATCGTCGGCACCCTCAAGTCCGGGCAGAAGGTCGAGCTGATCAGCACCCAGGGCGACTACAGCCAGGTGCGCGGCGAAGGCGGCAGCACCGTCTGGATTCCCAACAGCGACCTGCAGGACAAACCCGGTCAGGCCGAGCGCCTGCCGCAGTTGGAACAGCAGGTGGCCGAGTTGAGCGGCCAGCTCAAGACCATCGACGACAGCTGGAAGCATCGCGTCCAGGGCATGCAGGAGACCCTGGATTCGCGCAAGCAGCAGATCGACGAACTGGAGAGTCGCCGCAAGGACCTCGACGCCCAGCTCACCCAGGCCCAGTCGGAACTGCGCAGCACCCAGGCCAAGCTCGGCAACGAGAACAAGCAGGCGCTGATGCAGTACATGGTCTACGGCGGCAGCATCGCCGGCGCGGGCCTGCTGGCCGGCCTGATCCTGCCGTCCATGACGCGGGGGCGGAAGAAGAACGACCGCTGGTTCTAGGCATCGCGGCCTGCCGTCCTGGCGGCTGGATGGAGTCTGGCCGCGAGCCGTGCCTCAAGCAGGCACGACTTCTGCTACCGTGGCCCGACGCCTACCGCCAAGACGAGTCCCATGCCCGATACCTCCCGCATCCGTATCCAGCAGGTCGAGACCCTCTCCGATGACTGGGGCCTGCTCAAGAAGACCACCTTCGACTACCTGCGCCGCGACGGCAGCTGGCAACGCCAGACCCGGGAGACCTACGACCGTGGCAATGGCGCCACCATCCTGCTGTACGACCGCGAACGGCGTACCGTCCTGCTGATCCGGCAGTTCCGCCTGCCCACCCTGGGCAATGGCCTGGACGACGGCCTGCTGGTGGAGACCCCCGCCGGCCTGCTCGATGCGGCCGCCCCCGAAGAACGCATCAAGGCCGAGGTGGAAGAGGAAACCGGCTACCGCCTGGACAACGTCCAGCACCTGTTCGACGCCTTCATGAGCCCCGGCTCGGTGACCGAGTTGCTGCACTTCTTCGCCGCGGAGTATCGCACCGACCAGCGCCTCGCCGAAGGTGGCGGCCTGCACGAGGAAGGCGAGGACATCGAACTGCTGGAACTGCCCTTCGACGAGGCCCTGGCCATGGCCCGCGACGGTCGGCTGCTGGATGGCAAGACCATCATGCTGCTGCAGTACGCCGCCCTCTACCTGCTGCCGCGCTAGCCCATGGAGGCGATCCGCAACCGTATCGAGCGGCAGGTGATGAGCCTTACCGGGCTGTCCCTGGGCGAGGTCGACTACGAGCAGCCACCGGGGGATCCCGGGCTGTTCGGCCCGGGCAGCGTGCCCTGGAAGGTGCACAGCGACTTCACCTGCATGCTGATCGGCGGCATCGCCGCCCTGCTCATGCAGACCCTGCACCCGCTGGCCCTGGCCGGGGTCTGGGATCACTCGAAGTTTCGCGAAGACATGCTCGGCCGCCTGCGGCGTACTGGCCAGTTCATCGCCGCCACCACCTTCGGCAGTCGCGGCGATGCCGAACGGCTGATCGCCCGGGTCAAGGCCATCCACCGCCATATCCGGGGCCAGGCCGCCGATGGCCGTCCCTACAGCGCCGAAGACCCGGCGCTGCTGACCTGGGTCCATGTAGCCGAGGTCAGTCATTTCCTGGCGGCCTACCTGCGCTATTTCGATCCCCAGCTACCCGGCGCGAAACAGGATCGCTACTACGCCGAGATCGCCCTGGTGGCCGAGCGCCTGGGGGCGACCGACGTCCCCCGTTCGCGGGCGGAGATCGCCGCCTACTACCAGGAGCTCCGCCCCCAGCTGGTCTGCGACGAACGCAGTCGCGAGGTCTGTCGGGTGCTGCTGCAGGCGCCGGCGCCCAGTGCCCTGGCCAAGCCCTTCGGCGCCCTGATGATGCAGGCCGGGATCGACCTGCTGCCCGCCTGGGCCAGCGAGGAGCTGGGCTTGCAGCAGGGCCCGCTGCAACGGCGGCTGATTCGCAGCGGTATCGGCGCGACCGCCCCGGTGCTGCGCTGGGCAGTGCGTAATGGCTCTTCCCATCGCGCCAGGCGGCGGATGGGGATCGAGAGCTGAGGTAGGTTGGGTTGAGACGGCTCCACCGTCGAAGCTCAACAGCCCGAGGTACGTCAAGGCATTCGGACGACCCCCTCTCCCCCAGGGAGAGGGTTGGGGTGAGGGCGCGCCTCGCGACGAAGTCCCAGTGGAAAAGGCTGCGCCGTTTTCCACGCTACGGTTACACCTCAGGCCGCACCGTAGGTTGGGCTGAGACGGCTCCACCGTCGAAGCCCAACAGCTGGGATTCGACGTAGCAACAGAGGGTATCCGCCCCTGGCCCTACAGCATCCGCACCTTGATCGA
>Ga0157371_10001656_pt1 | contig 22716 bp, 18 predicted proteins | sample C45metaG_FD_113462 | JGI IMG/M metagenome (GOLD analysis project Ga0157371, IMG submission 113462) | Corn rhizosphere microbial communities from Kellogg Biological Station, Michigan, USA - C4-5 metaG | ecosystem: Host-associated > Plants > Roots > Rhizosphere > Soil | place: USA: Michigan...
CTGAACTCATGAGAGCGCTCCTGAAACATATTGGGAGATAGGCCTCCAACGCTCACTGGCCTGGAGGTGACGGAAATTATTATAGGCATAATCCAAAGACAATATGATACCCATAATTTTCAGCTCACCGACAAACGCGACGCCACTCCCTCTGTCGCATCTCTGCCACCAGAAAGCAGAAAGGCCGGTCAATGACCGGCCCCTTGGCGTTGAATAATCAGCTTAGTTCACTTCCAGCTTGTCGCGGTTGCGATCCAGGATCGCCTTGCCGATGCCTTTCACTTCCAGCAGCTCATCCACGGAGGCGAATGGCCCATTAGTGTCACGATACGCAACAATGGCTTTTGCCTTGGCCTCGCCGATACCAGCCAGCTCCTTTTGCAACGTAGCCGAATCGGCTTGGTTGAGATCAAGTTTTGCAGTATGGGATGTCGACGTCGAGTCCATCGCGATCAGCGCTTTTGCTGGTTCCGAAGGCACTGCAGGTGCCGCAATCGCTGCGATCGAGGCGCTGGCAAGGAAGGCAAAAAACAGAGATTTGAAGTAACCGGTACGCATAAGTGACGCTCCATCATCATTTGAGAAAGCAGCTTTTCCGAAGCTGCTCTTCAACATTAGGTCATGACGCGTGCAAGTCAAAAATGCGTTCATTACAAAATGTGAAACAATCAGAGCTCGAACTGAAAATGCCTGCCGATTGATTTTTGCAACGTCTCGCCAACGCTCAGCCCCCGACACTTTTCACTGTTCGAGCAAAAAAAACAGGGAATTGGCTGGAGAGATCAAGACATAACGTCTACGCTGAATTATCGGCAAAAAATGGGCGTACCGAGTCAACTCTATTGATCGAACACGCATTGAACATGACTGACGAAGCAAAAGTGGAATATACAAATTTATGGATATCGCTGCCCCGACCAAGACCAAGTCTGCTGGAACAGATTTCGAATCAGCCTTTGTCAATCAGGCCACAATCGATGAAGTCGTTGAACGTGTGACAACCGAGGGAAAAGTCTTGGGCGTGGGGGACGGTGGCCTGCACTTCGATAGCCGCCGTTTTGCAGTAACCATCGAATACATGAAGCGATTCGGATTACATTTGGGATACTGTGTCGAGATTGGTAGCCTTGAATATCTGAGCTCCCGTGTAATCTGGTCTTTTTTTCCCGAAGCGACAGTACGCGGAACCTCAAACGACCTGCGAAACGATCCATTACCCTATGCAGACAACTCTATTGATAATGTCATCTGCACGGAAGTCATAGAGCATATTTCCGATATCGATTACAGACAGGCAACTACCCTGGACGGTATCTTTTTCTTCCTCGACGAAATCCATCGAGTTTTACGTGTTGGCGGCCGCGCATTGATTACGACTCCCAATGCCAGCAGCCTCTGGGCACTCCAGCAAGCCTTGATGAAAAACGCGCCCTTGATGTACGACTGGCATTTCCGTGAGTTCACGAAGAATGAGATGAAGCAGATTGTCGAGCACGCCGGATTCAACATCATCGCTCACAACACAGAGTTTGTATGGCATCTCTGGGACTTCAGTCCTCTCGAAAATTTTCTGAAGACGTCCAACTATGATTCATCAGACCGTGGCGATGACCAGTTCATTGTCATTGAAAAGATCAGCGAGCCCGTTAAAAAACCACACAACCTGATGCTTCCACAAGAACAGCCATGGGAAGAGCGAGGGTGGCGCTTGTTCAAGAACAATATCAAACGCAGATATTACAACTTGAAACTCTGGGCAAAGGTCAAACTGAGGAAGTTAACTTGACGACACACCGTCTCGCAGGCGTGTAGCTCCATTGCTCGCTCGGTCCCCGAATGGGCGGACCGAGGTAAATTTGGCTGATCCACAAACTCCGCGAGCTACCAGAAGGTATTTCCGATTACCTGGTCCATCCTGTCAATCAGGGTTCGAGAAGCCGCTGCTGGTAAATCCAGTCAACAATTTCGCCGTCCGGGGTATAACCGTTCACGGTTTCGCGCAAGAGCAGGCGTACTCGTGCGTAGTCATCTTGTTCAACAGCGGCGAGCAGCTCGCTCAACCTTGCCTTGAGTACATCCCAAGGCAAATGGTCTTCTCGTGCAGTCATGATCATCGGGTGCTGAGTGGCGGCAACATTATCTCCAATCAACAACTCTTCATACAATTTCTCACCTGGACGCAGCCCGGTAAACTCAATAGCGATGTCGCCCTGAGGGTTTCTTTCCGAGCGTAGACTCAAACCAGACAAGTGAATCATCTTCTCTGCCAGTTCGGCGATCTTCACGGGCTCACCCATATCCAGGACGAATACATCCCCCCCCTTCCCCATCGAACCGGCCTGGATAACCAGCTGCGCAGCTTCCGGGATGGTCATGAAATACCGGGTGATTTTCGGGTGCGTGACTGTCAGCGGACCACCTGACTTGATCTGACTGTGGAACAACGGAATCACCGACCCCGATGATCCCAGCACATTACCAAAGCGCACCATGGTAAAACGGGTTTTGTTGACCCGCGAAACATTGGCTCTTTCACCAAAAAGTACGGGAGCGATTTCCCGACTCAGGGCCTGCAGGGTCAACTCTGCAAGACGCTTGGTGCTGCCCATGACATTGGTAGGGCGCACAGCCTTGTCAGTGGAAATGAGAACAAAGTTGGCAACACCCGACTGCAACGCTGCCTGTGCAGTGTTGAGTGTTCCAATAACGTTGTTCAATACGCCTTCGGCGATATTATGTTCGACCATCGGTACATGCTTGTAAGCTGCGGCGTGATACACCGTCTCCACGTTCCAGGTGTTCATGACATCCAGAAGTTTGTGGGGGTGACGTATTGACCCCAGAATCGGCAGCAACTGAACAGACGTTGATTCCCGGGCAGCGCGCTGCTCAAGCTCGGACAAAATGCTGTAAAGATTGAATTCGCTATGCTCGAAAAGTAAAAGAGTGGCGGGCCCGATGGAAAAAATTTGTCGGCAAAGCTCTGCCCCGATAGAGCCACCGGCTCCGGTCACCATCACTGTCTTGTCTTTGATACAGCGCGCCAACAGGTCGGGTTGAGCAGGTACCGGATCCCTTCCCAGCAGATCCGCAATATCCACCTCCTGGATATCCTCAACCTTGACCCTGCCGCTGGCCAGCTCGGTAAAGTTGGGAACACTACGCACGTGAAGAGGAAACTCCTCCAGCAGATTAAGAATTTCCCGGCGCCTGGCCCTCGTGGAAGACGGCAGCGCCAGAAGAATTTCCTGCGCCCCGGTTACATCAATCATCTGCTGAATATGTTTAGGCTTGTACACCTGCAAGCCCGCGATCGAGCGCTCCGCAATACTCGCGTCATCATCGATGAAGGCGACAGGACGCATCACTCGCCCAAGACGCAGCGCGGCAACAAGCTGATTACCCGCGACCCCCGCACCGTAAATGGCAACCTTGGTCAGACCGTCATCGCGGTTGGTGAACGGAACATGCTGTGCCGCATTCAACCAGTCTCCCAGGAAATACTGGCGCATGCACAAACGCAAGCCGCCGATGATGACCAGGCTCAGCCACCAGTAGTTGAACACTATCGAACGTGGAACCACTGTTTGATGATTGCTGTACCAATAAACAACAACCGACAGCAGAAGTGAAGAAAGACTGACGGCCTTGACGATCGCAATAAGAGCATCATTTCCGAAGTAGCGCATCACCGCACGGTACATTCCGAAACGGATGAAAAGAGGAATCGCAATAATGGGGGCGCAGATAAAAAGCCAGAAATGTGCTCTTACCGGGTTGTACATATCGTCAATGCCGAGGCGCACAATAAACGCCAGCCAGAGAGCCCCCCAGACCAGCACGATATCGCTAACCACCTGGATGAGTCTCTTCTTGCGTCTGGGCAACCCCAGCAAATACGCTCTAACTTTGCTCATAAGATCCTCAAGCACTACGATTTCATCCCTTTTTTCCGTCTACTCCATGACGTCGTAGACGTAATACAGGAGTATCGACGAGTCCTTAAGGAGGACTTTCCAGCTCCCCTGCGTTAAACACCCAAGCCAATACCAACAATGGACTATAGGCCAGCAATAGTCCCATCGCACCGTCCAGGCCGTAAAGAGTAACGCAAAGGGCAATGGGTAGCAGCCAGCAAAGGTTGATCAATCCGACGGCCAACGTCACTGGCAAGTGCTTTCCGAAGCGACGCGAAGCAAACTGATAGGCATGGCTACGATGGGCTTCGTAGACTTTATCCCCACGAATCAGACGCCGGATGAGGGTGAATGTCGCATCAACAACAAAGACCCCCAACAAGATGAGCCATGCCCAGAGCAAGGGAGCTGAAACCCATCCAGCCTGAAGTGACAGGACACCAAACATCAAGCCCAGAAAACCACTACCGGCATCTCCCATGAAAATTCTGGCAGGTGGAAAATTCCAGAACAGGAACCCTGCAACCGCAGCGCCCAGCATCAACGGAGCCCAAATCGATCCGATTTGACCTGACAGCGCGTACAACAAGCATGCCGCGAAGCAAACACTGGTGGCTTCGACACCTGCTATCCCGTCGATGCCATCCATGAAGTTATAAAGATTGAGCATCCACACCAGATACAGCAACGCCAGAACGGTACCAATCCAGCCCAGCTCGAGCACAGTGCCAAACACGTTGACTGCCGGCAAACCTCCCAGCCAGTACAGAGCCCATGCTGCGGCTAGAAAATGCCCGAGCAGGCGCCATCGCGCATCAATGTGACCATGGTCGTCCAGAAAACCGATCATCGCAACAATTGTCCCTGCTCCCGCGCAAGCCGCGAATACTGGCAGAGAAATCAGATCGAAATATATCAGCCCTCCCAATGCCAGGAGAAACGTCACGACGATCGCTACCCCTCCGCCCCGAGGCGTTGGCATGACGTGAGAGCTGCGCGCGTTGGGAATGTCCACCAGGCTACGGCTCAAGGCATACCGACGCATTGCTGCGGTAAGAAAAAAAGAAATCGCCACCGCCACGAAAGCAAACCAGGTCTGAGTCAAGATATCCTCGACTTCAGAAAATACTGCGCGGTTTTTTTCAGAGCCATATCGATGTTCAAGGGAGGAGTCCAGTCAAGAAGCTGCCGATTTTTACTGATATCCACCTGCAATGAATCGAACAGGCGCTGGGAAAGTGCCCGCCGCCCTAGCGACAAAGCCAGCACTTTCATCATCCATACGGGCAGCGGGATCAGGCGAGCGCGTTGATTCAATGCTTCACCGGTTTTACGTAAAAGTTCGGTAGTGGATACATCCTGACCATCACTGACAAGAAAGATCTGATCAGCAGCGGCGGGATGATTCAGGCAAGTCACGATCAGATCGACAACGTTATCCAGCGCTACAAGGCTGCGTTTGTTGTGAATCGCCCCAAAAGGTAGCGGCACGCCCTTGTGGATCCAGTTCATCATACTCAGAAAGTTCGCTTTGACGCCCGGACCATAAATCAACACTGGGCGAATGATGACAACCTCCATGGAGGTTGTCGAAGACAGCGCTCGCAACTTCTGCTCTGCCTCAAGCTTACTGATGCCATAGGAATCGACCGGTGCTGGCAAGTCATCGGCGCAAAAAGGTTTGCCAGGTTCGGTGAACTCACCGTTGACCTTGATCGAGCTTATGAAGATGAACCGCTTTACACCGGCTGCGGCTGCTTGCCTAGCAAGATTGAGGGTGCCGTCGACATTGACTTTGCGAAACTCGGCCAACGGATCCGAACTCGACTCTTTCATGACATGCACTCGAGCCGCCGCATGAACCACCTTATCGACACCAGACAATGCATGACCCCAATAGGTATCAGCGTCCAGACCATCCATCTGCAGTACTCGAACAGAGGGTGAGGCGGGTTGAAAACGATGATCTCTGACGGGTAAAACAACCGCCAACTCCATTTGTGTACTCAATCGTTCTGTCAGTGCGGCCCCGAGAAATCCGGTTCCTCCCGTTACAAGAATCGTCTCAGCACTCATTTCAATAACCCTGACAAAACCACACCTCACCCTACTACGGTCAATATTGGCGCCCGCGCATCTCGAACTTGAATCACTTCCCGATTACCGTGAAAGAGCAGGGACTCCGGGCACCGGCAAAGCGGCTGATCAAAGCCGAACTCAATCTACACCCCGTTGAACAATGCTGCCGAGGAGAATCTCGCACTCCAGGAGTTTTTCTGACGAAACAGCTCTAAGTCATCGAGTGTGAATCTAAAGGCCAGGGCAGCCTCGACTGTATGCAACAAGTGGGATGATTTGTCGGACGCATTCAGACTGAAGACGCCTGCCTGTTGTGCATGCACGCGCATTTCACCGAAAGCCGAAGTAATGATCGGTAAGCCGAGCGCGCGATATTCATAATATTTGATTGGGTCAACAGACTCTGTTAACTCCGTTATCTTGAAAGGAATCAACCCAACGTCAAAGCCTTGCATGGCCGCAATGGCCTGAGCATGTGAACATTGCGGCAGCACCTCGACATTCGCCGGCAATGTGAACGGAGCAGGCGTATACACGGGACCAATCAAACGCACCGTCACATTGGCACATTCAGCCAAACGCCTGATCAGCTCCCAGTCAAACCATTTCCCGATCGTCCCTACATAACCCAAGATCCTGGAGGCAGGCCGACACATCAGGTCAACTGGAGGTAACACTTCAACCGCGCAAGCATTCTCGCACAAGCGAATATCTGCAGTTGGATGCATATCTTTTGCCCTATGCATCAGCAGCGTGGACGAAACAAGCACATGGTCCACGCTTCGGACTACCGCGCGCTCCTTGCACTGCATCGAATACTTGGACAGGCCGCTGTAAAACGCAGGAAAGTCGTCCATCGAATCATAAATACTTTTCTCGAAAGTTCCCTCTTTCAAGAGCTGTAAAGCCAATGCCGACGGTTTACCGATAACCAGACTGGTTGAGCCCAAACTGGCGAATGCGTTAATTTTTGCCAGCAGTTCCCGACGCAGATACTGATTGAAAACGTTCAAAACCGGAATTGGCTCCACCGGCAACGCGTTGACTGTCAAACACTCCAGCCAAGACTCTGTACGCCCGAGACGACCGGGGGCCGGCCGACGCGAAAAGTCTGACAGACTGGGCAAGCGAGTTGGATAAGGATCAACCCAAAGCACTTCTCCCTCAGAGATTTCGTGAAACCATTCCACAAACTTATGAGGACGCTGAGTAAAACTGTCCCAAGGTACAGGAGACAGATAGACCATACGTTTCAACGAAAATACTCCTTTAAGACACCGACAATTCGCGAAGCTGACAGACCATCTCCATACGGAGATGCACCGATCGCCATCTTCTTGTACTCGTCCGGGACATTAAGGAGTTTTTCCGCCTCACGAACAATCAGTTCAACGTCAGTCCCCACCAATCTTGAACAACCCGCCGATATTGCCTCTGGCCGCTCGGAGCTTTCGCGCATGACCAGCACCGGTTTCCCCAATGCCGGGGCCTCCTCTTGAACGCCGCCTGAGTCACTGATAATAAAATATGCACGTTTCATTGCCGCCACAAACTGCTGATAACCTAACGGTTTAATCAAATGGAGGTTGGCAATATTCCCCAACAGTTCATAGGCAACACTGCTGATATTTGGATTGGGGTGAACCGGAAATAGAATTTCGACATCAAGGTTATTCACCGCCAACTTCTTTATAGCAGTACAAATCTCAAGGAATGGCTTGCCAAAATTTTCTCTGCGATGTGCCGTAACCAAAATCATACGCTTGGAGGAATCAAGACAGACTGAAAGTGGTTGATTTTTTTCGGCCGTATAATGCAAAGCATCAATGACCGTGTTACCTGTCATGAAAACTCTGTTGGCAGGCGTACGCTCCGCAACGAGATTTTCCACGGCTCTTGACGTTGGTGCAAAGTGCCAATGAGCTAACATACCGGTCATGACGCGGTTAGCTTCCTCAGGGAACGGACTGTTGATATCGCCTGTTCTCAATCCCGCCTCAACATGACCAAACGGGATACCTGCGTAAAAGCTCGCCAGAGAAGCCGTCAGTACTGTGGTCGTATCACCTTGCGCAAGCACAGCGTCAGGTTTTTCGGCCAGAAGTACTTTTTCGATTTCAAGAAGCAATCTTCCCGTCAAAGTACTTAACGACTGATTCGGCTGCATTATGTTCAGATCCACATCGGGAATTATGGAGAAATCCGCCAATGTCTGATCCAGCATATCCCGATGCTGAGCCGTCGCCAGCACCCTGACTTCCACCCACTCCTGCTCTTTCAGAGCAAGAATAATCGGAGCCATCTTGATGGCTTCTGGCCTGGTGCCAATAACGCACAGAATTTTTTTCCGGGGTAGGCTCAACATAAAAACAGCCGTGTAATATGAATAGGAAGTCTTCTAAAAGGGCCACCTTGAACATTCGTCCAAGGTGATGCCCACACGCTATGCCAAGTTTTTCAACGACACCCAACGACTCAGTTGGAGTAGTCGACGAAATACTCAGGCTTATGCTTCCACTTACCCTTGAAGTAAGCCGAATTACGCAGAAACAAAGCTTTGTATTTGTCGCTTCCGCTATCAGCACCAGTGGTCTGATGCGGCTGATGACGAATCCCCGAAAGGTCTCGGAAGGAAATTTCCATTCCCAGTGCACGAATCTGGAAACACAGATCCGTATCCTCGAAACAAGTCGGATCGTAGAATGTGTCAAACCCCTCGATGGCGTCGAATACAGAACGGTGCATAAAGAAACCACTGGTTCCCAGGAAACCGATATCCGAGCGATAACCGTCGCGAATCGCCTGCGGATTCATCGCCCTGTTCGGGCAGTAGTCGGCAATCATTCCACCCAGATCAGTACGAGTGGCGTCAAACCAACCGGCGTTCCAGCCGATTACACCGACACTGGCGTGCCGCTCAAGAATGGACAGCGCCTCGGCGAAACCCGATGCACCGGTGAACCACTGATCGCTATCAAAAAAGGTAATGTACTTGCCGGTAGCGTGCGCGGCACCGAGATTACGGCCCGAGGAACAGCCATTTTCCGGATTTCTGATCAGTTTGACGTCCGGGAACTGTTGCTCGACTAACTCAGCACCGCCGTCGGAACTGGCATTATCAACGACGATGACTTCCTTGATATAGGCACCACAGTGTTGCTGCAGCGTCTCAAGGCACCGCGCAATAATACTTGCGTTGTTATGAATCAGAATGACTACGCTGACATCGTGACGAGAAACTGCAGGTACCAGTGCTTCCAGACGGGCCAGCCATGAGTTCTGCGACACGAATAAATCGTTTTTGAGAATGGCAGGGAAACGGCCGCTTATATCACCCAACACTTCAGCTTCTGGTAGATAAAGGAAGTTATTCAGCTGCGAAGCATTCACTTCCTGTGAGCTGATGATCGGTTTATTCAAGAACGCCCCGGCGTAAACCCCTTGAGGCAGACCTGTTTCACCTGCATTCGACTTCGAAAACGGAGAAAGCAAAAGATCGCTGTGGGCGATCAGCGCATTTGCATTGTTCAGGCACTCTTCAGGAAGTATCACGATGTTGGCTGGCAAGCTTTCGGAATGATTGAAAGCTCCCAACAGGAAAAAGGTAATCTGCGGATTCAGACTCGCTATGCGCTCGACGTATGCCCAGTCAACATTCGACTCCTCGCCAGGCGCAAAAACAATGGCCTTGGTGCCACTCACGCCTTGATACTGGTGTGGAGCCTGATAATTGCGATAGATATCGAAGTAGGTATGGCTGGCAGCCATCTCGATACAGAGAGTCGGTGTATTCGTGACGGTAGCAATATGAGCAGCAGTTTGAGCTGAGGTCACACAGATTGCACTCACTACGCTGGCCATTTCAGCAAACAGCGGCGTAGAAACAACCAACGGATCATTCAAAAGGTATGTTGATTCAAGAAATACCTTCAGCCCGCGATTTTGAGCAAACTGAAGGTATGGCAGCACATTGGAGTCCAACACAAAATTCAGAACCACAGAATTTTCTGAAAGCTGGGAGAACAGTTTTTCGACCGATAGCTCGCTCAGGCAAAGTTGTGAAAGACCCGCACACTGCTGAGCTGCAAAAGAGTTGGAGCGATCGGATTGAGTTTGAGTGATATAGATTACTCGATGTCCGGCAGAGAGAGCAGTTCTTGCCAATTGCGCTGGACGATGATGCCCACCCAGCGCCTGGAACGCATGCGATGCAAAAATAACGATTTCTTCATCGCGAAGCTTTGCAGCTGCCTCAAAAAGTGCGTGGTCAACCTCTACCTGAGTCATGGACTCCGAAGGTGTGATCACGGGCAACGGCACCTGTTGCGCCAAGAGCATCTGACGACGCACTCTCAGCGCCGAAAGCAACGCTCGTGGGCCACCATTTTGCAGCAAATAGGTCGCGCGCTGAATTTTTCGAGTTAAGTTCTGCAAACTGCCTGACATTTTAGTTCCTGTTTTTTGCTTTGCGCTTTCGAGTTCTTGTAACTGTGTCATCTGAGCGCCCAACGCTTGCTGCAGGCTAACGACAGTTTCCTGCATTGTGAGAAATTTCTGTTTAAAGTGGCGCCGCTCATGCTCCGCATCATGAAGCTCTCGAGCTTTCAGTGTGACAGCTGCGGTTTGCTGTTGTTGCTGATGAAACAAGTTTTCAAACTCAGCAGCCTGCTGCTTGTGCTTCTGAACTTCCTCGTCCAGCTCTGCCATCTGTTGTTGCAGATTCTGGAGAGACTGTTCCAGTTCATTCAGTTCAAGATCTTTTTTATGCAGCTGAAAGTCCCGATAGCCCAACAAGTCATGGGCTTGAGCGCTTGTGCGTTCGATAGTACGCTTTTGCCAGATAAGCTCCTGCAACCAGACAGACATCCAATCCAGATTGTTGCTAGTCCATCTGCGGCGCTTCTCGCCACCGCCTCTGACCGACTCCAATGCCCTGATCAGAACATCCCTGTGAGCCAATGCAGAACTCTGCAGCGTCTGCAATACCTCTGCATCGATAACCCAGTCGACCTGATTATCGGTGAGCTTTTCAATTATTCGCTCGTATGCGCTCAGGGGACGCCTCAAATCAAGCCTCAGATCCTCAGGCACGTGCGCCATATTATGCGCTTGAGTCATCTTGTCATCGTATTCAAGGAAAGCACAGGGCTTACCAAGAGCTAGCGACAAAATACTGCCATGCAGGCGCATCGACAGTACGGCATCACATTCATTGATCGCATTGACTGCATCCGAAACAGCAATATGATCGATGATCTCATAGCTTATCCGTGGATCCAGACTGGCCGACAATTTTCCAAGGAATGGCTTATCAGAGCCTGCACGAGTCTCATCCAGCGAGTTTTGAAAAGCAAACCAGACACAGCTCCAGTTTTCCGGCAACCGGCTGTTGAGAGCAGAAACCAGTTTTTCTTCCCAGTCCTGATCCTTGTTCCACTCTCGAATGATCAGGGCAAGCTTGCGCTTTTCAACAGGCGTGTCGTTGTCTGTCCTGGATACCAGACTGGTACGCACAATCTCACCGGCTGCAAACCAGCCCGGATCTGCGGCGACGAGAAGCTCACGAGTTACGCCAATCTTGCGCAGAAGCGCTTCGCTATGCACATCTCTGACAGACACGAAATCCGCGAGCGTAAAGACGTCTCGTACGACTTCCTGAGCATCATGACTCATCAAAGGCCCTACACCGTGAGCCAAGATCAGGGTCTTCACGCCAAACTGGCGGGCGAGATAGAACGGTCGCGCATACTGTGCAATATCAAGCGCAGTCGCATCATAGAGTGCAGTGATGTTAAACGGATGATGGTCCTGAAAGATCCCTCCTCCTCCCATCACGAACAAATCGCAGTCAGCCAAAACCGAGGCAATTTCGCCCAGATTGTGAAAATCGACGGCAGCAACTCCGTAGACTTGAGCAGTGTGCAGGGGATTGAGACTTATAATCGTCAACTCACCGCCAGCGTCGGCAACCCAGGCAGCAACAGCGCCAAGGAGCAGCTCATCGCCTATGTTGCTCGCACCGTACCATCCGCTAACCAGGACCTTCCGTTTATCCGTCATTATTCAACTCCGGCGACTAAACTGATGAAAGCGAAACAGTTGGGCATGGAGCCAACCAACCCGAACCGCTGCGTTCCTGAGGCAAGACATCGATGTGTCCGGCATAAGGAAGGCGCGAATGTCGCCGATATTCGCCCGTCTCGGTACTTCCGGCGCCAATTGCCAAAACATACCGATTGCCAGAGAAGGACGCTCGACAACTCCAGGTCAACTGGTGGGTTCCTACCTCTAACCGACCCAACGGAACTTCCATACTTTGAGTAGTCGCACTCCAAAGCACGATGTCGTCGACACTTTTGATCTGAATACCAAAACAAGGCATCTCGATAGGCGTGCCAACCTTAAGACTGACCCGGACCTGGAACGCATCTCCGTATGAAAACGTGCTGCGCTGCTGTCCTTGTGCGTCGAAAATCTCGACTGCAAGGATAGCAATTTTCTCTTCCGATCCGCCCGGAACTTCTATGAATGCTTTGGATTCAACTTCCTGGAATGCCTGCACCTCGTCCTGCGTTCTTTCGACAAGTGCAATACCGCCTTCCTCCTCCACCAAGTCATTGGCATAGTGTTTGACAACGTCACGGCAAACACCATCCTCAACCAGCACTCCTCGTTTGAGATAAATAGCTCGATCGCAGTACTCAATCAAAGTATTCGTCGAGTGAGTAACCAGGAGGATCGTCGTGCCCTTCTTCTGCAGATCACGAATGCGAGTCAAACACTTGGTCTGAAAGGCCGTATCACCAACCGCGAGCGCTTCATCGACAACAAGAATATCGGGAGAGGTGTGAATCGCAGTGGCAAACGCCAAACGTACAAACATACCGGAAGAGTAAGTCTTTACCGGTTGTTCAATAAACTCACCAATATCTGCAAACGCAGCGATGTCAGCGAATCGCTTACGCATTTCTTCTTGGGAAATACCGGCGATACTCCCGGAAAGAAAAACATTATCGCGGCCTGAAAATTCCGGATTGAATCCGGCCCCAAGTTCGAGCAAGGCGGCAATTCGACCATTAATGTCAACGCGCCCTCCCGTAGGAGTCAAAGTGCCACAAATCATCTGCAGAAGCGTAGATTTACCGCAACCGTTGCGACCAATAATCCCAACGGTTTCACCGCGGCGCAGTTGAAAGGAAACGTCATGCAGCGCCCAGAAGTCGTGCATGAAACTGCTTGGTTTGAGCCCAATCGCGCGCTGTAGACGAGGCACAACAAACTGCATGAAGCGATGTGCCGGCTTGTCGTAAATGTGAAAACACTTCGAAAGCCCAGCCACGTCGATAAGGATATCGTTAGAGGACATCACTGAATCCCTTCCGAGTTTTGTTGAAGAACCACAAGCCTGTGCTACATGTAAAAATGCCTACCCCCGCCAGAATGAGTAGTGCATGCGTATCAGGCTGTGATCCGTAAATCAGCACCTGCCTGGCCTGCTCAATAACCAGCGTCAGAGGATTAGCCATCATATAAGGGCGAAAGCGCTCCGGAATCGACTCGATCGAATAGAATACCGGCGAAAGAAACATCATGATGGCAGTAATCATTCCAACCAATTGGGCGATATCTCTAAAGAAAACTCCCAACGCGGAGACAAACCAGGAAAGCCCCACTAAAAACAATACGAACGGGACAAGAATCAATGGCAAATAAACCAACGTCCACTGCAACCCTCCGGTTAAAAACAGCTGCAACCCCATGAGCACAAGAAGGCCCGTGAAGAAGTGGAATAGTCCTGCCCCAATAATTGTCCAAGGCAAAATCTCAAGAGGAAAAATGACCTTTTTGACGTAATTGCTGTTCGCCACAATCAGCGTCGCCGACTTACCCAGACATTCAGCAAAAAGACCATGGATCAGCATCCCGACGAAAAGCAGGATAGTGTAGTCCTGAGTGTCGGTCGCCACACCTCCCCAACGAGCCTTGAAGACTGTTCCAAAAACGAAGCTGTAAACCATCAACATCGCCAGGGGGTTGATAAAGGACCAAATGATGCCTAAAAATGACCCACTGTAGCGAAGACTGATTTCTCGCCGAACAAGCTGCCAGATAAGCTCACGGCTTTTCACGAAGCTCCGGGCACCAAATGCAAGAGTTCTAATCATGGGCTTTTTTTCTTCTCAATTCGAATGCTGGCTCAAACCGAGGCCAGCAGTTTTAGATAAATCCGATCCTTTTCTTCAATGCAGTCCTGCAAGTTGTATTTCTCTACAAGAAGTTGTTTGCAAGCCCTTGAAAGCCTGGAGCGTTGCTCTGGGTCGGCTGCAAGTTGAAGAATGGCATCGGCAAATGACTGAGCGTCATCACGAACCACGATGTCCAGGCCATCTGTTGCGCCCAACCCTTCGCAGCCCTTGCTGGTACTTAGAACAGGAATACCGTTGCTCATTGCCTCGAGTATCTTTACTCGCACACCACCACCCGACAGCAATGGAACGAATAGCAGATGTGAGCTATCGAGCATGTCTTCCAGAGAGTCGACGAACCCATGTACGAATATATTGCGTCCGTCATCGACAGCCTTCAATTCATCCGGCGGAGCTGCGCCCAGAAAGTGCAGGCGAATATTGAGGGCTGCAAGTTTGTCAGCGATGAGCGGCAGAATGGACCTTACAAACCAAAGAACACCCTCAGCATTCGGGTGCCACCAGAAACCACCCATCCACAACAAATTGACGTGCCCATCAGGCTTGTCATCATAGTTCTTGACCTTGACTGGCAGACAGAGAGGAATATAACTCTTATCCACTACCGCAGTAACACGATCCATATCACTCTGAGAAATGAAAGTCATCGCATCAAACTTCCATTTATTATCTATTTCAACTTGATGCGTATTGCGTCGACTGCATCGCGCTACACTTTCGACTGCCGCTTTTTTCCAGCCGGTCAGGTGTTGCGGAATCCAGAACGGAAAAATATCCGACTCAATATTATGACTGACCAGAACAGCCGGAACTTCCGATATAAATTTCTTGAAAAAAGCCAAGTGGCTGGAGTGAATCTCAAGCGCCTGGATATTATGCTGCTTTACAATTCGGCGTGCGTTTCTAACAGCGCTGACACTGTAATAACTTGCATCCATGAACGGCAAGCCATGGTACAGATGCACCAAACTATGAACAATTCTGCCAAGAGTTCCTTTCTGCGAAGGCATCTTCGCCCTAGGCTCAACATGCACGCTACGGAAATAGCGGTCATAAAGATCCTTATGCTGCTTGATATGCTCCACCTCATCAGAGCCTCCGATAGTATACAAATGCAGATCGTATTTTTCGGCGAGCGGTATCAGCGTATTGGTGATGTATATAGGCGCGCCAGAAGTGGCAGGCAGGGGTGGTGAAAGAGTAAAAATCAGCAGGCTTTTCTTAACTGGATTTAACATGGGACTCATCAAAAATATCTGTATCGAAGAAAGGAGAGAAGTTTGTCAAATAGGTCAGATTACGATTACGCTCACCAATGACTCGAGCCGGTACGCCACCCACTACCGAATAATCGGGCACTGAACGGGTCACAACAGCTCCAGCTGCTACAACTGCACCTTCGCCCACAGTGACTCCGGGCAAAATCACCGCTCTTGCGCCAATCCAAGCGTGATCCTGGATAATGACAGGGGCACCGATAGCAGAAAAATCCGGGGAGTTATGATCGTGATGCAGACTCAAAAGACACGCCTGGAATGACACATTCACGTTATTCCCAATGTGCACACCCGCCCTGCCATCCAAATAAATCTCACGATTAATGACGCAATTATCACCAATACTGACCTGGCACCTACTGTGATAACCCGTCAGGAAAATTCTCATGCTCAGATGAGTATCATTCCCAATTGAAACCCCCAAAATGCGCCGATAATAGGCTTTTCGCACCGATTCAAAGGGAATCTTCGCGATAATATTATTGGCGACGAAGTATTTTGCCGCTGCCAACACATAGTAGGCGCTGGATTTCAGCAGGGCCTGCTTGAGCCTGACCTTCAACTTACTTGACATATCCTTTCCCGAAGTGAAGCGTTCGTATGAGCCTTTTTTCTACAGCCTTTATTCATCCGAGCCCATGAAGCCAGCCAGACACCCAGTCCTTAAAATGGTGACTACCCGCCTGAATTGGGCCGCATAGTGTAATCCAATATCAGCAGAGGTGGTATTGGATTCCTGAGAAGCTACAAGCGATTTACCAGCGCTGCAGCGACCAAAATCACGTTTTCCGCGGTAGACTGGCGGAAGATACCTGCACGTTTAAAGCAGATCAGCCTCATGAGCAAAGCCGAACGGCGAGCCTTTTGAAACATATCGACCCGCTCCAGATGTTCCGTTTGCAAATCCTGGCGAAAATGCTCCAACGCGGCCAAATTAGCGGTATTCCAAACTTGAAAGGTTCCATCAAACATTTTTTTTAGCCGCAACAAGCGCTCACCGAGTCGACGATTAGACCCCATCAAGTTATTTGAATGCTGCCGATAATCAACCTGCGGCACTGGATCATAGTGAACGTTGCCACCACTACCACTCACCAGCAAGTAAGCCCACCAATCATGCGAAATAATCACTGAAGCAACTGGTGTTTTTGCAATTAAACCTCTTGCCGATTCGTTGAGCACCATTGTATTGCCACCAGCAATACTTTGAACCAACGCATTTTCGAAACATGGACGAACCGAGAATACCGCCGAATAACCTATCTCGACACCACACTCATCAACCAGGCGTGTCCGCGAGCAATAGAGTGCAGGTAAGCCTGTCTTACTCTTTTCCAGGCAACTCACTGCACTGGATAGCTTATCCTTGGACCAGATATCATCCTGATCACAAAATGCGAAATAGCTTGCCTGTATTTCTTTACGCCGGATTAAAGACAAAAAGTTCGCTGCGAACCCTTCGCCCGGCCCCCGGTAAATCCGCAAGCGTCCGCCTAGCCGCTGGCGATAGCACTCAAGGATCTCCAAGGTGCCATCACTGGAGCCATCATCCGACGCATGGATCTCCCAGTTTTGGTATACCTGCTCAATCAAAGACTCCAACTGAGCCTTTAAATACTGCGCGCCGTTGTAAGTTGATAGCAGAATAGCGACGCGACCAGCACTCGGGCGTTCACCTGCAGCATCAACAACACTTAATGAATCAGGCATTGAAAAGGCAACCAAAATTCTTGAATAACACTAAAAATCGGACGAGGAACTTCCCCCGCCCAATTCCCGATTACCAGGATCAGTTTCTCAAGCTCTCACTACTTAGCTGAGAGTGCAGAATCCACCCGACCGTAGTTATCTTCAAATCGGACGATGTCGTCCTCTCCGAGATAATCACCGCTTTGCACTTCGATCATGACAAGATCAATAACACCCGGATTTTGCAAACGGTGTTTATGGCCTGCACGGATAAATGTCGATTCGTTAGTATTAAGCATCAGCTCCTGCTGATCGTTTACCACTACCGCCATCCCGGAAACGACAATCCAGTGCTCACTGCGATGATGATGCATCTGTAGGGACAGCGAAGCCTTGGGTTTTACGACAATACGCTTGATCTTGAAGCGCTCGCCATTCTCCAACGTCGTGTAAGTGCCCCAAGGACGATGCACCGTTCTGTGCAGTAAGTGTGCGGTATGCCCACTGGCCTTGAGTTGGCCGACAATATGCTTCACATCTTGCGCATAATCTTTATGGGCAATCATCACGGCATCTGGGGTATCAATCACCAGCAAGTTCTCAACACCTACGAGCGCAGTGAGACGCCCCTCACTATTGACGTAGTTATTGCTGGAACCGTGCGAAAGCACCTCACCCTCAAAACGATTGCCGTCCTGATCAGGCTCGGTCAACTCGCTGACTGCATTCCAGGATCCGATATCACTCCAACCAATGTCGCATGGAATGGTCGCCACTTTGGCAGATCGCTCCATTAGCGCATAGTCGACGGAAATGTCCGGCACCTGCGAGAAGGCAGCCGCATCAAGGTTCAGGCAACGATATTTGTCAGACGACGTGACCCTGGATTTTTCAATTGTCTTTGCCACCGCCTCAAGCACCTCAGGAGCATGCTTGCGCAGCTCCTCGAGAACGGTTCCGACCCGGAAGCAAAACATCCCGGAATTCCAGTAATAGTTACCGGCACTTACGTAGCCTTTGGCAGTTTCCAGATCGGGCTTCTCAACGAAACGCGCAACCTTCAAGCCACCGTCGAGCGGCGTACCCGCTTGCGCTTCAATGTAACCGAACCCAGTCTCCGGATAAGTAGGCTGAATGCCAAAAGTAACCAGCCAGCCCTCGGCAGCCAAAGCCATCGCATCCGCCACTGCTGCGGCAAAAGCCTTCTCATTCTTGATCAGATGATCAGCTGCCAGAACCAGCATCTGGGCGTCCAGACCATGCGACGCTTCCAATTGAAGCGCAGCTGCAGCAACAGCAGCAGCAGTATTACGCCCAAAAGGCTCGAGAATGAATCCCTGCGAATGCCCTGCAGCATTGACAACGCCGTACTCGTCTTCGGTCTTGAACAGCAGCTCGCGGTTTGTCACGGTCAGAATCTCTGCGACATCCTTCAACCGCGAAGCCCGCAGGAAAGTCTTCTGGATCAGATTCTGACCATCCGGCAGAGCCATGAAAGGCTTGGGATGGGCCTCTCGCGAAACAGGCCACAACCGGCTGCCCACGCCGCCAGACAAAATTACGGGAATCAGTTCCATTCTTAAAATCCTCGCTCATCCCTCCTGTGTCGATGAAATCACGGAGAGAATATTGTTTACATTCTGGATTCCATTGCACCGTCCCACGGTACCAATGCTTTCTACCAACTCAGGTCGGTGCTATATATTCGTATGCATTAATGCACTCAACAGCCTTCACTGTTCGGTGCATCAGCGTCAAAATTCATGACATTATTTTAACAGACGAGAGATCAAGCCTGAAAAAAACAAAAGCCTGCTCATTAGCGCATGCGAAAAAACGACCTCATCACTGCCTTGCTCCGAACCTGTCCCATACCAACCCGGCCAACCTCAGAACAACCATCAGAGAGAGCCGTTCAAGAGCCTTTGCAGATACTGTCCGTAGCCCGTTTTCTTCAGGCGTTCGGCCTGAACCTTCAACATGTCATCAGTGATCCAGCCGCTGTTGAATGCTATCTCTTCAAGGCAAGCCACTTTCAGGCCTTGCCGCTCTTCAATGGTACGGACGAAATGACTGGCCTCCAGTAGAGACTCATGCGTTCCAGTATCCAACCAGGCAAAACCGCGACCGAGGATTTCTACGCTGAGCGCCTTACGCTCCAAGTAAGCGAGATTAACGTCGGTTATTTCCAACTCCCCTCTCTCTGAGGGTTTGATACGTTTAGCAATTTCAACAACATCATTGTCGTAGAAATAAAGACCAGTAATTGCATAGTTGGACTTTGGCTTCAGAGGCTTCTCTTCAATACTGAGTGCACGGCCATTGGCATCAAAATCAACAACACCAAACCGACCCGGGTCGGACACGTGATAACCGAAGACAGTAGCCCCCGTATTCTGAAGACTGGCCGCTCGCAAATTATCCGAGAAATGCTGCCCATAAAAAATATTGTCGCCCAGAATCAAACAGCATGGGTCCGTCCCGATAAACTCTTCGCCGATTATAAACGCCTGCGCAAGACCATCAGGATTGGGCTGTTCTGCGTAAGTCAGGGTTATGCCATATTGACTACCGTCCCCCAACAACTTGCGAAAGCACGGCAAATCCTCGGGAGTGGTGATTATCAAAATTTCACGCATACCTGCCAGCATCAACACAGACAGCGGGTAAAAGATCATCGGCTTGTCGTAGATAGGAAGCATCTGCTTGGAGACACCCAGCGTCAACGGATGCAAACGGGTACCCGAACCACCGGCGAGGATGATGCCCTTGCGATTTGTTGCGGTCATTTATTTAGCACTTCCATAAGCATTCGGGTTACACCACTTCGCCAATCCGGCAAACACATAGAAAATTTGTCACGCAGCATCTGCGTATTCAATCGTGAATTCAGGGGGCGTCGAGCAGGTGTCGGATAGGCGATTGTATCGACAGGGTTTACCACTTTTACCCGAAGCTCTTCGCCATGTCTTTTGGCAAAGTCAAAAACGTAATCAGCATAGCCATACCAAGAAACCTCTCCAGCAGCCGCCAAATGATAAAGCCCGGACAACTCTGGACACCGAAGCACATTCTGGATGGCTAACGCAGTGACATCTGCAATCAAGTCAGCACCGGTAGGCGCGCCAACTTGATCCGCGACAACATTCAGACTTTCGTACTCCTTTGCCAACCTCAGCATGGTTTTGGCGAAGTTATTACCGCGGGCGCCATACACCCAGCTTGTGCGAAAGACAAGATGCTTGCAGCCGGAATCGATGATTAATTGCTCACCTGCAAGCTTACTGGCGCCGTAGTGATTCACCGGGGCCACAGCATCAGTCTCGCGCCAAGGCAAGTTCCCCCGACCATCGAAGACATAATCTGTCGAATAATGAATCAGCCACGCTCCAAGCGCTTTCACCTCTTCTGCCAATACCCCGCTGGCTCGACCATTTACAAGGTCAGCCAACTCAGTCTCGGTTTCGGCCTTATCGACTGCCGTGTAAGCAGCCGCGTTGACTACGATATCGGGCTTCAGTGCACGAATCGTCGCTCGCAGAGCATCAATATTACTCAAGTCTCCACAGAGACCATCCGTCACATGGCGATCAAGGGCGATCAACTCGCCGAGCGGTGCCAGAGAGCGCTGCAACTCCCAGCCTACTTGCCCATTTTTCCCCAAGAGAAGAATTTTCATGCCTTGCCCGAACGATCCGTATAGTTCTGATCAATCCACTGCTGATAGCTACCACTTTTCACGCGCGCTACCCATTCAGCATTATTCAGATACCACTCCACGGTCTTGCGGATTCCAGTCTCAAACGTCTCCACCGGCGACCAACCGAGCTCGCGCTGAATCTTGCTTGCATCTATAGCGTAGCGCCGATCATGACCCGGACGGTCTTGCACGTAAGTTATCAAGCTGGCATGAGGACGATGAGCCGATTGCGGGCGCAGCTCATCAAGCAGCGAGCAAAGGGTATGTACCACTTCGATATTCTGCTTTTCGTTGTGACCACCGATGTTGTAGGTCTCGCCGACGACGCCTTCAGTGACGACTTTATAGAGCGCACGAGCATGATCCTCGACATACAGCCAATCACGCACCTGATTACCTTTGCCATAGACCGGCAACGCCTTGCCTTCCAAGGCATTGAGTATGATCAGCGGAATCAGCTTTTCCGGAAAATGATAGGGCCCGTAGTTATTCGAGCAGTTGGTGACTAAAACTGGCAAGCCATACGTACGAGCCCAAGCGCGAACCAAGTGATCGGAGCTGGCCTTACTGGCCGAGTACGGCGAACTTGGCTGATAAGGCGTAGTTTCGGTGAACAGATCTTCGGGACCATCCAGATCACCGTACACCTCATCAGTCGAAATGTGATGAAAGCGAAAGCCTGCCTTCCGCTTCTCATTCAGCGCACTCCAGTAACTACGTGCGGCCTCCAGGAGCGTGTAGGTACCGACAATATTGGTTTGAATGAACTCCGAAGGGCCGGAGATGGATCGATCTACGTGGGATTCCGCGGCCAAATGCATGATCGCGTCGGGCTGATGCTCGCGCAAAATTCGATCAATTTGATTGCGATCACAAATGTCTACGCGCTCGAAGGCATAGCGCGCACTTTGACTCACCTCTGCCAATGACTCCAGATTACCGGCGTAAGTCAGCTTGTCGACATTAACGACAGCGTCGTCGGTATTGGAAATGATGTGACGGATGACTGCTGAGCCAATAAACCCGGCGCCGCCGGTTACTAGAATTTTCACGCGGTACCATGCCCTTGCGCTGCTGACAGCGCCTGAAGGAGCGCTGTCCAATCCATGAATGCAGAAGCCTTCGATCACAGACCTCTGTCAAATTCAGCCTGATTCGATGAAGTTATTCACCGCTCAGGCAAGGATCGCATTTTACAGGTAAATAGGCGCTTTACTATTGGATACAGACAATCCGCAGAGCAAAGCCAAGAGCACCTTCACTGAGCCAAGGACTTTCGCGCAACTCGAGATGGACGAGCCAAAAACCAACCAACTACCGGCCCGACCACCATTCCGACAAGCAGCGCCAGAACGACTATCAGCGAAACTGGCAACTGAGGCCCAGCCCAACCCAAAAACAATAACGCTACAGGCTGCTGATTCTCGAGCACAAACGCCAGAATCACCAACACCAGCAGCAGAATAAAAACACCAAGAAGTACGCGCCTGAGATTACGCACCAGCATCTCCCTGATAATCAGCAGCGAAGATCAAACCCCCTCCTCCTCTTCCTCATTCACCCGATCACGCAACTCCTTACCCGGCTTGAAATGCGGAACGAACTTGCCGTCAAGACTGACCGACTGACCGGTCTTTGGATTGCGACCGACGCGCGGCGCACGATAGTGCAGAGAAAAGCTGCCAAACCCACGGATCTCGATGCGATCACCAGTGGCCAGACATTGGGACATTTGTTCAAGCATGGTCTTGATGGCCAGCTCCACATCCTTGGATGAGAGTAGCCCTTGATGGGTGACAATTCGTTCGATCAACTCCGACTTCGTCATATTTTTCCCTTCTTTTTCA